>Ga0210393_10000892_pt1 | contig 25575 bp, 23 predicted proteins | sample IncBWC27OmetaG_FD_160068 | JGI IMG/M metagenome (GOLD analysis project Ga0210393, IMG submission 160068) | Forest soil microbial communities from Barre Woods Harvard Forest LTER site, Petersham, Massachusetts, United States - Inc-BW-C-27-O ...
TGACGCGCGCCAGCGAAGCGATCGGCCGCGAGATCTGCGCAATTGCTGTGCGGCTGTTGGCGCCGGATCAGGCAGTGAGTTACGGCAAGGCCGCGGTGGTCGGCATCAATGGCGAGCAGGAGCACGGCAACGCCATGCTCACCACCGTGTTCGGCAATGTCATGCGCGAGGCGGCCGGCGGCGGCAAGGCATGGATTTCGTCGATGACCAAGCGCGCCGCGCCGGGTGCGGTGATCGACATTCCGCTTGCGCACAAGGATGCGCTTTACGTGCGCTCGCATTACGATGGCATGACCCTGACGTTGCCGGATGCACCGCAGCCGAACGAGATTGCGATCATCGCGGTCTACGCCACGCGCGGCCGGCCGAACCAACGCGTGGGCGGCTTGTCGGCGTCTGACATCGAGGGTCAGGACGGATTGGTTTAAGGACTATTGGCGCTCGATAACGAGAACCACGAAGCGGAGCACAACATGACGGTTGCCAAGACAGGTGCAGAGCACATTGCCTCGCTGCGGGACGGGCGCACAGTCTATATCGACGGCGCCCTTGTCGAGGACGTCACCACGCATCCAGCATTCAGGAATGCGGTGCAGTCTTCGGCCTCGCTTTATGATTTTCAGGCAAAGCCGGAAAATATCGAGCTCCTGACGTTTATGCCGGAAGGCTCCAACCGCCGCGTCAACCGCGCCTGGCAGATGCCGAAGAGCTATGAGGAAATGGTGACGCGCCGAAAAGCGTTGCAAGCCTGGGCGCGGGTGCATTACGGCTTTATGGGCCGCTCGCCGGACCACGTCGCTTCGGCCCTGATCGGTCAGCGAATGGGCATCGAGGTGTTCCGCAAGCACGGTCCACAGCGCGCCAAGGCGCTGGAAGATTATGTCGACTATGCCACCAAGAGCGATCTGTTCCTCACCTACGTGATCATCAACCCGCAGGCCGAGCGCGCCAAGAACTGGGGCGATCAGACCCAGGACCTCGTCGCCCGCATTGTCGACGAAGACTCCACCGGCATCACCATCCGTGGCGCTAAGATGCTCGGCACTTCCTCGATCATGGCCAATGAAGTGCTGGTCGCCAATCTGCAGCCGCTAAAAGCGGGCGAGGAAGACCTGGCTTTTTCCTGCGCGCTGCCGATGAACGCGAAGGGCATCCGCGTGCTGTCGCGCAAGTCCTATGAGGCGTCGGCGGTGTCGGTATTCGACAATCCGATCTCGTCGCGCTTCGACGAAAACGATGCGCTGATCTATTTCGACGACGTCAAGGTGCCGTGGGACCGTCTGTTCGTCTACCGCGACACCGATGTGTGCCGCCAGCAGTTCCACGAGACCTGGGGCCATTCCTACCAGAACTACCAGGCGCAGATCCGCCTGTCGGTGAAAATCCGTTTCCTTGCGGGTCTTGCGCGCCGGCTGACCGAGGCCATCGGCACCACCAATATTCCCTCCGTCAGCGAGAAGCTTGGCTATATGGCGGCGCAGGCCAGCATGGTGGAGGCGATGTTGTCGGGCATGGAGGCGAGCGGCTCCAAGGCCGGCGAGTACTGGGTGCCGAACAAGCATTTCATGTATTCGGCGCAGGTGCTGACGCAGGACCTCTATCCGCAGTTCATCAATGCGATCCGCGATCTTTCCGGCGGCGCCCTGATCATGCTGCCGTCCTCGATCAAGGACTTCAACGATCCGCTGGTCAACAAGATCATCCAAACGACGCAAAGGGCCGCGAATCTCGAGCCGGAAGACAAGGTGAAATTCCTGAAAGCCTGCTGGGACGCCGTCGGCTCGGAATTCGGCTCTCGCCACCAGCAATACGAGATGTTCTATGCCGGCGCGCGTTTCGTCACCGCGGGTCACAGCTTCCGCACCTATGACTGGAACGGCGCGACCGCGCTGGTCGAAAATCTTCTGGCCTCGTATTCGCTGAGTGACGAGCAAGGCGGGGTGAAACACTAGGCGGGAAGGCGAGCATGAAAGTCGCGATTACCAATCTCGGCACCATCATTTCCGGTAACTGGCGTTTGCCGTTCGTCAAAGGCGACACCGTCATTGCCCATGATGGAAACATTACCCATGTCGGCACCGCAAGCGCGTCCGAGGTCGAGGCCTGCGACGTCGTGATCGATGCCGGCGGCATGACCGCGATCCCGGGCCTGATCGATTCCCATGTTCACATCACTTTTGGCGACTACACGCCGCGCCAGCGCACGGTCGGTTATCTCGAAAGCTATCTGCATGGTGGCGTGACCACGTCGATCTCGGCTTCCGAAGTGCATGTGCCCGGCCGGCCGCGCGATCCTGAAGGCGTCAAGGCGCTGGCGCTGGCGGCGCAGCGCTGCTTCGCGGACTATCGTCCCGGCGGCATGCGCGTGATCGCGGGCTCTGTCATTCTCGAGCCCGGCCTAAAGGACGAAGACTTCGCGGAGCTTGCCGGCAAAGGAGTCGGCCTTGCCAAGGCCGGGTTCGGCGCGGTGAAGACCGCCTACGATTACGTGCCGCTGGTCGCTGCGGCAAAGGCGGCGGGCATGATCACGACCTGCCACACTGGTGGCTCCTCGATCCCCGGCTCCGGCGCGATCACCGGCGATCATCTGTTGAAGATGCATCCGCACGTCTCGTTCCACATCAACGGCGGACCGACCGCGATGCCGGATCGCGACTTCGAGCGCGTGATCCGCGAAAGCGAGATGGCGCTTCAGGTCTGCACGGCCGGCAATCTGCGCACGACGCTTCTATGCGGGAAACTCGCGCTCGAACTTGATGCGTTCGATCGTTTCATCATCGCCACCGACACGCCGACCGGCAGCGGCATCATGCCGCTCGGCATTCTCTACACGATGGCGCATCTGGCGGGCTTGACCGCGATGACGCCGGAGCAGGCGATCTGCGCGGCGAGCGGCAACAATGCGCGCGTCTACCGGCTCGACAGCGGCTTGTTGAAGACGGGCCACGCCGCCGACATCGTGCTCTTGGATGCGCCTGATGGCGGCACCCAAGACAATGCGCTCGATGCGATCCGCCACGGCGATATCGCCGCGATTGGGGCCGTCGTTACCGCAGGCATCCCTCGCTTTGTCGGCCGCAGCCGCAATACGCCGGCCACCACGCGGAAAGCGCGGGTTGCGAAATCATCGGTGATGCAGGATTTTGCAGCAGTGGCGCATTGAAGGACTGTGCTGTTATTGCAGCCCTATCCACCCGTCATGCGCGGGCATCGACCCGCGCATCCATCTTATAAAAAAGCGATGGATTGCCGGGTCAAGCCCGGCAATGACCGAGGCCTCGTGACCTCAGCGTCACGCCGGATCGAAATAGTGGATTTCGAACAGCAGGCAGCCCTTCTCGGACTTGAACGGTCCGTGCCAGGCGCCGGGCGGCCGTGAGGCATAGGTGTTGGGTTTGTAGGACTCGCCGCCCTTGCCCTGTTCGTCGTTGCCGACGGTGAGGTCGCCGGAAACGAGATAAACCTCTTCCCAATATTCGTGCACGAAGGGCTTGGTCGTGAACACGCCGGGCTCGAAGCGCAACAGCCGTGAGCGCGAGCCTTTCTTGTTTTTTTCATCCAGCGCGCCCGACAGGATCTTCTGCTGAATACCGGCCGGATATCCAGCCGGGGTCTCCCAGCCGCTCGACATATCGAGGGCGTGAAATTCCTTGTGTTCCTTGTTGATGGCCATCCGGTTGTTCCTTCCTTGATCAAAATAGCGGAAATGGATGCATCACCAGCCGTGCAGAAGCTCGGCTTCCGGCGGCGGCGCGTGGGCGGTCGCAGCGCTCGCAAGCTGGCGGTAGCGTCCTTCGAAGAATACAAGCGGCCGGCCACGGGTGAAGGCATGTTCGTGCATGGCCTCGACCCGGCCGACGAAGATCTCGTGGTCGCCGCCGTCGTAGCGCGCGTGGCTCGCGCATTCGAACACCACGGCGGCATTGGGAAGCATCGGAACGCCACTCGGCGAGGTGAGCACGGGGATGTCTTCCCATTTGTTGCCGCCGGCGCGCGCGAACTGATTGGACACCTGCTCCTGATCCTCGTTCAGCACGTTGATCGCGTAGCGCGGAATCGATTGCCAGGCCGCAAAGCTCAGCGTCCCCCGATGCACGCTGAACAGGATCAGCGGCGGATCGAGCGAGACCGAATTGAACGAGCTCATCGTCATCCCGATCAGCTCGCCTGTTGGCGTGCGTGCCGTCGCCACCACGACGCCGGTCGGAAACTGTCCAAGCGCATTGCGGAATTTGCGGGAATCCATGCTGGTACCGCCTATTTGAAGTTCCTGCACTACAAGCTGCGAATTCTATCCAGGAACTTCAAATAGAAAAGCGGTAGCAGAATCAATAAGTCTGCCAGTGCCCATAACTTTCCAAAGTTCGTGAAAGCTGGGTGCTGCGATGGGTGCACGAACTTTGGAAAGTGGGCACTGGTCTCCGGAACGGCCTTGGGTTATATACTCCATAACTTAGCTAGTTTTCAAAGTATTTTGCGGAATACGAATACGCGAAGGAGGCGTCTCACGGCATGCTCGATTTCCAAGTGCTCCCGCGGCAGGGCAGCAGCGAACGGATCGGCTTCGATGTCGCGACGCTGATCGTCGCCGGCTGGACCGGCCGCGACGAGGCGGCCTTGCGCCACCACATCGAGGAGCTTGCCGCCATCGGGGTGCCGCGGCCGTCGTCGGTTCCGGTATTCTACCGAAACGCGACGCTGAATGTGACTCAAACTTCGCGCCTTCAGGTGCTGGGTCCCGACACCTCGGGCGAGGCCGAGCCGGTGGTGATCGCGCATGGCGGGCGCCTTTGGCTGACCGTCGGGTCCGATCACACCGATCGCAAGGCGGAGACCATGGGGATCGCGCTGTCCAAGCAGCTTTGCGGCAAGCCGGTCGGCGGCGAACTCTGGCTGCTCGACGATGTCGTCGGCCATTGGGACCAGATCAAGCTGCGCGCGTTCGCCACCATCGATGGCCGCCGCGTCGCGTATCAGGACGGCACGCTGGCCGGCATGCGGACGCCGGCCGACCTGATATCGCGGTGGGGTAAGCCTTTGTCCTCCGGCACGGTGATGTTCTGCGGTACGCTGGCCGCGATTGGTGGGATTCGCCCGGCGAGCCGTTTTGAGGTGGAGTTGGAAGACCCCGTGCTTGGCCGGACCTTGCGTCACGCTTACGACATCGATGCGCTGCCGGTCGTCAGTTGATCGGCCACGTCGAGACATCGTACTGATTCCTTCGCGAATAGATTTCGGCCCCATCAGGAGAACACTCTTGTCGCGCCAAAAAGCCAAAGCCGAGCGCAGTCCAGCACCGCGTCGCACCGAGCCCCTCCAATCGAGGAGCGGGCTGCCGTTGACGGTGACCCGTCCTGAACTCCTGAATGACGGCACCGACCGCGACTTTCGCAAGCTCGTGCACAACATCTTTGCCTTCATGGCGCGCCATGAGGCGATCCGCGATGGTCACGCCAGGCAAATCGGCCTCGCGGGCGTCGAGTATACGATCCTGATCTCGATCGGTCATCTCGGCCTCGACGGCGACGTCAACGTCAAGACGGTCGCGGACCATCTGCATATGAGCGGCGCTTTCGTCACCACCGTCACCAGCAAGCTTCAGACCCTGGGTCTCGCGGAAAAAAAGCCCGACAGCGTCGACCGGCGGCGGATCTCGCTTGCCATCACGGAAAAGGGACGGGCACTGTTGCGAAAGCTTGCGCCCTATCAGCGCGAGATCAACGACGTCGAGTTCGGATCGCTCACGCGCGAAGACTTTCAAACGATGTCCCGCATCCTCGAAGAGTTGATCGCGTCGAGCGACAAGGCGTTTGCGCTGCAACGCTACAAGTCCTCGATCAAGGACTCCACCAAGGTGGCTTGAAGCAAGTTTCCGGTTCAAGCTGCAGTTAGCGCTGCCGCTGTGCCAGATAGAATCCGGACAGCACCGTAACCAATCCCGCCGTCTGCAATGCGGTCGGCGACTCGCCGAGCAGCAGCCAGCCGACCAACAAGGTCAGCGCCGGCACGATGGCCGGGAAAACCGCCGCACGTGCGACGCCGAGGAGCTGAATCGAGAATGCGAATAGATACATCGCGGCTGGGCCGGCCAGGATTCCTTGCCCGAAGGCTTGCAACGCGTTCTCATTGATGCCGATCGCCGTCACGCGCGCCAGGGCACCGGACGCGGCATAGACTGGAAACAGCGAAAGCGACAGCACGCTGATGACGGCGGCGGCGGAGAAGGCGGAGACACGCCAGTGCCGCAGCAGCGTGCCGAAGCCGGCGAACATGAAGCCGGTTAAAACGAAGATCAAATCGCCTTGCACGCCGCTGGCGCCGATGTGACCGATCGACTCGCTGCCGATCACGACCAGCCCGCCGACGATAACGAATGCTCCGAAAATGCGTGAGAACGAAATTCGCTCCCGAAGCAGGACGGTCGCGAGAAACAGGCCGCCTAAGGTTGCGCAGGAGGGCTGGATGACGCTGCCGTGCCCCAGTGGCACGAACAGGAATCCGGTATAGCTGATGATCGACATCACTGGCCCGCCCAGTACCATCAGCGCGATGCCACGGGCCCATCCGATGCCGCAGAGATTGCCGATGCCGGTGCGAAGGACGAGCGGCAGGAACGCCAGGCCCGACCACAGAAAGCGGTGCATCAGCAGGTCTGCCGGCGTGAAGCCGACTTTCAGGCCGTGACGAGTGGCCACGAAACCCAGCGCCCAGCACAGTGCTGCGCCAAGTCCGCATGCGACCCCGAGCAGGGCCGGCTTTGGGTCGGATTCCTCGGCTAAAACCGCGGCGCCGTTTGTCGGGTCGCTCATGGCGGACGCTTACGTCACGTCGCAGAACCGCTCAACCCATGCGCACGCGGAGCTGACAAGCGCCGGCGGTTAGCCGAGCCTTGTTGCAGCTGACGTTCTTCTGAACTTCTTGGCGACTCGTGCCGGGAGCGCGCGAGGTCGAACTAGCTCGCGCTTCTCGTGCGTTTTGCCGCGCCTCGATGCGAGGCGAGCACGCTGCGCGGCTTCGATGCGGCTCGTTCCTGCCGGGCTTTCATGCCGGGATGATGATCGGCATATTCCTTGCCGTCGATCGGCGCCACATGTGGGGGATCCCGGTCGAGATAGGGACGGCCGATGCCGAACTCCTTGCCGTGGTCATCGACCCATTTCCAGATAATATCGCTGGCAAGCTGCCGCTGCGCCCGCGTTGCGCCGTTGACGCTCACGATATCCGCCGCAAGCCCGTGACCGTAGCCTCCGCGGAAACTACCGCCGTGGTAAGACCGGTCGTTGGCTGCCTTGAGACCGCTTGCAATCGATTGACGATAGTCGTCGCGGAAGCCGCTTGTGATCCCCGGTGACAGGCCGGCCTTGTCCGCGGCGCGAAGCATCTGGAACAGCCGAAGCTTGAAGTCCCGATCGATGCCGCCGATCACATAGTCCGCCGCGGGCATGCCGGCTTTGTCGGCGGCCTTGGGGTCCTTCCACGAAAAGTCTTCATCGGTCGTTGTCGAGAAGGTCCTCGTGACCGTCACCATCCGGCCTTTTCGTTTGACGGAGACTTTCCTCTGTTGCTCGACCTTGATGGAGTCTTCCTTGGGCGTGTGTTGGTAGAGCTCCCAGAGATAACGATTGATGCAGGCATCTTCTGAACACTGATCGAGCGCTTCAAGTGAACTGGTGGCGTGCAAACCATCGGCGCGTGAACCATCGGCTTGATTCACATCGCCGGGCTCCAGAGACGCCATGGTCGTTTCGTCCGCTGGCTTCGACGGAGCCTCAGTCGGCGCCACTTCCGGTGAATTGGTCAACGCGGCTGTGACGATCGGGTCCGGCTCTTGCGTCGCCGCCGCTTGGGCGGGCTCTTCCGTGATCGATCGGCTGACAGCCGTCACATCGGCGGTGTTGAACGCGATTGCCGGTGGTTGAACGGGGAGCGTCGTGTCGGCGGCCGGCGGCGGGGCAACCTGCTCGGCGACCGATGCACCGGTGTTATCGATGCCGGCAGACCCAAATGCAGCGAGACACACGAGAACCGAAGCCGGCATCGCCGTCTCTCGGCACAATGTGGCCATTGCTGCCAACCGCGGGTGCATGATCACTGTCTCCAATCGGGTCGGATACCAAGTGCCATGCCGGTCATTTTCGAGCGGTGGTGTGGACAAGCAATGGCGAAATCATTGGAACTTCAATTTCCTAAGGGGGTGTTGCTCAAATGCAACGCGTCGGGTTTTCCTCCTTTGGCGGCTTACAGGCTCGCCAGGGACGCCACTTTGCGGAAACCATTTTCCCGCTCCATGAAATCGATTTTAGCCGCCGACGAAATCCGTCTGCAACAGAACGGCTGCAGTCTATGCCGAGCAATCAACAATGGAGTTGGTGCCATGACATTCATTCTTCGCTTCATCTATCGCGAATATTGCCGGTCCTGCTTCCTGCACATCAGGTACCTGTAAGCGGTCAGAGCCGATGCCTCGGCACAAAACGATCGCGATCCCCACCTTTCTCGCGGCGGCTTTCACCGGAATAGCCATCTGGCTCGTCGCAGGGCCGCCGCCTCACTCCCCAAAACCCGTCAACGCCCACCGATTCGTGGTCCCGACCAAGTAGCTGCGTTCAATTTCGTGACCCATTTCATCTGGAGATGATTATGCAGCGCGAATTTCCGTCTATCGATTTTGCAACCCAGGCCGAGGTGCGGCTGGAAGCGGAACACCGGCGCACCGAGGAAGTCGCAGGCTTGTTGAGGAGCTTGTTCGGCGAGTGGCTGGCCAAATTTCGCCAGTTCGAGCGCCCGGTATTGCCGGCCGTTCCGCATTCGCATCGGACCGCCAAAGCCGGATAGCGCAGGCTGGAGCCCGGCGGCCGGCAAAGACGGTCGCCAGCGCCGCGCGCGTAGCAGCGCGCAACCTGAGCCGCAGATAATGCCCGCTAGTCGCCGGACAATTTGGCTGGTGCAGCGGTCGCGACAGCATCTCTGGATGCCGGCCACACCATCCGGCCGGCCAGAATGTGCAAGGCAAGGAAGCCGAGGACGATCGTCATCAGCATGGCGTACCCGCTCACTTCGGCCAACGAAAATTTACGGTCGGGGCGGCGTTCACTGAGCGACATCGTCAATTCCTTCCAATATCTGATAGCCGCTGATGTTGAGCGGCGTTGTCAATCAAATGCTGATACCGCTGGAGAATGCGTTGCGCCTCCAGGCGTGTCGAATGATGCAGGGCCTCGAGCAGAGCGGCCCAAAACCCTTTTCGTTTCGTCTGACGTTGATCCGTTTGACGTTGCGATGAGGGGCGTTGCGATGAAACTATTTCGGGATTGAAAATCTCATTTTTAGGCAATGACGCATCGCTCATGGATAAAGCTCTGCTGCTTGCGTGATCAATGCACGCACCATGCCGCTTTTCGTCGAGATCGCCTGTGAGACAATTCACATATCAAAGGAATGTGAGCGCGATGATACGATGAAATGACGAGCGAAATTTTTTCGAAAATAATTATTTCAGCTGACGCGGTATTGCCGCACTACTCGCGTGCCCATTCGCCGACCACGCGGTGCACCTCGAACATGTGCTCGCGAAGCTGCTCGAGCGCGAAACCGAGTGCGAAAAATCTTTCCGCCGCTTCGCTCTTCATGTCGCGCGTCAGTCCTTCGTACCGCACCGCGCCGAATTCCTCGATGTAATCGCGGAAGGCGTGCTCGACGGCGTCCAGCGGCGGTGGCGGCTTTTGGTCTCGCAACGCAGTTCCGCAGGCGCGGAGGAAATCGCGCCCCGCTGCCTCGATTTGTTCGAGTGGCGTCGTCAGCCGTTCTGCTACTTCTTCGGGCAACTCGCATCCAACGACGCGGCCCAGCAGTACGATGTCATGGCGCAACCGCAGCAGTGTCCGCAACAACGGTCCGGTGTCGGGGCCGGAGGTGAGGCGCGCATTGCGTTCGTGCTCGGCTTCGGCGCCGGTCATGTTGAGTCGCGTCAGCGCGGCGGCGATCCCGTCCTGGATCCGCCGGCGTTCCATGGGGTCAAGCTCGCGAGTGTGGTCTTCCAGAAATTTCGAGAGCGCATCCGCCATCAGGTCGAGCATATCGGCCGCGGCCTGGATGGTGATCGCATGCGCGCGGGACGGAAACAGCAGATAGGAGACGACGAAGCCGACGGCGCCGCCGACGGTCACCTCCAGCACGCGATCGAGCGCGGAGGCCGCGGGGCTGACGTGCTGCATGCTCGGGACCAGCAGCACGATGATCGCGGTGATCGGCAGCACGTTGAAATTGGCGCGGAACGACGCGATGAAGGCAAGCGGCGCGACCGCGAGCGCCAGCACCGCCAGCAGCGCCCATTCGCTGTCGTGCGGGATCAGGATCGCAATCGCGCCGCCATAGGCGACGCCTGCGAAGGTGCCGATCAGGTAGTCGCTCGCCACCTTCACCGAACGGCCGAGGCTTGCCTGGGTCACGATCAGCGAGGTCAGAACCGCCCACAGCGGCAGGTGCAAGTGCAGGACCTGCGCCACCGCGAACGCCAGCAGGGCTGCGACTGTGACCCGAAGCGCCAGGATCAACTGCAGGCGGTAACGGCGAATCCATGTTCGGATCGACGTCAGCAGGCTGGCGGCGCGGGATTCATTGGCAGGCATGCGGCTCGCAACCGGGAGGCGTGAGAGTCCGGTTTAGGCCAGCTTCCTCGCGATGACAATGTCATCAGGGAACGCAAATCGGGCTCCGCAGGCGATCCGGTGCGGAGCCCGATCTCACTCTCGTTCATCCTGAGGAGCCGCGTAAGCGGCGTCTCGAAGGATGAGGCCGATATCGGGGCCTCATGGTTCTCCTGGCGATGCAAGGTATCGTCCAGAGACGCGCAAAGGGCGCTCCTCACCATGAGGGTTTGAACTTAGTGCGCTAGCGGATCGGGCCGCATCTGCACCTTGAACACTTTCGGATAGGCGTCCTTGCCGCCTTCGCCGTGGAAGTTGGCGCGCGTGCCGGAGGTGGTCCAGATGCCGCGGCCTTTCCAGCCCAAGGCCGCATCGTCGATCCGGCCGTCGACATTCTTGGTGAAGAAGCCCTGCGGGTAGGGCATGCGCAGCGTGACGAACTCGCCGTTGACGAGCGCCATCAGCGCTTCGGCGCCATTCGCTTCGGCGATCGGTACGTTGGCGCCAAGGCCGAGCACATTGTAGCGATCGACCCACACATAATAAGAGTGGTTGGCGCTGCCCTTGGGATCGAGTCCCTTGAATTGTGGGCCCGGCAGCCGATAGACGTGCCAGCCTTCCGGACACTGCTTGCCGTCGGCGGTGGTCGGACCGTTGAGCGGTCCCTTGCACAGCCGGCGGTCGAAGCTTCCGAGATGACCGCTGGAGAGCGCCGTCCACACCACGCCGTCCAATCCGATGTCGATGCCGCGCGGACCGAACGTGCCCTCCGGCGGCTGGTACACTTCGGCCAAGGCGGTGTTGGCGGGATCGGGTCCCGGCGTCACGCGAATGATGTAGCCGGGCTGATCGATGCGGGAGAAGCCGCGGTCCATCGCCTGGCCCCAGATCGAATCGTCAACCGGGCTCGGCATGATGCCGTAGAACGAAGCGGCGATGCGCTTGTCCTTGGTCGGATCGACCGGATCCTTCGCGCCCACATAGGCATCGCGCTTGCCGTTGCCGTTGGTGTCGATGACGAGCGCAGTCCAGCCTTGCGAGGCGACGCCGTCATGCGTCTCGCGGAACTGCTTGGTGTTGAGCCAGCCGACGATGCCGCCGCCGAGGCCCGGGCCGCCCGCGCTCATCCACAAGGTGTCGTTGGCGTCGTGCCCGAAATAGAGGTGATGGGTCGAGAAGCAGGTGTTGATCAAATCCCATTTGCCGGTCGCGGGATCGAAGCGCGACAGTTCGCGCACCGCAGTCGCCTGCGGATCGGCCTTGGCGGACGGAAGCTCCGAACCCTGCTTGCAGTAATCGGGATTGGCCGGCGGCCGCAGTTTGGCGGTGAACCAGACCTTGCCTTGTTCATCCATCATCACGTTGTGGATCGAGGTGTGACCGTCCCAGATCGTGTCGTCACCCCAATAGGCCGAGGTGCCGTGCGGCGCGTCCGCAGAACCCGTCATGTTGGGATCGAGGTAAGGCTCCTTGATGGTGGAGGCGATGTTCTTGATCGGATCGAGCGTTGGAATCAAATCCGTGCTCTCTTCCGGCGATCCGTAGATCAGCCCGTTGGCGTTGACATGCGGATTACGCTTGTCGGTCGAGATCGCATCGTGCTGATAGTGCGTCGGTGAGGCCCAATCCCACAGCGTGAAGACGACATTGCGCTCGATGCCCTTGGGACGTGAAGGTTTGTCGAACGGCAATGCGCCGGCCGCGATCTTGTCGGTCCATTTCGAGAACACCTCCGGCACCTTGTCGGGGCCGATGCTGTTGATCGCGGTCGCCATGTATTCCATGGCCTGGCCGGCTTGGGTGCGGATCGCCCAGGCGGTTTCCGAATCATGGACTTGATCGGTGAACAGCTTCGGTATTTCGCGGATGCCGCGCGTGCCGATGGCATGGCAGGATTGGCACATGTTCTTCACGGTATCGACGAACTGCGCCTGGCTCTTCATCGTGTCGGGCATCTTGTTGCCCTTGGCGCCGGTGCCGGGAAACTCGCTGGGCGCGGGAATGTCGATCAGGGAATACCAGTACATGCCGGGATAAAGCTGTGCGTCAGCGGCGGGCGATGCAGTGGGCTTGACCTTGAAGTCGACGAGCTTGCCCGGTTTTGACTCGATGGGTGCGCTGTCGGTCAGGCCATAGCCGCGGACCCAGACCTTGTAGTTCGCGTCCGGCAATTCGGGAATGACGAAACGGCCTTGATCGTCGGTCACCACGATCTTCGCATATTTAGTCGGCAGGTCTTTCGTCTCGGCGATGATCCAGACGCCGGCTTCCGGCCCCTTCTCGCCAACAACCTGCCCGCCGATGTCATGGGCGGAGATATTGACGTTGGCCGCCAGGACGGCGCCACCGTGCAGCAGCGCGAACGCGCTGACACCTGTGGCAATCAATCGATTCAACTTCATGTCTCGTTCTCCCATGATGCGGCACTCTCTCAACCGGCCGTGTCTGCGCCGGTTATGGCACACGGTCGGTCATGGGGGCTATTTCGACCAAAGTCTCCTGCTTGTCGAGGGACTCGGCGCGCAGCCTTTCGCTTCTCACATGGTGAAAACAAAGGCCGCTTGGATGGAGCGAGTTTGATGCCGACGACCGCGCGCGGACGATTCCGATGCATCCGCCAATTCTATCGCCGGTACGCATCGCAGCATTCGATTACCTCAGGTTTCAAGCGCGTCATCGGCTTTCGGACCCGGTCGTCGCGTATTGCTTTTTGCCGGATAAGCCCTAGGAATCGAGGGCTGGGCCTTGCGCAACGTGGCGCCGGAGTTCCCAGGCGAAGACCAAGTCGAAAACGACCAGTCTTGAAAAAGAATAATGGCGGGAGCCTTTGAACAGGCCGCTGCCGAGGAAAACGATGGGAGGACGGCTTGGCTGGGGCAACACCGCTTCGTGCGCTGCTGCAACGCGATGGGTGCCTGACGCTTCCGGGCGTCTTTGACGGCATCTCGGCGCGAATGGCGGCCAGCATCGGTTTCGATGCGCTTTACATGACCGGATATGGCGTCGTCGCCTCGGCGCTGGGTGTGGCCGACGCCGGCACCGCAACCTTCACCGAAATGCTCGATCGTGTGCGCTGCATCGCGGGCGCGACGAATCTGCCGTTTCTGGCCGACGGCGACACCGGCTATGGCGGATTGCTGAATGTCGACCGCACGGTGCGCGGTTATGCCGCCGCCGGCGCCTCCGGCATCCAGCTTGAAGACCAGGAATTTCCCAAGAAATGCGGCCACACTGAGTTTCGCCGCGTCATTCCGGCTGACGATGCGGTCGCCAAGATCCGTGTCGCCGTCGATGCGCGGCCAAGCCGCGATTTTCTGATCGTCGCGCGCACCGACGCACGCTACGCCGAGGGGCTCGATGCGGCGCTGCGCAGGGCCGAGCGATTCCTGGAGGCCGGCGCCGACGTGCTGTTCGTCGAGAGCCCGGAGAGTCTCGAGGAATTGCGTCGTATTGCCGAGACCTTCAAAGGCGCAGCATTGCTCGCGAACATGGTCGAGGGTGGCCGCACGCCGTATCTGTCGACCAGCGAACTCGCGTCGATGGGCTTCAAGATCGCGCTTTATCCCGGCTCCGGGTTTTTGACCGCGGCAGGCGCGCTGCAACAGGTCTATCGCCATCTGAAAACCGACGGGATAGGCACCGGCAGCAACGCGCCGATGCTGCCGTTCTCCGAGATGAATCAATTGATGGGCTTTCCCGCCGTCCACGCTTTTGAAAAGCGCCATGGCCTCAGCGGGAGCGAGCGTTAGAATCTAATCGTCGCGTGTCTCAATCAGGAAATCCTCTGCAGCCTCTTCAAGAAGGATAGTGTCATGACACAGGCAAGATCGCTTTTCCGGCTTCGACGGATTTTGGAACGAGTTGGTCTTCTCCTGAGCGTGGCCGCGGTCGTCGTGGCCTGGGAATCTCGGGGCGTGCGGGCCGAGACGATCACGGTGACGCATTGGGGAGGGCAGTTCTACGGCGTTCCCTATGCGGTCGCGATGGAGAAGGGCTTCTTCAAAAAGAACGGCGTCGACGTCACGGGCATCTTGACCGCTGCCGGCGGCGGCACGGCCGTTCGCAACACGCTCGCGGGCGGCATTCCCTTCGGTGAGGTGTCGCTGGCGGCCGCCGTTCAGGCGATCAATTCCGGGCAGAAGCTGATCATCATCGGCGCGGGTTCCTGGTCGGTCGCCGACCAGATGTGGCTGGTGAAAAAGGATTCGGCGCTCAAGACCATCAAGGATCTCGCCGGCAAGCAGATCGCCTATACGGCGCCGGGCTCGGTGAGCAACATGCTGATCCTGATGGCGCTGAAGGCCAACGGCATGACGCCGCAACAAGTCAAGCTGGTGCCGGCCGGCGACCTCGGCGCCAATATCTCCGCCGTCGGTAGCGGCGCGGTCGATGCAGGTTTCTCGGATGAATTGATCTTCGCGCAGAACAAGGAACTGGTCAGGCCGTTGTTCATGGTGCGCGATGTGCTCGACCCGCGCATGATGCAGACCGTGATGATCACGACGGCCGAATATGCCAAGTCGCACGCCGACATCATCAAGGGCCTCGTCAACTCACGTCGCGAGGGGCTCGCCTATACGCTCGATCATCCGGATGAGGCCGCCGATATCACGGCGAAAGCCTACAACAATCCGCACATCGACCTCTTTCGCGATCACATCCGCGAACTGATCAAGGAAAATTACTGGAGCGATGGCCGGCTCGATTATCCCGCCATGAACCACATGGTCGAGGGTCTTCAAATCACCGGGCAGATCAAGGGCGACGTCGATTGGCCGAAATATGTCGACACGTCCTATCTGCCGGCGGACTTGCGTCCGACGCAATGAGGGTGTGGCAGTGAGCGAACAGGCGCAGGTACAGCTAAGTGAGGTGGTTCGCCGTTATGGCGGACCGTCCGGCCTGCAGGCGCTGGGCCCGGTCAACCTCGAGATCCGCAGCGGCGAGTTCTTCTCCATTGTGGGTCCATCGGGTTGCGGCAAGTCGACCCTGCTCGACGTCGCCGCCGGCCTGGCCGTTCCGACCAGCGGCAGCGTGCGCTTCGAAGGCAAGGAGTTGCACGGCGAGGTGCCAGACGGCATCGGCGTCGTGTTTCAGGAAGATGCGAGCATGCCGTGGCTCAGCGTGCGCGACAACGTCGCGTTCGGTCTGCGCACATCGGATCTGCCGAAGAAGGAGGTGGCCGATCGTGTCGATCACGCGATCGGCTTCATGGGGCTTACGCAGTTCGCCGGTCATTATCCCGCGCAATTGTCCGGCGGCATGCGGCAGCGGGTGTGCATCGCGCGAACGCTGGTGTTGCGGCCGCGATTGATCCTGCTGGACGAGCCCTTCGGCGCGCTGGACCAGCAGACGCGGCTATTGATGGGCGATGAGCTGTTGCGGCTCTGGCGCGAGACCGGCGCGACGGTGCTCTTGATCACGCATGCGCTCGATGAGGCGGCGATGCTGTCGGATCGCGTGGGCGTCATGAGCGCGCGGCCCGGCCGGTTCATCGATATGATCGACACCGAATGGCCTAGGGATCGTGACAGCCGCATCGTCTCTGATCCGAAGTTCGGCGCATTGACCGCACGCCTGTGGTCTTCGCTGCGCGAGGAATCGCTCAAGACCATGGGCCGGGTGGCATGAGGTGGCGGCACGCCGCCCTCATCGTGCGCACCGCCATCCTGGCGTCATTGATCGTTTTGCTCGAACTCGGCTGCCGGGCAGGTTTCATCGATTCCCTGACGGTGATCCCTCCGAGCGAAATGATCGCCTCGATGGTCGATCAAATCCGCTCCGGCGAACTCAACGCCAGCATCGCGACGACGTTTTCGACCATTTTCATCGCCTTTCTGCTGGCGGTCGGCCTTGGCACCATAATAGGCGCGCTGATCCACCGTTGGCCGCGCCTGCGCGATGTCGCCGATCCGCTGCTTGCCTCCTACTACTCGGTGCCGACCTTCATCTTCTATCCGCTGCTGGTTGCGCTGCTCGGGCTCGGCAAGGCGCCTTTGGTGGTGCTCGGCATTCTCTCGGCCGCGCCGGCCGTCGTGATCTCAACGCTATCCGGACTCGATGGCGTGGCGCCGGTGTTGATGAAGCTTTCGCGCGTACATCGGCTGACCCCGGCGCAGACGCTGTCGTGGATCGTGTTGCCGGCGGCGCTGCCGCATCTGTTCACCGGCTTCAAGCTGGCATTGAGTTACGCCCTGATCGGCGTCATCGCCGGGGAATTCATCCTGTCCGGCACCGGGCTCGGTTACGCGATTTCCTTTGCCTACCAGAGCTTCGAAAACAGAACCATGTATGGCGCGATGCTGTTCGTGCTGCTGGTCGCGGTGACCGCCAACGGGATTCTCTATGTGTGGGAGGGGCGACTGGCGCGCCGCCGTTCGCGGGGATGAACGAGCTTTCACTGGAAAACGAGCAAGCCACGATCGCGGTACGCCGCCGCTTCCGCGCCTTTGACGCCATCGTGCTCACGCTGGTGATGCTGGCGCTCTGGCAGGCGATCGGGAGCTGGACGCAAGGCGTAGCCGTTTCGCCGCCGTTGCTGACGCTGGTGTATCTTTTTGGGCTGCTCCGCACCTGGATGTTCTGGGATCACGCGGCGGCGACGCTTGCAGCGTTTTGTCTCGCTTTCATGCTGTCGGCGCTGATCGGGCTTGCGCTCGGGTTGATCTTTGGCGTCAGGCGCTTTGCTGGAGAAGTCGCCGAGCCGATTTTGGCTGGCTTCTACACCATTCCGAAAGTGACGCTTTATCCCGTCGTGCTGCTGCTGTTCGGGCTTGGCATGTCCGCCAAGGTCGCGTTCGGCGTCATGCACGGGCTGGTGCCGGTAACGCTGTTCACGCTGGGCGCGGTGCGCAACCTGCCGCCGGTGCTGGTCCGCACCGCGCGCGTGCTGCGGCTCTCGCCCGGGCGCACGATGCGGTGGGTGCTGGTGCCGGCCTGTCTGCCTGATATCGTCAATGGCCTTCGGATCAGCTTTTCGCTGAGCCTGCTTGGCGTATTGATCGGAGAAATGTTTTCGTCGCAGCGCGGCCTCGGCTTCCTGCTGGTCAACGGCATGGCGCAGAACAACGTGCCGCTCTCGACCGCGATCGTCACCGTGATCGTCGCGATCGCGATTGCCGCCAACACGCTGATGCTGCGCGCCGGAAGACGGTTTGCGCGGCAACCGGACGCTGCGGTGAGATAGGCCGCGACAGGAGAAGGGCATGACAAGGCCAACCACGATTCTAAAGACCATCCTCAACCGCCGCGAGGCGACGATTCTTCCCGGAGCGGCCAACGGCCTGTTTGCGCGGATCATCGAGGATCTCGGCTATGACGCGGTCTATGTCACCGGCGCTGGCGTCGCCAACATGTATCTCGGCGCGCCCGATATCGGTCTGACCACGCTGACCGAGATCGCCAGTCATGTCGCGGCGATTTCCGATGCGGTCGCCGTTCCACTGCTGGTTGATGCCGACACCGGCTTTGGCAATGCGGTTAACATGGTGCGTACTGTCAACGTATTGGAACGGGCCGGCGCGGCCGGGCTCCAGATCGAGGATCAGGTCTTTCCGAAGAAGTGCGGCCATTTCGACGGGAAGGCCGTCGTGCCGCTGGAAGAGATGCTGGCGAAGATCAAGGCCGCCGTCGATACAAGGAAGGACGGCGATCTCCAGATCGTGGCGCGCACCGATGCGCGCGCGATCCTCGGTCTTTCCGCCGCGATCGACCGCGCTGGCGCCATGATCGAAGCCGGCGCCGACGTCACCTTCGTGGAGGCGCCGACCTCGGCCGACGAACTGGCGCAGATTGCGAAAAGCCTTTCCGTACCGCAGGTCGCCAATATCGTGTTCGGCGGCCGCACGCCTGAATTAGGACGGCAGAAATTCGCCGAGCTCGGTTTCGGCTGCGTGCTCTATGCGAACGCGGCGTTGCAGGCGGCGCTGAAAGCGTCCCACGACGTGCTGATGGCCCTGAAGCAGGAGGGATCGCTGGCGTCGGTCGCCGATCATCTCGCAGGTTTTGCCGTTCGCCAGCAGACCGTCTCCAAACAGAAATATGACGAACTCGAACGCCGCTACCGTGGGGGATGATGTGACTTATCGCCGGGGATGGATTGCACTTCTGATTTTTACGGTCGTGATCATCAACTATATCGACCGCATCGCGTTATCGGTCGCCGCCAGACCCATTGTCGCCGAGTTCGGTTTCTCGCCGGTGCAAATGGGCTATCTGTTTTCCGGCTTCCTGTGGACCTATGTCGTATGTCTCGTGCCGCTCGGACTTCTGGTCGAGCGGGTCGGCATCAAGAACATGGTCGGCGGTGGCATCGCGATCTGGTCGACAGCCACAGCGCTGACGGCTGCGGCCGGCAGCTTCGTCACCATTTTGGCGGCGCGTCTCGCGATGGGCGCAAGCGAAGCGACGACGTTCCCGGCCTGCGGTGGTGCGATTCGCCAGTGGTTTCCGGAGCGCGAGCGCGGCTTTGTCACGACGCTATTCAACGGCGGCTCTTCCGCGGGGCCCGCGGTCGGCGCCATTCTCACCGCAGCGCTGGTGAGTTCGTTCAGCTGGCGCGTTGCTTTCGTCGTGCTGGGTGCGATTGGCTTCGTCTGGCTGATCGCGTGGTGGATCTGGTACGCTCCGCCGGAAGAAGCGCCGTGGCTGAGTGAAGCCGAAAGGACGAAAATCCTCACCGAGCGCAACGGCACGGGCGTGGCTGCCGCGAAGGCGCCGCCGCCATCCTCGCTTGGTTATCTCCTGCGCCAGCGCAGCGTCTGGGGCCTCGTGCTGACGCAGGCGTGCCTCGTCTACACCGCCTATCTCTTTCTGACGTGGTTGCCGACTTATCTGCAGTCGACCCGCGAACTCTCGACCATGAATACCGGCTATCTCACCGCCGTTCCTTATCTCATCACGGTGGTATTCGGGGTGACGATTGCCCGCATCAGCGATCACTGGCTTTCGTCAAAGGATGTCCAGGCCGGACGCCGCCGCAACTTCATCGCCGCCATGGCGATCCTCGCCATGACAATTCTGCTCGCTCCCGTCGTTGACGGGCTCTGGCAGTTACTGTGTGTGCTGACGCTGGTGCTGACGGGCGCGACGACCGGCTCAGGTTTGAACTTCACGCTCGCGAGCGATCTCCTGCGCAACCCGCGCGATGTCTCGCGCGTGGTCGCCATGACGTCGTTCGGCGGCAACTTTTTTGGCCTGATTTCACCGATCATCACCGGCTACGTCGTCGCCGGCACCGGGGGTTATACGTGGGCATTCCGTATTGCGGCCGTTTTGTTATTCTGCGGCTGTCTCGCGACGCTTACGTTGACCCGCCGGCCGATCGAACCTCAACACGCCTAGACGTTTCCAGGAGAATCCAAAAATGGCAGAAAAGAAGAAACACCATTATGCCGGCCTGCGCCGCCCGATCACCGACGAAACACGCGCAGGCGTGATCGAGGATTTTCCCGAGATCGAGCTGGTCCCGGACAAGGCGCTGGGCACGCGCTGCGTCGAGGCCTGGAGCTATTCGCTCTGTTGCTCTGATTTCCACCGCATCAGGGATATTCCGCCCTGGGGCAATCCCAACGGCCCGATCCTGCGCAAGGGGACCCAAACCGAACATGTGCGCGGTGTGGTGCGCATGACCAAGGCGATGGCGGAAGAGTTCGAACATTCGTATCCGCAGGTGCACATCGATTGGGATGTCCTGATCGCCGGCGCGGTGTGTCATGACGTCGGCAAGCCCTATGAATTCGATTCCGCCAACCGTGCGCGGTGGCAGGCCGATCCAGCCGACAGCGGCGAGCCGACGTTCCGGCATTCAGTGTTCGGAATGCATGTCTGTTTGACGGTTGGCTTGCCAGAAGAGGTCGCGCATATCGCCGTCGGTCACTCCTTCGAAGGTTTGTACATGGGCGTCAGTGCCGAGTGCATGATCGTTCGTCAGGCCGATCACGGCTGGTGGCATATTGCCGGCGGGCTGGGTCTGCTTGCGCCCGAGAGTATCGGCGTACTGCCGAGCAACTTGCGCGCCCGCAATCCCTGACATACTGCTTGATCAACTAATAATCAGCGCCCCGTCAGTGGGTGCAAAAATGGGGGAAGAACATGAAGCATCGCCGGTACTGGATTTTCGTTTTCATGTTTCTGCTGGCGACGATCAACTACGTCGATCGGGTCGCGTTGTCGGTGTCCTCGACGCCGATTGCCGCAGAGTTCGGCATCAGCAAGGTCGAGCTCGGTTATCTCTTCTCCTCCTTTCTCTGGCTCTATGTCGTCTGCCTGGTGCCGATGGGCATGATCGTCGACAAGCTCGGCACCCGCACGGTCAACGCGGCCGGCATCGGCCTCTGGTCGATCGCGACCGCCTTGACGGGACTGGCGACCGGCTTTGGCATGCTGATCGCGACCCGCGTCGTCATGGGCGTCGGCGAATCCACCACCTATCCGGCCGCGGGCCGCGTTATCAGAGAATGGATTCCGCTCAAAGAACGCGCGCTGTTCACGGCCATTTTCAACGGCGGCGCCTATTTCGGCCCGGCGATCGGTGGTCTTGTTCTCGCAGGCCTGGTCGGCGCGGTCGGTTGGCGCATGACATTTCTGATCTGTGCGGCCATCGGTTTCGTCTGGCTGCTGGCCTGGATGATCTGGTTCCGCAAGCCGGAGGAAGTAAGCTGGCTCAGCGACGAAGAGCGCGCGTTCATTGTGCGCGAGCGCAACGGCAGCGCCGGCGCAGCGTCGGCCGATGGACATTCGATCGGCCTGCGCGGATTGTTGAGCTCGCCTTCGATGCTCGGGTTGATGGTGACGCAGGGTTGCGCGGTCTACACGCAATACTTCTTCCTGACGTGGCTGCCGAATTATCTTCAGACCGAGCGCGGCATGTCGATCCTGAAAAGCGGTGCGCTGATGTCGCTGCCCTTCATCGGCGCGGTGATCCTGACCGTGCTGTTCGGCAAATTGAGCGATAGCATGCTCGACGAGGAAAGCGCGCGCGTCGGCGGCCGGAGAAGGCTCGGCGCTCTGTGTATGCTGTTCGGCTCGGTGATCCTGCTGACGCCGCTGGTCGACAACGTCTATCTCGTGCTGGTGTTGATCACGATTGCGCTTGGCGGAGTGGCGTCGGCGGTCGCGCTCAATATCGCGATGGTCGGCGATCTCTTGCGCACGTCGGCCGATTGCGGCCGCGCGACCGGGCTCCTCATTCTCGGCGGCAACATCTTCGGCATCATGGCGCCGATCGTGACCGGCTATGTCGTGCAATCGACCGGCAGCTTCAACATGGCGTTCGTCGTTGCCGGTGCGTTGCTGGCGTTCGGGGCTGCGACCGTGTTCCTGCTGGCGCGAACGCCGATCGGGCCGAGCGAGAGCGAGGCTGCGTTGGCAGTCCGCACGGCTTAAGGGAGCGCGATCTTGTTCTTTCATCCGCCAAAAGAGCTCTCGACCAGCGTGTTCGCGCGGCTACCGGAGGAGTTTCGTAAGGCCGATCCCAACAACGAGTGGGCGCGCTATCAGCCCAAAGGAAGTCCCGCGCGCTCGTTGCTCGAAGGACCGTCGTTCGACCGCAACGGCAATCTCTGGTGCGTCGATCTGCCGAACGGGCGCATTTACAAGATCACGGCGGACGGCGAATTTCACGTCGCTGCCGAATATGACGGCTGGCCCAACGGGCTGAAGTTTCACAGCGATGGCCGCATCTTCATTGCCGACTACAAGAACGGGATCATGGAAATGGATCCCGTCAACGGCAAGGTGAAGCCGTATCTCACCCGTGCGAGCCTCGCGCCGTTCAAGGGCTGCAACGATCTGTTCTTCGCCGCCAATGGCGATCTTTATTTCACCGACCAGGGCCTGACAGGTCTGCACGATCCAACCGGACGGCTGTTCCGGCTGACCGAACGCGGACAGCTCGATTGTCTGCTCGACAATGTGCCGAGTCCGAATGGCCTCGTGATGAATCTCGCCGAGAACATGGTCTATCTTGCGGTGACGCGCGGCAATTGCATCTGGCGGGTGCCGCTCAGTCCCGACGGCGGCGTTGCCAAGGTCGGGATCTACATCCAGTTGTCCGGCGGTTGGGGCGGCCCGGATGGACTGGCGCTCGACTCGCAAGGCCAGTTGTTCATCGCCCATGTCGGCATGGGCGCGGTGTGGGTGGTCGATGCGCTAGGCGAGCCCGTCTATCGTATCCGGACGTGCGCCGAGCCGCACACCACGAACATGGCGTTCGGCGGCGCTGACAACAAAACGCTGTTCATCACCGAATCCGGCAGCGGCTCCATCCTGACGGCGCAACTCGACGTGCCGGGCAAGCCGATGTTCTCGCATCAGTGATACGAAGTGAGCTCTATCGGGGCGCGGGATCGGCTGTCGTCACGGTGTCCCGGACCTGGACGACCATCGGCTTCGGCGGGTCGGGCAGGGTCTGTTCCCAGCCGCCGCCGAGCGCCTTGAACAGCGTGACGAGGTCGAGCGCGACATTGGTGGTGCTCTGCGACAGTTGCTGTTCGTTCTGCAACAGGTTGCGCTCGGCATCGAGCACGGTCAGGAAGTCGGTGACGCCGTCATTGTAGCGCGAGCGGCCGAGATCGAGCGCGGCGCGGGTGTGTTCGAGCTGGGCGCGCAGCCGCGTGCGGCGGACTTGTTCGAGCCGCAGCGAAGCGATTGCGTTGATGACCTCGTGCCAGGCTTGCAGCACCGTCTTGTGATAGGTGATGGCCGCCTCGGCCTGCTGGACCTCGCTCAGACGGAGTGAGCTCTGCAAGCGAAAGCCGTCAAAGAGCGGTATCGTCACGCTCGGGCCGGCCGTATATTGCAGCGAGCTTGCATTGTACAGGCTAGAGAACTGAAGCGAGTCCAGCACGACCTGGCCGTTCAGCTGGAATTTCGGATAGAACGAAGCGATCGCAACGCCGATATTGGCGGTCGCGGCATGTAACTGATCTTCGGCCTCGCGGATGTCGGGCCGGCGGCGCGCCAGCTCCGACGGCAGACCGAGAGGAACGTGTGCCGGCAGCCGCAACGCGGCGCGCCCTGAGCCGAGTTCGCTGTTGAGCGAAGACGGCGGCAGGTCGAGCAGCAACGCGATCGCATTCTGATACTGGATCTGCTGCTGCTCCAGGGACGGCAGCTGCGCGCGAATGCCTTCGACTTGGGCCGCCGCATTTTCGGCGTCGAGGCCGCTGCGTACGCCCTTTTGCTGCAGCTGCTGGGCGAGCTGCAGAATGTCGCGATCGACCCTGAGATTGTTTTCGGCAATCCGGATCTGGTCCTGGGTGCCGCGAAGCTGGATGTAGTTGCGCGCCAGTTCCGCAAGGCTCGAGACCAGCGCGTCGCGCCTGCGATCTTCCGCCTGGTCGACCTGCGCGTCGGCGGCTTCGACCTGCCGGCGCACGCGGCCCCAGAGATCGAGCTCCCAGGACATATCGAGACCGACGGTGTACTCGTTGATCGGCGTAATCGGGATGCCGCCCGTGTTGCCCGGGCCGAGCAAAGGCGACAGCAGACTGATGATGCCGTTCTTGCTGTAGAGCTCGCGCTGATACTTGCCGTCGCCGTTGATGCTGGGCAATTCGGCTGCGGCGGCTTGGCCGCGCTGGTAGCGGCTTTCGGCGATGCGGATGGCGGCGGTCCGCACATCGAGATTGGCCTCGGCGACGCGGCTTTCGAGATTGGTCAGAATGGGATCGCCGAAGATCCTCCACCAGTTGGGATCGGTCGGCGTCGGCAGATGCGCGTCCGAGACCGGTTGACCGTTGAAGGTCGCATTGTCGGGCAGGTGCGGGTTCGGCTCGCTGAAGTCAGGCCCAAGTGTACAGCTGGAAAGCGTGTAGCCGGAGAGCAGCACGACCATCGCGGCGACAACGCCGTGGCGGCAGCGGTGGAAACGCGACATCAGTGGCCCCCTCCGGGGCGCATGCCCCCGGTCTTCGGCGAAAGCAGGAAACAAAGGGGTACGATGAGAAACGCCACGATCGCGCAGTAGAAGAACACATCTCGATAGCCGAGGATGGCGGCTTGGGTCCGAAACACCTGATAGACGCGGCCGACGGCGGCATCATGCGCCGCTGCGCCGACGCGGCCCAATCCCCGCAGCGTCTGTTCGTATTGGGCGACCAGCGCCTGATAGGGCTGGTTGAGCGGCGAGGTCCATTGCGCCAGATAACTCTGATGGACCTGCGAGCGCTCCGTCACCTGCGAGGTCGCAAGCGCAATGCCGATCGAACCGAAGATATTCCGGAACATCGCAAACAGCGCGGCGCCGTCGCCGTTGAGTTCTCGCGGCAAGGTCATGTAGGCGATGGTCGAGATCGGCACGAACAGGAATGCCAGTCCGGCGGTCTGGAAGGTTCGCATGAAAACCAGCGTCTTGAAGTCGATGTTCGGCACCAGCGTGCTCGAATAAACCAGCGCGCAGCCGATGATGGTGAAGCCAAGTGCGATGAGATAACGAATTTGTACTACGGCCATCAGCCGGCCGACGAAGGGGATCAGGATAATCACCGCGATCCCACCCGGCGACAGAATCAGTCCGGCCCAGGTCGCAGTATACAAAAGCACGGTTTGGGCGAATTGCGGGATCAACACAGCGCTCGCGTACAAGATGCCGCCAGTGGCTCCGATCATGATGCAGCCGCCAGCGAAGTTCCGGTCAGCGAACACCGAAAGATCGACGATAGGCTTCCTGGCGACCAACAGCCAGCCGATCGCGCCCAATATCCCAAGGAAAGCAAGCAGCGCCATCAGGCAGATGAAATTGGATTGAAACCAGTCGGCATCCTCGCCGCGGTCCAGCATGATTTCGAGACAGCCGAGCCCAATCGTGATCAAGGACAGGCCGATATAGTCGATGCCGCGGCTGCGGCGATTCTTTTCCCAGGGCGGGTCTTCGACCATCACCGAGACGAAGAAGGCGGCCACCGCGCCAACGGGCACGTTGAGGAAA
>Ga0210393_10000893_pt1 | contig 25570 bp, 25 predicted proteins | sample IncBWC27OmetaG_FD_160068 | JGI IMG/M metagenome (GOLD analysis project Ga0210393, IMG submission 160068) | Forest soil microbial communities from Barre Woods Harvard Forest LTER site, Petersham, Massachusetts, United States - Inc-BW-C-27-O ...
GCGAATGCGCTGGATTGCACTCGCCGCGCAGATGGGTTTCGACACTGGCACGATTGAAGTCTATTTCACCGCCGGCACGTTCAAGATTTCGGAGACGGCGGCGAAGCTGCGCGAGGAAGCGATAGCGCTCGGCGGCGAATTCGGTTTTGCGATAATCGACACCGGGCCAACCTTCTTTGAAGGTGATGATGAGAGCAGCCGCACACAAATGCTGGCGCATGCCCGCATGATGCGCGGCCTGATTGACGTGATACCTGGCGGCCCCACGGTCATGGTCAACGTGCATCCGGTGAAGAACGCCACGGCTGACAACCTGTTGCCGGCCGGCGGCGGCACGTTCATCAATGAAGTAGACGGCAACCTGACGTGCGCCAAGAGGGAATCGCTTACCGAGCTTCATTGGCACGGCAAGTTTCGCGGCCCCGAATTCGGTCCCATGAACTTCCAAATCCAGACGGTGACAAACCTCGATTTGAAGGACAGCGATGGCCGCTTGTTGCCGACCGTGGTTTGCGAATATGTCCCGGAAGAGGCCGCCGAGGAAATGGCCGCAGTCACGCGCATGACTGAGGACGAGGTTCTAAAGCTGATTGACGCCAACCCAACCATTTCGCTCACCAAGATCGCGCGGGACATGGGCTGGAAGCTGCACGGCGGCGAACCGAACAAGCCTCGCGCGCAGCGGTTCGTGCAAAGCCTCAAGAAGGCCAAGCTCATTGAGAAGGGCGACGATGGCCGCGGGCTCAACCTGACAGCCGCCGGCAAGAAGGCAATCAAGGCCGCCGACGAAATAGAGGCTTTGCCATGAACCGTATCACCCCTGATACGTATCGCCCTACGGCATGGGAGTTCACTCCATGCCTGTAGGGGACCGTATCGCATCGGTCTGTTTCTTAGGGGATGGACCGATACGATAAGGCGCCATGGCGACAGACATTTTCGGTGCTTGCGCGCGACGCAATCCTGCACTCATTGCAAAGCCGCGTTTTCCCTGAGTAACGGATATCGTATCCGTGTGTCTCGAAATCGGTGAGTCATCTCAATGCTTTGCAAGGCGTGTTGCGTCCGTGTTGCGTCGTTGTAGCCGTTTGTAATCGCGGTGCTTGGAAACGCGATGCTTTATCGCGTAGAGATTATCATTGATGAGCCGAACCAAACTTTCATCTCGTTGCCAGGTCTGCCGCCATCCAGAGCGATGGCGCGTGGAGCTGTTCCGCCGGTGGCGCAAGCCTCGATAGCTTGGCCGAGAAGTTCAGCCTCGATCGTGATGCGATCTGGCGGCACTGGACCAACCACGTCTCTGACGAGCTCAAAGCCAACTATTTATGCGGCCCGGCGCAGCTTTCCGAGCTTGCCGAGAAAGCCGCTGTCGAAGGCGACTCCATTCTGGATTATCTGAAGATGATCCGTGCCGTTCTGACCGGACAGCTTGCGGCAATGACTGAAGCCGGCGACGGCCGTGGCACGGCATATGTTGCAGGCCGCTTGACGCAAGTGCTGGAAACCATCGCCCGCGTCACTGGCGAGCTGGGCGCGATGGCGCAGTCGGTCAACATCACGAACAACGTGGCGATCCTGTCCGAGAGTCCCGCCTTTCTGAAGGTTCAGGCAACCATGCTCAGGGCGCTTGCGGCGTTCCCTGATGCGCGAGCCTCGGTGGTGGCTGCATTGCGCGAGATGGACGAAGAAAACGCAGAGGCGAGTCTCCCTGCCAAGGTAATCGAACATGTCGGATAGACTTGCCTCGAAACTTGCCGACACGCTTGCCGACGGCGGCTGGCGATCGAAAGCGCGGCCCGAGCAGTTGGCGCCCCAAGGTGATCATTGGAACGGTTGGCTGTTCGTCGGAGGACGCGGTGCAGGCAAAACCCGAACCGGTTCTGAATTTGTCTGCGAAGAGGTTGAGAGCCGCAGAGCGAGGCGAATTGCGCTGGTAGCTCCGACAGCTCACGACGCTCGCCACGTCATGCTAGAAGGCGAGTCCGGGATTTTGACGATTGCTCCGCCGTGGAATCGTCCGGACTACGAACCGAGTCGGCGCCGGGTGTCATGGAAGAACGGCGCCGAGGCATTCACGTTTTCATCAGAAGAAGCTGATCGCCTTCGTGGGCCGCAGTTCGATCTGGCGTGGGGCGACGAACTGGCAGCATGGAACGATCCGCAAGCGTGCTGGGACATGCTGATGTTTGGCTTGCGTCTCGGCCGGCATCCGCGCTGGCTGGCCACGACTACACCGAGGCCCATCCCGCTTTTGAAGAAGTTGATGGCTCGCGACGACGTGGTGATCTCACGGGCTACGACCTTCGACAACGCCGGCAACCTGGCGCCGTCATTTTTGGAAAGCGTCCGGACTCGGTACGAAGGCACCCGGCTCGGAAGGCAGGAGTTAAATGCTGAAATTCTGGAAAATCTCGAAGGCGCCCTTTGGAGTCGCGACATGCTGGACTGCGCTCGCTTCACTGGAACGGTTCCTGATTGCAAACGCATCGTTGTTGCCATCGATCCATCCGGCACAAGCGGAAACGATGGCGGCGACTCTATTGGTATTGTCGTGGCTGGCCTTGGGATGGACGGCTTAGGTTACGTACTGGCTGACCGGACCATTAAAGCCTCTCCTGGTGAGTGGGGCGCACGAGCGGTGGCGGCGTATCGAGAATTCCGGGCTGACCGCATCATTGCCGAACGTAACTTCGGCGGCGCCATGGTGCAGCATGTTATCCGCACGGTGGACGATGGCGTTCCTTACCGCGACGTGACGGCATCTCGAGGCAAGATCGCCAGGGCAGAGCCGATCGCGGCCTTATACGAGCAGAATAAGGTTCGCCACGCCGGCAACTTCTCGGAACTTGAGGATCAGCTCTGCGCGATGACGCGCGACGGCTATTCCGGCGAGGGCTCTCCCGATCGCGCTGACGCGCTGGTGTGGGCACTGACCGAGTTGATGACCATGCCGGTGACGCCCACGGCGGCCTTTGGCCGGTACGGCTCGCCCGATCCAGTGACAACGCGAAATTCCAGGTTTGACGGACCGATAACCTCCGGAACGTTGTCCGGCGGTCACGCAAGGTCGAGATAAGAGGAGCAAGAAGTTGTCACTGAGAATTGAGGATCCGACCCATTTCGCCTTGCAGGCTCTTTTTCAAAGTCAGCGCCGTGATCAAGAGCGATCGAAGCAATTGAACTGAGGGGCAACAATGGGTATGGACGTTTACGGCAAGAAGCCGACCACGGAAGAAGGCAAATATTTTCACAACAGTGCGTCGTCCTGGCACCCACTAGCCAGCTATGTCTGTGAGGTCGCGCCACAGATCGCCGACAGGTGCGCCTATTGGCATTCGAACGATGGCAAGGGGCTCAACAACAGCGACGCCGTCCGTCTCGCCGATATCTTGCAGCAGGAGATCAATCACGGGCGCACCGCGACCTATGCCCGCCTGCGGCAGTCCAAAATCGACATGATGCCGAATGAGCGCTGCTTCCTGTGCGAAGGCACCGGCACGCGCAAACCGGCCCCGCATGTCGGCGCCGGCGATCTGAAGACCGATGGCATCAAGTGCAACTATTGCCGCGGTGAGGGGCATGTGGAGCCCTCCGAAACCAAATGTCCGTTCAATGTCGAGAACGTGCAGAGCTTTGTCACATTCCTGCGCGGCTGCGGCGGCTTCGAAATATGCTGAGGGGTTATTCCAACCACGCCGGATGCCGGCATTCACTGGAGAGGGAAGATGGGACGGGTTCACTACACCAATGAAACTATCCAGCAGATCATGACCCCCAAAAATCCGCTATGGGATCTGTTCATGGATGAATTGATGGAGTCGATGGACGAGTGGGGCTGCGACGGCGACATAAACGCCACTGACCTGCCACACCGTCACGCAAGAACAATCCTGTTAGCAATGGGCAACATCGATATCGATGCAACCATTGCCTTCTTCGAAGAGCACGGCGGCTACTGCGACTGCGAAATCCTGCTCAACGTCGACAGATGAGGCGCGTATCTTACTCGCTTCTACCCGCACCCGATGCTGCCGGTGGTGCCAGGTTTTGCAACACAATCGGATAGGAGCGGACATTAAATGGCAGGCGGGGCCGGCTGACAAAGTCGCGAATGACCCAACTGAGACATCGAGCCCGAATAACTCCCGCTAGCGAGGTGCCTGCTCTTCGGAAATAGCGTTATTGGCCAATGGCGCAAAATGCCATAACCTGCTGGAATTGGCGGCGCAGGCCGGCGCCGGAGCATCCAACTGGCAACACGCCTCAAGGAGGAAACGATGATATTCACGGGCAGGACCGTTGCCGGCGAGACGATCGTCTATCGGGACGGCAAGCGCTATTTGTGGATGCTCTCCTTCATTCCGGGGCTGATCCCGTTGTTGTCCTATTGGCTCTATTTGCGGACGGAAAACGCGGCTGCGACCCTCATCCCGTTCGTCTTCATTTTCGGCCTGATTCCGCTTCTCGACGCCGTGATCGGCGAGGACACGCACAACCCCCCGGCCGAGGTGGTCGCCGCGATGGAGGCCGATCCCTACTACCTGCGGCTGGCGCGGATCTCCGTTGTGCTGCCGTGGCTGAACTACATTGCCCTGATCGCCTTCATCGGCACCCAGGACCTGCCGTGGTGGTCCTACGTCATGCTGCTGCTCGGCGTCGGCACCATCGACGGCGGCGCCCTTCTGATCGGCCATGAACTCGGCCATAAGGCGGACCGGCTCAACCGCATCTTCGGCATGCTCGCCAACAACGCGGTGGGCTACGCCCATTTTCGCATCGAGCACAACCGCGGCCATCACACCTGGGTGGCGACGCCGGAGGATCCGGCCAGCGCGCGCTTCGGCGAATCGATCTATGCCTTCGCCGGGCGTGAACTACCCGGCGCGTTCAAGCGTGGCTGGCGCAACGAGGCCGAGCGGCTGGAAAAGCGCGGCAAGAGCGTGTGGTCGATCGACAACGAGATCCTGCAGGGCTTCTCGCTGACGATCGTTGTGGCGGCGGGGTTGATCGCGCTGTTCGGTTGGAAGGTGGCGCCCTTCATCGTTGCCCATCATTTCCTCGGCTGGTACGCGCTGACCCAAGCCAACTATGTCGAGCATTACGGACTGCTGCGTGAGAAGTCGCCGAACGGGCGCTATCAGTCGGTCGAGCCGCGCCACTCCTGGAATACCAACCACATCGTGTCGAACCTGATGACGTTCCACCTGCAGCGGCATTCCGACCACCACGCCAATCCGATGCGGCCCTACCAGTCGCTGCGCGATTTCAACGACCTCCCGCGGCTGCCGAACGGCTATACTGGCATGTTTGCACTGGCGGCCATTCCGCCGCTCTGGTTCCGCGTGATGGACCCGAAGGCGCTGGCCTGGGCCGGTGGCGACATCACTAAGCTCAATCTCGGCGAACGTGCGCCGATCAGATGAGTTCCGGCGCAATACGCGCAGCGCGCGGGCGAGATACTGAATCACGACGAAATTGGAGCGCCTCAAAGAGGAATGAGAACGCCGTCAGGCACGGTTGGTGCCCGACCTAGGAAATTGCCGCGGCATAAGTCGAGCGCACCTGAAACGCCATGACCCGTTCAGCAAATGTGATCGCCGTGCTAAGAAGCGCCTATCTCGTTAGCCGATGCCAAGACTCGGGGGTCGCAGTGCGGACGGAGAAATTAATGACTAAAGTAAAAGCTAAAGTAAAAGTTGCCGGGTTCAGTGTCTCGCTTGATGGCTTCGCTGCTGGAACCGCTCAGAGTTTAGATCACCCGCTTGGTTTGCGTGGCGAGGAGGTCTTTCAGTGGTTTTTCCCAACGCGGACTTTTCGCCAGATGCTGGGGAAAGAGGGTGGTGAAACTGGCCTTGATGACAGGTTCGCCCGACGCGCAATGGAAGGTTTCGGTGCCTTCATCCTGGGTCGCAACATGTTCGGACCTGTTCGTGGGGAATGGCCAGACGATCAATGGAAAGGCTGGTGGGGTAACAATCCGCCTTATCATGCGCCAACTTTCGTACTGGCACATTATCCACGACCGCCAATCGAGATGCTGGGCGGAACGACATTTTATTTTGTCTCTGACAGTATTGAAGATGCGCTGCAAAAGGCGCGCGAAGCGGCAGGCGCAAAGGACGTTAAGATTGGCGGCGGTGTCGAGACTGTGAGGCAATACGTTCAGGCCGGCTACGTGGATGAAATTCACCTCGCTTTTGCTCCAATTGCGCTTGGCCAGGGGGAATCGCTCTTTAGCGGCTTGGATCTTCGCGCTCTGGGATATCGGACAGTCGAGCATGTTCCGACGGACCGAGCCACGCACATTGTCCTCGCGAAGTAGAGTTGGCGATTAATTGCCGAGGCGCTCTCGTAGCCCCGGTCGCGAATGACCCAAAGGCGACATTGATCGCTTTTTGATGCGACGCCCAATATGGACACATCCCAAATGTGATACACTCTGCTTAGTCGAGGGTCTTCGTGGAAACGAATAAGGACGGCGCAAAATGGCGAATCTTGCCTACTTTAGGTAGACTCAATGCGCTGCGCGAATTGCGGAACGGAAAGCCAAGAGGGTAAACGCTTTTGCGCAGATTGCGGCGCAGCGCTCGCCCCCGCTGCTTCCGGTGGCATTCCCCTAGGCAAAACGTTCGTCTCGGAGTCGACAAGACTCCTCAAGGGCGAACGGCGCCATTTGACCATCCTCTTCTGTGACCTTGTCAATTCGACCGGCCTTGCGGCTGAGCGGGATCCGGAAGAATGGCAAGAGATAGTCGCAGAGTATCGGCGGGCGGCTGGGCGGGCCATTTTGCGTTTGGGGGGGTATGTCGCGAGATATTTAGGCGATGGCCTTCTCGTCTACTTTGGTTGGCCGACTGCGAATGAGGATGATGCAGAGCGCGCGGTACTTGCCGGGCTCGCGATAGTCGAAGCTATGGAGGCGTTGAACCCACGCCTCGTTGGCGAGAAGGGCGTCGAGTTACTCGTTCGCGTCGGAATCGACAGCGGTTCAGTGGTCATCGGCGAATGCGGCACCGGTGAAGTCGATGTCTTTGGCGATGCGCCCAATATTGCCTCACGCGTTCAATCCGTGAGCCCGCCCAACGCCGTTTTGATGACCAGCGCCGCACATGATCTCGTCGCGGGTCGGTTCAAAGTTGAGGATTGTGGGCTGCATCGGTTCGCGGGTATCGAGCGTCCAGTCCAGCTCTATCGTGCCGTCCGACCTAGTGGCATCCGTCGCAGCTGGCGCCACGGCGCAGGTCAGCGGCCAACGCCTTTCATCGGGCGCGAGGCCGAACTCAATTTATTAAGCAGCAGCTGGATCAACGTATGCAAGGGCGCAGGGCAATTTGTGCTCGTGACGGGTGAGCCTGGAATCGGCAAGTCGCGTTTGGTCGAGGAATTTCGCTTCCGGATCAAGGACGAAAACCACCTCTGGATTGATTGCGCGGGCAAGCGTTTCTTCGAAAGTACGCCTTTCCATGTGGTCACTGACATGCTGGAACGAGGCTTTGGCTGGCGCGGCGACGAAAGCAAGGAAGAACGCGTCACTCAACTGGAGCGGGTGCTGCAGCTCGTAGGACTGAAACTTGAGGAAGCACTTCCACTTATCGCCGGGATGTTCGATCTCCCGGTACCGCAGAAATATCCGCCGCTGATATTCTCGGCCGATCAGCGGCGAGCGCGGTTGCTTACCGTCCTTGGTAATTGGGCGTTAAGTGCCGCCCGATTGCAGCCGCTGGTGATTGCGATCGAGGACCTACATTGGGTCGATCCGTCGACAATCGAGTTGATGCAGTTGCTTGTCGAGCAAGCAGCAACCGCGCCGCTAATGCTGATAGGGACATCGCGGCCGGAGTTTAACGCGCCATGGCCGATGCGGGCTCATCATGCGAGGATTACGCTAAACCGCTTCAATGACCACCAAACTCGCGAGATGGTCGCCGGCGTCGCTACGCGCGGACGACTGCTGGGAGCACCGGCGGCAATCTTGGTCAGTTTGATCATGGTGCCGGCGACAAGCGAGACGCTTACCGGCGGCGCGCTACTAAGTCACGTTGTCGATGCCGTCGTAAAAAGGGCGGACGGAGTGCCGTTGTTTGCTGAGGAATTGGCCAGACTGCTTCTGGAGACGGAGGGCCGATCGCAGACGCGGGAGATACCTGCAACGCTGCAGGACTCGTTGAGGGCGCGGCTCGATCAGCTCGGCCGCGCAAAGGAAATAGCCCAGCTCGCCTCAGTCATCGGACGCGAATTCTCCTACGAATTGCTTCGGGCCGTGTCGGCCCTGTCCGACGAGGAGTTGCGATCAGGTCTCGCCAGGCTAGCCGACGCCGAGTTGATCTATGCCCGCGGTCTTCCGCCGCAGGCGAATTACCGTTTCAAACACGCCTTGATCCAAGATGCGGCATACGAAGCACTTTTGAAGAGCAAGCGACGCGAACTTCACGCAGCCGTGGCACGCACTATCACCGAGAAAGTTTTTGCTCTCGCCGAGGCGCAGCCAGAAGTCATTGCGCTACATTGGACGCAGGCAGGTGAGGCAGAGCTCGCCGCTGCAGCGTGGAAGAATGCCGCGAACATTGCCTATGCGCGCAGCGCGTTCAAAGAGGCGGAGACGGCTTACAGGCAGGCCTTGGGAATGCTCAGGACTCTACCGGTTTCGCCGAAGAGGGATACTAAGGAACTTGATCTCTGCAGTGGTCTCAATCGCGTGCTGCAGCTGACCCAAGGCTACGCCGCACCGGAGACGGTCGAAGCCGCGGCGCGGGCGCGATCTCTCGCCGAGAAATCTGGAAACCTTTCTCAGCTCATTCGCGAAGAAGCTAAGATCTGGAGAGGTGTCATCACTGCAGGCGACTACGCCGGCGCAATCGCGCTAGCCGACCGCATCCTCGACCTTAGTCATGGCGATGGCGACCATCCAGCGCGCCTCGTGTTTGCACTGAACGCCCAGATGCAAACTCGATTCTACACAGGCGACTTGCAGGCAGTCGAGGAGCATTACGAACGCCTGAGCCCCTTGATCGACAACCTCGGGGAAAAGCAGGCGCCAGGTAACAACATCGTGGCCATTGGCGTCGCGTCTTTCACGGCGTGGGTCCTCGGTCGGTCCGACAGGGCGCGCCAGCGCATAGCGCGCGCTCTCGCCTTCGCGCAGGAGAGTAAGAACCCGTATGACCTGGCGATGGCGCTCCATTTTCTGGCAAACCTCCACGCCAGCGCCGAAAGAGACCCGGATCGAACAGAGGAGACGGCGGCGCAAATGCTGGATCTATCCAAAAAAAATGGCTTCTCCTATGCCGCTAGTCTGGCGCTTGGGCCGCTGGGTTGGGCACGGGCGCAAAAGGGCGCCGGCCGCGAAAGTGCCGAAATGATGCGCCAAGCACTCGCGGACCAGGTCGCTTCAGGGGCGCGCGTTAGTATCTGCCTCTCGCTCAACAGGCTCGCGGAAGTGGAGGCGCTAAGCGAAACATCTAAAGCGCTTACAACGATCGAAGAAGCGCTTACCGCCAACCCCCAGGAACGCATCTATCGACCCCAAAGCCTCACGATTCGTGGGACACTGAAAGATCAGTTGGGTGAAGGCGCTGCGGCCGAAGCGGATTTTAGAGAGGCAATGAGGCTGGCGCAGGCGATGGGTGCGAAGGCATTTGAGTTGCGTGCGGCAACAGCCCTGGCTCGATTGCTGCAAACGCGGTGCGACCCAGTCGCCGCACGTGGCGTTCTTGCACCGGTCTACGCCTGGTTCACCGAGGGCCACGACTTGTCAGACCTGAAAGACGCCAGGGCATTGCTGGACCAACTGGGCGAGTGAGTCGACATTCCTCGGACAGGGGCTTGCAGCGGTGCTACCGTCGCGAGAGTTCTCTGGTGTGATCGACAAGAACGAGCAACGTGCCAGGGTTCGCGGAGTGTAAAACTGGCTTCCCATTTCGCACTCGTCGCCAGCTGAACCAAATGCAGCATTCGTGTCCGAGCTCCTCTCCTTCGTTTGCGATCCGTCTTAAACGCGATAGCATCAGCAGAAGCATCGGAACGCGCTACATGGTGCGCAATGGGAGGAAAGAGATGCTGGAAATCGTCCACCACGGACCGACCGTTGGAGCTCAGGCACTTCGGGCGCTCGCGCGGTATCCGGAGCGCATTGCCTTCGTCAGCGATGGAAAGCATGTCAGCTACCGCGCCACGCTCGACCTGATCGGGCGCATGCAGGGCGTCTTTGCCGCACAGGGGCTGGGTCGGGGTGATCGGTTCGCGATCATTACGGCCAACCGCGCGGAATCCTGGTGCGCTAGTGTCGCCGCGCAATCCTTGGCCATCAGCACAACGTGGTTGCATCCGCTGGGCTCGCTCGATGACCAGGTCGACCAAGTGATCGACGGTGAATGCACGGTGCTGCTTGTTGATTCCGGCAATTTCCTCATTCGTGGCGGCGAGATCGCGGCGCAGACCAAGGATCGGCTCCGAGCCGTTTTTGCGCTGAGCCCAACGGACTATGGGCTTGACCTGTTAGCACTCGCCAACTGCGTGGGCGCAGTTAGCGCGCGTGACCTCGCGCGGCCTGAGGACGTTGCAATTCTGAGTTACACTGGCGGCACGACCGGGAAGTCGAAGGGTGCGTTGCGCAATCATGCGCAGATTGCCAGTTATGCTACAGCAATTCTGGCTGATTTCGAAATTCCATCGGCGCCACGCTATCTCTTGATAGCACCGATGAGCCATGTCGGCGGCACGAAAATCCTGCCTACCCTAATGCTTGGCGGGACCGTTCATATGATGAAGGGTTTCGATCCGAAAACCGTCCTCGACGTTATCGCGCGCGAAAAAATCAATTTTACGCTGCTCGTACCGACGATGATCTATATGTTGCTCGACCATCCTGATCTCGACCGTACGGACTTGTCCTCGCTCGAATTGCTGCTCTACGGCGCCTCGCCAATGTCGCCGACGAGGCTGCAGGAGGCGCTGAAGCGTGTCGGCCCAGTGTTTTCGCAGCTTTACGGCCAGACTGAATGCTATCCGATCTCCCTGCTGCGCAAGGCGGATCACGACCTCGCTCGGCCCGAGCTATTCGCTTCGTGCGGTTTCCCGATCTCCAGCGTCGCCGTTTCGATGCTAGATGACAAAGACCAACCAGTTCCTACTGGGGAGCCGGGGGAGATCTGTGTGCGGGCAGCACATGCGGTGGGCACTTACTGGAAACGGCCGGAGCAGACAGCGGAGCTATTCCGGAGCGGCTGGCTGCACACCGGCGATATCGCGCGCATGGATGAGCGCGGCTACATGTTCATCCTCGACCGCAAGAAAGATATGATCGTGTCCGGCGGGTTCAACATCTATCCGCGTGACGTCGAGGATGCCCTTTCCAGCCATGCCGGAGTGGCGATTGCTAGTGTGATCGGCGCACCCGACCCGAAATGGGGTGAGGCCGTGGTCGCGTTGATCGTCCGCAGGCCGGGCTGTAATCCGAGCCCGGAGGAGTTGATTCAGCTGGTAAAGGCGAAGAAGGGCTCGGCCCACGCACCAAAGCGTATCGAGTTTGTCAACTCACTGCCCATGACCCCCGTCGGCAAAGTCGACAAAAAGGTACTGCGGGCAAGGTTCTGGCAAGGCCAGGAACGCAAGGTAGGCTGATCGCCGAAAAGTACTGACCAGAACAGAGTGACGTCATTTTGCAAGTCTGCTGTTGACCGGAAACCCGAAATGGGCGACGGCACTGCAAATCGGTGCTTATGACCCAAACCGGAAGTTCAGACTGGCTCGTTTGTATGAAAAGGCTTAAACTTCGACAAGCTGCCCTTTGACCGGGAACGTGCCGACGTTTCCCCTTGCATGGAATGGGCCGCGATCAGGCCATCGGCAGGCATCGCAGTCTGATAGCAGCGCCGACCTTTTGGGGCGTTCTCGAGAACTCCAACACATGCCAAATCAACTTGCTGCGCGAGCGGCGAGCCTTGCTTCTGTTCATCCAAGGAGAAAGACATGGCGACATTCGTATTGACGATCGACTGGACCGACCAGGGCATTCGCAATGTCAAAGAGGCGCCCAAGCGCAGCGAAGCGGCGAAAGCCCTCGCCAAGAAAGTCGGGGTCGAAATCAAGGAGATCTATCTCACCAGCGGCGCGCATGACATTCTTGTCCTCGCCGAAGCGCCGCTCGGCGATCACATCACCAAATTCGCGCTTGCGGTCGCCTCGCTGGGAAACGTGCGCACCAGCACCTCCCGCGCCTGGCCAGAGGCTGAATGGACCAAGCTGATATCCGAACTTCCGTAGTCGTCGGATTTGTGGTGGGCCGCGTGTGCCGCCGGCTCGTGGCCGTCATTTCGCGCGCGCGCAACAATCAGGTCGCTCTTGGATAGAAGCGGACATTAACGGGCAGGCAGAGCCAGTTGGTTTGGTCGCGAATGACCCATTTCAGACCTGTCGGCCAGTTCGAAGACCAGTTACCATTTGACGCGTCTCCGTGCGTGTGGGTCTTTGGATCACTTCCCATCCGGCTTACCGTTTGGAGGGAACAAGACATGAGTGGTGGACTAACATTCACGGATGAAGCTGCGCGGCATCTCGAAAAGACATATCGCACCAAGGACATTGTTGCGCAGCGGCTCGAGACAATTCGGCACCTCAACTTATCTGCCGGTGAAAAAGTCCTGGATATCGGATGTGGTCCGGGTTTTCTTTGCGAAGGAATGAGCGAAATTGTTGGCCGCGACGGGGCCGTGGTCGGCATCGATATCTCGCGTGACCTCGTAGGGCTTTGCGATCGACGGAAGCATCCTACATGGCTGTCATACGAAGTCGGCGATGCCACCAAACTCAATCAACCCGATGCGTCTTTTGACGTCGTGGTGTGCACACAAGTTGCTGAGTATATCCCCGATGTTGACGCGGTCTTGTCGGAGGCTTTTCGCGTTCTAAAGCCGGGCGGACGAACAATCTTCATCGCGACCGATTGGGACGCCCTCGTGTGGTTTTCCGACGACGCGAAACGGATGGCGGCTGTTTTGAAATCGTGGGAGGCGCATTGCGCCCACCCGCGTCTGCCGAGAGCGATGCCACACAGGCTCAAAAACGCTGGCTTTCGGCTTGATCACGCTTTCGTATACCCGCTCCTCAACCTGAGTTACGACGACGATAGTTACAGCAAAGGACTATCAACAATCATAGAAAAGTTTGTCGGGGGACGTGGAGACCTTTCGGCCGGCGAACTCAACGGATGGCTTAACGAGTTCGAGCGTTTGAACGAAGCCGGCCGATATTTTTTCAGCAGCAATAGGTACGGCTTCAAGGCGTCAAGACCGGCCCTGTAACCCTCCTGAATGTCGGCTATTGGCCCTTCGCGACAGTTTGTTGCCGCGCAGCAATTCGACCGCTTTCGGAGCAGACGGGATTTCAAATGGCGGGCGAGATTGCCGGGACCAGTCGCGTTTGACCCGAAGCTGACTTTGTGTTCGATAGTCGTGATGTCCGCCTCCTGGGGAGTCCAGGCAGAGGCTCGGCGGCGCGCCTGGGTCTGCAAATGAGAGGCCATTTGTGACACAGTTCACACCGTTCATCCGTGAACTCGGGCATAAAGGAGGGGCCCTTTCTGGCGAAATGGGACCAAGCACCGCGCTGACGCAAGGAACGGTGGGGGATGAATGCACAAGGCAGCAGCATCCGTTACATCACCACGATGGTGATAGTCGGGCTTGCCGTACTAACGGCGGCGACTTTCCACAGTGCTCGGAAAGGGATCGTCCAAGTCTTGCCCGACGCAAGGGCAGCAGCCTACTTCGAACGGCATTCCGAACCTGACTGTAGATTTGCAGGGGCCTGGCATGACTGGGAACGCGACGAATGGATGACGCTTGGCTGCCTCAAAGTCAAAGTCCAACATCGCGAGGGCAGCTACAGCTCTGCAACAGGACCCCGGGCGACTTTGCAGGTCTCAATGCAAGGCACCTACTGGATTGACGGAGAAGGCATTCTCCACGTTGCTCGCCAGGACAGTGAAGGGAAAAATCACGATTTCAGCGTGCCGATCTCGGTCGAAAATGCCGAGCTCCCTACGCAGATATGTTTCGCGGAGACCTCCGAAGGGATTGCATGCACTGCGTTCTTCATTTGGAAGAACGATCACTAAGTTCTTCACAACGGCTCTCAACACGGTCTCTCCATCGTCCCAGACGTCTCAGACGAAATGAGTGAAGACAGGTTTCCGGCAGTTCCAGAAGTTGACGCCTAAGCCGCCACGCCCTAGCGGCACTTTGCCAAAGCTGATGCGTTGCCTTCTGGCCCATCGCGACATTTCCCTGCGCTGCGAAATTCGGTCGCTATCGGGGCACTGCGGACATGGTCGCGCCTGTGGCTGGCTCGACCTTTGTCGCGAATGACCCAATGCGGGCATGACGACTGTCAGTGCGGCCGTGAGCCTTTTCATTTGCATTTCCTGCTCCGCACGAGCAGATTTTGCTCTCAGATCATCCCCACGACGGCAGGGAGGGAGCATGCTAGCAGACCGCAAGTCGATGTTCTGCCGGCGCCGTTTTCTGCAGTTCGTCGCCGCGAGTCCATTGTTTGCGTACACCGACTTGCCGGGCCCCCTAAGTCGCATGCGTAATGCGACCGCCTGGGCGGCAGATGTGACCACGATGGCCGATATCACAAGTGCATCGCAAGCCCTCGATGTCTTCGACTTTGAGCGCGCGGCGATGAAGGACCTCCCAATTGCTCACGCTGCATATCTCAATACCGGGGTTGAGGGGGACGCCACGGTGCAGGCGAACCGCAACGGGTTTACCCGTTTCCAGATACGCGCGCGCCGCCTGGTCGACACAACGAAGATCGACATGAGCACGCGTCTCTTCGAGACGACGTGGCCGGTCCCCATCTTTAAATTGACGTCTGCGTCGACAACGTGGGTGGCGGGCTGTTCGGGACTCTGGCTCGACTCATGCGGTGGAATGGAAGGCTATTGCCGGTCGGCTTTGCCGGTGGAGAGGTGCCGTCTCTCCCCATGAATCTTCCCCTGCTGAAGAACTATTCCATCGTTGGCGTCTTCACCGGCGCCTGGGCGGACCGCTTTCCGGATCAGAATTCACGCGCTGCAGACAAGGTCTTGCAATGGGTCAGTGAAGGAAGGCTGCGTCCCCACGTTGATCGCGTGTTGCCCTTGGAGCGGGCGGCCGAGGCGATGAGTGCGATCGAAAATCGATCGGTCGCAGGCCGAATTGTACTTAAGGTGAGGTGATCCCATGGCGACGTCATCGGAGCCGATCAAGCCGATCGAGGACGTGCGCGATATTTCCGCCATCACCTATGGCTTCATGGCGTCGAAGGCGCTCTTTGCTGCGCTCGATTTCGATCTGTTCACGCGCATCGAGGGCGGGATCGCGCAGGTGCCGGCGCTGGCGAGGGCGACCGGGATTTCCGAGAACCGGCTTGTCACGCTGCTTGCAGCCCTCAAGTCGGTAGGCCTGATCGCTGAACGCGGAGGTCGATTGATCAATGCGCCGGCCACGTCCAAATTCCTGGTGGCTGGAGCGCCGGGGGACTTCCGGGACTACGTTCGGCTGGTCAACGGAGCGCTCGGCTACGAGACCTTCCGGCACCTTTCCGGCGCACTTCGAGGCGAACGTGTCTTCCCTGACAAGGGTTTCTATGAGGGCCTGTTCTATTCGGCGGGAATTGGTGGGCAGCAGTTCAGCTCGGCCCAGCATTCCGGATCGCTCGGCCCTGCGCATCTGATGGCAAAACGCGTCGATCTGGGAGGTCGGAAGCGATTGCTCGACGTGGGCGGAGGCAGCGGGGCTTACACTCTGGCCTTCTGCACAGCAAACCCGCAGCTCAAGGCGACCATTCTCGATTTCCCGCAGACGGAAGAGACGGCGAGGAAGTATGTTCAGCAATCGGGATTGACCGACCGTGTTGCGCATCTAGCTGGAAACGCCATCACAACGGATTGGCCAAAAAATCACGATGTTGTCCTCATGTCCTATGTATGGAGCGCGGTTGGGGAAGACGATATCGCTGTCCTTGCGCGCCGAGCCTTTGATGCGCTTCCTCCAGGCGGTCTGGTCCTTGTGCACGATTTCATGGTCGACAACACGCGCGAGCAGCCGCCGTTTGCCGCTTGGTATCTCCTCGGAAGCGTGTTGGACAACCCGAACGCCGTGTGTCTGACGCCGGAATACACCGAGGGCGCCCTGAAAAGGGTGGGCTTCAAGGTGGAAGGAACCGAAGTCATGCTTCCCGGCATCACAATGCTGACCAGAGCCCCTAAGCCCGCGTAGCGTTGCGCGGGGCGAAGCCCGCTGATCTTCCTGTCGATCAACCGACCAAGTTTGAGCTCGTCATAAATCTGATAGCAGCGAAGGCACTGGGTCTCACCATCCCGTCCTTGCTGCTCGCACGTGCCGACGAGGTGCTCGAATAAGGATATTGTTGGTTGCAGTGCATGAGTCTGCAAATGGCCCATCGCGTCATTTCGCTGCAAGGCAGCGCTTCGGTCGCTTTCGGAGGGAAGCGGACATCAACTGGTAGGCAAAGCCGGCCATCGCGAATGACCCCGAGCGGACGGCTGTTTTGATTTCAGGGGCGCACGAAATGGACAGCAGCAATGACAATGCCCTTCAGTCTTGAGAGTAAGGCCGGTGTAAACATTGCGGCGAACTCTTCGCGCCCGGAGAGTTGTCGCTAATCCTCTGCTAAGGCGAGCGTGCGTTCCAATAGGTGGAACAATCCGACATCCTCAAAAGAACGCAGACAACGTTCAAGGATGCGAAACATTTTCCCGCGTTGTTGCTTAACGTTAATCGTCGGTCCCACTCGAGATATCGTCGAAATGGAACGCCCTGACCGAATATCCGAACACATCGATCATAAGACCGCCCGACCGATCTGTGACGAGGTGGGTGACCGCCGCTTATCAAAAGCAAATCTAAAAGGGAGGGTTTCATGCGTTTGATCCACGCAGCGGCATTCGCTCTTTGTGTGCTCACAGTTGCTCCAGTGGCGTCCTTCGCCGGTGACCCCAAAAGCGACGTCTCGGCGGCTTACGCCGCATTTGATGGAGCGTTCAACAAGGGCGACTCGAAGGCCGTTGCCGCCTTATATCTGCCGAACGCGAAGGTGCTACCGCCAACCCACGAGGTGGCGTCGGGTCCGGCTGCGATCGAGAAGTTTTTTGCCGGACTGCACACCAACGGCGTAGCGGACCACAAGCTTGAGGTGATCGACGCGGGGGGCGATGACAAGGTCGTCTATGGCACGGCAAACTGGAGCGCCAAGGGCAAGGACAAGGATGGCAAGCCTGCGAATTTCTCTGGCATTGCCACCCACGTGTTCGAGCGTCAGGCGGATGGTTCGCTGAAGCTAAGGTTACATACCTTCAACTAGGCTGGCCGTACGTTCGCCTGACGCCGCCCGAGGAGAATTGCGTGGATATCGCGGAATGGCTTCGTGGTCTTGGGCTGGAGCGCTACACACAGGCCTTCCAGGATGCCGAAGTCACGACTGAGGTCCTGGCAGAGCTGACCGAAGCCGACCTGCGGGAGTTGGGGCTCCCGCTCGGGCCGCGCAAGATCGTGCTCAAGGCGATCGAGGCCCTGGCCGACCCGCCGACGACAGACCTGCTGCCGGAGGAGGCGCGAGAGGAAGTTGGGTCGAAGACGGTTGCGATCTCGGTTGAGGCGGGGCGGCGGCAACTGACAGTGATGTTCGTCGACTTGGTGGGCTCGACGGCGCTCTCGACCCGGCTCGATCCCGAAGAGATGGGCGACCTGATCCGGAATTACCAGAACACGGTGGCCGGCGAGATCACGCGCTTCGAGGGACACATCGCCAAGTTTCTCGGCGATGGCGTGCTCGCCTACTTCGGCTGGCCCCGGGCGCACGAGGATGAGGCCGAGCGCGCGGCCCGGGCGGGCCTTAGCCTCACCGCGGCAGTCGCCGCGCTCGCCGCACCTGGGGACGGTGCGCTCGCGGCGCGGGTAGGCATCGCTACGGGGCTGGTCGTCGTCGGTCACCTAGTCGGCGAGGAAGAGGCGCGCGAGCGGGCGGTGGTCGGTGAGACCCCGAACCTGGCGGCGCGGCTGCAGGAGGTGGCGGAGCCGGGGCGTGTGGTCGTTGCCGAGGCGACACGCCGCCTACTCGGTGATCTGTTCGCCTACCGCGATCTGGGCGCGCTGCGCCTGAAAGGCTTCGCCGAGCCGGTTCGGGTTTGGAGCATCCTCGGCGAGGGGGCTGCCGAGAGCCGGTTCGACGCCCGACACGCGTCCACCACCGCGTTAGTGGGGCGCGACCAGGAACTAGCGCTGCTGCTGGACCGGTGGGAGCGGGCTAAGGACAGCGAAGGGCAAGTGGTCCTGCTCGCCGGCGAGCCGGGCATTGGCAAGTCCCGGCTCGTCCACGCCCTGCGGGAGCGGCTTGGCAGCGAACCGCGTACGCCACTGAGGCACTATTGCTCGCCTTATCACACCAACAGCGCATTCTACCCGGTTATCGGCCTTCTCGAGCGAGCGGCGGGGCTACAGCGAGGGGAGCCACCGGAGCGTCAGCTCGACACGCTCGAGGCGATGCTGGCCCTCGCGGTGGAGAACGTCCAAGAGAGCGCTCCGCTCTTCGCGGATTTGCTCGCAATCCCAACCGGTGGGCGCTATCGGCCATTGGACCTGAGCCCGCAGCACAGGAAGGAGAGGATATTCCAAGCGCTCCTCGATCAGGTGGCGGGCTTGGCATCGCGCCAACCTGTGCTAGCGCTCTACGAGGACGTACACTGGATCGACCCAACCACGCTCGAGCTGCTGGGCCGGGTTGTCGATCGGGTACAGCGCCTGCGGGTGCTGGCCGTGATTACTTTCCGGCCAGAGTTCGCCCCGCCGTGGACCGGGCACGGGCACGTCACCACGCTCTCGCTGAGCCGGCTGGCGCGGCGGCAAGGCGCTGCCGTCGTCGGGCGGGTGACCGGGGGCAAGCGGCTTCCAGATGAGGTGCTCGAGCAGATCCTGGCTAAGACCGACGGCGTACCCTTGTTCGTGGAGGAGCTGACTAAGACAGTACTTGAGTCCGGCCTCCTCGAGGACACGGGCGACTGCTACGAGCTGACTGGCCCGCTACCGCCGTTGGCAATCCCGGCGACGCTGCAGGACTCGTTAATGGCCCGGCTCGATCGACTGGCGTCGGTCAAGGAGGTGGCTCAGATGGCCGCTTGTATCGGACGCGAGTTCTCCCACGAGCTTCTGGCCGCGGTGGCATCGCTCGGTGAGAATGCGCTCGGGGATGCGCTCGCCCAGCTGCTCACCGCGGAGCTGATCTTCCGGCGCGGCGCGCCACCCAAGGTCGGCTACAGCTTCAAGCACGCCCTGGTTCAAGATGTTGCCCATGAGAGCCTGCTCAAAAGTCGGCGGCAGCAGATCCACGCGCGGATCGCCGCCGTTCTCGAGGAGCGCTTTCCGACGGTCGCCGAGACCGAGCCCGAGATGCTGGCGCAGCATCTCACCGAGGCCGGGCTGGCCGGCCGGGCCGTCGGCTATTGGCTGCGGGCTGGCAGAAGCGCCGCCGAGCGCTCCGCCAATCTCGAAGCGATCAGCCACCTGTCGAAAGGGCTGGAGGCGCTGAACAGGCTGCCGGCTTGTCCGGAGCGGGACCGGCAGGAACTCACATTGCAGACAGCGATCGGCACGCCGCTGATCGCTGTCCACGGCTACGCCGCACCGCAAACCGGTGCGGCCTACAGTCGGGCGCGCCTTCTGTGCGAGCGGCTCGGAGACACGGGCGCCCTGTTCGCCACGCTCAGCGGTGAGTTCACGTATCATTTCGTGCGCGGTGACTATGGCATGATGCGGCAGCTGACCGAAGAAGCGCGGCGCACGTCGGAGCGCACCGCGGATGCGGCTCTTCGGCTGGCGGCGCACCGCCTGTCCGGGCTCACCGCCCTGCAGGTCGGAGCGTTTGTCGAAGCGCGCTCCGAATTCGAGACGATCTTGCGCCTCTATGACCCGAGCCGACATCGCCCGCCACCGGTCCATTTCGTCCACGATCCGAAGATTTCGGCGCTCCCGTATCTCGCGGTCATCCTCTGGATCCTGGGCTATCCGGAGCAGGCGCGATGCTGGAGCGTGGCGGCGTTGCAGTACGCCGAGGTATTGAACCAGGCGAACCTCACCGCTCATGTGCGAGTCTACGGTGGCGCAGGGCTTGCCGAGCTTCTTCGCGATACGGCGGCGGTGCGGGGGCATGCCGATGCGATCATCAGTCTCGCCGATCAGCACCGCTTGCATTACTTCCGGCTGAGCGGCCTGATCCTGAGAGGCTGGGTGATAGCTCAGGAAGGAGCCACCGAGGAGGGGCTGGCGCTGATGCGCCAGAGTGCCGCTGAACGGCTCGCCTTGGGCGTTGGCTGGTATCAGATCCGATATCTGTGCATGCTGGCGGCAACTCACCTGCAAGCAGGCACCGCCGAAGAAGGATTGGGCGTCATCGCTCAAGCGGCGAACCTCGTTGCGCGAAACAACGATCATATGTGGGAGGCGGAACTCCGCCGGCTTGAGGGTGAGTTGCGGTCTGCGCAGGGTGCATCCCCGGCCGACGTCGAGTCCTGTTTTGAGCAGGCGCTGGCAACGGCGCGCGGGCAGAGCGCCAAGTCATTCGAGCTACGGGCCTCGATCAGTCTCGCCCGACTCCGGCGCGACCAGGGCAAGCACGCGGAAGCCCGCGCTCTGCTCGCGCCGGTCTACGGTTGGTTCACCGAGGGCTTCGACACTCGTGACCTGAAGGAAGCAAAGGCGCTGCTCGACGAACTCTCGTGAAAAGGCCACCGAATGATTAACGTTTCCGGTTATGGCCCTTCGCGTCATTTCGCTGCAAAGCAGCGCTTCGGTCGCTTTCGGAGAGAAGCGGACATCGATTGTCTGGCAGGTTCGACCGGTTCGGTCGCGGATGACCCGTAGCGGTCATTGATGGTCGGTTTTGCTGTGATGCAAGACAGAGCCGTCAGTGATAGGCTTCGGCGACTGCGAGAGGCAATCCATGAGGCGGCGCGAGTTCATCACACTTCTCGGCGGCGCGTGGCCACTCGTGGCGCGCGCGCAGACGCCACTACGGTAGAATTGGATGCCCCCGCATTGGAGGACATCGCCATGAGGTTTTCGTCGACTCTAGCTGTCGCTAGTACATCCATGGCACTGTTGATGTGCGGCCCGGGTGGCACAGCAATCTCGCAAGCCGCAACCCCTCGGACACCGGTGCCGGCCCATCACTGCCCAGGCTGTGCAGTCGACTGTTTCCAATCCGCATGGCGCATTCACGATCTCGGCGGAAGCGAACGCAACGGCCAATCGAACCAGATGGACAAGTAAAATGGCGAAAAACGCCTCATCAATCTCGGAAGCAATTGAGCGTGACCTTCGTCTCGATTTATACCGGGGCCTCGGCCTGTGGATGATTTTCCTCGATCACATTCCGGACGACGTCGTCGGCTGGTTGACGCTTCGAAACTACGGCTTCAGCGACGCTGCGGAATTCTTCGTGTTCATTTCCGGGTATTTGGCGGGCTACATCTACGGTCCAGTCATTCAAACCGGCAATTTTCTCGCTGCCACCAAACTAAAAAGAACCTAAAATCAACAGTTTAGATAAGATATTGGATTCTTTAATAAATTCGCGTATATGTGGGGCAATCCGTCGGGTCAAACCGTCATAGGGTAAACCGCCGGAGGGAGAGGGTGTATCGCCCTCGCCGGGGGCTCTAGGCCCCCGTTTCGTTTTTAGGGCAAACGCTTCGTACCCCATCCCTCAATTTGATTGGTATTCGGTTTTCGCCGGTATCGCTTTCGATTGAGAATATCGACGACCTTCAGGCCGAACTGTGCCGTCATGTGTGGCTGATTTGGATAGGCTGCTCGCAGATTGTGATGACTTGGATGAGCTATCATCTCTACGAGTTGTAGACCACAAACATTGTTTATCTTGGGATCGAATTTTAGTTCGTGGGATGTTAGGCGCGCCTGCACAGTCTGCGATGGGATGTTGTCTGTACCATTATAATAGATGTACTGAAACGCGTTCTTGAGCTTCTTATCGACCTGCTTAAATCGAGGCTCGGCAACTACGTCACCCGTCAAGCCATGACTGTTAAGCCAAAGCACGTATCGCTCCACGAGCGCAGTCATGCAGTAGTGGTAAGGGTTGAAGTGCCAAACCTGGTACCTCTTCAGATGCTCTTCCTTGTCGATAATGACCGTAATCGCGATGTAAGGCAGAGATTCGATCAGGTCTAATATACGTTTCTCCCATTCGGCATTCATAACCGGATCCTGCAACGCCTCGAATGGCTTTTCCTTTCGGACTATCTCTTTGCGATGCAAGATGACGGGGTTGGTGACAGGATCGTGGTTGAACAAATCCTGCTTCAGCTTCTCAATTTCGGGCGCAATTACCTGATCGTGCCCGTGCAGTTTGGTAACTATGCCGGTGAGACTAAGGAAACGCTCACTCGACGTTTTCACGTCATCGTTTCCGACTTCGTCGATATACAGGCGGCACGTCATAGCAAAGTAGACTCAACCAAAGAAGCTAAAGTAGGCCGCCCGCGATTTGAAAATGATCAGGAGTGTTCCGCAACCTTAGGGCGCGCGCAAGCGGGATTCGTTGCCCTATCATCGGATGCTCGCTATGCCCTTCGGCTGCGGATCGCAGGCACTACGCGGAGCCTCAGAAACTCTGGAGCCCGCCCGTGAGGCTTGGCAATTTGGTGCCGCGTCGCGCCCGCCGGTTAGGTCAAATCGTTGGTAATTAGCCTGATGGCAGGCATTCCTTCGTACTTGTCTGGGTCGAATCCGTCTCGATCAAATTTGCGGCTTGCGGCGCTCTCGATTTGCGATCTGAACCGATCGAAATTCTCCAGAGCGCCATGCAAATCCCGGACGTTCGTCGGATCGAGCTCCGAGAGAGCTTCGTAGCTGACGAGGACACGGACGGGCTGAATTGGAGTTCGGCCCTCGACGCTCATCCAAAAGCCGATCGCTCGCGAGTTGCTGTGCGATAGGGGCTTGCTTTTTGGATCGCTAACGAGGGGCATTTCCAATCCTATCAACAGAGCAACTAGCGCTCAAAGGCAATGCCTCGAAAGGGGATGGATTTTTAACGGGGCTTCTTCTTGGTCTTGGCTTTCTTGGCCGCGGCCGGCGTGCCGGCGGCCTCCCGCGTCAGCCGCTCGGCCTTGAGCCGCTCGCGGTTGGCATGAAATGCCTTCTGTGCAATCTCGTGCTCAGTCATTGCCTGTTCGGCATCGACTTTGCGAAATGCCTTATGCGCATCGCGCTCTGCTTTGGTGATTGGCTTGGACGGTTCAAACTTGCCCGGTGTCTTTGTCATTTCTTCACCTTGAGCCCCAGCTATAGGCGGCGGATGGCTTGCTTGGAGCCCGCCCATGACCTTGGTGTAGAGCTCGAGGATTCGATGGGCTAGCTTCGTGCCGTCCTCCGTTGAAATCTGGCGAGGGCTGTAGCCTCGTTCAGAGGACAGCGGCGTTGCAAACATGATCGCCTTGATTTCCCCGAGTTCCTCTCGATGCTCTTCAGGAATCTCATGATCTTGAACGTGAGCCAAATAGTTCCCCGCGTGAATCAGGCGCTGATCCAAATCGCCGGCGCCGACCAAATCATGCAGAGCCTGAAAAAGCTTTTGCTTAAGGTATCCGCTCATTTCCCCGTCGCCTTCAGCCCTAGCTCGACCAGGCGGCGGATGGCCTCGGGACGATCCAGTTTCACGTCCTGACGTGCGATCCACTCGTCGATTGACTGCATTTCGTACTCAGTCCACTGCGGATTTGGGCTAGCAGCTTGCGCCGCCTTTTGCGCCATCCCTTTTGCGATCGCGCCGGCCGCCGTAATTTTGGACAGCGTGCTTTCCTTCATCGGGTCCTCGCCTTCTTGGCCGGCTTCTCTCCCGGGTCTTTCGCCAGGATGTGTAGCATCGCGTCGATCATGCCGCCGATGGCCTCGGGTCTAGTCACCGGCGGGACCTGCTTGGCGGCCCACACTTCAGTGTACGACGAATGAGTAGATAATCCAGATCGCGACGAGAGCCGCTAGAACGAGTACCCAATTGGAAATTTGGGTACCCGCTATCGATGTTTTCCCGCTAAACCATTCCATGGCCTTCCTCCCGGATAGACCGCCTCGCTTGGGCGGCCTCCCACGATTTCAACACCCCGACGATATCACCGATATTCCCAAAGCCGCTCAGTAACCTTTGCACCCTGCCGGGCTATGGCGGCCCTTGGCGCCTTCAACTCGTCCTCAATACCAGAGGCCCCGGCACGCCCCGCACGGAGTCGGTGGATTCGTTTCCGGTTCAACGTCCATCCGGTGACCGGCCGGACGAAAGGGCCGCCGGTGACTCTCCTAAGTCGGCTGAAGGTCAGTGCGGAGCTTGCGACGTTGGTGAAGACGTTGCCAGAGGCCCAGCAACAGATGATCGAAGCCGCAGTTGATCGGTTGCTGAAGGAGCGCGACCAATGAAGCGCCGACGCCGATCGCATAGGAAACGCAACCGCCAGCGGCTGGCGAGCCACGCAAGACGGCTGAGGCGGTGAACAACAAAGGCGCGGGGCTGGCAACGGTCCCGCGCTCACTGCCCAAAGGTTGGCCTTGTGAAAACCTCTTTAGAGGGATTTGATCCTCAAGCGGATCCTTGGCGCGACACCTAGGCTCTTGCCCCTAGCCTCGAACCATCCATCCGCACAGTGGGAATGAGCCCCTGCCGTGATCAGCTCCGGCGGGGGTTTTTTGCTTTATGTCATCGGCGAGCTCACCCTCGGCCAATTGTGATGGTCCCGCTCAAACCGTACCTTGGCGTCTCCTGCTTTTGGGGGCTGCACATTCTTGTAGGATGGCCGCGCCGAAATCCATTCAGCGGTGCAGAGAAGCCCCCGATCGCATTCATCTGCGAGCTTGTGGGGGTCATCTCAGCTTCTTTTCCGACGCATCAGCAAATAGACCGCTGCGACCACAACGACGGCGATGACGATGGCTAAGACGGTGGTCTTTTCCATCCCGCCAATATGCGCCCGGAATCGGTCCGATGCCACTCCGGAAGTCTGCCACAATCGTCATCGAGGACGGCCCGGTTTCACCCAGGCTTGGACAAGCCACGCTGGCGCGCGCTATCCGCTGGGCGCGATCGACCGGCACATGACAGCCCGCCAACGCACACGAAAATGTGGCTGGAACGGCCTCCAATTCGGGAGCGATGTTCAAGCGGGTCGCGTTTCCCGTCGATTAGGTTGGCCTGCACGGTCACCGCCCGCCCCCAGCCAGAAATCACCAAATGGGCCGTGGCCGTGCTTTCGCTGAACCAGGTTCGGAAAATGGTGCCGCGGCCGCACAGAATGCGTAGCCTTTGGGATAAGGGAGTCGGCCTACGGTGATGATTCGGATTGTCCTGATCTTCCTGCTGCTTTGCACCCCCGCGCTCGCCCACGATCCCAGCCATCCGGAATTGAACGAATGGTTCAACAGGCTCGCATCCGGCAAGGGGCTATGTTGTTCGTTCGCGGACGGCTTTGTTGTCAGCGATGTTGATTGGGAGTCGAAGGATG
>Ga0210393_10000894_pt1 | contig 25566 bp, 20 predicted proteins | sample IncBWC27OmetaG_FD_160068 | JGI IMG/M metagenome (GOLD analysis project Ga0210393, IMG submission 160068) | Forest soil microbial communities from Barre Woods Harvard Forest LTER site, Petersham, Massachusetts, United States - Inc-BW-C-27-O ...
CGCGGACAGGCGAGTCCCGCACGCAAGAGGTTTGCTCCGCACCCTTCGTTTGAATCAGCCAGAGGCCGGCCGGTGCCGTTCAGTGGGTCGTCGCATGATCCGGGCGCCGTACGCTGTGTTGACGCCAGCGTGCTGGCCGGCACGCGCAATGGCGTGGGGCGTCGCGAGGCGCGACGGCGTGGCTGCGCAAACCTCTTGCGCGCGTGCCTCGCCCTTCACAGACCGCGTGCCTCGCCCGAGCAGAGAGCGCCCGGCTCGCCGTTTCCAGAGCCCGCCGCGCCGCTGCAGCGGCGCCCCGCCCTCAGAGCAGGGGCACCAGCAGCAAGGCCACGATGTTGATGATCTTGATCAGCGGGTTGATGGCCGGACCTGCGGTGTCCTTGTAGGGATCCCCCACGGTGTCACCGGTGACCGCCGCCTTGTGGGCATCCGAGCCCTTGCCACCGAAGTTGCCTTCCTCGATGTACTTCTTGGCGTTGTCCCAGGCGCCGCCGCCGGTCGTCATGGAGATGGCGACGAACAGCCCGGTCACGATCGTACCGATCAGCAGTCCGCCGAGGGCGCGCACCCCGGCGCCGCTGCCCATGAGCGAGTTCATGGCAAGCACCAGCACGATCGGCACGAGGATCGGCAGCAGTGATGGCACGATCATCTCGCGGATCGCGGCACGCGTCAGCAGATCCACCGCGCGCGAATAATCCGGCTTTTCGGTGCCTGCCATGATGCCCTTGATCTCGCGGAACTGGCGCCGCACCTCGATGACCACGGAAGCCGCCGCCCGGCCCACGGCCTCCATGGCCATCGCCGCGAACAGATAGGGCACCATGCCGCCGATGAACAGCCCGATGATCACCGCCGGATCGGACAGCGAGAAATTGGCGAGTTTGCCGGCGGCCTCGAGGTTGTGGGTGTAGTCCGCGAACAGCACCAGCGCCGCAAGTCCGGCCGAACCGATGGCGTACCCCTTGGTCACCGCCTTGGTGGTGTTGCCGACGGCATCCAGTGGATCAGTGATGGCGCGCACTTCCCTGGGCAGACCTGCCATCTCGGCGATGCCGCCGGCGTTGTCGGTGATCGGGCCATAGGCATCGAGCGCCACGATCATTCCGGTCATCGACAGCATCGCGGTGGCCGCGATCGCGATGCCGTACAGGCCCGCAAGCGTGTAGGCGCCCCAGATCGCCAGGCACACCGCAATCACCGGCAGCGCGGTCGCCTTCATCGACACGCCGAGACCGGCGATGATGTTGGTGGCGTGCCCGGTCTGCGAGGCGGCGGCGATCTTGCGCACCGGGCTGTACTCGGTGGCGGTGTAGTACTCGGTGATCATGATCATCGCGGCAGTGAGGGCCAGGCCGATGAGCGCACAGCCCCACAGCTTCGCCACGTCGCCGGGCATGATGCGCGCCGTGATGAAATAGAAGGCCACGGCCGACACCAGCGCGGAGACGATGACACCCTTGTAGAGGGCGTTCATGATCTTGCCGCCCTCGCGGGTGGAGACGAAGAAGGTGCCGATGATCGAGGCCACGATCGAGGCGGCGCCGAGCGCGAGCGGGTAGATCACCGCCGCCAGCGCGGCATCCGCGCCGTCCTTGGTGAACAGCAGCCCGCCGAGCAGCATGGTGGCCACCAGCGTGACCGCGTAGGTCTCGAACAGGTCCGCGGCCATGCCGGCGCAGTCGCCGACGTTGTCCCCGACGTTGTCGGCGATCACCGCGGGATTGCGCGGATCGTCCTCGGGGATGCCGGCTTCCACCTTGCCGACGAGGTCGGCGCCGACGTCGGCGCCCTTGGTGAAGATGCCGCCGCCGAGGCGCGCGAAGATCGAGATCAGCGAGCCGCCGAACGCGAGCCCGACCAGCGCGTGCAGCGCGCCTTCGGGCCCGACGCCGGGCCACTGCCGCAGCAGCGCGTAGTAACCGGCGACGCCGATGAGGCCTAAGCCGACCACCAGCATGCCGGTGATGGCGCCGCCGCGGAACGCCACGCTGAGCGCCGCGTTCAGCCCCTGGGTGGCGGCCTGCGCGGTGCGCACGTTGGCGCGCACCGAGATGTTCATGCCGATGTAGCCGGTGAGGCCCGACAGCAGCGCGCCGACCGCGAAACCCCCGGCGGTCGGCCAGCCGAGCGGCGAGAAGCCGATGAGCGCGAACAGCACGACACCCACGATGAGGATCGTGCGGTACTGACGGTTGAGGTAGGCCTTGGCGCCGGCCTGTATGGCGGCGGCGATTTCCTGCATGCGCGCATTGCCGGCCGGCAGGCGCAGGATGGCGGTCATCGAGAAGACGCCGTAGAGCACGGCCAGCACGCCGGCTGCGATCGCAGCCCACAGCCACATCGTGGCATCCATCAGGAAACCTCCCCCAAAAAAGGCCGCGAACTATACCACGCCGGCCCGCCCGCCTAAGCGGGACGCCCGGCCGCGCCGCAGCAACGCGCTCCTAGACCTTGAAGTCGCCGGACAGCTTGCGCCGCACGGGTACGCCCCTGATGTGCACGTAGTCCGGCAGACCGTTGCGATACGGGGGGTAGGCCTCGCCGGCGATCAGCGGCTCGAGATAACGGCGGCACGCGGCGGTGATGCCGAAGCCGTCCTCGCGGATGAAAGCCGCGGGCAACTTTTTCTCCTTGTTGGCGACCTGCGCGAGCGGCACGTGGCCGATGGACCAGCGGTAAGGGCGGTGCGAGCGGCGCACGATGGTGGGCATCACCGCGTTCAGGCCGCGCACGGCGAGCTCGACCGCCGCCTTGCCGACCGCGTAAGCCTGCTCGACGTCCGTCCGCGAGGCGATGTGCCGCGCCGAGCGCTGCAGGTAATCGGCCACCGCCCAGTGATACTTGTAGCCGTGCGCCTGGCGCACCATGTCGGCGACCACCGGCGCGACCCCGCCGAGCTGGGTGTGGCCGAAGGCATCGCGCGTGCCGGCGTCGGCGAGAAACCTGCCGTCCGCGTAGGCTGCGCCTTCGGAGACCACGATGACGCAGTAGCCGTAGCCGCTGACGCAGGCGCGCACCCGCTCGAGGAAGCGCGCCTTGTCGAACGGAATTTCCGGAAACAGAATGAGGTGCGGCGGCTCGGCGCTGCCGCGGCCGGCGAGACCGCCGGCCGCGGCGATCCAGCCGGCATGCCGTCCCATCACTTCCAGCACGAACACCTTGGTCGAGGTGCGCGCCATGGAGGCCACATCGAGCGCCGCCTCGCGCGTGGAGACCGCGACGTACTTGGCCACCGAGCCGAAACCCGGACAGCAGTCGGTGTGCGGCAGATCGTTGTCCACCGTCTTCGGCACCCCGACGCAGGTCACCGGGTAGCCGAGCGCCGCGCCGATCTGCGACACCTTGAGCGCGGTGTCCATCGAATCGTTGCCGCCGTTGTAGAAGAAGTAGCCGATGTCGTGGGCGCGAAACACCTCGATCAGCCGCTGGTACTCGCTGCGGTTCTGCTCGATGCCCTTGAGCTTGAAGCGCGCCGAGCCGAACGCGCCGGCCGGCGTGTGCTTCAGCGCGCGGATGGTGGCGGGGCTCTCGCGGCCGGTGTCGATCAGATCCTCGGTGAGCGCGCCGATGATGCCGTCGCGGCCGGCGTACACCTTGCGAATGTGCCGCGAGCGCCGCGCCGTCTCGATCACCCCGCAGGCCGAGGCGTTGATGACGGCGGAGACCCCGCCCGACTGGGCATAGAAAGCGTTACGTGCGGCGGTTGTTTTCATGGCCGGAAGAATAACGCACGGCACGCGGGTACGGGCGATGTCCGGCAAGGCGCTGCACGCCGCTGCGGCGCGTGCGCGGCGCGCCCGATAGCGCTGGGCGGGTGCGGTGTTTGACCTGCCCGGGCACGGCCGGTAACGTGGCGGGCCTTTGCGGCAGACGCGGACCGCGCGTTCGGAAATCACTATAACCATGCGTATCGTCCTGTTGGGTGCGCCCGGCGCGGGCAAGGGCACGCAGTCCCAGCGTCTGGTGGAGCGGCTCGGCATCCCGCAGATCTCGACCGGAGACCTGCTGCGCAGCGCGGTGGCGCGCGGCTCCGAGCTCGGCCGCCAGGCCCGGGAGGCGATGGAGGGCGGCCGGCTGGTGGATGACTCGCTGGTGCTCGGTATGATCCGCGAGCGCCTCGGCGAGCGCGATGCGCGCCGCGGATTCATTCTCGATGGCTTTCCCCGCAACCTCGCCCAGGCGCACGCGCTCGAGCGGCTGCTCGAGCAGCTGCGCCAGCCGCTCGACGCGGTGGTGCAGCTGGAGGTCGACTACCGCGAGCTGGTGCGGCGGATTTCCGGCCGCCGCACCTGCGCCGACTGCGGCCGGGTGTTCAACCTGCTCACCTCGCCGCCGGCGGCCAGCGCATCGCAGCTGTGCCCCAAGACCGGCGCGCCGCACCGCCTGGTGCAGCGTCCGGACGACAACGAAGCCACCGTCGCCGAGCGACTGCGCGTCTACGACGAGAAGACGCGTCCGCTGGTCGATTTCTACCGCGCGCGGGGGCTACTGCGGGTGATCGATGCCCAGGCCGAGGTCGACGAGGTCACGCGCCGGCTCTACCAGGCGCTCGGCGTACGCATGGCGCGCAAGGCCCGACCGGCCAAGGCCGCCCGCCGCAGCCCGCGCCGCGCCGCCGCCCGCAAAGGCGCCGCACGCCGCAAGGCTGCGAACCGGCGCGCCGCACCGCGCCGCAAGCCGGCACGAGCTGCAAGCCGCACCAGCCGCACCAGCCGCACTAGCCGCACCAGCCGTGCGAAGCCGCGCACGCGCGTGCCGCAGCGCCCGCGCCGCAAGCGCTAAGCACCGGGCCGTTCTTACAGGGCGGCCAGCAGCCGCTCGCCGAGCACCTCGCGGCGCCAGCCGCGCAGCAGCGCGCCATCGCGCCCGCCGGCGGCGAGCTGCTCGAGATCGCGCCGCGTCGCCAGTACTTCCGGTGTGAGCTGCAGTTCGCGCGCCGCCGCTTGCGTGAGGTCGGCAAGCTTGCGCGTCAGTGCCGCGTGCTGCGGATCGGGGCGGGCGCGCGCCGGCGCGGGCGGGGCGGGATCGGGCACCTGCGCCTGCCGCACGCACTCGAGCAACTCCGCGCCACGGCGCCGCGCGATTCCGGCCGGCATGTCCGGGATGAGCGCCAGCTGTTCGTGCGTGCGCGGCACCTGCATCACCAGCGCGCGCAGCACCGCATCGTCGAGGATCCAGCCGCGCGGGCGGTTGTGGGTGATCGCGCTGCGCTCGCGCCAGGCGGCGAGCGCGCGCGCCAGGCGCTCGCGCGCCGGGTCGAGCTCGCGCAGGCCCTTGAGGCGCTGCCAGGCATGCTGCGGGTCGAGGGTGAGTGCGCCCTGGTCCGCGAGCGACGTCAGGTCCTCGCGCAACCATTCCAGCCGCCCGAGTCGTTCGAGCTGCGACTCGAGCTCGTGCGCGAGCGGCAGCAGGTAGCGCACATCGTCGAGCGCGTATTCGACCTGCGCGGCCGACAGCGGGCGCCGCGACCAGTCGGTGCGCGTGTGCGACTTGGCGAGGTCGGTACCGAGCAGGCGGCGTACCGCGTCCGCGTAGCCCACCTGCGCAGGCAGTCCCGTGAGGCTCGCCGCGATCTGCGTATCGAACACCGGGCGGGTAAGCCCGACGACCGGCAGCAGCACTTCCAGGTCCTGGCGCGACGCGTGCATGACCTTCAGCACGCTGCTCGCGGTGAGCACCGCGTCGAGCGGCGCCAGATCGGTGAGCGCGAGCGGGTCCACGCACAGCGCCTCGCTGGGCGCAGCGATCTGCAGCAGGCACAGCTGCGCGCGATAAGTGCGCTCGCGCAGGAACTCGGTGTCCAGGCCGATACGCGGCTGCGTGGCCAGACGTGCGGCCGCTGCGGCGAGCGCGGGCGCGGTGGTGACTATGAGCTGCAAACGGGGATTGTGGATGATCTGTACAATCGGGCTGCCCATTATGCGAGGCCCGCGCCGGTATCGAAAGACATGAAGGAGCTCATCGGTCTGTTCACGCAGATCGCGCTGCTGCGGCGCGGACCGCAGGACCTGCCGGCCTCGATGCTGCTGCTGGTGCTCACCATCGGCGGCTACCTGTGCGTCAACCTGCTGATAGGACTGGCGCTGCCACCGCTGCCAGCGCTGCAGCCGCACGCTGCCGCGGGCGGCGCGCCCGCCGTTGACAGCCGCTGGCTGGCACAGCTGCTCATCGACACCGCGTTCACGGTCGTCTGGTACGTCGCGCTGCTGCGCATCGCGCGCCGTCCGGAGCGCACGCTGCAGACCACCACCGCAGTGTTTGGTTTCCAGTCAGTGCTGGCGCCGCTGACGCAGGTCTTCGAGTGGCTGATGCAGCGCTTCAGGGACGGGCCCTGGCACCTGCCGGTCGACTGCGCGGGGCTGCTGTGGTGGGTCTGGCTGATCGCCGCCTACAGCTACATCGTCAAGGCGGCGCTCGAGTGCTCGCACACTGCGAGCGTCGTGCTGGTCATATTGCAGTTGCTCGTCGAGGGAGTACTGCTGCTCGCGCTGTTCGCCCCGGGCCAGACCTGAGCGCGCACGATGCACGTGCACATCCTCGGGATCTGCGGCACGTTCATGGGCGGCGTGGCCGCGATCGCGCGCGCGGCCGGGTTCACCGTCACCGGCTCGGACCGCGACGTCTATCCGCCGATGAGCACGCAGCTCGAGGCGCTCGGGATCACGCTGACGGAGGGCTTCGAGGCGGCGCAGCTCACCCCCGCGCCGGACGTGGTGGTCGTCGGCAACGTCATGACGCGCGGCCAGCCGGTGATCGAGGCACTGCTGGAGAGCCGCCTGCCGTACCTCTCGGGGCCGGAGTGGCTGTCGCGCGAGGTGCTGCGCGAGCGCTGGGTGCTCGCGGTCGCCGGCACCCACGGCAAGACCACTACCGCCGCGCTGCTCGCCTGGATTCTCGAGCATGCCGGCCTCAATCCCGGCTTCCTGATCGGCGGCGTGCCGGCGAACTTCGGCCAGAGCGCGCGCCTTGGCAGCGCGCCGTTCTTCGTCATCGAGGCGGACGAATACGACACCGCCTTCTTCGACAAGCGCGCGAAGTTCGTGCACTACCGCCCGCGCACCGTCGTGCTCAACAACCTCGAGTACGATCACGCGGACATCTATCCGGACCTCGCCGCCATCCAGCGCCAGTTCCACCACCTGGTGCGCATCGTCCCCGGCAGCGGTCGCATCGTCTGGAACGCCGCCGACGCGCGCCTGCGCGAGACGCTCGCCATGGGCTGCTGGACGCCGCTCGAGGGCTTCGCCGCACGTCCCGCGGCCGAGGCGCTCTGGAGTGCCCGCCCGCTGGGCGATGCCGGCGATTACTCGCGCTTCGAAGTGCTGCTCGGCGGCGAGACGCTCGGCACGCTCGAGTGGTCGCTGCTCGGTGCGCACAACCTGGAGAACGCGCTCGCGGCCATCGCGGCCGCGCGGCATGCCGGCGTGGAGCCGGCGCGCTCGCTCGCGGCACTGCGGGCCTTCCAGGGGGTCGCGCGCCGCATGCAGCTGCGCGGCGAGGTCGGCGGCGTGCGCGTTTATGATGACTTCGCGCATCACCCGACGGCCATCGCCACCACTCTCGACGGCCTGCGCCGTCGCAGCGGCGCCGCGCGTATCGTGGCGGTGCTCGAGCCGCGCTCCCACACCATGCGCATGGGCGTGCACCAGCACACGCTCGCCCCGGCGCTCGCCGCCGCCGACGAGGTGTGGCTGTACACGCCGCCCGACCTGGGCTGGGACACGGGCGCGGTGCTCGCCGCACTCGGCAGCCGCGCTCATACGAGCGGCGACGTCGACGCGCTGGCGCGCGAGCTGGCGCGGCACGCGCGCCCGGGTGACCAGGTGCTCATCATGAGCAACGGCGGCTTCGGCGGCCTGCACGAGAAGCTGCTCACCGCGCTCGCCGCCCAGGCGCGGCATACATGAGCACGCCGGCGCTGCCGCTGTTTCCGCTCGACACGGTGTTGTTCCCGGGCGGCCCGCTGAGCCTGCGCATCTTCGAGCCGCGCTACCTCGACATGGTGCGGCGCTGCCTCAGGGAGCAGACGCTCTTCGGCGTCGTGCGACTGGTGCAGGGCGAGGAAGCCGGGGCGGCCGCGGAGGTCGCCGGCATCGGCACCAGCGCTCGTCCGGTGGACTTCGGGACGCTGGACGACGGGTTGCTCGGCATCGTCTGCCTCGGCGAGCAGCGCTTCCGCGTCGGCCGGCGCTGGCTGCAGCAGGACGGACTGAATCTCGCCGAGGTGGAATACCTCCCCGCGGAGGAGCGCTGCGAGCTGCCGCCGGAGTGTGCGCACTTCGGTGACCTGCTGCGCGACGTGCTGCCGAAACTCGGCGGCGCCTACGCGCACGTGACGCTGCAATACGGCGACGCGGGCTGGGTCGCCAACCGCCTCGCCGAGATCCTGCCGCTGAGCGGCGCCGAGAAGCAGGCGCTGCTCGAGATGGCCGAACCGCTCACGCGCCTGATGCAGGTCGCCGCCTGGTCGACGCGGCAGCCGGCCTCTGCCGACCCTTAGAACTTACGCGCACGTGCGCGCACCGCCATGAGCCCGATCCTGTTCTACGACGCGGTGTGTCAGCAGCCTTACGATACGCGCAGCCTGAGCGCGCAGGCGCTCGGCGGCAGCGAGTCGACACTGGTGCGCGTGGCCGATGCGCTCGGTGCCTGGGTGATCCAGCACAACCGCACTACGGACTGGGAGCGTTACCGCCGCCCGCAACGCCTGCCGGGTATCAGCAGCGTCATCGTCATGCGCGACGCGCGGGTGCTGCCCGCGGTGCGCGAGTACTTCCCTGCCGCGCGTTTCTTCCTGTGGCTGCACGACCGCGTTCGGCCACACGGCAGCCGCGCGCGCTGGCTGGCGGCGAGCGCCGCGCTGCTGCGCGAGCTGGCGGTGACCGCGGTGTGCGTGTCGGATTCGCAGCGCGCCGGAGTGGCCGCCGCGCTGCGGGTGCTCGGGCTGGCTGACGCGGTGCGCTGTCTGACACTCTACAATCCGGTCGACGATGCGCTGCAGCCCGATGGCACGGCGGTGGACGAGCGCAAGCTGGTGTTCTTTTCTTCACCCAACAAGGGGCTGGATTTTGCGCTCGACGCCTTCGGCGCGCTGCGCCGGCGCATGCCCGACCTGAGGCTGGTGGTGGGCAACCCCGGCTACAAGGCGGCGCGCGATGCCGGCGCCCCCGGCGTGGAGTTGCTGGGCGCACTGCCGCAGCCGCGCATGCACGCCGAGGTGCGCAGTGCCCTGTGCACCTTCGCACCGAATTTCGTGATACCCGAGACTTTCGGACTGGTGTTTGCCGAATCGCATGCGCTCGGCACGCCGGTGCTGACGCACGACTGCGGCGCGGCGCTCGAAGTGGTCGGCGATCCGCAGCAGGTCCTGCCGGTGCCAGCCGCCTGCCGCGTGTACGAGGCGCTTGCTGGCGCGCTGCCGCCACGCTGGCGGCGAGCGCCGGCGCGGCTGGCCGCCGCTGCCGGGATGTTCGCCGCCTACGATGAGCGCATCCGCGCCTGGCGCAGCGGCGCTCGACCGCGCGTCGCGCCGGACCCGCGATTTCGCTTGAGCGCCATCGCCGCGCAGTGGCGCGCGCTGCTCGCGCTTTAAGCCCGCAGCGCCGCCGCGGCCGCCGGCAGCGCTGCGCCTGCGGCCGCGCGCAATGCCAGCGCGCTCCACGCCTCGAGCACTGTCTCCATGGGGATCTGGTCGAGGCGCGTGGCATGCGGCGGGCCGCCGACGCCGACCACGGCGGAGCCCGCCGGGCTGCGCGGCAGCCACTCCTGCTGCGCGTGCGCGCCGAACATCACCACCAGCGGCAGCGACAGTGCGGCGGCCGCGTGCGCCGGTCCGGTGTCGACCGAGATCATGCTGTGCGCCAGCGTGCACAGCGCCAGCAGCCGCGGCAGCGGCAGCTCCGCGGCCACCACAGCCGGCAGCTGCGTCGCGCTCACGATCCATGAGAGCAGCAGTGTCTCGCGTGGCGCCCCGCACAGCACGATCAGCGCCTGCGGCATCCGTGCGTGCACGGCACGCAGCAGCGCTGCCCAGCGCTCGATCGGCCAGGCCTTGTCATCGCTGGCGGACAGGCGCAGCTTGCTGCCGCGCATGGTGCGCCGATTGCCCGGCTGCACCAGCACCAGTGGCTTGCCCGCCCAGCCCTGTGCCGCGAGCCACGCGGCGCACTCCGCGCGCGCTGCCACGCCAACCTCCAGGTGCGGCGCGCAGCGCGGCGGCGGCGCGGGCCACGGATAGTCCGCCGCGCTGAAGGCGGGTGGCGTAAGCCGCCCGAAACTCACCAGGCGGTCGACCTGGTGAGCCTCATGCCGGCTCGGCTCGCGCGCCAGGAACAGGCAATGCCGGTAGTCGACGCCGCTGAAGCGCAGCAGCCGCTCGATGCGGGCGAGCTTGCGCGGATCGCATTCGCACACGTACACCGGTGCCCGCCGTGCACCGTGCAGCTGCGCGCGCGTGCGCCACCACGCGGCGTCGAAGAGAAACGCCGTGTAGCGGTGCAGGCACGAGACCTGCGCCACGTCCCCATGCCCGGCGTAGATCTGCGCCGGCCAGCTGCCGGCGCCGATCACGTGACACGGCGCGCCGTAGCGGCGATGCAGGATGTCGAGCAGCGCGGACAGGAGGATCATGTCACCGACGCGGCCGAACCAGATGACGATCGGTTGCACGGGCGGCGCCGACATGACTCCTCACTGCTGTGCGGGAGCCCTAAGCTATGCGGGCCGGGGCTGCCCTGGCAAGGGATCTTGGCCAACATGCGCGCTTTGTCATGGTTTCTGGGACTGATGGCGGTCGCGCTGGCGGCGATCGCCGCGTTCAGCTGGCCGGCGTGGCTGCTGCTGCATCCGCATTTCGACTTCCCGTTTCATCGCATCGGCGAGCGCGTCGGCATGCTGGCGCTGCTGCTGGGTTTCGTGGCGGTGGCGCGGCGGCTCAAACTCGCCGACCGTGCCAGCCTCGGCTACGGTGTGCCGCGGCGCGAGTTCGTGCGCGAGATGGCGCTCGGTCTCATCCTCGGGGTCGTGACCATGCTGGCGCTGGTGGGCCTGATGAGCACCCTCGGGCTGCTCGACTGGAGCCTGGCCGCGACTTTCAGCGTGGGGACGCTGGCCAAGCTGATCGCGCTGCGCGCTGTGAGCGGTTTCGCGGTGGCGTTCATCGAGGAGACCTTCCTGCGCGGCGCCATGCATAGCGCGATCGAGCGCGAGTCGGGTACCACCGCGGCGGTGCTGTGCACCGCGCTGCTGTATGCGGCCACGCACTTCTTCGCGAGTTTTCACATCCCGCCGGAACAGGTCAGCGCGCACAGCGGCCTCACGCTGCTCGCGGGCACGCTGCAGCGCTTCGCTCACCCCGCCGCTATCGCCGACGCGTTCCTCGCGCTGTGCGCCGTGGGCGTGGTGCTCGGCGTAGTGCGTGCGACCACGGGCAACATCGCCGCGTGCATCGGACTGCACGCCGGCTGGGTGTGGGTGATGCTCACGATGCACGAGCTGACACGGCCGCTGCCGGGCGCGCCGCTGGCGTTTCTGCTCAGCCGCTTCGACGGCTTCGTCGGCTGGCTGGTGTTCGCCTGGACGGTGCTGCTCACCGTGCCGCTGTGGCGCTTCTACTCACGACGCGCCCGACGCGTGGCGCCGGCGTGAATGGCGCAGGCACGAGCCGCGCGCCGCGCAGGACTTCAGTTGAGCTGCGTCACCACGTAGCCGTCCTTGCGCAGCAACTCGAGCAGCCCGCCGTCGCCGACGAGGTGCAGCGCGCCGACCACCACCAGACAATTGTCCGCGCCGTTCGCCAGCCGCTCGATCGCGGGTAGCCAGCGCTGGTTGCGCGCGCCGACCAGCAGCCGGTAGAGCGCCGGAAACGAGCGGTACTCGCTGTACAGCAGCTCCGCCAGCTTGGTCGCGTCGCCGCGGCGCCAGGCGGCGAGCACCTCGTCGAGCTCCTGCGGCGCGTCCTGCAGCTCGCTCAAGGTCTGGTCTAGCAGGCGCAACTGGTCCGCGGGCGGCAGCGCCGCCAGGCCGCCGAGCTCCTGGTCGAGCGTCTCGAGGCCCGCCGTCGTCTTGCCGTCGCCCTGCGCGCGGGTCAGCAGCTGTTCCTCGACGCCGTGTTGCGGATCGAAGCCGAGGTGCACGTACTCGAGGTCCGCCAGCTCGAGGGCGACGACCCACGGCGCCTGGCCGTCGAACAGCTCGGTGGGCGCACCGAGCTCGTTCGCGGCGGCACTCACGCGTGCGTAGCGTTGCTCACCGATCAGGGCGCGCAGCGTGGTGCCTGCCGGCAGCGCACCGTGCTCGAGCAGCCAGCTGCCGGCGGCGAGCGTGTCGATCTTGCCAAGATCGAGCTCCATGACGAGGTGGCGGGAAGTGCTGTAGGCCTGCTCGAAGGCGGGTGGCAGCGCCGCATCCCCGGCGGGCAGCAGGTGCACGGAACCGGCGAGATAGACGGTGCTGTGGGCACCGTGGATCACCCACACCGGACTTGCGGCGTGCGCGAGCGTCGCGCAGCCGATCAGGCTGCCGAGCAGGCCGAGCGCGCCGAGCCGTCGCGGTGCTTTTCGAGCCATACGACCTCGGTGAGCAGCGAGCCGTCGGGGCGCAGCTCCAGTGTGCGATAGCCGGGCGGGCGGTCGTCGACGGCGTAGTCGTCGGAGTGCGGCCTGAACTGCGCGCAGGTCGAGGGCGTTGCCAGCAGCCGCACGCCCTTGCGTACGGCGTCGTAGCTCTGATGCACGTGGCCCCAGAGAATCGCGCGCACGTTGCGGTGCGCATCGATCATATGCAGGAATTCGTCGGCGTTGCTCAGTCCAACACGATCGAGCCAGCGGCTCGACATCGGCACCGGGTGGTGATGCAGGCACACCAGGCAGTGGCGTTTGCCGGCGGTGCCGAGCGCCGCGTCGAGCCCGGCGAGCGCCGCAGCGCTCAGCGCGCCGCCCGCCGCACCGGGGATGCAGCTGTCGAGCAGCACGACGCGCCAGCGTGGAAAGTCGACGTAGCCGCCGAGCACGAACGGCTTGCCGGCCAGCTCGGCGCGCATGGCCTCGGGCTCGTCGTGGTTGCCGGGCAGGCACAGCACCGGCAGCCCGAGACTGCCGAACAGGCGGCGGAAGTGCAGGTAGCCGCCGGGATCGTCCTGCACCAGGTCGCCGGTCACGAGCAGCGCGTCCGGCGGCCAGTCGCGCGCGCGTGCGTGCGTCAGCGCGGCGGTAAGCGCTGGCAGCGTCGCCACGCCGCGCAGCGATTCGGTCTCGCTGCCATAGAGGTGCGGGTCGGTGAATTGGGTGAGACGCACGACGCTCATGGAAAGAGCCTAGCAGAGGCCCGCCGCGGGCTGCAGTGAACCACGTCCCCGCGGGGGGCGTCACTGACGAGCGACAGCATGACTTAGGTTCCGTTTCTGCCGTGCAGAATGTGAAGCATGCCCCACCGCGGTGCGCACATGAAGGACTTAAGTTGCCTCGCGCCGGTGGGCAGATTTGAGCAACGGGCCTGAGTGGTGGAAAATGCGCGCCCCGCAGCGCGCGCTACCTGAGCGGTAGCGCGGCACTGCGCCGCCACCCCACCCGCGCCGCCGCGCAGTAAGTGAAGAGCGCCCTTATGAGCACACGCCGCGATCTCGCCAACGCTATCCGCGCCCTTGCCATGGATGCCGTGCAGCGCGCTAACTCTGGGCACCCCGGCATGCCGATGGGCATGGCCGACATCGCCCAGGTGTTGTGGTGCGACCACCTACGCTACAACCCCGCCAACCCGTCCTGGTACGACCGCGACCGCTTCGTGCTGTCTAACGGCCACGGTTCGATGCTGTTGTATTCGGTGTTGTACCTGACCGGTTATCCGCTCACGATCGCGGATATCCAGGGCTTCCGCCAGCTCGGCAGCAAGACTCCCGGGCACCCCGAGTACGACCTGCCACTCGGCATTGAGACCACCACCGGGCCGCTCGGCCAGGGACTGTCGAACGCCGTCGGTATGGCGCTCGCCGAGAAGCTGCTGGCGCGCGAGTTCAACCGCGACGGCCTGGACATCGTCGATCACTACACGTACGCCTTCTGCGGCGACGGCTGCCTGATGGAGGGCATCTCGCACGAGGCCTGCTCGTTCGCCGGCACGCTCGGCCTCGGCAAGCTGATCGTTTTCTACGACGACAACGGCATCTCCATCGACGGCAAGGTCGTCGGTTGGTTCACCGACGACACGCCCAAGCGCTTCGCCGCCTACGGCTGGCACGTGGTGCCGAACGTCGACGGCCTGGACGGGGAGGCGGTGAGCAAGGCGGTGCAGGCGGCACGCGCCGAGAAGGAACGCCCCTCACTCATCGACTGCAAGACCATCATCGGCTTCGGCGCGCCGCATAAGCAGGGCACCGCCGAGGCGCACGGCGAAGCGCTCGGCCCCGAGGAGGTCGCGGCCGCGCGCCAGCAGCTCGGCTGGCCCTACCCGCCGTTCGTAATCCCGGCAGACATCAAGGCGCAGTGGGATCGCCGCCAGCAGGGGGCGGCGCTGGAAGCCGAGTGGCGCGCGTTGTTCGCGCGCTATACCGAAGCCTACCCGCAGCAGGCGCAGGAGTTCGAGCGGCGCATGCGTCACGAGCTGCCCGGCAACTGGGCGGAAACGGCGGCCAAGGCGTTGCAGGCGGCGCAGCAGCAGAGCGCGCCGCAGGCCACGCGCGCTTCCTCGCAGGCAGTGCTCAACGTGTTCGGTCCGGCACTGCCCGAGATCCTGGGCGGATCCGCGGATCTGACCCAGTCGAACAGCACAATGTTCAAGGGCGCCGCGACCATCAAGCCTGCGCAGGACGTCGGTGACTACCTGCACTACGGCGTGCGCGAGTTCGGCATGACCGGCATGATGAACGGCCTGACGCTGCACGGCGGCCTGCTGCCCTACGGCGGCACCTTCCTCACCTTCTCCGACTACGCGCGCAACGCCGTGCGGCTCGCCTGCATGATGAAGGCGCGCACCCTGCTCATTTACTCGCACGACTCAATAGGCCTCGGCGAGGATGGTCCCACCCACCAGCCCATCGAGCAGCTGTCCAGCCTGCGCGCCATGCCGCACATGAATCTGTGGCGACCATGCGATGCGGTCGAGACGGCGGTGGCCTGGACGCTCGCGATCGAGCGTCAGGGTCCGACGGCGCTGGTGCTGACCCGCCAGGGCCTGCCGCAGCAGCCGCGCAGCGCCGGGCAGCTTGCCAACATCCGCCGCGGCGGCTACGTGCTGATCGACTGCCAGGGGACGCCCGAGGCGCTGGTGATCGCCACCGGCTCCGAGATCAGTATCGCCGCGCAGGCGGTGAACGCGCTGAACGGCGCGGGCCGGCGGCTGCGGCTGGTCTCCATGCCCTCGATCGAGACCTTCGAGGCGCAGGATGCGGCCTACCGCGAGTCGGTGCTGCCTAAGGCAGTGACGCGCCGCCTGGCGGTGGAAGCGGGCGCGACGCAGTGCTGGTGGCGTTATGTCGGCAGCGGTGGGCGGGTGCTCGGCATCGACACGTACGGCGCCTCGGGCAAGGGGCCCGAGGTGTTCGCTCATTTTGGCTTTAGCGCCGATAATGTCGGCAAGCAGATCCGCGAATTACTGGAGGGTTGAGCGCATGGCGATACGCGTGGGGATCAATGGTTACGGGCGCATCGGCCGCAACGTGCTGCGTGCCCTGTACGCGGCCAAGCGCACCGGGGAGCTGGAGATCGTCGCGCTCAATGACCTGTGCGATCCCAAGGCCAATGCGCACCTGACGCGCTACGACACGGTGCACGGCAGATTCGCTGGCGAGGTCAAGGTCGACGGCGAATACATGACGGTCAACGGTGACCGCATCCGCGTGTTCGCCGAACGCGATCCGGCCAAGCTGCCGTGGGGCGATGTCGGCGTCGAGTACGTGCTCGAATGCACCGGGCTCTTCACCAGCAAGGCCAAGGCGAGTGCGCACCTGAAGGGCGGCGCCAAGAAGGTGGTGATCTCCGCCCCGGGCGGCGAGGACGTGGACGCTACCATCGTCTACGGCGTCAACCATCAGACGCTCAAGAGCGGTTACAGCGTCATCTCCAACGCCTCCTGCACCACCAACTGTCTCGCGCCGGTCGCCAAGGTGCTGCACGACAAGGTGGGCATCGCGGCCGGGATCATGACCACCATCCACTCCTACACCAACGATCAGGTGCTCACCGACGTGTATCACACGGATCTGCGCCGGGCGCGCTCGGCGACCATGTCGCAGATCCCCACCAAGACCGGCGCCGCGGCCGCGGTCGGCCTGGTGCTGCCGGAGCTCAAGGGCAAGCTCGATGGCTTCGCGGTGCGCGTGCCCACGATCAACGTGTCGCTGGTGGATCTCACCTTCAGCGCCAGGCGCGCCACCTCGGTCGAGGAAGTGAACCAGGCGCTGCAGCAGGCCGCGCACGGCCCGCTCAAGGGGATCCTCGCGTACAACGATGCGCCGCTGGTGTCGATCGACTTCAACGGCGATGCGCACTCCTCGATCTTCGACGCCACGCTCACCAAGGTAATCGACGGCACGATGGTCAAGGTGTGCGCCTGGTACGACAACGAGTGGGGCTTCTCCAATCGCATGATCGACACCACGCTGGCGTGGTCGCAGGCCCCATGAAGGTACTGCGGATGACGGATACGGATCTGCGCAACAAGCGGGTCCTTATCCGCGAGGACCTCAACGTGCCGGTGCAGGACGGCATCGTCACCAGCGATGCGCGCATCCGCGCCGCCCTCGCCACCATCCGCTATGCGCTCGACCAGCACGCACGCGTCTTCATCGTCTCGCACCTCGGGCGGCCGAAGGAGGGGGAGGCGGATCCGGCGCTGACGCTCGCCCCGGTCGCCGCGCGCCTGTCGGAGCTGCTCGGCAAGCCGGTGCCGCTGCGGCGTGACTGGCTCGACGGGGTCGACTGCGCCCCCGGCAGCGCCGTGCTGTGCGAGAACGTGCGCTTCCTGCCGGGCGAGAAACAGGACGATCCGCAGCTGGCGCGCCGCCTGGCGGCGCTGTGCGACGTGTTCGTCATGGACGCCTTCGGCACCGCGCACCGGGCCGAGGCGAGCACCCACGGCGTGGCCCGCTTCGCCCCCGTGGCCTGCGCCGGGCCGCTGCTGGTGGGCGAGCTCGAGGCGCTCGAGCGGGCGCTGAAGGAGCCCGCACGACCGCTGGTGGCGATCGTCGGCGGCTCGAAGGTATCGACCAAACTCACGGTGCTCGAAGCGCTGCTCGAGAGGGTCGATCAGCTGATCGTCGGCGGCGGTATCGCCAATACCTTTCTCGCCGCGACCGGCATCGATGTCGGCAAATCGCTGTGCGAGATGGAGATGCTCGACGTCGCGCGGCGCCTGATGGACAGGGCGCGCGCCCGCGGCGCGGAGATCCCGCTGCCGAGCGATGTGGTGGTGGGGCGGGAATTCGCCGCCACCGCGCACGCCGACGTACGCCCGGTGCGCGCAGTGCGGCGGGATGAGATGATCCTCGACATCGGCCCCGACACCGCCGACCGCTGCAGCGCGCTGCTGCAGGCGGCCGGCACGATCATCTGGAACGGCCCGGTGGGAGTCTTCGAATTCGAGCAGTTCGGCGAGGGCACGCGCGCGATTGCCACGGGCGTCGCGCGCAGCAAGGCGTTCTCGCTGGCCGGCGGCGGCGACACGCTCGCCGCGATCGAGAAGTACGGCGTGGAGGACGGCATCTCCTACGTCTCGACCGGCGGCGGCGCCTTCCTCGAGTTCGTCGAGGGCAAGACGCTGCCGGCGGTCGCCATGCTCGAAGAGCGCGCCCGTGACCGATAAGCCGAGCTCCCTGGCGACGCTGCGGCGCGCCAAGATCGTCGCCACCCTGGGACCGGCCACCGATGACGTCGCGGTGCTCACGCAGATGCTGCAAGCCGGCGTCGACGTGGTGCGCCTGAACGCCTCCCACGGCACCGCGGCGGACCGGCGCCGGCGCCTGGAGATGGTGCATGAGGCCGGGCGGCGCGCGGACCGCTGTGTCGGGACCCTGATGGATCTGGCGGGGCCCAAGATCCGCATCGAGGGCTTTCGCGAGGGGCGCGTGATGCTCATTGAGGGCGCCCCCTTTACGATCGATACCGAGCTTGATCCCAAGGCCGGCACGGTCAGTGCCGTGGGAGTCGCCTACAAGGACCTGCTGCGGGATGTCAGTGCGGGCGACACGCTGTTGCTCAACGACGGACAGATCGTGCTCGATGTGGTGCGCGTCGGCGGCACCACCGTCGACACGCGCGTGCGCGTCGGCGGTGAGTTGTCGGACCGCAAGGGCCTCAACCGCAAGGGCGGCGGCATTTCCGCGCCGGCGATCTCCGAGCGCGATCGCGAGGACCTGCGCTTCGCGGCCGCGGAGGACATCGACTATGTCGCCGTGTCCTTCGTGCGCAGCGCCGCCGACATGCTGGAGGCACGCAGCCTGTTGCGCGCTGCCGGCGGCGAAGCGCGCCTGGTCTCCAAGATCGAGCGGCACGAGGCGATCGACAATCTCAGCGGTATCATCGAGGCCTCCGACGTCGTCATGGTGGCGCGCGGCGATCTCGGGGTGGAGATGGGCTACGCCGAGCTCACCGGATTGCAGAAGACCATCATTCATCAGTCCCGCATCCGCAACAAGGTGGTGATCACCGCGACGCAGATGATGGAGTCGATGATCCACAACCCGGTGCCGACGCGCGCCGAGGTGAGCGACGTCGCCAACGCCGTCATGGATGGCACCGACGCGGTCATGCTGTCGGCGGAGACCGCCACCGGGCGCTACCCGATACGTGCGGTGGCGGCGATGGCCGAGGTCATCGAAGGCGCCGAGAAATACGAGTTCAGCCACAACCGCACGCGCCACCGCAGCCCCGAGGGGGAGTACAAGGGCACCGAGGAAGCGATCGCGATGGCGGTGATGCACACCGCCAATCACATGAAGGTGCGCGCCATCGTCGCCTTGACCGAGTCGGGGGCGACGCCGTTGTGGATGTCGCGCATCCGCGCCGACCTGCCGGTGTACGCCTTTACGCGCCACGAGGCGACGCGCCGCCGCGTCACGCTGTATCGCGGGGTCTACCCGGTGATCTTCGACGCCACCGGGGGAGCGGATAACGCCACGCCCGCCGCCCTGTACCGCGCGCTGTTCACCCGGCTACTCGAGCTGCAGCTGGTGCGCATGGACGACCTGGTGATCGTCACTAAGGGCGAGCTGTCGGGCGTGCAGGGCGGCACCAACTCGATGCAGATCGTGAAAGTGACCCTCGACTGACGGCGCTCGGCTGACGGCGCTTGCCGAAGCTCGCATGCACAAGCTCAAGCTCATCGGCGGCGCGGCAGCGCTGCTGCTCCTCGCGCTGGCGCTGTCGGCCTACCTGCTGCTGCGCGCCTCGCTGCCGCCGCTCGACGGGGCGCTGCACCAGCAGGAGCTCGGCGCGCCGGTGCGCATCACGCGCGACGCGCGCGGCGTGCCCACGATCGTCGCGGCCAACCGCCTCGATCTCGCGTACGCCACCGGTTTCGTTCACGCGCAGGATCGGTATTTCCAGATGGATCTGGCGCGCCGCCACGCCGCCGGCGAGCTCGCGGAGCTGTTCGGTGCGGTGGCGCTCGATGAGGACCGCAGGACCCGGCTCTTCAGGTTCCGCAGCCTCGCCCGCGAGGTGCTGGCCGCGGGCACCGCGGAGCAGCGCGCCGTTATCGCGGCCTATACCCGCGGCGTGAACGCAGGCCTTGCGAGCCTCGGCTCCCGCCCCTGGGAGTACTGGGTGCTGCGGCAGCCGCCCGCGCCCTGGCTTCCCGAGGACGTCGTGCTGGTCGAGTACGCGATGTGGTGGGATCTGCAGGCGAGCGGCTTCCGGCGCGAGATCCTGCGGCACGAGCTCAATGCGCGCCTGGGGGGGCCTGAGTGTGCGTCGAGCTGGAAGTGCGCGCTGGCGTTTTTCTACCCGCTGGGCACCAGCTGGGATGCGCCCGTCGACAGGACAGCCGCCGCCGCGGCAACCGCCGCTGTGCCGGTACCCGATGCGGCGGTGCTGAACGTGCGCGACGACAGCCGGTCGGGCGCCTCATCGGCGGCGCCGTTGCCGGAGCCGGCCGCGGGCAGCAACAACTGGGCCGTCGCCGGCCGCCTCACGACGAGCGGCGCCGCGCTCATTGCGAACGACATGCACCTCGGGCTGCGCGTTCCGCCGGTGTGGTATCACGCGCGTCTGCAGCTACCCGCAGACGGCACGACGGCGGCGCTCGATCTGAACGGCGTCACCCTGCCCGGTACGCCGCTGCTGGTGGCGGGATCGAATGGGCACATCGCCTGGGGTTTCACCAACAGCTACGGCACCTGGCTCGACGTCGAGCACGTGACCTGCCTCGCGGTCGGGCCGCACGAGTTCACAACCCCCTACGGCAGCGTGCCGCTGTCGGTGGTGCACGAGACGATCCGCGTGCACGGCGAGGCCGCGGTGGCGCTGGACGTCGCCTCGGGACCTCGGGGCCTGCTGCTGCGAACCGACGCGGCGGCACACGACTGCTGGTTCGGCTCGTGGCTGGCGCAGCTGCCGGCGGCGACCAACCTCAACCTCATGGCGCTCGAGCGCGCGACCTCGGTGGCGCAGGCGCTGCGGCTTGCGCCCGAGATCGGCATTCCGCACCAGAACGCCGTCATCGGCGACACCCAGGGCCACATCGCCTGGACCATCTTCGGCCGCATTCCCGAGGACTCCGGACCCGAGCGCGCCCGCCGCGGGGCGCCCTGGACGACCGCGGACGACCATCCGCGCATCGTCGATCCGCCGCTCGGACGGCTGTGGACCGCCAACGCACGCGTGACCGACGACGAGCGCGCGCAGGCACTGATCGGCGCCGATTCGGCCGCACTCGGCGCCGAGTACAACCTCGGGGCGCGCGCCGGCCAGATCCGCGATGACCTGCTCGCGCTCGCCGCGCCCATCACCCCGACAGACATGCTGCGCATCCAGCTGGACGACCGCGCCGTATTCCTCGCCCGCTGGCGCACGCTGCTGCTGTCGCTGCTCGATGCCGCGAGCCTGGACGCTCATCCGCGGCGCGCCGAGTTCAGGCGCCTGGTGGAGGGCTGGCAGGCGCAGGCGAGCGTGGATGCGGTCGGCTACCGCCTGGTGCGCGCCTACCATGACCGCACGCAGCAGGCGGTGTGGTCGATGCTGCTCACCGCGCTGCGACTGCCGGCGCAGGATGCGGCGCCGCCCGAGCAGTTCGAGGGCGCGCTGTGGCAGCTGGTCAGCACGCAGCCGCTGCACCTGCTGGCCAGTGCGTACCCGGGATGGCCGCAATTTCTGCGCGCGCAGATCGACGCCACCATCGCCGAGCTCGATGCCGACTGCCCCTCGCTGGCGCGCTGCACCTGGGGCGCGCACAACGTGGTGCGGGTGCGCCACCCGCTGTCGGCGGGCCTGCCGGGACTCGCGCGCTGGCTCGATATGCCGAGTGAGCAGCTGCCGGGTGATCACGACATGCCGCGTGTCCAGGACGACGCGCGCTTCGGCGCGTCGGAGCGCTTCGCCGTGTCCCCGGGGCACGAGCGCGACGCTTACCTCGAGCTACCCGGCGGGCAGAGCGGACATCCGTTGTCGCCCTACTACCGGGCCGGCTTCCTGGCGTGGGCGCGCGGTGAACCGTTGCCGTTTCTGCCCGGTCCAACCGAGCATGTGCTGACTCTGACACCGCGCTAGGCTTACGTCGCGCAAGCGTTGTCGCAGCGGCAATGTCAGGCGCGGGCGCGACTTTCGTCACACAGCACGCGCGCCGGTGGGTTCCATAATAGACAACGTGCTCGCCACCATGGACCGACTCACCGAAACCGCCTCCGGGCCGGGCTTGCGCCCGGCGGTCGGGCTGGTGTTGACCGGGGGCGGGTCGCGCTCGGCCTACCAGGTGGGGGTGCTGCTGGCGCTCGCCGAGCTGCTGCCGCGCTCGCGCAACCCCTTCCAGGTGATCGTCGGAACTTCCGCGGGAGCGGTCGCGGCCAGCGTGCTGGCGGCCGAGGCGCACCACTGGCGGCGCGCGGTCGCGGGACTGGAGCGCGTGTGGGCGAACTTCCGCTCCAGCCAGGTGTTTCACGTCGACCCGCCGCACATGCTGCGCGCGGGGGCGCATTGGGTGCTGTCGCTGATGTCCGGCGGCCTGGTGCTGGCGCCGCCTAAATCGCTGCTCGACAACACGCCGCTGCGCGAGCTGCTGGCGGTGCACGTCGACTGCAGCGGCGTGCGCCGCAGCATCGCGCGCGGACACCTGCACGCCTTCGCGCTGTGCTCGACCAGTTACAACAGCGGCCAGTCGGTGGCGTTCTACGACGGCATCGACGCCATCGGCGACTGGTCGCGCGTGCAGCGCCTCGGCCGCCGCACGGAATTCAGCCTCGACCACCTGATGGCGAGCGTCGCAATCCCGCTGCTGTTCCCGCCGATCCGTATCGGCGATGACTATTTCGGCGACGGCGCCATGCGCCAGCTGCACCCGCTCAGCCCGGCGATTCACCTCGGGGCCGATCGGCTGCTGATCATCGGCGTGCGCGCACGGCGCGCCGCCGGCGTGGTGGTCAACCCGCTCACGCCCAGCATGCCGACGCCGGGGGCGATCTTCGGTTACATGCTCGACACGCTGTTCACCGACCAGATCTACGGCGACCTCGAGCAGCTGGCGCGCATCAACACGCTGGTGCAGAGTGCGCCGCAGGCGGCCCGCGGTGAGCGTATCGTCGAGACGCTGATGCTCGCCCCGAGCGTCGACCCGCGCGAGATCGTGGCGCGCCACGCCGCCGAGATGCCGCCGGGACTGCGGGCGCTGTTGCGGGTGATCGGCGGCCGCGACGCTTCCGGCTACCAGCTGGCAAGCTATCTCACCTTCGAGGCAGGCTACACGCGCGCCCTCATCGAGCTCGGCTATCGCGACGCCATGGAGGCACGCGGGGCGCTCACCGCCTTCATGAGCGGGGAGAAGCTGCCGCAGGTGATGACGGCGGCGGGCGTGGCGCAGGCCACCTGAGGCGCCGCGCGCCTAGCCGACAGCGGCGGGCTCGGCCGCGCGTCCGCGCGGGTGAAACAGCTTGGCCCCGGGCAGACCGCTGTGACGCGCGGTGACGTTGCCGAACTCGGCGGCGAACACCTCCGCCAGTCGATCGACGATGTACACCGAGCGATGCTGCCCGCCGGTGCAGCCGACCGCGACCGTGAGGTAACCGCGGTTGCTCGCCTGGTATTCCGGCACGCGCCCGCGCACGAAGGTTGCGATGTCCGCGATCAGCGTCGCCACGTTGGTGTGTGTCTCGAGAAAACGCATGACCTCGGGGTCGCGCCCGGTGAGGTTGCGCAGCCCCGGCTCCCAGTACGGATTCGGCAGGGCGCGCGCATCGAACACGAAGTCGGCGTCGGCGGGAATGCCGCGCTTGAAGCCGAACGACTCGAAGGTGAGCGACAAGCGGCCGGCGCCGCGCTGCTCGACGCGCTTATGGATGATGTCGCGCAGTGCGTGCACCGACAGGCGCGAGGTGTCGATCAGCAGGTCGGCCACCGAGGCGATCGGCTCGAGCAGCGCGCGCTCGAGCGCCATCGCCTCACGCAGTCCCACCTCGCCGCCGCTCATCGGATGCTTGCGGCGCGTTTCGGCGAAGCGCCGCAGCAGCTCGTCCTCGGCCGCGACCAGGAACAGCACCTCGCACTGCAGGCCGCTGCGCCGGAGCTCGTCAATCAGCTGCGGAACGCTCGCCACTTCGGCGGGCGTATTACGTGCATCCAGGCCGATCGCGGTGCGCTCGTAGGTCGTCTCGGCACTGCGCACGGTGTAGGAGACGAACGGCTTGAGCAGCGCGGCCGGGATGTTGTCGATGCAGTAGAACCCCAGGTCCTCGAGCATGTGCAGCGCCACGCTCTTGCCGGAGCCGGAAAGCCCGCTGAGGATGATGATGCGCACGGGACAATAGTATCCGGCGACGGTCACGCTGCAAGGGGTAGTGCGCGAAGTCGCGCCTCACAGGCGCAGCGCGCGTGCCTCGGCGGCGTGGTGGTCGCCGCGCTTTTCCTTGTGCTTCTTGATGCAGCGATCGAGCTTGTCGACCAGCAGGTCGATGGCGGCGTACATGTCCGCCTCGGTCGCGTCGGCGTGGATGGCGCAACCGCTCAGGTGCAGGGTCGCCTCGGCCTTCTGGCGCAGCTTCTCCACCGTCAGCACGCAGTGCACGTCGATGACCTGCTCGAAATGGCGGCCGATGCGCTCGAGCTTCTTTTCCACGTAACCGCGCAGCGCGGCAGTGACCTCGACGTGGTGACCGGTGACGTTGACCTGCATGAGCCGTCTCCTTGTTCGCTGTTTCACTAAGGCGTTCATACCTGTCCGGATCCTGCGCGGCGGCGCTCGTTCGAGGCCGCAATGCCCATCGCTTCGCGGTACTTGGCTACCGTGCGGCGCGCCACCGGGATGCCCTCGGCCGAGAGCAGTTCCGCAATGCGGCCGTCGCTCAGCGGGTCGTGCGGGTCTTCGTCCTTGACGAGCTTCCTGATCTTGGCGCGGATCGCGGTGGAGGAGGTGCCGGAACCGTCGGCGCCCTCGACCTGGCTTGAGAAGAAGTAGCGCAGCTCGAATACCCCGCGCGGGGTGTGCATGTACTTGCCGGAAGTGACGCGCGAGATCGTCGACTCGTGCATCGTCACCGCCTCGGCGATGTCCTTGAGGATCATCGGCCGCATGTGCTCGTCGCCGTGCTCGAGGAATGCCGTCTGGCGCTCGACGATCGAGCGCGCCACCTTCATGAGCGTCTCATGGCGGATCTCGAGGCTCTTCAGCAGCCAGCGCGCCTCCTGCAGCTGCGCGCGCATGGTGGCGTGGCTGGCGTTACGGCCGATGAGGCTGGCGTAGCTTTGATTGAGGCGCACGCGCGGCAGCGTCGCGGGGTTGATCTCCACGCCCCAGCCCTGCTCGGTGCGGCGCACGAACACGTCCGGTACCACGTATTCCGCGCTGCCGGAGCTGACGGTGGCGCCCGGGCGCGGGTGGCACGCCCGCACCAGGCTCAGTGCCGCGGCGATCTCGTCTTCGGTGGCGCGCAGCTCGCGACGCAGCAGCGACAGCTCGCGCCCGGCGACCAGGCTGAGGTGGCGGCGGGCGATCTCGAGCGCCAGCTCGTAGCCGGGCGTCGTCGGCTCGAGTTGGCGCAGCTGCAGCTCGATGCATTCGCCGACCGAGCGCGCCGCGACGCCGGGCGGATCGAGCGCCTGCACGCCGGCGAGCACGCTTGCCACTTCCTCCGCCGTGCATTCGAGCTCCGGGCGCAGCGTCTGGCAGATCTCCTCGAGCGACTCGGTGAGGTAGCCATCGTCGCTCACTGAGTCGACGATGGCGCGCGCGATGGCCAGCTCGCGGTAGCTGAGGCTGGCGAGCTCCAGCTGCCACAGCAGGTGATCCTGCAGCGACTTCCCGCTGGCGTCGGCATAGTCCTGCTGGCGCTCGTCGTCGTCGGAGCTCCAGGGCGTCTCGGCGGGCCCGACGTTGTGATCGCCCCAGCCCTCGTCGAGCACCTCGACGGAGCTTTCCGCGGTGCGCTCGGGG
>Ga0210393_10000896_pt1 | contig 25541 bp, 27 predicted proteins | sample IncBWC27OmetaG_FD_160068 | JGI IMG/M metagenome (GOLD analysis project Ga0210393, IMG submission 160068) | Forest soil microbial communities from Barre Woods Harvard Forest LTER site, Petersham, Massachusetts, United States - Inc-BW-C-27-O ...
GTTGTCATGCTCGATCGCTTTACGGTGTCTTCACTGATCAAGTCGGTCATCGTTTTGATGGCCGTCTGCATGACCGGGTTGCTGAGCGTCAGCGCCTGGAATTCCTGGGGACGGCTCGCGGTGACCAACCGGATCCTGCTGGTTTCGGATGCCTCCTCGGGCCTTTTCAAGGCCCTGCACAATCTGCGCAGCGACCGCTCCGCCACCAGCCGCAACCTGAAGGAAGATGCGGTTCTGCCGTCCAGCATGCAGAGCTACATGCGCGATGTCCGCGACGCCGAACTGTCCGCGATGCGCTCGGCAAGTCAGACGCTCGCGGCGATGGATTTTTCCGATCGCGCAACGCTGCTTCCCGAGTTGAAACGGCTGATCGACGCGTTCGCCGTATTGGAAACCGAATCGTGGAGCGCACTGAACAAACCCAAGGCTTCGCGCCGGCCTGAACTCGGCAAGGAATTCATGGACAATACGGCGGCGCTGGTTGAAACGCTGGACAAGCTTTCGACCAAGGTCGCCGCAGCCGTGAATCACGACGACCCGGTCATCGACCAAATGCTGATGATCAAGCAGATCGCCTGGCTGATGCGCAATACTGCCGGCGAGGCATCACTGCTGGTATCGAACGGGCTTGCGGCCGGCAGCATGACGCCGGATGTCCGCCAAACCTACACCAAACTTGTCGGCGGCACCGAAACCGCCTGGAACGCGTTGCAGACCGTCGCGGCTTCGACTGAAATGCCGCCCGGTTTCATCCAGGCGATGGCGGAAGCCAAGACCGCTTATTTCGAACCGCAATTTCTTGGCCAGCGCGACCGGCTGATCAATGCGCTGGTGAACGGCGACAAACCGGAAATGAAGGCCAACGAGTGGAATCCATTTTCGGTCCAGCATATGACCAGCATCGTTGCGGTCGCCGAGCGCGCGCTCGATATCGCCAGGGATTATGCCGCTGCTCAGCACGCCGCGGCCCAGCGCCTGCTGGTACTCCAGCTTGTCCTGCTCGCCGCCGCGATTGCTTTGACCTGCGGCACCATGATCGCGGTGACACGTCGCATCATCCGCCCGCTGCACATCATGCGCGATGCCATGCTGAGCGTGGCGTCCGGCGACCTGACCGTCGATACCGGCTACGCACAGCGCCGCGACGAGATCGGGGCGCTGGCCGGCGCGCTTGAAACCTTCAAGCAGCAGGCCACGGACAAACTCAGGATCGAGCAGCAGGAACGTGAGCGCAACGCCGGCGCGGCCGCACGGCAACGGGCCATCGAGGGCTATGTCGGTGAGTTCGAGAGCCAGGTGCACCAGACGCTGGACCGCTTGAACGACGCCTCCAACGGGATGCGAGTGACTTCCTCGGACCTGTCGAAGGTTTCGGACCAGACCAATTCGCGGGTGAAGATCGCCGAGAAGGCCTCCGGCGAGGCCTCGGTGAACGTCGATAGCGTCGCCTCGGCGTCGCACGAGTTGAGCGCTTCGATCGGCGACATCAGCCGCCAGGCCTCGCACGCCGCCGGAATCGCCAGCCGCGCCGTTTCCAGCGCGCGGGAAACCGACAACACGGTGCAGGGATTGGCAAAGACCGCGGCCGGTATCGGCGAGGTGGTCGGCTTGATCAACTCCATCGCCGCCCAGACCAACCTGCTGGCGTTGAATGCAACCATCGAGGCTGCGCGCGCCGGCGAAGCCGGCCGGGGCTTTGCCGTGGTGGCCTCCGAGGTCAAATCGCTGGCGAGCCAGACCGCCAAGGCGACCGAAGAAATCTCCGGGCAGATCGCCGACATTCAGAAAGTGGCTAATGAGGCCATCGAAGCGATCAAGGGAATCGGCGGCATCATCGGCGAGGTCAACGAGGTCGCAACCGCCATTGCCGCCGCGGTGGAAGAGCAAGGCGCCGCCACCCAGGAAATCTCACGCAACACCCAGTACGCGGCGCAAGGCACCCGAAACGTTTCCGAAAACATCGCGGGCGTCAAAGCCGACGCGGATGCGGCAGCTACCGTTGCGCAAAACGTCAAGCAAGCCTCGGAAACGCTGGAGACGCAGGGCCTCGATCTGAGCAATCAGGTCACCGAATTCCTGCGGAAGATCCGCGCGGCCTAAACCGCCGTCGCGCTATTGCGACGCAACGACCGGCACGCGCCGATAATGCGACCGTATCGAGTCCGGCGCAGGGGAAAGATCGAGCGAGGCGCCGCGCCGATCGGCACTGCGACCAGCCACCATCAGCCCGTCGGGGCCGGCGACGATATCGCCCCAACGCAGGGTCGGATCGTCTTCGATTTTCACTTCGGCAAGACCGACCGAGTCCTTGCCGTTGCAGGTGCAGCCGGCAACGAGTTCGTCGCGATAGCGATAGGCGTTGGGCAACTCGGAATAGGATTTGCCGCCTTCGGCGACGGCGTTGTCGATATTGCTGCCATAGACCACCTTGGTCTCGCTGGCGGGGCAAAAACGGTTGCAAGAAGCGGCGCGGCTTTGATTGCCGGCGCTTGAAATCGGGAAATAGCGCCCATCGCAGGTACGCACGCAATAGGCCTGACCACCGCCGCCATAAGCGCGCGGGCGCGAGACCGCGCCTTCCGGGGGAAAAGCCGTGTTTTCCTCACTACCGTAAGGCATCGGCGTCATTGACGGCGGCTGCGGCCGGTGAACGCCGAACGCGCCAAAAAGATTGGACAGGAAATCTCCGGCTTGCGCCGACGGCGAGATCGCCACCGCAACCAGGACGGCAACCCCGCCCAATGCCATCTTGCCCTTAGCTGTGCCCATGCGCCTCGCCTCCAAGGTCAGGCTCCTCAGTACAGCGAGGACATTGAAAGGTTTACCGCCCGACGTCCCGAGGGAAGCGTCGTCACCTCGGCGCGAGGCTGCGGCATCACTGAAGCCACTTCGCCTCCGGCAATCGGCCGCGCCGCGAGATGGGCGGCGTTTTTAGGCAACACCACCACCTTCGTCCCCACGCCGACACGGCTGAACAGGTCGGTCACGTCTTCATTGGTGAGCCGGATGCAGCCGCTGGACACGAACTTCCCGATGGTCTTGGGATCGTTGGTGCCGTGAATGCGGTAGTCGCTGGAACCCAGATACATGGCGCGCGCGCCGAGCGGATTGCCGGGACCACCGGCCATGAAGCGCGGCAAATAGGGCTGGCGGGCGATCATTTGCGCCGGCGGATGCCAGTCCGGCCATTCCGCCTTGTTGGTGATGGTTTGCACGCCCGACCAGGTGAAGCCTTCGCGGCCGACGCCGACGCCATAGCGGATGGCGCGGCCCTGACCGAGCACGTAGTAGAGCACGGTGTTACCGGTATCGATGATGATGGTGCCTGGCGCCTCATTCGTATTAAGCGCCACCGTCGTCCGGCGCAGCCGCTCCGGAAGCACATTGGAACTGGTCGCCCCTCCAGCGGAATCATCCGGTGCAGTCGCGGCATCATCCGACGGAAACGCCGACAGCGGCGCCGAGGCGAAGCTAAGCGCCTGCGCACTTGCCGGACTGGAAAGAGCCAACGGCGCCAAGCAAAGGACGCCGGTAACGATGAGCGCATTGGCCATCGTCGCCCGTAGCTTGCGCGCCGGCCGATCCGTCTGTTCGGGTCGCTGTGACATGATTTGCCCCGTTTTTGCTGCGCATCACGAGATGCGAGTTACGCAGCACAAACGCCGGGACGCGTGCCGGGTTCCTCTGCCGCGTGCGGCCATATTGTCGCTGTCAAGAATTCGGTAATTCACATCTGCGCGACGGAACTTTCGGTGGCGCGGCGCTTTGTGTCTGCATCAAACATTTGGTCGCGACGCCGCGGCAAGCCGCGGGGAGAGCCGTTTGCGTGTGGTACCCAACGAGCGTGCGCTGGCGAGGGACGATGTTGGTGCCAAACCTCCTGATGGTGGCAGCGAGTCGCCACGAACCATTCGCCGCTCCGAGCTGATCGCCTTCGCGCTCGTTTCGCTGCTCGTCATCAGCGTTGTTGCCGTTCTTTATGTCGCCAAGGCCTTCTTCCTGCCGATCGTAGCGGCGTTCGTGATCGGCACCATGTTGTCGCCGGCCGCAGGATTTCTTGAGCGACATCGAATTCCCCGGGCGCTTTCGGCGGTTCTGATCGTGAGCGCTGTCGGCGCCGGCGTCACCTTCATTATCGGCCTCATCTCCTCCCCACTGGTGGAATGGACCACACGGCTGCCCGAACTCGGCGCCCGGCTGAAAGACAAGCTTTATATATTCGACAAGCCGCTTGCACTGTGGCGGGAGCTACAGGGCATGATCGGTGCACCCGATAGCCTCCCGCCCGCGCCGTTTCAGGTGCCGAAAATTGAATGGGTGCAACCAACACTGGAATTCCTGTCGCCGACCTTCACCGAATTCCTGCTGTTCTTTGCAACCCTCGTTTTGTTCATCGCAAGCTGGCGCGATTTGCGGCGCGCCCTGATCATGACCTTTACCGGCCGCGACTCGCGGCTGCGGGTGTTGCGAAGCCTCAACGCGATCGAAGAACAGCTCGGCTCTTATCTGCTGACGGTGACGCTGATCAATATGGGCGTCGGGACAGCGACCGGGCTGATCTGCTGGGCCGCGGGCATGCCGAACCCGGCCGGACTCGGCGCGCTTGCCGCCACGTTGAATTATCTCCCCATCATCGGTCCGGTCGCGATGTTTGCGATCCTGGCACTGGTCGGGCTGATTGCATTCTCAACGATCGGGGCGGCCTCGATCGCGCCGCTCGCCTTTGTCGGGCTCACGTTTCTCGAAGGTCATTTTGTCACGCCGACCATCATCGGACGCCGGCTGGAGTTGAACGCGCTCGCGGTGTTTATCTCGCTGGCGTTCTGGACCTGGCTGTGGGGACCGATGGGCGGTTTTCTGTCGTCGCCGCTGTTGATCGTCGCGTTGATCCTTCGCGACCATTTGTCGTCATCGACTGCACCGCAACTGCCTTAAACGATCTCAATGCCTGCCGGTTTCGCGTCGGGAACTTCCCGAAGCCGGAAACGTTTCTCCCGATATGAATCTGAACGCCGGGAGCTTTTGATGTCGAGTATCAACGGTGAAATGGGGATGCATGACATGACGGACAAAGCAACCTACGAACGGCTGGAGAAGGATGTGGCTAACGTGAAAAACGATATCAGCGCCCTCGCCGATCAAATCACCGACGCGCTCAACACGCTCGCGGGCACTGCGAGCAAGCAGGCGCGCCGCGGCTACAAGAATGCCCGCGCCAATGTCGATTCGGTCGTCGATGATCTTTCCGAACGCAGCGGCGCCATGATGGGCGCCGCCCAGGAGGCGGCCGCATCAATGGAAGAAACACTGGAGAATGTCATCACCGAACGTCCGCTTGTGACGGTTGGCCTCGCGCTTGGGCTCGGCTTCCTGATCGGCGTGACGTGGCGCAGGTAAAATTTGGCGTCGGTAAGAACTGGCGCAGGTAACAACTAGCGAGGCGGGCAGATGTTGACGCGCATGATCGACGACATCAAGGACTCGACGGGTGTGGCCATCAGAATGACCTCACTCGCCGCCGCGATCGCGTTGGCCTTTTTGGTTACGATCGCCTTCCTCTGCGCCGCCGCCTTTGTCTACGTGCTGCAAAACTACGGCCCGATCGAAGCCTGCCTGACCGGTGCGGGAATTTTCTTCCTGATCGCCCTGATCGGAATCGGGGTTTACACCGCCCGGAAGCGGCAGGCCCGGCAAGAGGCAAAGGAAACGGCAAAGTCGGCATTGCATACCGCCCTTGCAGATCCGGTCATGGTGGCCACCGCCCTTCAGGTGGTCCGCGCGATCGGCATCAAAAAGCTGGTTCCGATTCTGGCCGTCGGCGGATTGGCTTTGGGATTGCTTGCCAACCGTCCATCCTCGACCGAAGCGCCCGCCGAGTAATCCGATAAAGCGATTGGATCGATCAGGTGACGCAGCGGCCCGGTTGAAGGTGTTTGAAAACGTCGGTCAAGACGCTGACCACGGGCTCGCATGCCACCACCGGCTTGCGCGCGGCGGCGGGCTTGGCAACCGACGATGCCGCGGTGGGAGCGCTGGTGGCGACGGGAACCCGAACCAGGAAGGTGGTATCCGAAAAACTACTCAGCTTCAGCGAAACCGTTCGCGTGAGCGCAGGTGACACCGCCGGCCCTGTCGTCCGATCCGTCTTAGCACCGCGATTGACCGCGGCTGCGTCTGCTGCGGGAGAGCCGGACGACGAGAATGACGGCTGATCGACGGGCGAAAGCCTGCCGGTGGCAGACATCAGGTCACGACCCAAATCCCGACCCGAGGCAAACTGCGCCGCGCCGGAAATCAGCACGAGGGCGACGGCGCCCGATATCCCCGTTGTGAGCCGTGACATTTCTTGTCCCGCGGTCGGTGACCCCAGTTGGTCACTCATCAACGCGGTCGAAGGCCCAAGGTTTCTCGAAATAAGCCATTTCAGACACAAAAATTGGCCGCGAAAAAATCTCAAAAAAAACGGGACCGGGCTGGAACGATCCGAAGGCCTGCGCGTCTTTTCCGCAGCCGGTTATCCCCCCTGCCCCATTGACCGGCGATGCGGGGCGCGGCTGTGGTGATGCCAGCCGCGCCCCCAATTTTTTGCATGCAAATCTAAGGCTTTATCGCCTGATCGCCCCACCCATCCGCCATCATCGCTTCTTCCAGACAAGATCGACAAAACCGGCGCTACGAAGGTTTTCGACAAAGCCTGCAAGTCACGCCGGCGATCCGGGATTGTGGCCACCAGGTCTTGCCCGCATCACGTGTCGCGGAGGCCGTGATCGCTCGGAACGACGGTTTTGTCGGGTTAGCCGGGACCCTCAAAGAAAGGGAGCAAACAATGCGTCGTCGAACCGGGCGAAGGTCTGCCATCCCTCAATGGGTTTTGAGGACCTGATCAAGGCTCGGGCTCCGGCCCTTCGCGCGACGAGACCATCGCGATCTACGCGGTCCCCGATGACCACGGTTTCGTGCGGCTCCACGCCCGCCGCGACAATCAGGGACTGAAGACCTCGGGGATGAGGCTTCAGCAATCCGACGTTCTCGTCGCCGGCAGATACGATGTGGTTTGCGGCTAAATCCAGCGCTTCGAGCTTCGCTTTCGCCGGATAGTCCGAGAGGATGCCGATGGACTTGCCACGGCGCCGCAAACCCGCAAACAGCTGGGGTAGCCCCTGGTAACGACAGCCGGCAAGATATCCAAGCGGCCTCCGCTCAATCCACTCGGACACGATGGATCGCACTTTATCCGGTGCGATGGCCGTGGCTGTGGCTGTGTGCGCGATCGACGCACATTCGAAATCGGGAACGTGCTCGTTGCCTAGCCGCTCTCGAATACGACGATACTTGGCGAGCACAGCAATAGTCTTCGTATCCCGTTTCAGAACCGTGTGAATCAGGAGGTCCCGCACCATTCTGAGACGCAATTGGCGCTGTCGATAGAGCGTGCCATCGACATCGAACACGACAAGATGAACACCAGCCCAATCCATGGCATTATTGAACTTCGATATACCGCTGCGACGTGAAGACTTCGAGTTGAGGGATATTGATGAAGGTCGTGGCCAGAAATACTGCGGCTAGTAAGGCGACCAAAACCATCAGGCCATTCTCTCTGAACAGCTTCTCCGGTTTTTGTGCCGACGATCCCGCTTCCATTGAAAGGGCGAGGTAATTCGCGAACAGCGCAATGATGATTGGTACCGTGAGCAAATATTCGATCCGGTACTTGATGAGAAAGATGGCCAGAAAAAACACGGAGCAAAGCGCGTAAACCAGGCATGAGACGGCCAGCGACTTCTCCGAGTAGCCGACGAAGCTGGCTCTGTATCGTTCCAAAAGTTCCCTGCCGTGCGAGGCGACAATTTCGCGGAATTCCGAGAACCGCTTCGCCGCCATCAGAAATGCGCCGCCTGCCCAATACGTCAGGATGACCGAGGAGGGCGGCAAGGTCGTTGGATCAACCATTGCCCATCCGATCATCAAACGGAGGGGATTGTTGATGGATTCGGAGATGACGTCGAGATAAGCCCTGTCCTTCGTTCGAAACGGCGGCACGTTGTAGACGATACCTTGTATGGCAAAGATGCTTGCAAACATGAACATCGATCTGCTGTTCGCAAACGCGCAAGCCAACCCGACGACAAGGAGCGTGGCCCATTCAATCAGAACAATGTTGACTTCCAATTGATTTTGTACGGCAGATCGCCATGCTTTCGTCGGATGGAATTTGTCAAACTCCCGGTCGAACCATTCGTTGATAACATAGTTGGCGGATGCAACGCATATTGCTGTCATCAAGCCGAGCCCGATGGAAACTCCCAGCGATTCCGTATGAACGCCTCTAAGCAGATAGGCGAGCATGATGCCGGGAATGATGAAGATTTGTTTGGTGCTGTGGTCAAGGCGGGCCATGGCCAGGTAGGCCAGAGTAGTTGCCTGCAGCGTCACTGCTCTGCCGTTGTCCTTGTTCATGGGAGCGCACCGGCCAGATTGATTTTCTTGATAATGAAATCATCGTCCTCGAAGGCCGGCGGCATGCGATCGAGCAGGTCGCGAAATTTCGGCGCACTCTGGCGCCGCACCGCGAGGTAGAGTTCGCAGTCGCGGCAGATGTCCTGGATCATTCCGAGCTTGCTCTTCAGATAAGCTCCGTCCGGAACGCCGCGTATGACGTGCCGCTCGGCATAGTAGGTCTGAACCATGCTGATCTCGTTGGTGAGGACCATGGCGCCGGCTGGGACCTCGACCTTGATACGGCGGCCAAAATTGGCAAGGTCCCATGCCTCGCCGTCACCGCGAAGCGTGGTGTCTGCCGCGGAGATGCCCAGAAGCAGCAACGCGCAGGGCAGGGCAAGGTTGGTCAAAATGGCGAGACTGTCCCGCAGCCAGGAATCCCGCGCGGCCGCGATCGTGTCCTCCAGCAGCGAATAAATGCAGGCCATGCCGATGGCGAGGATGGGAGTGGCGAGGACAAACTGATACTCGTGGATGATGTAATGTCCCTGCATCAGGACCGCCCATCCCAACCAGAATGTGCAGAGCGGCAACAGCAGAACAGTAAAGAGGTTGTTGGGAATCTCCCGATGGCGGCGGAGCGCGGTTAAAATCAGCGCAAAGATGCCGACGATGCCGAGTGAACCACAGAGCACCTGGGTACGAACCACGTAAGCTTCAAAGAAATTAAAGTTGGCCAGCGAAGAAAATACGTTGACGGCATTCAGGCTGTCCAGTTGCCCTTCGACGGGATGAACTCGCGTGGGCATCGGCAAATAGGCGGTCAGCCCCAGCCGAAATGTGAAGATGGACCACAAGTCATTAAAAAACGCAGGGTCCGACAGCGAATAGATCGCTAACGTGATCGCGCCTGCCGCGATCGCCGCGATGGCCCAACAAAAACAAATCTTCAAAATCAGCGATCGGCGATCGAAAGCGTAGGCGAGCAGCAATCCCGGCAGCGCGAGATACGCCTCCCAGGAGGTAAAACACGCCAGGAAAAAAGCGAGCGCGCTGAGTCCGAAGTTCAGCAACTTTTCGCGTCCGTCATCGGCATCTCGCAAGTAACGCAACATAAACAACAGCGCCACCGAAACTTCCAGCATGGCTAGGTTGGCCGGCAGGAGAATCAAGCCGTACCGGAGCGTGGCGGGCATGAGCAAGAAAGCGCTGCCGCAAACGATTGCCGCTCTGGGCTTGAAGAACTGTGATGCGATGCTCCACATCACATAAGCGTTCGCGATGGCAATGACCGCCATAAAGAGGTGTGTTGCTCGAATGGAATCCGGAAAAGCGCGCAGAACAAGACTTAAGACGTAGTAGAAAAACGGCGGCCAATGCAGATAATTGTCTGGCTGGGTCGTTAAGGGGTCAAAGTTCTCGATTGGTACGCCGTGAAGACCAATGATCCCGTGGGTGACAAAGGAATGCGCGATTGTCGCGATATGTGCACTGACCCAAGCGTATGGGTAGTAAAAATCTGTGAGACTTAGCGCCAGCCAAATAATTAGCAGGCTCGCCAGAGTTGGTAATATCCATGGGACCACGTAGCCAAGCAACTGAGTCGTTATTCGGGATTCTCCCGCGCCCGCTTTCGGGCTGACAGAGACTTGTGCCACCGTAACCTCGCTCTTCAAACACCAGCCCAATTAACTCAAAGCGACATAATTAACATTGCAAGAAGGTCGAAAACTCGTGGGGGCTGACCACCCACTCATCGTTGCGATAGCTGTCGCCATTGTTGGATTTAACGCGTACGCCACGTCTACCCTGGCAGTCTCAAAATATTATGCCCGCACATCTGGCTGATCCCCATCATCTAAATAAAAATATATCAGCGTTAACCGAAACTTAAGACTGAACGCCGCGAGTACTTGAACTAGCTTTCAACGCGAGAATGCTAAATGAAAAAGAACTGTTGGCTGTGCGACGAAGTCAAGCTGACAAGCGTGAAGGCGGTTGACGTTCCATCAACCGTCGACGCCAACGCGTTCCGCGTTACCGACGCGAATTACGGTCAATGCGCGGCGGTATACCAATGCACAGCTTGCGGCTTTCGCCAGTGTTCGGATTTCTCCGACGTCTTGTCATTTTATCAGGCTATGGACGATCCAGGTTATGAAGCGAGCCGCGCGCCCCGCTCCTTACAAGCCGAACGTCTTCTCCGGTCGGTACGCCGTTATCGTCCTAGCGGTCGTTTGCTAGATATTGGTGCCGGCAGCGGAATTTTGGTCGAAGTCGCGACCCGCTTAGGATATTGCGCCGACGGGATAGAGCCTAGTGAGTGGATGGTTCGGAGCGCAGCGGCTCACGGCCTGAAGATACAGGCGGGTATTCTGCCTAACAAGGAGATCACCGGACCCTATGACGTAGTGACTCTTGTGGACGTCATCGAACACGTTTCTGATCCCATCGAGTTGCTTGTGCAGGCGCGCACCGTCTTGGCATCAGACGGTATAGGACTTGTCATCACACCCGACGTGGCGTCAGTGGCCGCTCGAGTCATGGGTAAGCGCTGGTGGCACTATCGGCTGGCCCATATATGCTATTTTGAACGGAAGACTCTTTTCGCGGCGTTGCAGCATGCAGGTCTGGAACCTATCGCCATTTTTCGCCCGTCCTGGTACTTTACTGCCGATTATCTGAACCAGCGTCTTGGAGCATATTTGCCGATAGTCCGAAAGATACAACTCTCTGCGCTTAAGAGGATGGTCGTGCCACTGAACCTTTTCGATTCGCTGGGCATTGTGTTCCGGCCCGCATTGTCGAAGCCGCGTCGTTCCTCATCCTGACCTTTCTGTTCACGGATCCGTTGCTGTTCAACTATCGCGGCCAGATTGGCGTCATGGCCCCGACGGACCAGCTGCCGACAATCGGCGCTCGGCGTCGACGTACCGAAATCGCTGCTACTACGCGCCGAAAGGCCTTCCTCTCTGAGTGTTGTCCTTCTGCCTCCGGTCGCCGCTCGATTATTGGAACTGAACCAAGGCTACGATTTTCGCGACCAACGTGAGGGTTGGGCATGGAGGTCGCAAATGACAGCATTGGTTCAGGCATTTTCCCGGCTTTCGGCCGGTACCAACATTGAAACCGAAATCCTGAAGGCGCTGGCCTTCCTTTGCGGCGCAGGCCTGCTCGCCTCCGTCCTCTTCGCTACCTATGGATTGGATCTCAGTCCCGGATTTTTCTGACCGCGAAAAATCAGCCTGGCTGACTAAACTCGGTCCGCAAGCTTGAATGACAAGCCTACGAAATGGCAACGATCTCGAGCTCTTGAGTTCCCGAGCCTACGACATCGCCGACAACTTTACCCATCAGCGACTTTGCCGCTGGCGATGCGAATGAGATTGAACCATCTTTGGGATCGGCTTCGTCCTCCCCGACGATGCGAAATTTTTGCACCCGGCCGTCGTTACGGCTGAACGTCACCGTGCTCCCAAAAGCGACAACGTCAGACGATACCGGAGTAGCGACGACCTGCGCCGTTCGTACCCTTTCCGAGAAGTAACGGATGTCCCGCAACGGGATTGCGGCTTCACGTCGCCGTTCGTTCACGTCCTCAATTCGCTGCGCTGCCTCGTAGGCTTCGCGAGCCTGTTGAAGCTGAAATTCCAGAGCCTTCAATCCTTGTTCGGTAACGAGATTGGGATGAGGCGAGATCGGACGATCGGGCAGCAGCGTCTCGGACGCCGTCTCGGCGCTTTCTTCCTTGGTGAAGGCAACACTCACAGTCGAACTCCTTATCGGCCTAATCGGCAACTGGCGCGTTCCCGCGCATAGTGCTCGGATTTTGGGCTTAATTTGATCCAGATCAAATCCCGCTTCGATTAGTATAGGCGCTAAGCCGCCCCCTCGTTCCGAGAACGGCGGATGGCAGCGGTGCTGCCTTTGGCCGAGCGTCCGGCAGTTTTCCACCGTCTTTTTCCTGCCACAAGACCCGCGAAACCGCGCCGTGGAAGCAATTGCGAAAATGAATCCGCGAGTGTTGCGCGTCGTTCCTAGACGACGCGTGGCCCTTAATCTTAGGTGTCGGCGCGCTGGCATGGTTGCACCTGCTCCTGCGCGTATCCATTGCAACCGACAGGAGCGGTTCCATGGCTGACGACACGTTCGCCTCGGTTATTCCCCTTCATCAAATCCCGCTGAAGAAGCGGGATAAAAAAAGCGTGGCACGCGCGAAAGTTTACCGCCCGCGCAAAAAACGGGCAAAACCCGCTTCAGCAGAGCCCGAGGATCTGTCTTCGGAGTCGTTGATACCGCCGGAATTTTTGCCGACAGAAGCGGCACCTCCGGAGCCGCCCGTCGCGCCGCCATCGGCCATAATGTCCCATCCGGACAAGGCACCCTCGCGCGAGTACCTGGCCCCCGTTCTTTTGTCGATCGCCGCGCTCGCCCTTGCCGCCGTCGGCATCACGATCAATGGCTGGTTTGCCCGATCACTGGGATCAAGCGATGTCGCGGGATGGCTTTTCCTTGCCGTTGGCGTCGCCGCTGACCTGGTCGCCCTTGTCATGCCATCCTGCGCCGCCGGCCTGTGGCGGACGGGGCAGCGCGCGACCGCGCTGGTTGGCTGGGCCATCTGGTTGATGACATTCGTGTTCGCGGTAACGGCGGGCATCGGCTTCGCATCCACCAATATCAGCGACGTGGCGATCACACGTGCATCGCGCATCACGCCGGCGATCACGAATGCGCAGGCCGCGCTGACCGACGCCATGACTGCCCGTGACCGCGAGTGCAAAGGTGGTGTCGGGAAATTCTGTAGGGAACGCGAGGCTGCCGTCGCAGAACGCCGCCAGGTCCTCGACTCCGCAATGACGGCTGTCGGGCAGAGCGCAGACCCTCAGAGTGACGCAGCGATCAAGCTTGTGACGTGGGCCTCCCGCGGCATGCTGCGGCCGACGCTCGAAGACTTCGCCATGCTGCGGCTAGTCTTGCTGGCGTTGCTGCCGCAAATCGGTGGGATTCTGATCATGGTCGGGCGCCATTCCGCGCGGAAGCCGGCATTCACACACCAAACGGACGCAGCATAAAAAACGGACGCGCTTTTCGCGCGTCCGTTTTGTCTTGGTTTTCCTTGGACGTTTTTACGGATTTTATCAGGCTACCTTAGGCGAGCGGTTGCGTGAGTTGCGCTGGAAGAACAGCGCTTGGCTCGCCACCGCCGATACCATCGCCGGCTGGAACGGCTTTGAGATCAGGAAGGCGGGCTCCGGACGCTCACCGGTCAGGAAGCGTTCGGGATAGGCGGTGATGAACACCACCGGGACCTCGAAGGTCCGCAGCAATTCGTTTACGGCGTCCAGACCCGAGCTACCGTCGGCCAGCTGAATGTCGGCGAGGATCAGGCCGGGCCTTTTGTTCTTGGCCAGCGCCACCGCATCGGTGTGCGTGCGCGCGACACCAATCACGTTGTGTCCGAGGTTCTTGACCAGGCTCTCGAGATCCATCGCGATGAAAGTTTCGTCCTCGATAATCAGAACATCGGTGGCGATTTCAGCTGCCATCTCGCGCCCGGCCGCATCGGCGAGCTTGCGGGCCTCCGGCACATCGACATCGAGAATGAAGGCGACTTCCTCTTCCGAAAAACCTTCCAGCGACAACAGTAGAAAAGCCTGGCGCGGCAGAGGGGTGATATTCGACAGCCTGCGCTCCGGCGGCATCGGCAACGCCGTCACATCAGGATCGTCGTTGATCGAAACCGAATTCCAGATCTGGGTGAACAGCCGGAAAAGGCCGGCACGGGGGCCATGGTCTTCGTCGAGCAAGGATGGATCCTGAAGCAGCGCCTCCAGCATAGCTCCGACGTAGGCGTCGCCTGAGGCCTGGTTTCCGGTCAGTGCGCGGGCATAGCGGCGCAACAACGGCAAGTGTTCGGCAACGAGCTGTGATCGGGACATCCCCACTCCATATCTCTCTTCTGGGTCAAACCTTCGAAATGGGGGCTGACCCGGCACTCCCCAAGATGGGGAATTTACGTTCGACTTGAGGAAAAGTTCCAACGGTTCGCGGAACTTTTATGCCAACTTCGAATTAGGCCTTACGCACGGACGGAGCCGACGCATGGATCATTTCAAGGATTAGCCGTGAAAATACAGAAGCTTAACCCCCGGGGAAGCGTGGGACAGGACATGAAGGAAGCAAAAAAGCAGGGCGGCCTGAATGCCGAGATCCAGTCCAGAATCGGTCATCAGTTGCGCGCCATGTATGACGATGTTGTCCGGCAGGGAGTTCCCGATCGGTTCGTCGAGTTAATCCGCAGGCTTGATGTCCCTGAGAGTAGTCCCCAACTAAAAGATGCGGGCAAAAAAGACGGAGGGGAATAATGCCTCTCACCGATTCACTCCGCGACGACATCCTGGCGTCGGTGCCAAGCTTACGCGCCTTTGCTATTTCGCTTTCGGGTAGCGGCGATCGTGCCGACGACCTGGTGCAGGAAACGTTGTTGCGCGCGCTTGCCAACATCGACTCCTTCCAGCCGGGTTCGAATCTGCCGGCCTGGCTGTTCACGATCCTGCGAAACCTGTTCCGCTCGGACTATCGCAAGCGGCGTCGCGAGGTTGAGGATGCCGACGGCAGCTATGCCAAGACTTTGAAAGCCCAGCCGGCGCAGAATGCCCATCTGGAGTTCGAGGAGTTTCGCACGGCGCTCGACAAGTTGCCGCAGGACCAGCGTGAGGCGCTGATCCTGGTAGGTGCTTCCGGCTTTTCCTATGAGGACGCGGCGGCGATCTGCGGCTGTGCGGTTGGCACCATCAAGAGCCGTGTCAACCGGGCGCGGTCCAAACTATCCGCGTTGCTCTATGTCGACGGTGCCGAGGACTTCGGCCCCGACGAGACGGTGCGCGCCGTGATCGGTGGCAACGGTTAATATCCGCGGCTATCGAACCGGCTTGAGCGGCGCCGAAAATTGTTCGGTCCGATCTCGTTCCGACATGTCGACGACGGTCTCCATTGGAGCCGTCAATTCGTAGACGTAGCTGATGTCGGTGAAATATCGTTTCGATGTGCCCCCGAGCGCCTCGGGCGCCACGCGGTCAAGCAAAATGAGGCTGAAATCGCTATCCGGGCGGCGGGTCGCCGCACTGGTGTTGAATTCCTCCCAACGAAACTGAAAGATCGCGTCCGGTTCTTCCCCGGACACTTCCCAATGCGCGACGATGTGCGGATGTTTTCCGACCAGCGAGAGCCCTTCGTCGGAGTGTGAGGCGAGTTCGAAAAACAGCAGCGACAGCGACTGCGCCGCCCGCGCGCTCACGATGATGTCGGGCCCGCTGACGGCGATACGATCGGCATGCGGTATCGCGCGGGCCTCGAACAACCCCTTCAGGTTGACGCCCTGCCACTGACTTTCGCTCAGCAGCGAAACCACGTTGGACATCGCGTGAATTCGGCCGATCAGGAGTTCGCGGGCAACATCAATATCCGCCCCATGGCGCAGCGTGCGCGTCACAATCGACTGGATCACCGCCAGGATATTCTTGACGCGATGGTTAAGCTCATCGATGACCGCGGTCAGGCGCCGCTCGAAGCCGATCCGTACCTGGATTTCGCGGCTCAGGCGCAGGTTGTTGTAGGCCACATAACCGAACAGACCGCAGACGATGGCGGTCAATGCAAGGCCAATGGCAGCCACAATCGCCGCCGTCTGCCGGGCGCGGTTCAGCGCGTTGGTCTTGGCGTAATAGGTCAATGTCCAGTCGCGCCCGCCAAATGAAACCGCCCGGCTCACGACCGGCGTCGGGCTTTGCGTGTTGGCCGGTCGCGAAACAACGGTGCCCCCGTCGCCTGCGACCAGTTCGTCATGTTCGTCGCGCGGATCTTTCAGCGCCACTGAGAACAGCGACAGGTCGTCGTTGGTCAGCATCAGCGGCACGAGTTCGTAAGAGAAGGTCACGAAGCCGGCCGGCTGCGCGCCGTCGGCCTGCAAAACCGGCGCTGCAAGGACGAGGCCGACGGGTCCGTCGCGACGCAACAGCGGAAGTGGATCGGACGCCACCGGCTTCATCTCTGACATCGCCCGCGTCAGCATCGGCCCCAGAATGGGATGCTGATCGAGACAGCGGCCCGGGAAGTTCATAGTCTCCGCGTTGCGGGGCTCAACGTCCATCAACAGGTCGACCGGCCGGGAGAGAGTCGCGGTTTGCAGCGGAGCGTCGTCGTAACTTCGGATGGTCGGATTGGGAAACCCGTCATTTGCGAGCTCGGTATGCGCCGCTGCCAGCTCTCCGGGATGAAGCCGCGCGATCCAGCCGGCAACCACGAAATCCGTTTTGAAGGCATAGATCGAGGAACGCAAAGGCTGCAGCATATCGGCCTTGATCACCGACGGTGAACGGAAAAGGCCGGATGCGACGCTCGCCAGCAACTCGCGCTCGGTCAGGCGGTCCTGGACCAGGCTGGCGTGAACGTCGATCGCGCGCGCCAGCGCAATGCCATCGACCGTCAGCTCCTGATCATGAACGCGATAGGCCGCAAGACCGGAGAGGAGAACCCCGATCAGTGCGATAAAACCGGTGATGAGACCCAGCCGAACCACTCGTTCACTCAAATAAAAGGCGTTGGAAAATTGATTGGACTACCTCTGATGACGGCCTGGACGGCCATAAATCGGAATGCAGTGACAACCAACCGTCCTGCATAGGACAGCTCATTGTCGATCGTAACGGCGGTTGGTGGAAAGCGATTTAACACGGCAGGCAAAGCCACTACCACGCAAAATAGGTTAACGGCGTCGGAGAATACTAACGGCCGCAGGCGGATTTTGTTCCCGGGAGCTTTTTTGTTTCCAGGAAGCCTTGTTTGTTTCCAGCAAGCCTTGACCATTCCGCAGATGGGTGACGGCAGATTGGTGAAGTAAGTGTGACCGGGGCGGCAATCAGCGCCGCCTGGCTCCCTGCTCCTTGGAGGGCTTCTCCCCTAAGGGCCTGGCTGTCCTCAGACCGCCTTTGGTCTCGATGAAGCCGATGATGCGGTCGAGGCCCTCGCTCTTCTTCAGGTTGGTCATGACAAACGGCCGCTCGCCGCGCATCCGCCTCGCGTCCGTGTCCATCTTTTCCAGCGAAGCTCCGACATAGGGAGCCAGGTCGATCTTGTTGATCACCAGAAGGTCCGAGCGGGTGATGCCTGGGCCGCCTTTGGAAGGGATTTTGTCACCGGCCGCCACATCGATCACATAGATCGTCAGATCGGCGAGCTCCGGCGAGAAGGTTGCGGCAAGATTATCGCCGCCGGACTCGATCAGGATCACGTCGAGACCGGGAAATTTGGCACGCATGTCGGCGACTGCGGCTAGATTCATCGAGGCATCCTCGCGAATGGCCGTGTGCGGGCAACCGCCGGTCTCGACGCCGGCGATCCGGTCCGCCGTCAGCGATCCCGACCGAACCAGGAATTCGGCGTCCCACTTTGTATAGATATCGTTGGTGATCGCGGCGATGTCATAGCGCTGGCGCATCGACTTGCACAACAGATCCATCAGCGCGGTTTTTCCCGACCCGACCGGACCTCCGATGCCGACGCGAAGCGGACCGTGCGAACTAGCCATTTTATCTTCCCTTCAATCCTGCCGCGCTGCCCGTCATGACCGGAACAATCGCGTATATTGCGTTTCATGCCGCATGCTGGCGAGATCGGCGCGAAACGTAGCGCTGCCAAGGTCGTCAAGCGAGGCCACAAGCGCGCGCTTGGCCGTCGCAGCCACATCCGGTTCGAGTTGCGCCAATACACGCTGGCTGTCGGTTTGGCCCAGCGGCAAAAGACGCGCGCCGGCCGATATCCAGTTCGACGTCACGGCGTGCAGGAAGGCGTGAAGCGTCGGCGCAAGCGGAATAGCGTGCGCGGCGCTGACAAGACCAACCGCAACCGGATAGACGATCGCCGCTTTGCACGAGGTGATCAGCCGATCGAGCAACGCGTTATGCCATGCGGCTCGCGCGATCTCGATAAACGCCCTGCCCTGCGCCGTGGTCTCGAGATGGCGTTCACGCGAGGGCGCAAAGGCTGAGGCAAGCTCCACGATGTCCGCCAGCAACGCATCATCGCCGGACGACGCAGCCCGATAGGCATGCGCCAGAAAGATACCGTCGCAAATTCCGGCGCCGTTCACCAACATCGACGCCAGCCATTGCCGCAAGGAGGCAGCATCGGTGATGTCGCCGGCCTCTACCGCCCACTCGAGGCCGCTTGAATAAGAGAACGCGCCAACCGGAAATGACGGCGAAAGCCAAGTCATCAGGCGATAGAGGCTAGCCGCTTCGCTCTCCGAGATATCGGTCGGACCAAGCGCCGGTGCTTCGCTCGATCGAGCCGCTTCCGGCATCACGCTTTGCCGCTTGCCGGGCGGCTTATTCGTCGTCATGAGCATGGGGATGGCCGTGGTGATGGTCATGCTCGCAATGCTCGTCATGGTGATGATGGTGGCCGTGGTCGTGATCATGGTGATGACCATGGCCATGCCCGGCATGATCGTGGGACGAATGAGCGTGCGTTGCATGGTCGTGGGTGTCGCCGGCCGCATGCGCGTGGCCGTCACCGGCATAGGCGCCGCCTTCTGGATCGAACGGCGCTTCGATCTCGATCAGGCGCGCACCCAGCCCCTTCACCATTGCTTCGATCACGTGGTCGCGCCGGATGCGCAAGCCCCGTCCGGTGATCTGTGTCGGCAGGTGACGATTGCCGAGATGCCAGGCGACACGAACCAGATGCTGCGGATCGCTGCCGCGGATTTCCACCAGCGGCTCCGGCGCCGCCACGACCTCGACCAGCCGGCCATCCTCAAGCACCAGTGCATCGCCTCCACGCAAGGCGACCGCATTTTCGAGATCGAGCAAAAACTCTAGCCCACGCGTGCCCGTCATCGCCATCCGCCGCCGGTGACGATCGTCGAAATCGAGCACGACGGTATCGGCCGGCTGCTCATCCCAGCGATATTGGCCACGAACCTGCGTGGCGCGGATCATCGGTCAACGACCATGGGTGGCGTCCTAGTACATGAAGTAGCGCTGCGCCATCGGCAGCACTTCGGCGGGAGCGCAGGTGAGAAGCTCACCGTCCGCGCGCACCTCATAGGTTTCGGGATCGACCTCGATCTTGGGCGTGGCGTCATTATGGATCATGCTCTTCTTGGAAATCTTGCCCCGTGTGTTCTGCACGCCATAAAGTTTTTTGGCGATGCCGAGCTTGCGGCCGAGCCCCGAAGTGACGGCGGCCTTCGAGGTAAACACCACGGAGGAAGCGGTCAGCGATTTGCCGAAAGCGGCAAACATCGGCTGGTAATGCACCGGCTGCGGAGTTGGGATCGACGCATTGGGATCGCCCATCGGCGCTGCCACGATTGAACCGCCCTTGATGATGCATTCGGGCTTGACGCCAAAGAACGCCGGCGACCACAGCACGAGATCGGCGAGTTTGCCCTTCTCGACCGAACCGATCAGCTTCGAGACGCCGTGCGCGATCGCGGGATTGATGGTGTATTTGGCGATGTAGCGCTTGACGCGGAAGTTGTCGTTGTCCTTGCCCTTGTCTTGCGGCAGCGCGCCGCGCTGCTTCTTCATCTTGTCGGCGGTCTGCCAGGTGCGGATGATGACTTCGCCGAGCCGGCCCATGGCCTGCGAATCCGACGACATCATCGAGAGCGCGCCGAGGTCGTGCAAAATGTCCTCGGCCGCGATCGTCTCCTTGCGGATGCGGCTCTCGGCAAAGGCCAAATCTTCCGCAATCGAGGGATCGAGGTGGTGACACACCATCAGCATGTCGAGATGTTCGTCGATGGTGTTGCGGGTGAAGGGGCGCGTCGGGTTGGTTGAAGACGGCAGGACGTTCTTCAATCCGGCTATTTTAATGATATCCGGCGCATGGCCGCCACCGGCGCCCTCGGTGTGGAAGGCGTGGATGGTTCGGCCTTTGAACGCCTTCACCGTGTCCTCGACGAAACCGGATTCGTTCAGCGTGTCCGAATGCAACATCACCTGGACGTCGTAATCGTCAGCGACGCTCAGGCAATTGTCGATTGCAGCCGGTGTCGTCCCCCAGTCCTCATGCAGCTTGAGCGCACAGGCGCCGGCCTTGATCATTTCCACGAGCGCTGCGGGGCGCGACGCGTTGCCCTTGCCGGAGATGCCAAGATTGACCGGAAACGCATCGAACGATTGGATCATCCGCCCCATGTGCCAGGGCCCGGGCGTGCAGGTCGTAGCATAGGTGCCGTGGGAAGGCCCGGTCCCGCCGCCAAGCATCGAGGTGACGCCGCTCATCAGCGCATGCTCGATCTGCTGCGGACAGATGAAATGGATATGGCTGTCAAAGCCGCCCGCGGTGAGGATCTTGCCTTCACCCGCGATCACATCCGTACCGGGCCCGATCACGATGGTCACGCCGGGCTGGATGTCGGGGTTACCGGCCTTGCCGATCGCGGAGATCATCCCCTCCTTGATCGCGACGTCGGCCTTCACGATGCCCCAATGATCGACGATCAACGCATTGGTGATGACGGTGTCGGCAGCGCCCTGCTTGTTGGTCACCTGCGACTGCCCCATGCCGTCGCGGATTACCTTGCCGCCGCCGAACTTCACTTCCTCGCCATAGGTCGTGAAATCTTTCTCGACCTCGATGATCAGATCGGTGTCGGCGAGCCGCACCTTGTCGCCGGTGGTCGGGCCGAACATGTCGGCATAGACGGAACGCTTGATTTTCACGGACATGATTTCACTCCGACCCGCCTGCCCATGTTCACAGCTTCCCCATCACTTCGCCACGAAAGCCGTAGACGGTCCGCTTTCCCGCCAGCGCGACGAGATGCACCTCGCGGGTCTGTCCCGGTTCGAACCGCACGGCGGTGCCGGCGGCGATATCGAGCCGCATGCCGCGCGCTTTCTTACGCTCGAATTTCAGCGCCGGATTGGTCTCGAAGAAATGATAGTGCGAGCCGACCTGGATCGGGCGGTCACCGGTATTGGCGACCGAGAGCACGACCGTCTTGCGGCCGGCATTGAGCTCGATATCGCCGTCCTTGATGAAGAGTTCGCCGGGGATCATTGAAATGTGCTCCTACCTGATCGGCTCGTGCACGGTCACAAGCTTGGTGCCATCCGGGAACGTCGCCTCGACCTGAATGTCATGGATCATCTCGGCGATGCCATCCATCACCTGCGCACGGGTAATAACCTGCGCGCCGGACTGCATCAGTTCGGCCACCGTACGCCCGTCGCGCGCGCCTTCGACGATAAAATCCGAGATGATAGCGACAGCCTCGGGATGGTTGAGCTTGACGCCGCGCTCGAGACGCCGTCGCGCGACCATGGCGGCCATTGAAATCAGGAGCTTGTCCTTTTCGCGGGGAGAAAGATTCATGCGCGCACTCTGGTGTTAAAAAAATCGATCTTCCGTTTGAGCATGATCTTTTCCGAAAGCCGGTATCCACTTTTCGAGATCATGCTCAGTTAAGCCACAACCGCGGCAATGCCGAACCGCTAGCGCGGCCCAGCACCGCCATCATATCGGCGCGGAGCCGCGCCGCATCTTGGGCACAGAAGCGGGCCATTGCAAATCCATTCCATGCGGAGATGCCGACTTCACCGCCGAACGTTGGCGAGAGCTCGCGAATCCGCTCCACGAGCGTCTCGTCGCCGGGCACGATCAGCGCGGTACCGATCGCAACTCCGCCTTTGGCGATCGCCGGGCTTGCCAGTTTGCCACCGATATCGCCGTCGAGCCGGACGTTTTCAGCGAAAACGAGCTTGCCGCCGCGGCGCATCCGCCATCGATCGACAAACTCGCCCGCCTGAACCCGTTCGCCCATCGCAAGCCGGCCGAACACCACGATTTCGCAGAGCAGAAGCGAGGCTGTTTCGGACAGATCGATCTCGAAGCGGCGATGGATCCGCGTGCGGTCGAACAGGATGGTCTCCTGCGGCAACCACGACAAATGCGAACGGCCTTCGGCCTTGAGCGTGACATTCAACTCCGCCGGCGGACCCTTCGCGCGGTAGATTTTCTCGGCCGCCGCGGTCGTGACGGTCAGCCGCGCATCTCCGGCGCTTGCAATATTGATGTCGAAGCGATCGCCACCGGCGATCCCGCCCGCGGTATTGACCAGCACCGCCGAAAGCCCCGCATCCTCTGGCGAGGGAAAACGCACCCGAAGCGATCCCGCTTCGTGCAACTCACGACGGCGCGTCACGCCATCAACGTCGCTCACATCGAACCGTACCGCGCCCCTGGCCCGGTTGGCGGCGAAAATCGCAGCACTTTGAGATGTGGTACCGGTCTGCATCCGCCCAACTCTATCCCCACGGGACGTAACAGGGGCCCGCCGCACCACAGGCCTCTCTCACAAGGCCATTTGACGGCTGATTTCGCCCGGATCGAGATGGCTTCGATCGCAGGCATATTTCACGGCGCCCCGGTCCATGACCGCGAAATTGTCGCCGAGCTCGCAGGCAAAGTCGAGATACTGTTCGACCAGAACGATGGCGATGTTGCCGAGGCTGCGAAGGTAGGTGATCGCGCGGCCGATATCCTTGATGATCGAGGGCTGGATACCTTCCGTCGGCTCGTCGAGCAGCAACAATTTCGGCCGCATCACCAGCGCCCGCCCGATCGCCAGTTGCTGCTGCTGTCCACCGGAAAGATCGCCGCCGCGGCGGCCGAGCATCGATTGCAGCACCGGAAACAACGAAAAGACGTCGTCGGGGATGTTGCGGTCCTGGCGCGGCAAGGGCCCGAAGCCGGTCTTGAGATTTTCCTCGACCGTCAGCAACGGAAAAATTTCGCGCCCTTGCGGCACGAAGCCAATGCCTTTGCGCGCCCGTTCATAAGGCTTGAGGCCCGTGATGTCGGCGCCGTCGAAGACAATCGTCCCGCCGGAAATCGGATATTGTCCGACCATCGCGCGCAACAGGCTGGTCTTGCCGACGCCGTTGCGCCCCAACACGCACGTCACCTTGCCCGGCTCGGCCGAGATCGAGACGCCGCGCAACGCCTGCGCAGCACCATAGTAAAGGCTGATGTTGTCGACCTTCAGCATCGATCAGCGCCCCAGATACACTTCGACCACCCGTTCGTTCGCCGACACCTGGTCGATGGTGCCTTCGGCCAGCACCGTGCCCTCATGCAAACACGTCACCTTGACGCCGAGTTCGCGGACGAAGGTCATGTCGTGCTCGACGACCATCACGGTCTTGTCCTTGTTGATTTCCTTTAGCAGCTCCGCAGTCTGATGTGTTTCGACATCGGTCATGCCCGCCACCGGCTCGTCTACCAGCAGCAATTTCGGATCCTGGGCCAGCAGCATGCCGATCTCGAGCCACTGCTTCTGGCCGTGCGACAGGCTTCCCGCCAGCCGGCTGCGCGCATCCTTCAAGCGGATGGTCTCTAACACACGCTCGATCCGCTCGGCTTCGGCATTGCTGCCGCGCCAGAACAGCGTACCCTTGACGCTGTGATCGACGTTGAGCGCGAGCAGCAGATTGTCCTCGACGGATTGGCTCTCGAACACCGTTGGCTTCTGGAACTTGCGGCCGATCCCAAGCTCGGCAATCCGGGTCTCATCGAGACGCGTGAGATCCGTGACGCCGTCGAACAGCACGGTGCCTTCGTCCGGCTTGGTCTTGCCGGTGATGATATCCATCATCGTGGTCTTGCCGGCGCCGTTCGGGCCGATGATCGCGCGCATTTCACCCGGCTCGAGCGTCAGCGACAGATTATTGATGGCGTGGAAACCGTCGAACGAAACGTGCACACCGTCGAGATAGAGCAGCGCGGACGTCGCACGGGTATCCCTGACGTTCATCGCTCTACTCCGCCATATGAGGTTCGCTGACGCCGTCTTCGGCCGCCGCGCTCTCGGCGTTTGCGGTCAAACGCCTGGCTTTCCACGGCTCCCACCAGCTATTGAAGGTGCCGACGATGCCCTTGGGCAGGAGCAGCGTCACCAGGATGAACATGGCGCCGAGCATGAATAGCCAGTACGGCGCGAGCGGACCCGACGTGAAGTAAGTTTTGGCGTAATTGACCACGACCGCACCGAGCGCTGCGCCGATCAGCGTGCCACGGCCGCCGACGGCGACCCAGATCACGGCCTCGATGGAGTTTCCGGGCGCAAATTCGGACGGGTTGATGATGCCGACCTGAGGCACATAGAGCGCACCGGCTACGCCTGCCATGCAAGCCGACAGGGTAAACACGAACAGCTTGTAGGATTCGACGCGATAGCCGAGGAAGCGAGTGCGGGACTCCGCATCGCGCACGGCAATCAGCACCTTGCCGAGCTTGGAGGTGACGACGGCGCGGCAGATCAGGAACGCCACGATGATGGCGGCGCAACTCAGCGCAAACAATGCAGCGCGGGTGCCATCCGCCTGAACGTTGAAGCCGAGGATGTCCTTGAAGTCGGTGAGGCCGTTATTGCCGCCGAATCCGAAGTCGTTGCGGAAGAACGCCAGCAAAAGAGCGTAGGTCATCGCCTGTGTGATGATCGACAGGTAAACGCCGGTGACGCGGGAGCGGAACGCCAGCCACCCGAAGCAGAAGGCGAGCAGCCCGGGCACTACGATGACCATCAACGCTGCGAACCAGAACATATCGAAGCCGTGCCAGTACCAAGGCAATTTCGGGTAGTTTAGGAACACCATGAAGTCGGGCAGGATCGGATTGCCATAGACGCCACGGCTGCCGATCTGGCGCATCAGATACATGCCCATGGCGTAGCCGCCGAGCGCGAAGAATGCGCCGTGGCCGAGCGAAAGAATGCCGCAATAGCCCCAGATCAGATCGATCGAGAGCGCGAGCACCGCGTAACAGGCATATTTGCCGAACAGCGCCACCAGATAGGTCGGCACCTGCAATATCGAACCTGACGGCAGTAATAGATTCGACAGCGGAATCAGCACACCGAGCGCGGCCACCACCAGCACGAAAAGTGCCGCGCCGCGGGCGAGCGTCCGCGTGAGCGCATGCGGCATCATGCTTCCACCGCCCGTCCCTTGAGCGCGAACAGGCCGCGCGGCCGCTTCTGGATGAACAGGATGATCAGGACCAGGATGGCGATCTTGCCGAGCACG
>Ga0210393_10000898_pt1 | contig 25519 bp, 23 predicted proteins | sample IncBWC27OmetaG_FD_160068 | JGI IMG/M metagenome (GOLD analysis project Ga0210393, IMG submission 160068) | Forest soil microbial communities from Barre Woods Harvard Forest LTER site, Petersham, Massachusetts, United States - Inc-BW-C-27-O ...
TCCAGCAACAACTGCAGCAGCAGCTCCGCATCTCTGCGGTCGGTCTTCTGCTTGCGTACTTCCAGGGCTCGGATCTTGCCTGCATCTCCCAACCACAGCTCATGTCCGGATGTGGCCAGCAGACGCTCGAACCACAGCGTGTTCCCGCAAGCTTCCATGCCCACTAAAACCGGCCCTGGCAACTGACCATAGAACCCGATCGCTTCTGCCGGGGCCAGCTTTTTTTCGGTGGGCTCTCCGGTCTCTATATCGACCATGGCAATCTGTTGGAACCTCGGATGGAAATCACAGCCTATAATCTTCATTGGCGGCTCCTTTCGCTCCGAGTCTTGGTTCTTCGCAAAAACTCAAGTTTACTCGGCACCCGCAAGGAGCCGTCGTTGTTATCCAATCAAACCGGCTTAGCCGGTGAAGGATCTCGCGTGCGATGGTTGGCCAAACTCTACGCGGGAAAGATTAGAACCTCTTGATCCAGCCCGGTTCCCTAACATGCTCTTAGTCCAGACGGCGTAAGCGCGCCGCCATGATCCCGGGTCGACCCAGATAACCCACTACCTTCCGAGGATCCTTACGGTCGACGACTGCCAGACGGCCGATGTTGTTGCGCAGCATCTTGGAGGAAGCATCGTGCAACATCTCATCAGGATAGGTGATCACAACCTCGCGCGTCCCGGCGTCGAGAACCGTCAAAGCCCCGCTTGGGTCCGCGTCGAGAGCACGCATGACGTCGCCACGAGTGATCACGCCGGCCAGTTTGCCGTCTGCGTCAACGACGAACATCCCCTGATGCCGGCCGACCGCAGGGTCGCGCCGCGCGATCAAATCCGAGAGTTCATTGACTGTCATGCTGGCGGGAAGCGTGGGCGCATCCCGATCCATGGTCTCGGAAACTCGGACCTGCTGCATCACGTCGGCTTCGTAGTCTTGATGGATGTGCAGCCCGCGCCGCGCCAACTTCTCCGTCATGATCGAAGCCCGCGGCATGAGCCACATCGCGATGCCGTCCGCGATCACACTGACCAACATTAACGGCAGCACCGAGTTGTAATCCCGCGTGATTTCGAAAGCGAAAATAATGAATGAAAACGTAGCCCGGGATGCCGCCCCGAAAACCGCGCCCATCGCGACCAGCGCAAAAGCTCCCGCCGACAGGTTCGCCGCGGGCAAGATGCGGTCCACGCCCATGGCAAACACTCCGCCCATGGCCGCGCTCGACATAAACATGGGCGCAAGCAGTCCACCCGATGTGCCTGATCCCAGCGAGATGACCAGCGCCACCGCCTTCGCCACCATCACCACCAGCAACAGCTTCCACGCCAGATTCGCGTTCAGAATGTCACCGATCGTGTCATAGCCCACGCCAAGAACACGGGGCACGAAGTAGCCAATGATGCCGAGACCCAGAGCCCCAATCGCCGGCCACCAGAGTTCATCCACCGGCAGTTTTTCGAACTGATCCTCGGTCCAGTAGAGCAACTTGCTGAAACCGACGGCAGCCAATCCGCAGACTACACCGAGTACCAGATAAAACGGCAGGGCGTGAGGAATACCAAAGTCCATGGGCGTGACTTTGAACATCGGACCCGCTCCTAACAACTGCATGTGGACAGCTGTAGCTAGCGTGCTCGCAATAACCAAAGGGATAAATGATCGCGCCTTAAATTCAAACAGGAGCAACTCGATGGCCAGGATCACTCCCGCGATTGGAGTATTGAAAGTCGCGGACATTCCCGCGGCCGCGCCGCATGCAAGCAACACCTTGCGTTCCGAGGCCGTTGTGTGGAACGCCTGTCCGACCAGCGAACCGACCGCGCCCCCAGTTTGAATAATCGGTCCCTCGGCTCCAAAAGGGCCACCGGTACCGATGGCTATTGCAGCCGAAATAGGTTTCAGGATCGCAACCCGCGGCTCGATGCGGCTGCGATTCACCATCACCGCCTCCATAGCCTCGGGAATGCCATGCCCTTTAATTTTCGAGCTTCCGTACTTCGCCATGAAGCCGACAATGATTCCGCCAATCACCGGGATCGGAATGACCCACAAGCCAAGCTGGTTGTGTCGCGCGCTGAGGAACTCAGCGGCAAAGCGGTGGTAAAAGAAAATATTGGTGAACAGGCCAATCAACTTGTACAGGACAAACGCGATTAAACCCGCCAGCAGCCCAATCCCTCCCGCAAGAAACGACATCAGGACCATGCGGAACTGCGCCGGCTCCGCGATTCTTATGTCTCCAACTTGTCCTCCGGTCGCCGCAATCGTGGCGGGAGGGGAACCTGCGTTGCTCTTGTTTTCTGACACTTTATTTATTTCTCCTGCCGGTTAATGAAGATTTGACTGGAATTCCATCAAGGCGTTTGCCCACTTGCATGGCGTGCTTAAGCGCCGCGACCAACGCTGGACCTTGCATGCGCAGCTCATCCTTGTGGTGGATTGAGAGAGTGCGCAAGATTTTCTCGCCCTTGGGAGTCAAAGAAAGCAACACCTCGCGCCGATCCTCTCCTCCGCGATGACGCTTTACGTAACCGCCCGCGGCCAGCCGGTTCGCCAGTTCGACCGCGCTGTGATGCTGAATCTGCAGCCGCTCCGCCAGTTCGCCGATCCTGGGCCGCGTTCCCGCAGGCAGACCCTTCAAGGTGAGCATCAACTGGTGCTGCCGCGGCTCGAGGCCAGCATCCCGGGCAGCCTGCTCGCTGAAGTGAAGAAAACGGCGGATCTGATAACGCAACTCCGACAGCGACTGATAATCAGCCAACGTCAGTAACCTTTCCATGAGTGCGAATTATATCGTATCAAGATAAATAAGATATTGCATCGTACCACGATATATATGATGCTGGGAAATCGCGCAACGATCTTTTGTTTTGGTTTGGTGTTTTGGTCTGGGCTGGTCATCGAGGTTCACCAACGTTTAGAATCCCTAGTCCTTTTGTTTTGCTGAGAAACGAGCGAATTTACGAGGTGACGCAGCCGTGATCCCACGCTATACCCGCCCTGACATGGGCCGCATCTGGAGCGATGAAAACCGCTTCCGCACCTGGCTGACAGTCGAAGTTGCCGCCACCGAAACCCTCGCTGAAGCGGGCATGGTCCCGAAAGATGCCGCCCGCGCCATCCGCAAAAGGGCTAACTTCGACTTACAGCGCATCCACGAAATCGAAGCCGAGGTGCGTCACGATGTAATCGCGTTCACTACCGCAGTCGCCGAGATCGTCGGCCCCGAGGCTCGCTGGTTTCATTACGGCCTCACCTCGAATGACGTGGTCGACACCGCACAAGCTCTGCTGATCGGCCAGGCGTCTTCCATCATCGCCACTGATCTCGAACGCCTTTCAGAAGTCCTGAAGCGCCGCGCGTGGGAGTTCAAAGACACGCCCATGGTCGGCCGTACCCACGGCATTCACGCCGAACCTATTACGTTCGGCTTCAAGCTGGCCAACTGGTATTCCGAAACACAACGGAATATCGAGCGCTTTAAGCGCGCAGCCGAAGACATGCGCGTGGGCAAGTTTTCTGGCGCCGTGGGAACCCTGGCCCATCTCAGCCCTGAGCTGGAAGAAAAGATCTGCGTGCGCCTGGGATTGAAGGCGGCTGCGGTTTCGTCGCAAGTCATCCAGCGCGACCGGCACGCCTATTACCTCGCCACGCTGGCGGTCATCGCCAGCACACTGGATAAGATCGCGACCGAAATTCGCCATCTGCAGCGCACCGAAGTCCGCGAAGCCGAGGAGTTTTTCAGCGAGAAACAAAAGGGCTCTTCGGCAATGCCGCACAAACGCAATCCCGTGACCCTCGAGCAGATCAGCGGCCTAGCGCGCGTGGTGCGCTCGAACGCGCAGGCCGGATTCGAAAACGTTGCGCTCTGGCACGAGCGCGACATTTCACACTCCTCAGTCGAGCGCGTCATTATTCCCGACTCCACCACGTTGATCGATTACATGCTGCAAAAGACTTCCAACCTCATCGACACAATGTTTGTCTATCCAGAGCGCATGCAGCGCAACCTCGAGAGCACCGGCGGCCTGGTGTTCAGCGGACAACTCCTGCTCGACCTGGTGGAACACGGAGTCTCGCGGGAAGACGCGTATCGAATGGTCCAACAGCACGCCATGCGTGCCTGGAAAGAAGATCTGAATTTCCACGACCTGGTGCTGAAAGACAAAGAGATCACGCGCCGCGTACCGCGCCAGCAAATCGAGCAAGCCTTCGATCTGAAGCGGCAACTGCGCAACATCGACGGGATTTTCGCGCGCGTCTTCGGAAATAATCGCGCCCACTCGAAGCCCACCCGGAAACGAAAACATTAGCAGTCGTATTCCAATCTCTTTTCGCTCACGGAGACTTCAGCCGCTCCGCAACACCGGCGGGTACAATACGAGAGTGAGTGCAATCACCACATCGCCGGTCTCGAGCGAGAGGTCGACCCAGCCTCGGACGTATACCTTGTGGCAAAGATTCCTGCTCTCGCTGATCACGTGGACGGGAGTCCTGGTGGTCCGGCTGATCGGTCCGACGCTGCGTTTTGCGGCGTCGTATGAAGATGATGCTCCACCGACTCTGGAGACACGGCCGATCGTTTACGCGTTTTGGCATAGCTGCATCCTTCCGGCGATGTATCTCTGGCGAAACCTGCAAATCAGGGTTATGAGCAGCGACAGTTTCGACGGGGAATGGATGGGGCGCATCATGCGGAAATTCGGCTTTGTGAAGGTACGCGGATCGAAGAGCCGAGGAGCAGTACGCGCATTACTGGGCATGCGCCGCGAACTCGAGCAAGGCTGGACGGTCGCTTTCACTATCGACGGCCCGCGTGGTCCGCGATATGTAGCCAAGCCGGGGCCGGTGGTGCTAGCGCGTGCGACGGGGATCCCGATGGCGGTATTTCATATCGCAGTCGAGAGAGCCTGGATTCTGAATACGTGGGACCGATCAATGATTCCGAAACCGTTTTCGCGAGCATTGATGCGGGTGAGTTCCAAGATTCCAGTTCCGGCGGATGCGGATGATTCCGAGAAAGAAAGACTTCATGCGGAACTGCAGGCCGCGCTGGAGCGGGTGCGTGAGTTTGCAGAGGCGAACGTGGGGAAGGTGGGAACGGCGGAGTTTCCGGTGATAGGGAGTTAGATCGCGCTGGGTTTTGTGGAACGGAAAGGCTTCATCGCGGAAATGAGGGTTGATGGCTGCGACTATTCTGGACGGTAACAAAATCGCCAGCGAGATTCGAGCGGAAGTTGCGTCTGAAGTGAAGACCATGACGGCGGGGATGCGTCCGGGGTTGGCGGTGGTTTTGGTCGGGCACAACCCAGCGTCAGAGGTTTACGTTCGAGGCAAAGTGAAGAGCAGCGCCGAGGTTGGAATTTGCAGCGAGCAACACACACCGCCAGAAACGGCTTCGACCGAGGAGTTGCTCGAATTGATTGCCGAGTTGAACGCGCGCGATGAGATCGACGGAATTCTAGTACAGCTTCCATTGCCGGCGCAGGTGGATGCCAAGAAAGTCTTAATGGCAGTCGATCCGGCGAAAGATGTCGACGGGTTCCATCCAATGAACGTGGGATTGCTCTCTACGCAGCGACCCGGGCTGGTGCCGTGTACGCCGGCGGGAATCATCGAGATCCTGAAGCGCAGCAAGATTCCAATCGCCGGACAGGATGCCGTCGTGGTGGGTCGGAGCGACATTGTGGGAAAGCCGATAGCGATGCTGTTGCTCAATGGAAATGCGACAGTTACGGTTTGCCATTCGAAGACACGCGATCTTCCTGGGGTTTGCCGGCGCGCGGATATTCTGGTTGCGGCGATCGGACGGGCTGGAATGATTACCCGCGAATTCGTGAAACCTGGCGCGACCGTGATCGATGTGGGTATGAATCAGGTCACGGACCGCGCGGAGTTCGATCGACTGTTCGCGGGGAATGCGAAGCGGGAGGAAACGTTTCGCACTAGAGGATCGACGCTGGTTGGGGACGTGCATCCCCAGGTGGCGGAGGTTGCGGGAGCGATCACGCCTGTGCCCGGAGGCGTAGGGCCGCTGACCATCGCCATGTTGATGGCAAATACGGTGCGGGCTGCGAAGCTGCGCCGTGGAGGCCGGGTTGCGGAGCTTTCACGGGTTTGAATTTTTGGTTTCTCAGATGAGGCAGGATTGCTGAAAGTCGGACTGACTGGCGGAATTGCTTCGGGCAAATCCGTGGTGGGTGAAATGTTTGTAGCGCTCGGCGCTCACCTCATTCAGGCCGATTCGATCTCCCACCAACTGATGCGGCCCGGTGAAGCGGTTTATCAGGAAGTTGTGCGGCACTTCGGTCGCGAAATCCTCAACCCTGACGGTACCGTTAATCGCGCGCGGCTGGCAGAGGCTGCGTTTGGCGCTTCTGGGACAAACCAACCTTCCCGCATTCAAGAATTGAACCGGATTGTGCATCCTGCTGTGCTTCGAAGACAAAAAGAGTGGATGGCCGAGGTTGGACGAGAGAACCCGGGAGCTGTCGCGGTCGTAGAAGCAGCTCTGATTTTGGAAGCGGGTGCGGCGAAAGATTTCGATCGTCTGCTGGTGGTAACTTGCCATCCCGAACAGCGGATTCGACGTTGGGCGAACCGTGTGGGTGTCGACGAAGAAACCGCGCGTCGCGAGGTTACGCGCCGAATGGCGGCTCAGTTTCCGGATGAAGAAAAGATTAAGGCTTCTGACTATGTGATCGACAACTCGGGATCATTGGACGAGACGCGGAAGCGTGTCGACGAAGTGTACGCCGAGTTGAAGTGCGAGGCGGGGACAAAAGAATAAAGACCTTAAATCGCAGAGTCGGGGAGCAAGGCCGCTGAGTGCGCTGGAGCCCGCGCTGCCGTGGAACGTGGCCTGCCGAGAATTTAATACAATGATTTTGGAAGGTTTTTGACCTATGAAGCTGCTTCGGCCTTTTTTGTTTGGTGTGATGATCGCGGGCGCATTTTTCTACTTCACCACTTATCGTTCGAACCGCGGCGCACTGACGGATTGGATCGGACGTCCAAATACAGTCGAAATCAGCGAAGCTTCCAGCAATGATTCGCTCGATGCTGAAGAGCAAAACAACATTTCGGTCTATCGAAAAAATATTAGTTCGGTAGTGAACATCACTTCCAAGGCAGTTACGTTCGACTTTTTTTACGGGCTGGTACCGGAGGAAGGGCAGGGTTCGGGATTCATTATCGACAAAGAGGGACACATCCTGACCAACTACCACGTGATCGCGGATGCGCGCCAGATCGAAGTTACGCTGCACAATCGCAAGAAATATAAAGCCACGATTGTGGGCACCGATCGCTCGCATGATTTGGCCGTGGTTCAGATCAAGGTTCCGGATCTTACGCCGATGGTGCTGGGCGACTCGGGCAATCTGCAAGTGGGTCAAAAGGTATATGCGATCGGCAATCCTTTTGGTCTGGCAGGTACGCTAACGCGAGGCATTGTGAGCTCGATCCGCCAAGTGCAGGAGCCGGACGGCATGACGATTGACGAAGCCATTCAGACCGACGCTTCGATCAATCCGGGAAATTCCGGCGGTCCGCTATTGAATATGCATGGCGAAGTGATTGGCATCAATACCATGATTGCGTCGAATGTTGGCCAGAGCGCGGGCATTGGCTTTGCGATTCCGATCAATACTGCCAAAGCGGTGATCAATGACCTCCTCACCCTGGGCCGGGTGCGGCGTCCGGCGCTGGGCGTGCGCACGATTCCCATCGATTCTGAGTTGGCGAGTCAGATGGGACTTGCTTCGGATTACGGACTGCTGATTGTGCAGGTAGTGCCGGGAGGAGCTGCGGACAACGCGGGTTTACGCGGCGGGAGTGAGCGCGCATTTCTGGGTAATATTCCGATCATGGTGGGCGGAGACCTGATCGTAGCCATTGATGGAAAACAAATGGAGGATCAGCAGGAGCTGGCGCAGATTATGAACAATCATAGGGCTGGCGATACCGTCCGCGTTACCGTCTACCGGGGAAAGAAAAAAATGGATGTGAACGTGGTGCTGGGTGAGGCAAGGCAGGAAGTGTAGAAGGTTCTGTCGCACCACGTCCACGCGGACAAGGGCGCCCGCAGCACGCCCAAACGCGATCACACTGGTTTTGGGTTTCTGGTGAATTGGCGTTGGTGCCAGTACGGATAGGCGGGAGTTACGTCGCTGGCGGCGTCTAGTTTCGCTACTTGGTCTGATGTTAGGTTCCATCCTACGGCGGCTAGGTTTTGGCGGAGCTGTTCTTCATTGCGGGCGCCAATGATTACGTTGGCTACTGTCGGTCTTTGCAGGAGCCAGTTCAGGGCAATTTGCGGGACGGTTTTTCCGGTTTCTTTGGCGACTTCGTCGAGCGCGTCCACGACTTTAAAAAGATATTTGTTGGGAACCGGCGGGCCTTGTTCAGCGGTGCTGTGCAACCGGCTTACTTCCGGAAGCGGTTTGCCTCGTCGGATTTTTCCGGTAAGCCTGCCCCACCCTAACGGACTCCATACGATCGTGGCAACCTTTTGGTCCAGGCCTAGCGGCATAAGTTCCCATTCGAAATCACGGCCTACTAACGAATAGTAGGCTTGGTGGGCAACGTAGCGGGCCCATCCGTACTTTTCGGAAATCGCGAGGGACTTCATGAGGTGCCATCCGGAAAAATTTGAGCAGGCGATATAGCGGACTTTGCCGCTCTGGACCAGCGTGTCGAGAGTCTTGATGGTTTCTTCGATCGGCGTCTGCGCATCGAAGCCATGCATGTGATAGATGTCGATGTGATCGGTGTTGAGGCGGCGCAGGCTGGCCTCGCAGGCCTCAATCAAATGGTGGCGGGAGGAGCCGAGATCGTTGGGGCCGTCGCCCATATCGAATGTGGCTTTGGTGGAAATCAGAACTGCGTTGCGACGTCCGGCGATGGCCTTACCGAGGATTTCTTCGGACGTGCCCTTTGAATAAACGTCGGCGGTGTCGAAGAAGTTGACTCCGGCTTCGAGGCAAATGTCGACGAGGCGCGTGGCTTCTTTTACGTCGCTGTTGCCCCAGGCGTTGAAGAACTCGCCGCGACCGCCGAACGTGCCGGTACCGAAGCTGAGGACAGGAACTTTTAATCCGGAGTAGCCGAGTTGTCGGAATTTCATGGCGCAGTAGATGCTGGTGGTGGGTTCGAGGATGCGGGGGATGCAGGAGTGAAGCGCTGCACGCGAGATCCTTCGGCCCGCTGGAGAGGACGCGGGCCTTCAGGATGACGACTCAACAGAAGGTCGAACCGATCAACGGCGCGGGCGGACAGGAGTGTCCGCTCTACGCAGGCTTCGCTTTGTGAAGCATGAGAATCATGTGGAGTTCGTCGGCGTAGACTTCGCCTACTTTTAGAGCTCGCGGCTCGCGGCCGTAGATTTCGAAACCCAGTTGCAGATAGAGCTTTCTGGCAGGAGCTTGGCCGTCAGCGACTGCCAGGTTTATCTGCTCCAGGGCTGGTTGCAGCCGGGCGCGGCGCACGAGTTCTTCCAGCAGCATTTTTCCGACGCCTTTTCCGCGTTGCTCGCGTTTAACGTACACACCCCAGACGCGTCCGGTGTGCCTGGTCTTCTCGTCTGGAGAGCGAACGAATCCCACCATTCCGAAAAGCTGTTCGTCGACAAATGCTCCCAGCACAAAGTTGTCGCCAGGGCCGGGGCCTAGACGAGAGGCCATTGAGGCGGGCGTGGTCATTCGGTGCGCGGCAGCGGATGACGAAAAGGCCAGTGGTTCGGTCTCGAGGGCTTCAAGTCGAAGATGCCAGAATATTTCCGCGTCTTGCTCGGTCAAGATTCGAATCTGCATGCCTGAGTTTATCTCCTGAGTTTATCTGCGGAGGGATAGGTCTCTCCAGCTTAAATGTGTCCCGGTTAGCGAAGCTCAGGAATCAGAGACAGAGATGAAGAAACAATGTCAAGATCAAGGGCGTAGACAGGGGTGCCCCCCTACACGGTTCTGCGAGAACCAGTTACCGCAATGCCAATGATTGCGTGCAAGCGGCGACCAGGATCAGGAGCAGGGGTATGAAGAGGATGAGGCCGCTTGCCACCAGCACAATCTCGCTAAGCAAGTCAGGTTTCATCAAGTCTTCGCGGTGCATTGGGGGTTGCGGGTGAATCATGGGCGCTGCCTCCTTCGAGCGGAATACTAGATGCTCGAAACGCTGCGACGTGCGCATCCTACCATAAAACGGCTTGACGCTTACTGGGGAAAAACAGAATTCCTACAGGGATTCCCCGACAGGCCAGGTCGGCTGTTGCCTCGCTAAGCGGTTCAATCTCCCGGCAGGCTACCTTCGAGTGAATTCCGGCAACTAAGGGGTGCGCCGAAAGTCGGCGTGGGCGATGGAGGAAGCTTATGACGCAAAGTGGACAGAAGAAGTGCGCACATGTTCTGTGTTGCTGCAATGCGAGCGACACATACTGCAGCCAGGCATGTAAAGACGCCGGGAGCAGGGAGAATGACATTGCCTGTCTGTGTGGCCATCAGGGCTGTGCTGCTCACATAAATTTCTCCGCACCGGGTTTCAGCGTTCCTGCAGATTCGCCGCAAGGTTCGCTGTCCAAGTTTCGAACCTAGGAGATCCGTGAACAAAATGAAATGGAGGCAACAACAAATGAAGTTGATGACAATTTTGAGCACGACCGCATTGGCAGTACTGCTGGGAATTTCCGTACCCGTCTTTGCACAGGACGATTCTCATCCGCAGGAAGAGAAGCGGGCAGAGCCGGATGCCAAACAAGACAAGCAAGAAGACAAGCAGGTTGATAAAGACAAGCAGATCGACAAAGAGAAAGCGGAAAAGCAGGAAGACAAGGACAAGCACGAACAGCAAGAGAAATCTGTCGCTCACCAAGATGCGAAACAGGACCAGCGCGCCGATGCCAAGGAAGGCGGGCGCATTCCTGAGAACCGTTTCCGGTCCAATTTCGGGCGGGCGCACACGTTTTCGATTGGGCATCCGGTGATCGTGGCGGGAACGCCACGTTTCCAGTACGGAGGCTATTGGTTCGTGATCGCGCAACCGTGGCCGGTGGGTTGGGCCTACACAGACGTGGTCTACGTTGATTTCATCGACGGCGGATACTACCTGCTTAGCCCGGTGCATCCGGGGATACAGATTTCGATCAACGTAATTTTGTAGCTTATCGGAAGGCGGGAGGCCACGTTCATCATCGAGCGTGGCCTTTCGTTCTTAGTGTGCTTCGGTCATGGTAGCGGTCGTTGGTGCGGATGGCCTTTCAGCAGCTACTTCGGGAGAGATTTTTTCTGGCGTAGAGATGGGCTGGATCTTTACCGTCGAAAGCATCCAGTTCAGTTGACGGAAGACTTCGTTGCCATCGACCGGCTTGACGCCAGGTTTTGGCTGGTCCGAGTTGGATTCCGCTGCGGTCTCGAGACCCAGAGTGAATTCGTAGCAGCTTCCGCTTTGGAAGACGTGATAGAACTTCACGTCCGCCTCGTTGCTCTCGGTTTCGGCGAAGGCCTCTACTGCATGGAACTCGGTGGGTCCAATTTTTGTTTTCGAGATGGGGACAGGGTCAGCTTTTGTGTCAGCCGTTTCCGGAAACGCAAACTGCTCACATTCCTCAGCAGTCATTTTTGGATTCACGCTGACATTGAAGAACGCGGTGTTGAAGTCTGTGCCGGCGTATAGTCGCCGGGGCAGTTCTACCGCGCTGATGGTGGTTCCGCCGGGCTGGACGAAGTTCATTTCAACCGGGCCGAGACCGTCCAATTTCAAGTTCGCATCGTCGCCTTCTTTCAGGTTGTCATACTTCGGGTAACGGAACGAGACCCCGTACGTCGGATTGGTGTATGTCGAAGCCGCGAGTTTTCGCTGACGAGACTTCTTTTTTGCAAGCGGTTGGCTGTTTGCCGGGGTGATGGTTGTAGATACGGCCGCGATCGGCAGAGACAGTTGGCCGGCCACGGGTGGGTTTGGCGGGGCGATGGACGAGGTCTTGGCCGATTCTTTCGAGCAGCCGCTTTCGAAAACGAAGACGCCGAGCAGGGCTGTCGCAATAAGTGAACCGGCGAGCGCTGCGGTTCTTTGTTTCTTCGTAGGTTGCTTTTCGTTTGAGTGCGGGCTGGGTCCTTTCGGCGATGGTGTTTGGGTTTTTGTTTCTGGCTTCTTGTCTGGACTTCCCGATAATCCGAGTTGCGTGAAATGCGTCATGTTGGTCTCCTGTGCTGGTTTCCCCCAGTCGGGAACAGTAGGAGCAAGAGGGCAGCCGTTGGGAAACAGGCTGATTTAAAAAGGGTTGGAGGGAAAGCGGGTCAGCAGGAGCGTGTTTGTGAGAGACGCTGTGGTGGGCGGGACACGGCGTTTAGTGAGGAAATGGGCAAGGTTCAGGTAATCTCCCACGTCTCGAAAATCGCGAGACGTGGGCACCCGGTCTTGTCCATCACAGCGACTAAAAGAGCGCGGTTGGACGCCGTTTCCAGGGCTTCCCTTTTTCCGTGGATGCCTTTTCCACATCGTTCACATAGGCGCCGGTTTGGGTCAGGATGTGATGCAGGTCGTTGCCGAGGCTGATGAAGGTGAATCCCTTTTCCAGGAACTCGCCGACGCGGGCCGTGCCGAAGAGGAAGAGTCCGAGAATGACTTTGTTCTTGCGGGCTTGCTCGACGAGCTTTTGCGTAGCCGCTCCCAGCTCAGGCGATGTGTACATGTGGGGGAATTCATATTTTTCGAAGAGGCCCATCGACATGCAGAGATCGTTCTGGCCCAGGAACAAAATGTCGACGCCTGGTACGGCGGCGATCTCAGCCATGTTCTCAACGCAGGAAGCGGTTTCTACCTGCAGCGCGACAATGAGGTTCTTGTTGGCGTTGCCGGCGTAGCCGAGCAAGCCGGCTTTGTTCATGCTGCGCTGCGGAAAATACACCGAGCGCGTGCCGGTTGTCGGATATTTGTTGCAACTGACGGCTCGCCGTGCTTCTTCCGCGTTGTTGATATAGGGAATGAGAACGCCGTCGGCACCCAGATCGAGAGCCTGCTGGATTCCGGGGCGGTCGTCGTATCCGCCCACTCGCACGATGGATTTGGCTCCGCCGCTGGCAATGCCGGCCAGCATGTAAGAAAGTTTCTCGTGATCCATAGGGCCGTGCTGGGTGTCGACCAGCAGCCAGTCGTAGCCACTGTGGGCCAGTTGCTCGGCGACGGTGGGGCTGTGGGAATTCAAGAACAGGCCGACTTTCGGCTTGCCATCGCGCAGTTGCTGCTTAAACTCGGCGCCACTGAGGGCGGCTTCGGACATAGGAAATTCCTCCTCAAGAAAGTTCTTTAGTTTAACCTAATTGGATTATCCACGCGTACGGCCGGAGACGGGTGCACACAAGTGACTATTCGAATTGTTTTCGGAAAGTGGCTAGCTGCAATTTGAGGGCGGCGACTTCATTTTTAAGGTCGGATAGTTCGTCTTCCAGTCTGGCTATGCGGTCGGCTTCAGCCGATTGGCTGAATGCAGACACGGGCGAGGGCGTGCGCGCCACGCTCACGTCAGCAGCGTCTTCCGCATCTCCCGCCAGCAGGTGTTTGTAACGCGATTCTTTTGTTCCGGGTTGTCTCGGGAGAACTCGTGCCAGCGGAGGATCGCGCTGCATCAGGTGCTGCAAGGTCGACTGCACCTCGGTGAGGTCTTCGAAACGGTGTATGCGCTCGGTGCGTCCGCGAAGTTCGCCGGGTGTTTGGGGGCCTCGTAAAAAAAGCACGCAGAGGATGGCAGTCTCGCCCCGAGTGAAGTTGAAGACCTCCTGGAGTCGATGTTCGTACTTAGTTACGCGGCTATCGGCACTGCTGGTGGGTCCGGCAAGGCGTTTTTCCTGAAGAGTGTCGAGAGCTTGCCGCACGGCCTCTTCGTCCAGGTTCGTCATGGGGTCGCGGTTGTTTTTCTGATTGCAGGCATGGACGAGGGCATTCAGCGAAAGAGGATAATAATCGGGAGTAGTGACGTCTTTCTCCACGAGCGAACCGAGCACTCGGGTTTCAACGTCATTGAGGATGATGTCCATCGGACGATCCGCTCGAGACTGCTCGAGTCTTAGAGATTGTACAGAAGCTCTGGGCGTGCAGGTTGGGTGAGTCGAGCTTTGCTCGGCCGGGCGCACGAGGGCGGCTGTCCCCACACACAAGCTCCTGAATAGATTCCTTTAATACGTCTCATAAGCTTTTTTGATTGGCAGGGTGTGGAACTCCGCGTTACCCTACCAAGTTCCGATCATCCCCCGAGGCACACCTGAGTTTTGTTGCAAAACTTATTAAGGAGATCCATGCCGACTGAACTGCGAAATTTCCTGGCAATCCCGTACGACGAACTGGAAGAGATGAATTTGAACGCGAAAGAGCAACGTAAGAATCGTGTTGCTCTGCATAAGATCCAAGAGGAGCGCATCGAATACCTGACCGAGGAAAAACGGATTAAAGCCGTGACCGTGCTGTTCAGCGACCTGGAAGGCCGCTTGCACATGCTGGATTACGACAAGAAGTTTCTGATTAAAAGCTGGGATAACCTTACTTTTGACGGTTCTTCGATCCGCGGATTCACCGCACAGCGGGAGAGCGATCTTCGCCTGGGCATTGACTGGAGCGCCTTTTACTGGGGGCCAGCGGATATATTCGGGCCGGGTAAAGTACTGGTTTTTGGGGATGTGATCGACAAGGGTGGCACACCATATAGCGCCGACATTCGCGGCATCCTCAAAACCTATGCGGATGGGTTGTACAAGAAACACGGCTACACGCTCAACGCGGCAAACGAAATCGAAGGGTTTCTATTTCAAGGCCCGGACGCTGAGCAGCGCTATCACGAAACTCACAAATTCGAATACGTCAACACGGGCGGTTACTATCACTCGCTGCCGGGTGACGTGTTGCGCAGTTTCATCGATACGACTGCGGAAGTCCAGCGCAGCATGGGTTTCCAGAATGAAAAAGATCACCCCGAAGTGGCGCCTTCGCAGTTCGAGATCAACTATGGCTACGGAGAGGTGGTTGCAGCAGCTGACCAGATTCAACTGTACAAGTTGATTTGTCGTCAGGTTGCAACCCGGATGGGTTGCACGGCGTCGTTCCTGCCGAAACCGGTGGTGGGTGTGAACGGCAGCGGGATGCACACTAATGTTTCGATCAGCAAGGGCGGCACGAATCTGTTCTGGGATGCCAAGGGTGAGGAGAAGCTGAGCAAAATGGGCTGGGCGTTTGTCGATCGCATCCTCACGCACGGCAATGATATCTGCCTGCTTCTAAACGCCAGCGTGAACGCATACCGGCGACTGGATCCGCACTTTGAGGCGCCGAACCAGATCAAGGCGTCGCCCACGGATCGCGGTTCCATGGTTCGTATTCCGATTGGCAACGAGAAGAGTATGCGCGTGGAAGTTCGCTCGGTTTCTCCCGACGCGAATCCTTACCTGGTCATGTTGTCGATCTTCAAGTCCGGCCTTGACGGCAACACGGCGAAGATCAAGAACCTGCGCCAGGCGCAGCGTTTCTTGCCGGACAATATTTATGATGCGCTGGCGAATTTCCGCAACGCGGATTGGACCACGAAGCTGCTGGGCGAGGATGTGAAGGCGCGTTATGCGGATTTGAAGCAGGCTTCAGCCGATCGCTGTCCGCGACTGTTGGGGACATTCGTAAAGGCTCCTGAAGTGCAGTATCACCACGATGTGTACAACCAGTTTTTATGGAATTTGTTCTAGGTTGAGTTTGCTGTCTCCTGGCGGGCGGAAGACGTTTTCGAGAGGATGGGAAACAAGGCCGTAGCGGGCGCCAAGTGAGGTCGGTCCTCCCCCGAAGTCCGAACTCGTTGGTTCGACGCCCGCCAAAGCCTCTTGCCAGATATTCAAACTACTTATTGCTGGCAGCAGCCGCTGGTGCCGTTGCCTGCGTTAATCCCAGGTAACTATTCACGGCTTGGGTTGACAGGGCCGTGTTGATGACGATCTCTGGGATCGTCTCTCCCTGGGAGTTCAGAAGCCGAACTTGCGCGCCTGCCGAAAGTTTTACAGTGTCGCCAGTCGTCTCAATTTTGGTTGGTTGGCGAACGGATGCGGTTGTGGTCTGCGGTTGCACAGCTAGCGCTTGCGCCGCAGCACCAAAGTCGAAAGCGCTTCCCCCAGAAATCGGAGATGCCATAAGTGTTCCTCCTTCAACCTACCGTTATCAGTGAGTATCGGCGGTATTGGCAATAACTTTAGGGCACATCCGATTTCCTTTGGCGAAGTCCTCAATTCGACTGTTTCTTATGGGGTTTAGCTGAATTCCGTCTTTCTCGACTTCGGGTGGGCGCGGCTCTACTTCTTGCTTTGGCCAGCACTGCGAGTCTAGCCTTGGTTGCTCTGAGATAGTCGCCGGGGGCGATCAGGATTTGCAATCCGCGAACCCCGGCAGAGATCGAAATCGTGTCGAAAAGTTCGATAGTCTCGTCCACGTAAACCGGATAATCCTTTTTAGCTGCCAAGGCAGTCACTCCTCCGCGAATATAGCCAGTCAGACCTTGCAATTCCTTTACCGGAACCAGTTGAATCTTGCGGTCTCCGGACGCCGTGGCCAGAGCTTTGAGGTCGAGTTCGGCGTTGCCGGGAATCACGGCGATGCAGATCCCGTTGCGATCACCTCGCGCCACCAGCGTCTTGAAGACCTGCTCAGGAGGTAATCCGATCTTGGCCGCGACTATTTCTGCGGCGAGATTTTCAGGATCGACCTCGTATTCACGCAATTCGTAGCCAATAACAAGTTGATCGAGCAAACGCGCGGCATTGGTCTTGTGGGCCACGCTTTCAGTCTATGACGCCGCTTGCCGGGTTGCTAGGTTGGGCACGGCCGCTTTATAGTCTGTTTGCAGTCGGGAGGGTTAACTATGCTCCGAATGCTGTTGCACTGGTTCGTCAGCGCGCTGGCGGTCTGGATCACCTCGCGCGTGGTGCCGGGTTTTTACGTCGATGGTGCGGCGGCCGCGCTCATCGCAGCCATCGTCATCGGACTGGTCAATGCCACGCTGGGTCTTTTCTTGAAGATCATCACCTTCCCGCTCACGATCCTCACGCTGGGACTCTTCTGGTTCGTGATCAATGCCATCATGCTGGAACTGGCTTCGGCATTTGTACCAGGCTTTCATATACACGGTTTTTGGGCGGCGTTCGTGGGCGGGATCGTGCTTACGCTGGTGAACATGCTGCTGAAGTGGCTGGTGTTGCCGTCGCCTCATGGATGAAGAGCAACTCACTGTCCTCCTTTTGGTGGCTTGCGCGGCTTCATAGACTTCCAATCGTTTTCGGTCAGTAATCTGCCTAATGCGCTGAACGCGCCTGCGCCTTGCAGTTGTTCTCCGCCATCCATCACGACGACTTCGCCATTGATGTAGCTCGAACCGTCACTCACCAGGAATGCAGCGAGATTCGCTAACTCCTCCACGGTACCGAAGCGGCGTAGAGGATTTCGATCGCGTGCGAATTGTTCAAGCTCCGGCCGCGGAAGCAAGCGGGAGAATGCGCCCTCGGTGGGAATCGGACCGGGAGCGATCGCGTTCATGCGGATGCCTCGGTTTCCCCATTCCACGGCTAGACTCTGAGTGAGAGCGACCACTCCAGCCTTGGCCATAGCCGAAGGCACAACATACGCTGAGCCCGTCGATGAGTAGGTCGCGGCAATGTTCAAGACGACGCCGGGATGCGCAGCCTGCAACCATCTGCGTCCGCAAGCCATAGTGGCATTGATCGCGCCCATCAGCACGATTCCGAGAACGGCTTCAAATGCCCCCTGGGACAGCTCTTCGGTGCGGGCCAGGAAATTTCCGGCTGCATTGTTTACCAGAATGTCGAGCGGTCCATCTTTCCAGACGGACTCGATCATTTGTTCCACGCGGGGCAAATCGCGAATGTCGCAAGGGAGAGATCGAATCTTGCCTGGAGCCACGCGGCTGAGTTCAGTTTCTGTTTCAGATAGAACATGCTGGCGGCGTCCGCAGATGTAAACTGTGGCACCCAGCTCCAGAAAACGGTGGGCCATGCCTTTGCCCAAGCCAGTGCCGCCGCCGGTAATGAGAATCCGTTTCTGGCGCAGCAGGTCAGGCTGAAACATGAAAGCCTCCTTGTCGGGGTCGACCGGGTGCGAACGATTGTAATTCAGTGGGAGCGAATTCCTCGATCAGTTGGCGGGAGCTGGCTGTTTTTTCTTGCTCAGCTTGCGGCGAATGTCAGGCCAGAATTCTTTGACCACGTAAGTGAGGGTGTCGTAACCAACTTGCGTTCCCCAAACGCTGGCCGTGTTGGGCAGAGTGCGATCGGCGCTGGGGTGGTAGCTGTAGGTAGAAATAGCGGCGGCCGCCGCGCTGCCACAAATCTCGGAAAAATTGAATTGCTGATGCCCCGAATCGGTGCGGGTGACAAAAATGCGGCTGATGGCGTAACCGGTGCGATGCAAGAATGTGCCATCGCTCTCCTGAAAGAAACGCGGGTCTTGGTGAAGCACGGACGGGAGAATTGCTCCAGTCAGGAAGTTCTCGATGGTGCCGTCAGCAAAGGCTGCTCCGAAACGCTTTCCATAGCCCTGCGCGCCCTGTCCGTAACCGGGTTCGCTGTTTTCGGCCTGGCTAATACCAGCTAGAGCACCGTACCAGGGAATAAGGATGTAGTCGAAAGAGCCCCGAGCCACGACCTTGAATTTTTGTCCGGCCGTGAGCGGAGGAACTTGTCCGGCATTCTCCAAAGTCAGAAAGTTCGGCAGGGCAAAGAAAAGACGGTCCTTTGAGGTGCCTTGGTTGGCATCAGAGGTCTTCTTGTTATCTTGGGCGTCTTTGCTTTGGTCGGCTGGTTGGGCCGGTGTGGTCTGGGCGGGCGTAGTCTGGGCGGGCGTAGTCTGGCCCGACTGTGGCGCGGATGGGTTGGAAGGCGGCGTTTGCTCGGCAACGGAGACGAGCAAAAGCAAGTTCAGAAGAATAAAGAAAAAAAGAGAGCGGCACAGAAAAGTCTTCAAAAGAATACGTCTCCTATAGTTCAGACTTCGGCACGTGAAGTCTGAGATTCCGTTCGGTCCAACGATGACCTCGGGTCTTGCTGCGTAATCGGGCAAAACGGATAAGCTTTAGACTAACAAAGGAGCGACAAGAACGGAAAAAACGCGTGTGAAGAACGTCAGGAAATCCGTTCGGAATTTGAGTTTATCTACATAAAAGGGTAAACCCGTGGAAGAGGAATCCACTCGTGTTTTACATTACTTTACAGAAGAAGAAAGAATGGTCGGGACGGGCAGATTTGAACTGCCGACCCCTCGCACCCCAAGCGAGTGCTCTACCAGGCTGAGCCACGTCCCGACGCGTAGGAAATCCGCTGCCTCATGCCAGCCGCAGCGAATGGGGTTGACTTTGAGATTTTACACTACCCGACAGTATTTTCGTTTGGTGCCCGGCATTTATCTGGCGAAAGGCGTTGCAGACTTTGCTCCGCTAGACGGGGCGGGGACGCCCGTGCTCCACTTGCGTCACGATCTTCGTTTTCGCTTCTTGGGTCGCTGTGGCTTTTCTTCGAACACGGCAAACTGAATCTTCTTTTCGACCGGATCGATGCGATCGACCAGCACGCGGATCTTCTGTCCCAGGCCGTAGATCTTGCGGTTGCGCTGGCCGATGATCTCGCGCGTGTTCTCGTGAAAAGTATAGCGGTCGTCGGTTAACGAATCCAGCGGGACCAGGCCTTCGATAAACAGGTCGGTGAGTTCGACGAAAAATCCGAACTTGGTCACGCTGATGATCAGGCCGTCGAAGTCTTCGCCGACCCGGTCTTGCATGAACTTGACCTTCTTCCACTCCATGAGATCGCGTTCGGCCTCGTCGGCGCGACGTTCGGATCGGCTGGATTCTTCTGCGATCTCATGAAGCTCTTCCAAGGAGATCGGACGCCCGAGAGGTTCAAGCGCCTCGCGATGCGCGGCATGGTCACGGCGCTTCGACCACGGGGAAGGTGCGTCCGTCCCCGCAGCTTTCGCGGGCGTAGGCGCAGGCGCCACACGATCGCTCGTGGCATCTCGCAATACTTCTTTCAGAATGCGATGCACGATAAGGTCGGGGTAGCGGCGGATGGGCGAGGTGAAATGCGTGTAGGTTGGCGCAGCAAGCGCGAAGTGTCCCACATTCTCTTCTGAATAGCGGGCTTGCTTTAAGGAACGCAACATCAGGTAAGAAAGAATTCGTTCTTCCGGCTTGCCTGCGATTTTCTCAGTCAGTTTCTGGTACATGCGTGGCGTGATGTGAACTTCTTTCGGGATTTCGATTTCCCGTGGGCGTTTGCCGGTGCCGTGGCTGGCGCGACGCTCAGACTTGAATTGCACCCGCTGAATGGGTAGAGCACCCACGCCCAGAGAATATCCGAAGGCTGCGGCGATGACTTCGAAGTCGTAAACCCGCTTGGCATCAGGTTTCTCGTGGATGCGATAAAGCGAAGCCACGCGCTTGTTCTCGAGATATCCGGCGACACATTCGTTGGCCGAGAGCATGAACTCTTCAATCAGGCGATGCGCGATGTTGCGCTCGGAACGCGTAATGCTTTTCATCAATCCGAATTCGTCGAATTCGATTACCGGCTCCGGCAAATCAAAATCGATGGATCCGCGCCGCTCGCGCTTGCGTTTGAGAATCAAGGCGAGGTCACGCATCATTTCGAAAGTGCTAACCAGCTCTGTATAACGCTTTCGCGTGCCGGCATCGCCTTCGAGTACCGCATTCACGTCGGTATAGGTCATGCGTTCGGCGGAACGGATGACGCCTTCGCACAAGTCGTAGCCAAGAATTTCGCCGCGATGGTCGATTTGCATGACGCAGGAAAGCACGAGCCGCTCGACCTGTGGGCGCAGGCTGCAGATGTCAGTCGAAAGCTCAAGCGGCAACATGGGCACGGCGCGATCGGGAAAATAGACGCTGGTGCCGCGCAGCCGCGCCTCTTGATCAAGGACCGAGTCGGGCGTGACGTAGCGGGCGACGTCGGCGATGTGTACCTGGAGTTCGTAGTTCCCGCCCTCGATTTGACGGACGGTGACGGCGTCGTCGAAGTCGCGGGCGGTTTCGCCATCGATGGTGACGATCGGGAGATCGCGGAAATCACGCCGCCTCTGGACCTCAGGCGCTGGAATGATGGGCTCAATACTTTGTGCTTGGGCGAGAACCTCGGCCGGGAAACGATGCGGTAGATGAAACTTGCGGATGACAACTTCGACATCGACGCCGAAGTCGTCTTCGTAGCCTAGAATCTCGACTACTCTGCCCCGTGGATTCTGCGTGGCCGACGGCCAGTCGGTGATTTCGACATCCACGACCACCCCTTCGAGATCGTCCCATTGGCCGCGGCGGGCAGCTTCGTTGCCAAGAACGCGATCGACGGATTTCGTTTTCTTTGAAACCTTATCGCCCGCCCGGCTCGGGTGGGACGGCTTCGGGGCAGCCGGCGAGACTGCGGCGCTACCTTGTTCTTCTGGATATTCCATCCCCGGCGGAATTACGATTTCCTGAGAAATCTTCTGGTCGGTTGGCGTCACATAGTTGCCGCGATTGCCATGATGAAAGATTCCGACGACCGTGCTGTGAGCGCGCACGATGGGGCGCACGATTGTGCCTTCGGCGCGACCGTCGGGTCGGATGGTCCCGACCTCTACCAGCACGCGGTCTCCATGCATTGCCGAACCCACAGCCGGCGGCGGAATGAAAATATCACCGGAGAGTTGAGCCTTCAGGCGTGCGTCGAGGGTAGCCGCATCGGGAGTGACAAATCCGTAGCCGTCGCGATGCATGCTCAGCCTTCCGACCAAAGCATTTTTGCTCGCGGCCGCCTTCGGAATTGCATAACGGTCCGAGTCGACCTCAATCAGTTGACCGCTGCTCACAAGACTCTGCAGGCGATTGGAGAGTTCGTGGCGTGCGTCGCCGTGAAGCCCCATTTCCCGCACCAGTTGCTTGAACCCAGCGGTTGATTTGGGCTGGCGTTCGATCTTCTTCAGAATGGCGGAATCGGAGAGTCTGTCCAAGATCGTGGATTGTCTGCGGTCCAAACCATAATACTCCGGCGCGGTTACCCGCGATGGTTTTGGCAAGATCGCCGGTCCAGTACTCGGGACTGTATAGAAACCGCGTTTCGATGGCAGGAATTACATTGGGACGGTTCCCACCCCGTGCATAATTAGGTTACGAAAGAGTCGAAAACCGTAGAAAGCACATAATTTCCACAAGACTTGGGCTGGAAGCGGGAGTAGAATTTGTTTGGTCACCAAAGTGCGGGCTTGACCGTTCAACCTACTTGTGAGGAAAGGAATTTTTCGACATGTGGAAACCCACTAATCAGCCTTCTACGACACCTTCGCGGCCAGGTGAGCCTGAGCGCCCCGCTATGCCAACTCCGGTGACTTCTGCGCCGAGCGAACCCGCCAGCGCGCCTCGTCCGGCAGTTGCGGCCAGCACAGCGGACCAGGCGACGATCGGAAAATCGCTGGTGATCAAGGGCGAAGTTACCGGTTCGGAGTCGCTTTATATTGACGGTCGCGTGGAAGGTTCCATCAACCTTGCTGGCAACCGGGTCACGGTTGGCCGCAATGGTGTGGTGGCCGCGAATATCAATGCTCGTGAAATCGTAGTACTGGGGAAAGTGCGCGGCAATCTGACGGCCAGCGATCGGGTGGATATCCGTAGCGACGGTTCGCTTACGGGTGACGTGGTAGCGGCCCGCATCTCGATTGAAGATGGCGCGTTCTTCAAGGGCGGCATCGATATTCGCAAGGGCGGCCAGAAACCGAATGGCGAGGAAGTGAAGGCACCGGTAGCGGTCGAAGCGGTCGCAGCCCGAGCCTAGTTAGACCTTACCTTCAGGTCTCGATCACGGACAGTAGTGATTGGGACCTGAAAGCTTGTCTACGGCACAATTCCCTTGGTCAACTCTTCGGCTTGTCTTTCCGCCACGCGGGGAAGGACTGGCCCTTTGCGCCGGCGCAGATCGCCCGGCAACTGAGACCGCGTCAGCCACAATCCCGCCGCGACCGCCCCTGCCCAAGTAATCCCGATCAGAGCAAGTGCTTCGATATCGGCAATACGGCTCCCACTGACCATGATTGCGCGCGCGACACGGTAACTCAAGAATCCCGCCGCGGCTGCAGTGACGGTGGCTTTTCCCAACTCTCCCCATTGCAATTCGTCCCACCGAACCAGCCTGCGAAAGTGCAGCAGAATCGCCATGGCCAGGCAGTTGGCTGCGATCCCGAGATCGGAAGCGAGAGCAAGTCCGACAGATGAGAAGGCATGGTAGAGCGCGCGGTAGATGGGTAGCGATGCGATCGTAATCAGGCTGCTGGCGACCATCGGGGTGAGCGTGTTTCCGGCGGCGTAAAAAGCGCGCGCATACAGTCCCTGTGCCGACCAGAACACCAGGGACACGGAAAACCAAAAAAAGTAAGTCGCCGTGGCCTGCGAGTCAGAGAAAACGAAGTGTCCGTGGGGCAGACGGTATACCAGATCAATCAGAGGGAGCGCCGCTGCCATCATCAAACTCGTCGCGAGGAGCGCAGCGGCAGCGGTCCGATAGACCGCCCCATTTACGGTGTCGGCAAATTCCTGCATTCGTTTTTCGCCAAACAGCCGAGCAAAGAATGGCAGCGAAGCTTGGCCAACAGCTTGTCCCAGAATCGCGATCGGCACAGCGAGTAGACGCTTGGCATAGTTGATGTGACTGATTGCCCCAGCGGCATCGGATGCGAAGTAACGCAGAATCCAGTCGTCGGCGCTGACCAGCGAGACTCCGATCATCAGAGGAATCGACATTCGCACCCATTCGCGAAAGGCTGAATTACGCACGTCGAACGAAATGCGGTAACCAGCGCCTACGCGTGCGGCTCCGATTGCGTTGATGAGAAATGGTCCGACGAAAGTACCTACGAGCGCTCCGTATGCCAGCGATGCGATTCCGAACGAATGGGAAAGCGTGATGCCGCCCAGAATGATGAAGCCGTTGTAAATTAATGGACCTAAGGCTGGGAAAAGAAAAAGTCGGCGCGAAGATAGCACTGCGGAAACGACGCCACCGACGTAGAACAAGATTTGGGCGGGCAGCAGAATGCGGGTCAGATGCACGCAAAGATCAATCTGTTCGGGCTTGAAGTTGTGGAACATGAGCCGCGTGATTTGCGGAGCGAAGATTTCCGCCAGAATGACACCGATCCCCAACACCAGGGTCATGACTGTAATGATCACGGAGAAGGTTTTTTGGGCGTCGTCTTCTCTTTTTTCCGCCAGGAATCGCGTGTAGATAGAGACGAACGTGATGGAAATCGTGCCGCCTGCGACCAGGTACGCCAGGAAGTCGGGAATCTGGAATGCGGCAATGTAAGCATCTGTTGTCGGCCCAGCTCCGAATGCCCAAGCGGTGTAGGCCTCGCGAAGATAGCCGACAATACGCGAGAGGATCATCGCTGTCATCAACAACACTGTGGCGGAAAAAGCAGTGTGCTGGTGAGACGGCTGAAAGAGGCGCAGCCAGCGTGCAGAGACGCTCAACGGGCTGCGGGGACCATTTGCCGGAGTTGCCATCAAAGGCCGATTCTACACGGCCAATGCTCATCGTTTAGATAGGGCCCGTGGTTCACTCGTGATGCTCACATGGATTTGCTCTGGTTAGCGTTTTGACACCCGTAGTCAAGCCGCCGGATAATCCGAGACGTGCCGGAATCCCCTGTGATTGATCCTTCTTCGTATTCCGCCGTTCTCCGGCGTTCCTTCCGCAAGACTTTTCCTCCAGCCGTGCGCGGTGAAGGTGTTTATCTGTGGGATGCGCGCGATAAACGATATCTCGATTTCTCCGGATCCGCGGCCGTAAATTTCATCGGGCATGGAGTGGTCGAGATCGCGGCGGCGATGGCAGCTCAGGCAGCACAGCTGGAGTTCGTTCACAGCAGCCAATTCACGACTCCAGTGGCTGAAGAGTATGCGCTGGAGTTGCTCGATTTTGCGGGCAAGAATTTTGCGGGCGGCTGTGTTTACTTTACCTGCGGCGGCTCGGAGTCAGTCGAGACCGCGCTGAAGCTTGCGCGTCAGTATCAAGTGGAGATCGGTCAGACCAGTCGCTATCAGGTGGTCAGCCGCGAGCAAAGCTACCACGGGTCAACGTTAGGTGCGTCGTCAGTCTCGGGAAATAAACGACGGCGAGAGATTTATCGCCCGATGGTGCGGGAGTTCGCTCACATTGGATTTCCGTATTGCTACCGCTGTGCGTTTGATTGCACGGATAGCTGCCGCTCTTGTGGGCAGGAGTATGCCGCAGAATTGGAGCAAGCGATCGAGGCTGCAAAGGGCGAGGTGGCTGCTTTCATTGTCGAACCAGTCAGCGGAGCAACTTTGGGCGCGGTCGTGCCGCCGCCCGGCTATCTGCAGAGTGTGTCGGAGATTTGCCGTCGGCATGGAGTTCTTTTGATCGCCGATGAAGTGATGACCGGCATTGGCCGCACCGGGCGAAATTTTGCGGTTGACCATTGGAACGTTGCTCCCGACCTT
>Ga0210393_10000900_pt1 | contig 25510 bp, 18 predicted proteins | sample IncBWC27OmetaG_FD_160068 | JGI IMG/M metagenome (GOLD analysis project Ga0210393, IMG submission 160068) | Forest soil microbial communities from Barre Woods Harvard Forest LTER site, Petersham, Massachusetts, United States - Inc-BW-C-27-O ...
CAACCACGCCCTAAGCGGGTAAGGGTGTAAACCACGTACAAGTGTTAGATCGTTGTCATGTGATGGACGCAGCCAAGCTCACCACAACCCCTCCTCTGCCGCTCTAAGCGTGTCACGGTGATAGCCCCAACGCCCAAACCCAGTCACGCCCAAAGCCAGTTACCCCCAAGCCGCCCCTCCCTGCCGCCTAATCCCCAACACCCCCCAAAACCCAAATTACTCTCAGGGTAAAACGCTCTCAGCCCGTAACCGTGGTAGCAGGGCCAAGCCCTTCCTGCCGCGACTCAGGGCGACCCCTTTGTGAAAGCCCGTGGCTGTAGGAACGATGAGTGATCCCCCCATCAAACTGCGTAAGCCCCCCAAGCCCCGCAAGCAGGGGCCGGGCTGCGTTGCCTTATTCTTGATCACTGTAGTCGGCGGCATGATCGTTTTGGGTGTCGATGCTCTGGTGGGTTCGTGGAAGACCACATTCGATGAGTGCGCTAAGACAGAAGCTGAGTTGCGAGGCGAATACATAGGATTGACTTGGGAAATTTATGCGCGTGAAGCGAAAATTGCCGCCGAGGTAGGGCAGTCAAAAACCATCCCCGATCTAGAAACACTCTTGAAAGAGCCCTACTACGCCAATTCCAAATACAAGGATAAATCACTTGGTGAACTGCGCGTACAATTCACAGTAAATCAGGATCGCTTAAGAATCGTTGAAAAGAACGAGACTTATGAAAAAGATATAAAGGAATTGAATGGAAAAATCAGCCAATTACCGCGAGTTGCAGAGTTGAGCGAGGTAATAACGTATGGAACCGTTCCCAATACGCTCCATGACAATGATTTAAAGGATTTGATTGTGGTAACATTGGCTATCTTAACCAAAGACAAATTAACATTTTTTCTCAATCCATTTAGAACATATTATGATGAAACGTGTACATATCAAAATGTTACCCTTAATTGGCTAGACCTGAACAATTTGGTCTACCGCGGCACTCTACGAACCTTTTCTGACGCTGTGAGACAACAAACAGACTGGCTAAAAGCCCATCCTGAAAGCAACTGAACACACTCTTGGGGCATTTACTCCCATAGTAACCGCCGGATCTATACCCGGACTTGATCCGGGTACAGGGGGGCTGGGAAGGGTGTGAGCAGGGCGAAGCCCCCTCTCTCCTGCCGCCTTTACCCCCAATGCAACTAGTTTCGGTTATTCAGAACTTACGCCTACATCTTCTCTTATACACGACATTCAATTAGAAGGGCAAGGACTGGCCTTCGTTCTGGACCCTCATCACCCTACCGGCCCTCCCCTCAACCCCAGCCAGCGGCCTTCCCTGCGAACCTCCCTGACTCGTTCCCGCTCCCCGCCGCCCCCGCGCACCACTATAATAAGCGTACCGCCAAAACGCAAAATAGACAATAAAAACAAATACTTAGTCACCTTTTGTTCCGCTCCCGGCACCGTTTTCCCGCCCTCTCTCGCGCGGATCGAGCCATCTGTTCATCTTTTGTTCTTATCCAGCTTGACTTTCTTTCGGAAAAGGAGTAAGCTTTGCTTACCTAACCGTATATACGCTATTCAGAAAAACCGTAGTACGAGGCAGCGACGTAAATAACATAGTTGGTTCGTAGTAAGTGGCGGCAGGGTGAGGGTTACTCCCGTACTTACGGGAGAGCATGTAACGGGTTAGTGGCGGCAGATGGTGGGATGTGAGCGGTCACGCTGATCGGGTAATAGGTTGGTGTTCCCCTGCCGTTCAATAGGTGAAATTACTATAAGAGTAAACACTAAAGAGAGTAAACTAAAATGTTTAATTGGGATATGCCAGACGCGAGTGGTGGGGTGTTCGCTGAATTGGCTCGCTTGCAAATTGGTGTAACAGTTGTAGAAAAACCCATTCCTGTTAATAATTTTCTACAGTTTGTTATTATTTCGCCACTGGGTATACGCTAAATCGTTGGGTTTACTATAAGAGTAAAGGGTTATGGTCATGAAATACGCTGGAAGTTTTGGACAAGGTTTTATTGAGGCTTTCTTGGCTGCGCAGAACCTTGCTGAAAAGAGACGTCATAACCTGATGATGCAAAATTACTATGACTTTATGATGCGTCAGCAGGGGTATGATAGAGCGTCTGGGAAATACATAGACCCAAAAACGGGTATACCCACATACAACTCCCCCGACCAATACAATAAAGCACTAAGGGACTTTTACGGTACTGGCAAAAAGAAAATGATTGAGCCCTACTCTGGGGGCTCTCCCTCTGCCGATGGAAGTGGTGGAGGTTATGAGGGTGGTGCGTATAAGGGTGGACCGCAAGCTGAAGCTCATGGCCAAGAAATGGCTAAGTACCTTCAGGATAATTATGGTTATACCCCTGCTGGTGCGGCGGCAGCAGTCGGTAACGCATGGCAGGAAAGCAGTTTTGCTTCTAACTTTGCACCAGGGGGAGATAAGGGTGCATCAAAAGGGATGTTTCAGTGGAAAGATGACCGAAACGTAGATGCTCAAAACTGGATGCAACAAAACAATAAAGACCCAAATGATTGGCGTTCACACTTAGATTATATGGCTCATGAGGTAGCAACAGACCCACGATATAAGAGTTTAAACAATATACTTAAAACAACCAATGATCCTGACTATGCTACCAAGACATTCTTTAGTAAATTTGAAAGGGGTGATCCTGCTGAAGCAAACATGCCTAACCGTGTCGGTATGGCAAATAAAGTCTTTAGTGGGACTTCGCAGCCCACTGTGCAAACTGTAACCGGCCCCAATGGTAGGGCGATTACTACAGGAGTAGCAAAAACAAAAGCCATCCCCTCTCCTGCCGCATCTACTACTCCCAAAGTTAAACCCACCCCCACTAAACCAACTCCCACTCCGTCTAACGCAGATATTGCCGATATTCCTTCTCCTGCCGCTCAACCGGCAGAAGCACAAACCCCATCACCGGGTGGTGGGTTCGTTGTACCACCGGGAGGGATGCAAGTTGCAGGTGATGGTTCTCCCCCTGTTGCTCGTGCTCCTGTACCCGGTGGCATGAACCAACCAGATTTTACAAACCGAGTTCAACCATTACGAGCACCGGCACCACCAGTCGGTACACCTAACCAACCAGACTTTACTCCCAGAGTACAACCAATACAGCCCGTTGTGGGACCAGTAACACCATATAGACCAGAAGACGACCCAACTAATCGAACCACGTCCACGTATCGACCAGAAGATGACCCGCGCGCACAACCGATTTATGCCCCTGCTATCCCTCCACCCCGACCTACTACTCCCGTAGTAACACGCCCTCCTCCTGCTGTTCGACCAACGCCACAACCACAGCCTGACCCTCAGACCGGCTACTACATTCCCACTACAGGGACGGGGAGAGGTCCAGGTACGTGGGTGTCACCAAGTGGGGTTCAACAACCCCCTGGACCTATTGCACCTGGACCCGAGCCAATATGGGTGTCTTACAACGCACCTGCTTCCCTTCGTCCTTCCCCTGTTCAGGTCCAACCACCCCCTCCTGCCGCTCTTCCTCCTAATGCTTATAGCAATGTGAATGATTCGTCCAATTACAGTAATGTCGCGTCCGCACCAAACATGGACGACATGAGTGCTGGTGAAGCATACGCTAATGAGGACTTAGGGTTTGCACGTGGAGGGGCAATACCGTATGGGTCTTATCAATTTATACGTAAATATCAGGACGGTGGGGATGTTGATTACAGTTCTGCCCCTACCGATACGACTCCTGTAGTAAGTTCGGACGCAAGCGTGCAGGGTGATACCCAGCAAGCGCAGCAAGGCGCAGCCCAAATGGGTGCTGCTGCCGGTGCAATGGGTTCGTCTGCATCGAAAGCGTATTCCACTGCCCAAGATAGAAAGTATGACCAAGCACTTCGTAACGCCTACACGCCTAATCAATCAAAAACTGGTACCGGCGCAGCGTCATTATGGAACATACCTGGGCGTATAGGACAAAATTTTCAACAGTCACCAGCAGGGAAGTTTTTTCAAAACCCAGGTCAAGCGATACAGGCAATACCGGGAAGTATTGCCCAAAACTTTAATACTTCTCCTGTTGGACAAATGTTATCGGGTGCATCTAGCTATCAAAGGGGTGGTCGCGTTACTCCAAGAGTAAAGAGGGTAAAGTTTTTCGATGACGGTGGTAGCACTGGAGAGGGTGTAACAGGTTCCGTTAGTACAGGAGATGATTCTGCTACGAATACTACTAATGTTGGTGGTGTTAGTGCAGTGACGGGTACTACTGATACAGGGTTTGGCGTTACTGATATGGGCCATGCTGGTCCCGATGCTAGTGGTGGTGCAGGCGCAGAGGGAGGCGGGTCAGGAACAAGTGCGACAAGTGCAGCGCCCGGTCTTGCAGCAGTAGTCAACAGTATGACTAATGCGATATTTGGGGGTCCAGCAAGTGCTCAGACTGTTAGTCCGAGTGTAAAAAATTCACTGAATCAAGCGTTGAGCCAACTAGCAGAGGCAAGAGGAACAACTGTAGCACAGTTGCTTGGGCCTTCGGCAGGGAATACTGGTTTGAGCCCTGCTGCAATAGCGGCTTTAAGAGCTTCAAATTATTCAGGTGACTTTATGGGTCATGCTGGTGCTAGTGGCCCTGGCATGGGAGTTGATATTGGGGGTGGTACGACTGTAGTCAGTCAATCTCCACCAGATGCACCTAAGTCTACCAGTCAATTGGCACCTGGATTTCCGGGACCACGTGGCGGAGCAGCGGCGGCAGCGAATAATGGTGCCGTTGTTGCACCGTCACAGTTATCTGGGGTAGCCGGTCTTGGCCCTGCTCAACAAGCACAATTACGAGCAGGTTTAGCGGGGCTAGGCCAAAACATGGGCTTCCCTGCCGCTGGGTTAGCGAATGTTGGTCCTAGCCAGTTTGCTAGCTCAGGTAGCGCCCCTCCCGGCTCTAATATTGGCGTCGCAACAATATCAGGCGGTCTTGGTGGTCCCGGTGCTGGTGGTGTTGCAGGTGCACCCCGTGGTGTACCTAGTCCGGGTATGATAGGGCCGGGTGGACCTAACGGGCCGTCAGCTAACGCCTCAAGCATGATGGGACCAGGTGCACCCGCTCCGGCTCCCGGTGCGCCGGGAACGCCTCCTGGCATGGCTAATCAGGGTTATGGCGGTGCAGGACTTGCCATGGGCGCGCAAGCCGTAAGCCAAGCACCGCCAACGGGGGGCGCTTTCCATGCTGCCCCTATGCCTAACGTCGGGCGTGTCGCCAAGGGTGGACCCATACAACGCCCTATTCGTCGTTACGAGGATAGCGTTTCGCGTGTTCGTGTAAACGCGTACGCGGCAGGTGGACCAGTCACATACTTCGCTAATGGTGGTGGCGTAGACGAGCAACCCGTTGTTCAGCCCAACCCAATAGATTACTCCGGGAGTTACACTTCTCCTGACGGTGGAAGTGATTTGCTCGCTAAGTATGGGCCGGGTGGTCAATCAGACCAAGATGACCAGCAGGACGCTGCTGACGAGCGGCAAATGGCACAATTGGCAGTGCAAGGCCCATCAGAAGACGGGTTGCCAATCGGCGCACCACAAATCACCGATAGCTACGGGAACCCTTCACAAAGCGTTTCAGACGGCCTTCTTGGTGCTGGTAAAATATTAGTAGCTGATAACAGCATCTCACCATCAGGAGGCATCCCCACCCCTGGCGAAGCCACCAATCGAGATAATTTCGGCAGTAGTGATGGGGCAATGGACTCAGGTCACGTATCAGCGTTAGAAAATACTGTTGACCCCCATGACCAATTAAGTCCTGGCATGAAACACCTTGCTGTCATAGATAATTTAAATCAGTTTGGGGCTTTAAGTGATCACAAGAATGATTCTGATAGTGCAATTGCAGCGTACACATTGTCCTTGCGTGATCAGTCTATGAAGCATGGTGCAGACGCTGTAGCGTTGCTTAAAAAGGGTGACACCGAGGGTGCGCTACAAAGTATGGTTAAATCGTACGACAATATACCTGACGGACTCAGCGTCGGTGCTACGGTGAATAAGGACGGTACTATACACGTTACTCAGCGCAATTTAAAGGGTGTAGTGACGTGGCAGGGAGATGTAAGTGAGCAGGACGTAGCAAATGGAGCGTTACATTTAGCGGCAGGGACGGCGTTTTGGGGTAAAATTGGTGAAAATATTGCGAAATATGACCCCGCCACTGGTAGAAATATACCCATTGATCCACATCAAGCAGACTTTGCTACGGCTAACCGACAATGGCAAAAACAAGAAGACGCTATACATAATAAATACTACCATGGTAACGACTTAATTGTTGATAACGGCACTTCTATTGTTCACATGCCTGAACCCCCGACATCAACTGGCAACCAAAGAATTGACCAGATGAACAGAAATGATTTTGCAAGAGATATGCAGGTATATAACGCCTACGCGAAAGAGAACAACAGATTATTCCAAAACGAAGCAGGGGCTGCACACGCTGATTTCACTCAACAATACCTTGATGCTCGTCATCAGCATGAAGCTGCACAAGCAGATGCATATAAGCAAGCTGATGAACAGCGGAAAGCGGCAGCGGAAGCGGCAAAACCATATAATCTCGGTGACACATATAAGGAAGACTCTGATGGTAGTAAACAATCTATTATGGAAGCGGCAGGGGCAACGGCGCTTGGTTCAAAGACGACTCCAGGTATAGTCTCGTCCGATGAATATGACGCGGCAACTAACAATCGAATTTTCCTACCAGAGAAAGCAGATCAAAATACCGTGCGACAAACTATAGGTGAAATTTATGCTTACTCCCATGGTAACATTCCAATGGATGTGGCAGGGGATCTCACAAAGAGTTTATTTAACGTACAAAATCCACGCAAAGATATTCAAGTGGTTCCGCTAGATAGGTTTAATAGGCCAGTACAGGTTGACCATAATACTGGTAGACCTATGAGCGATGAAGTTAATTATCGATTTACTGTGCCTGGACGACCCGGTAGACAAAAGTCGTTTATTGTATCAGCCAGCACAGCACAAGATATTAACGGATTATTATCATCAATCTATGCAGCGAGGGCTGCAAGGGGAACTGGGCCGGGTACAGGCAGGGCATCAACAACAAATAGGCAGTCTGTTGCTCCACTTCCAGCAGTGACTGACTGGTTGCGTACGCATGTGTACGACCCTGACAGTGGTACCGCAATACCAAGTCGATAATACTCTCAGAGTAAAGTGTACACGCTAACGTGCTAAGAGTAAAAGGAGGTTATTAAAATGCCCCTGGATTTTATTGGCAGTGATTATACCGACCCAGAAGACGTGTCATATGACACATCCCCAGCTACTGTCTCCCGTACACCATATGAAGAAGCGCAATCTCCGCTCGCCAGCGACCACGCAAATTACTTATCTAACGTATTTCATAACTCTATGGCAGGGCTGCATACAGCGGCTTCCTTGATTTCCCCTGACGACGAAACGACTAAATATAACGATGAAGCGGCAGACCAACAACGCCAAGCAGCGTCTGACGCTTTCAACGCCATGTCCCCTGCCGGTAAAGACGCAGCACAGAACTGGGGTACACACCCATTACATCATCTTTTGTTTGCGGCAGAGCAACAAGTCCCTGTTGGCGTCCCCGCAGCAGCAGCAAGTTTTATACCGGGTGTTGGTCCCGCTCTTGCTGCCGGTGTTTATAGTTTGGGGTCAGCAACGGATTATGCTGGGTCTGTTGCCGCTGCTGTTAAGCAGATGTCACCCGAACAGAAAGCACAAAAATTCCCCGCGTACTCCACACTAACCCAAAACGGCATGACGGATGAAGACGCCACCAATACGGTTATCCATCGGGCCTTACCACCGGGGATGGCTGCTACCGCTGCTATGGGCGCAATAACGGGGTATGCGCCATTCTTAGGTGGTCCTCTTGGTCAGCGTGTAGCGAAAGGGTTTGTTGCTGGGGCAGGGCAGAGTGCCGGTACCGATATAGCTCAAGGCTTGACCACTGGTGATATGCCTAGTGCAGGGAGCATTGCCACTTCTGCCGGTGAAGCCGGTTTAACGTTTGGGGGTTTAAGCGTATTAGGTGGTCATTCGAGTGGAGATAAATCACAGCGTGGACCTGCAAGAGGTGATCCGGTAGCAGACACTAGTGGCACGGGGGTAGGAAGTGACCGGCAGGGGCGTAAGCCAGAGGCACAATCAAAGCCACCCGGTGTAGGCGATGTACCTACTCTTGAGAGTAATACTGCTACCCCTCCTGCCCCTGACGCGCTTGCCCCGGATCAACGTGCAGCTTTAAACGTAGCTGTAGGAACCAACACACCTGCTTCTGCGCCCGGTCCTACACCGACAGATATGGCAGCGGCTGCACAACGAGATGTTCGTCAAGCCACATCTGCACCAACCCCTACACCCCAATCAATTCGTCCCGCTCCCGGTGCGCCTTCAATGGGGTATCCAGCGACAGCCCCTCCACCTGGTCCTACTACGGGAGTAAGGCCAGCACCCCCTCCTGCCGCCCAAACACCTACACCCCAACGCGCTCCACCCCGAGCACCTGTTACACCCCCTCCCACTCCTGAGCGGAGCGTGTTCGCTGCCGCTCCACGCACAGATGCTGTTCCTGAACGTTCTGAAACTCTGATCGCTCAAGAAAATGCTCTAGTGAACGGCAGGAAAGAGATGGTGTTTTACCCCGGAGGTAATGGCTTTCACCCAAACACAATAGAAGATATTAACCAACTCCCACCAGATGTTAAAGCTAATATTAATATTAGACAATTACCTAATGGGGATAGAGTACTATATCGTAGCGATGGGCCTAATCAGTTAACTTATGCCAAAATTCTTGATGCACAGAGGAATAATAAGCTTAATGACTTACTTGGGTATGGGCCATTTACGCGTGAGGACGTAGCAGCACGCGTTGCACAAGGCGAAACTCCAGCCGCCGTGGTTGAGCGTACACCAGCAGGGGTAGAAGCTCGTGCTGCTAATGGCACTGACCAGACGGCACCCATACAAGAACAGGCGATGAGTGCAACAAAATTAGCTCCTGAAAACATTATACGAAGAGAAAACCCTAACGATGTCGCTGCTGAACGCCTTAGAGGTCGTGCCCCTCAACCCGTAATAGCGGCAGGAGAGGGTGAGCCCCCGCAAGTACCCACGGAACCACGTACCCCACCCATTACTCCCGAAGTAACACCCCAACCTGCTCCACAACCAACCCCCATAGAAAAACTACGTGAAAAGATTAAACGAACTCCTTCTCCTGCCGCTCCTGATACCCGAACTCCAATCCGGGTACCAATTAGTGAGCCAGCCATACCATCTCCCCCTAAAGCTCCCGAAAAGCTTCAAGCTCTAAAAGAGCAATTGGAGGCACGTAAGGAGAAATCACCCCCCACTGCCGCCCAACTAGAAGCGGGTAATTATGAAAAGGGGCATGTGCGGTTTGAGGGTGAAGATATTTCTATTGAAACGGGTAAGGGTGAAACGCGGCAACCATGGGATACAAAACTAAAAGCACATTATGGGTACATCCGTGGAACAATAGGTGCAGATGGGGATCACGTTGATACATTTATTGGGCCAAAAGGGGAAACAGGTAAAATATTTGTTTTAAATCAACTAGGCAGGAGAGGGGAGTTTGATGAGCATAAAGTGTTTATGGGGTTCAATACGAAGGACCAAGCGTTAGACGCTTACACCAGATCACATGATAACCTTACTACCGCAGAGAGGCGAGTAGGCGGCATTGTTGAGCTAAATCGCGATCAGTTTAAGGACTGGCTTGCAAACGGTGACAAACATCAGCCCATTGGTGAAGGTTTAGATGGGGAGCACCCTAGTCAAGTTATAAACACGCACGATCTTAACGGTAAAGCTACAACCGCGAGTTATCTCACCCATACAACGGTCGGTGATGCTTTAGATCATATTGATACGAGTATCTACTCTAGGAGTATGCGTCCAGAAATGAAGGCGCTTGCACAGAAATTGAAAGATCGTATCGGCGATACCTCGTTATATGGTATGCCAGGACATGAAATGGAGCGTTTAGCGGCGGGACAGGAAGGCACGCTTAATGGTGCCTACGATCCAATCAATAACCATGTCATGATCAATTCAAATATATCAGATGATAAACTTGCTGCCCACACGCTAATGCATGAGGCGTTTCACGCAGCCGCTAGCCGTGCTTTGGACACCCATGCAGTGTTACGTGATCTAGCTACACGTCTACACGATGAAGTGAGAGATACTATTTCTAACGATTTAAGACCTATTCCAAAAGACTTAGAATATGGGCTTACAAGTTCGAAAGAACTCCTGACTGAGGGTATAACCAACCCAGCTTGGCGTGAATACCTTAAAGACAGGCCGATGTCACCTGAACTCGCTAAAGACTTAAACATGCCACGTTGGCGTAAACCTACGCTATATCAAGGTGTGCTCGACTGGTTTAGAAAGTTACTTGGCTTATCCCCACGCCACTATAGCATACTTGATGGAATGCGAGAGCTTAGTGAGCGTGCATTAACCCCCGGACTTGATCCTGGCGCAAGACGGGGTGTGGATAGGTTACGTGTAGCTAGTGGCCCACTCGAAGCTATGTTTTCGCCAAAGCGTTACTCTGGGGAGTTAAAAGATTTACCAAAGAAAGTTGGGTCTGATGTCTCTGACCTCATGCAGCGCACAGGACTTAGGGATGTTATCCGACAGCAAGGCAAACGCTTCCTGCCGCTGATGGACATGGTTTACGGCAACGAAAAATATTTTGGAGCTTTAAATGAGAGTAACATTTTACGACAACTAGGCCATGCAGCAATAAGCATGGATGGGGAAAAAACCGCTATAAAAAAGAAATTTAGCTCGGTGCTAAAACGTGTACAGATAGCGACTCGACAACGACCAGATGAAATGAATGATTTACATACGTTATTACAAAAATCCGATTTTTCTGACGTAGACCCTCGTGACCTATTGGGGCAGGGGCGTAATAAGCATATCATAGATAAGGGCGTAAATACCAACGACAAATACTGGGAAGCAATTAGAGACCATAAAGAATTATCAGATGCGTATGAGAACCTATCCCCAGAAGGCCAGAAGCTGTTTGATGATATTCATACTATGCTTAAAACAATAAACGATGATACGATAAAAGGGTCTAAGGAAAATGTTTATCAAGCTGCTATGGAAGAACTTAATCGGTCAGACCGTCCTGATGCAGCAGAATTAAAACAAGCAATAAATAAAGTGTATAATGGTGAGGAATTAGATCTCGATGAAGACCGACGTTTTAGGGACGACCCAACCATTGAAATGATGCGTGCAAATGAGTCAATGCTTAAACGACAAGGGTTCTATTTCCCCTCTAAGCGGTTTGGACAATACGTTGTAAGGGGTACGCATGATTACGATGTACCAAAAACAGGGCTACGTGATCCCAAAGACCCTGATCGTATTATTTTTAGCAACCGTCAACAAGCGTTTGATTTTGTTAGATCCCTCACCCTGCCGTCTGAAAGACAAACAAAATATTTTTTCACCGAGCCTGATGGAACAAAACGTTACACAACCCGAGACGATGTAAGATCGCTCGATAATCAAAATGTTCTCCCACAACAAGAGTACCATGTTATTGTCAACCCCAAGCACGTAGAATTTACAGATAGCTCCTATGAAGGGAAAAAAGTAGCTGACGCGCTTCGAGCGGCAGGGGTGAAGGATGTTAAAGACCCTGTGCTGCGCGAGCAAAACCCCTATCTTGATTACTCGCTTCATGCTGGCCAGAGGGACGCTTTTGAGCGAGCCATCGACCGGATGCAGCACCTTACTCCAGAAGTAAGAGCGGCAGCGAAGGAGGGGGTGAATTATATGGCGGCTACTGCCATGCAGGGGAACCGCCTTAGCCATAGTCTTCTGCGTAAATATCGGGTTGCCGGTGCTGACACTGACCTCCTGCGCACACTAGACAGTCATCTCTCCTCTGCCGCCACTTACCAAGCTCGTCAAAAATATATGCCTACCATCAATAAACTTTTAGCCGCTGTAAAGGAGGCAGCGGATAACGCGAATAGTGACCAGGCTCTTGATATGTCTTCGGTTGTTCAGGAGATAGAGCGTAGGCTAATAGGGTTTAAACAGGGGGGTTATAGTTTACCTAATGGTGCTGTCCACAATGTTGCTGCATTAGCGCTGTGGAAATATTTGTTCTCCCCTGCTCACTTCGCATTACACCTTATGCACCCAATTATCACCTCCATACCACAGATGGCATCTGAGCATGGATGGGGAGAAACATACCGTGCGATGGGTGCAGCTTACCGGGATATGGGTGCTGGTAGGACCATGTTATTAGGCGGCAGGGGAGCGTGGGAGAAAGCATGGGACTTCACAAAGGAGCCTACTGATTTTCTTGATAGCGTGCGAACCCGTCTACAAGAAGCTGGTCGCAGTGCCAACACCATGAAAATGCTTGATGAACTAGAGCATGACGACTATTTCACCCATATGGGCCTAGACTTCAGTCTGTCTCGCAAACAAGGGTTGTCATATGTAGCAGACCGTTCACTTAGCATTATGCAAGAACTTAATAACTCAGCAGAAACAATTAATCGTGTCGGTACCGCCGTTGCCGCTTACGATCTTGCACTCAAAAAAGGACTAGACCACATAAACGCAGTTGGTTACGCGAAACAAGTTCTTTCACAAACCCATGGGTTATACTCAAATTTAAATCGCGCCCCCTTTATGATGAACCACCCAATGGTGCGCTCTATGATGCAATTTAAGACATTCCCCATGATGATATATCGGATATTGGCGCGAAACGTTTATAATATCTATAAAAACGATACTCCGGGAGTAAGGTGGCAAGCAGTCAAGGCGCTAGGTGGTATGATCGGTACAGCAGCATTGTTTACCGGTGCACAGGGTGCAACCCCAGAGCCCATCCGACTCGCTGTTACACTGACGAATATGTTGGGACTAACAAAGTCGTGGGAAGAAATACAGGATAATCTTAGACGCACGCTAGCTGAGACCACCTCCCCTGAAATAGCTGGCGCTGTAATGGGTGGGCTCGGACACGTAATCGGATGGGACTTACACCACCGCCTTGGTGTTGATGATTTGCTTGCGTTTGGTGAACCAAAAACAACAAGCCCACAGGATGTGCAAAATTGGTTTATTAACGCAGCATTGGGCACACCATGGGGTCTTGGCGCTGACGCTTACACTGGATACCAAGATTTGTTGAATGGCGATTATGGCAAAGCTGCCAATCTCCTCCTGCCGAAAGCACTGGCCGATCTCAACAAGTCCTATCAACTCGGCAGTGAGGGGAAGCTTACAGGTAAGGGTAATATGCTTGTACCCGAAGTTGGGCCACTAGGCTTACTGGGTCAAGCTCTTGGCTTCGTCCCCAGTCAGGTATCAGAGGCACAACAGGCTCGTGCCGCTTACGGGCAGGAGTTGAGTGAGCAAAGAGCCGAACGTGAACAGGTTCTACGGTTGTGGCACGGTGGGGATAAGGCTGCGGCGCTGCAAGCTATGCAAGTTTACAACCAAAGACACCCCGACGCACGTATGACCGTACCGCAAATACGACAAACGAAAACAATACTGGGCTATCCGGTTAGTGCACGTAACCGGCAGGAGTTAGAAGAACGCGCCCATGCTTATGGAATGTGAAGCGACTTGTTATCTTACTACAGGAGTAAACCCAATGCCCCGTTCTTTCATCGATGCCCCGCCCAAGACGAAACAGCCAATGCCGAAAACACCAACCTCACGCGGACCTGTGGTTCGTCCTGCGCACATCCCACCAACCCCTCATATTGCTGCTCCACGTATACCCACGGGTGGAGGTGGCAGTGGTGGAGGGAGTGGACCGGGTTCAAGAGGTCCACAAGGGCCAAGATTATCGGCAGGAGGGGGGATGAGAGGGCCTGGTCTTCCGAGAGGGCCAGCGGGTGGACCCATGGGACCAGGAGGACCGTCAACGTCCTCTGCCGCCCCTTCACCATCACCCGATGATGCCGAGACACCAAATGGGGGTAGTGGTGTTGGCTTTAAACGTGGAGGGGCTGTGCACGCGAGTCGATACCCGGATCAAGTCCGGGCACTAGCGAGGACGAGCCACGAGAAAGATACCAAGCAAGAGAAAAGGAAGACCCATAAAGAATTGACTGCAACTCCGCATTTTCGGCGTGGTGATCAATAACAAACACCATTCAAATGTGCATCTGCATTATTGCTCTTTATACCTCGTGGATTATGACCGGATGGCTAACTCTGGGAGTAAAATCAGATGGCAAAGAAACCTAAAGACTGGATCGAAGGCGCAGTTAAGCGTCCCGGTGCTTTCAAAGCGAAAGCAAAAGCGGCAGGAGAGAGTACGCGGGAGTTCGCTAAAGAAAAGGCTTCTGCGCCAGGGCGTACTGGCAAACAAGCAAGACTGGCTGAGACGCTTATAGGGTTGAAGAAAAAATAACTCCCTCCTGCCGCCACTTCACTTCAACTCCCTAAGCAGGTCAGCCCACCTTCCTTCGTCGTTCAGTATCTTCTTAAACTTCTCTAGTTGTTCCGGGTTAAGTTTTTTACCGAGTAGCGCTTCTGGCAGGGTGAACTCTACATATGTCGTCATTACACCATGCCCACTTGCTTTTACTTTGTCTGTTATTTCATCCAGCAACTTATATGTGTCACGTGACTTGCTAAGATGCACAGATGCAGAAACGACATTGGGCTCTGGGTCGTCTTCGTCATCTGGAAGGGGGCTTTCGTATTCCACTGTTAAACAATACGGTGGCTCTTCTTCATCATCGTAGAAGTCTTTCTCTTGCTTTGCTTTGAGTTCTGCTTCAGTCTTTGGTGTCTTTTTCGCAGGTACCTTCTTTTTCGTTGTTTTATTTTTCGTGGTTGTCTTCTTCGCCATATCTGCTCTCCACTTTAGTGCCCCTGTACCCGGACTTGATCCAGGTATGATCCGTGTATTACTCTCGGGGTAACACCCCCGTTGTCATCAGGGCAAGCGTTGCTAGCGGCAGGAGAAGGTGGTGGTTAAAGGGTGGGAGGGTGTAAGCCCCACCTAACCGAAGTCCGGTCACATGCATTAGCCCGTATCCCCCACCCCTCACTCTCTGCCGCTAAAAGGTACTTCCACAATCTTAACTAGCTTTGTTGTATCTACCAATGTTCTTACACACTCGACACAGACCACGTAGGCCCGTGCCACCACTCTACGTGAAACACCGTACAAGCAAATATCAGGTCCATCTGGGTCTGACAACTCGCGCCCACACCCTTCACAATATCCCCCTAGTTTCTGAGCCATTCTCGTCCACTGCATAACCACCCAAAGGTCTTGTTGTCGTGTTTCGTCACTTACTCTCGGTGAGTCATAACCGGTGATTATTTTATACCCATCAATGTAGTATAGATGATCTGCGGTAATCCCAACACTTGTACCGGCAGAGGGGGTAGAGTAGACTAGCCACTGCCCGACCATTATTCTATCTGCATACAACTTGTCGTCCTGCTTGTGTACATTTATATTTACGGTTATAGTCATTGTGCTCTCCTGTGTTCTTATTGATGGGTTAACGGTTAGGTGTCATCGTCCTCTAGGTTGTCGCTGTCATCGGGGTCGTACTCGTCACTATCGTCCTCGATTGGCTCAGAGAGCGGACTAAACAAGGGGGTTTTACTCCCAGAGTAGAGTGCGGAGGTGGTTGGGCGTGGGACAGCAGGAGGGGGTTTTTCAACCCATTTCGGGTGATCGGTTATGGCTTCGTCCATGTCACGTTGATAGGGTGTAACCTCCCCATCCCTGCCGTCATCACCCTCAGGGGGTATCCGCTCTCCAATCGTTATTGTTTGGGGTGTATCCGTTCCTGCGTATTGAATATTAAGGTTAAACACGTTCCCACTATTTGGGATATATCTCTCGTCGCTTTGTGCTCCCATCTCTAGCCCTGAAATGTTCGCGAGCACTTTTAGTAACGCTGTTCGTGGTCCTAACGGCAGGGTGGGGTCAATTATGTCACCCGATACGGTTTCAATTATTGTCTCCAGTAGGGCGGTGGTTTTTGTGCGTATACGGGGTTTGGCGTTGGCCGTTTCCAACCATTTGCGCTTCTGGTCTAACAATAGAGTTTGGAACTCAGGGGTTACAGCGAGATCGGCAAATTGCTCTAGCGTTACTCCAAGAGTATCTAGGATGTCGGCACGGGAGCGGATGCCATGGGCTAGCTCCCTTACCAGATAAGTGAGTTTATCCTTCGGCAGGAGAAGGGGGGTGTTTGGGGGAGATTGTGGTTGTGGGAGGGGGTTTGAGGGTTTTTGCGGCAGGAGGGGGTTTGACAAGCGTTCACCATGAGTTTTGGAGGGGTTTTGGGTTTCGTTTACTCCAACGAGTACGAATGCAACCTATGCGTGCTTGACAAGATCAGGTTGCGTGTGGTATAATATTTCATGATCAGAGGGTGTTAGCATGGTTGGTTGTAACGGCAGGAGAGGGGGAGGGTGTAAGGGTCTGACGCTTGATCTGTTACGCCCTGTTACGCCAGCGTACACCAAAGTTTTACTTACGGTACACTTTGTAAATGGTTGCTTTAACTGTGGAAAATGGCTTTGAGTTACGCCATTACACCAAAAGGGGGGGTCTCCTATAGAGTGTGTGAGCGGCAGGGGAAAATTTATTTTAAACTTTATTCTTTTTATAGTGTAACTAATGTAACTAATGTAATAGTATTGAATAATAAGGAGAAAATAGATTACACCTGGTAACACCAGTGACACCATTTTTTTAAAAGAAATAATTTTTGGTTTTAAGGCGTAACTGGTGTAACTAGTATTATAGTGTTGTTTAATAAGGGGAATTTTAGTTACACCATAGTTACACCATAAAAAGGAATATTTGTGTTGTTTTCTGGCTTTACTCATTAGAGTAATTCCTTTCTCCTGCCGCTTTCACCCTTAAAGCTCGTCATCGTTATTTGGATTTTCTTGTTCTACTTGATCATCCAATTCTTCTTGTTCTTCATCGTCGTCTAAAGTTTCTTGGTTTTCCAGGTCTTCTTGCTCTTCACTGCGGTTTATATCTTCTTGGTTTTCTTGGTCTTCCCTTTCAATAACTTCTTCACCGCCGCTTTGTGTTGGTGGGGTTGCTGGGTTTTCATTTTCATCGTAGTCATCGTATTCATCACTGAGTTCATTTGGAGTGGGGTCATATTTATCCCATTCGCCAGGGTTAATTCCTCGCGCTTTTAGTTCGTAAGTATAGCCACGTTGTAGTGTGCCGTTAATTCTTAATGGAATTTCGGGTCTATTCCAGCCGAGTCTTCCCATTATCACAGCTACGTTTCTTCCAGCCCAAGCGGCACGGGATTTGGGATCAAGATGAAGAACGGTTGATAAGATACTGTCTGATGTTATAAACCATAGATTACGTCCTTTGTGACTAATTTCTGAAATCATGTTGATATAATCAATATCTTCGTGGGCTATTGGAATTCCTAGCCTTTGTGCGCTTTCTTTGATTACAGCTTTAATTGCGTTTTCGAGTTTTGCGCCCCGGTGTAATTTATCTTTTATTTCATGATTACTTATTTTTATCCCCGTTAGTCGCTTATTTAAATCAAGTGCTGAATAAATTGCTGGGCTAATTATATCTTCCCAGGGGTTGACGTCTCGACGTTTGTTTTGTTCTTTTGCAGCTACTGTCCAAAGTTCTTTTGGAATTACTGAGCTTTCACTGTTCATCGCGGCAATGTAAGCTTCCGCATGTAACTGATCTAAATCTTCTTTCAGTAATTCAATGTTTGCTCTTTTAACTTTTATTGGGTCATGCCGTCTATTTTCCTCTCCTGGCAGATAGCCCTTTTTATCTGGATTGATTGTTCCTATGTAAACGCAACGCCGTGCTTGGTCTTTAAGGAAATGTCCATATGCTGCTCGCGCACGATCATGGGTTCGGCTCATAAACACTTTCATTGTATCGTCGTTCGCTTTTTTCATTGTTGATAATTCAGCCATTTCATAAACGGCCCGCCCTGCTAGGGCTTCTTGCTGCTTTTGGTCCGATGCCCCTACAAGGTCGGCATCTGTAAAACGGTCTGGGTCTCTGGCTAACACTCTACAAAATTCAGTTTTTTCATATCCTTGTTTGGATTCTAATATAGGCATCCAATCGTGGCGGCAGCCGGGCCAAATTGCTCGTCGTGCTTTAGCAATCATAAACTTACGGCTAATGGCACGTGTTAAGGGCGTGTCTTTTGCCCCGTGATATTTAATAAATAAAAGATCAATACGGTTAACACCGTCCCACGTTAACGATTTATAATATTCCAACTCAGAGTCGAACGCAAATAAGTCACCAAGTCCAAATACAGCGGCATACACATTTGCTTCGCTAGGGTCTATAGCAGTAGGGGTGTTTGAGATGACATAATTGCGTAATTCACGAATTAGTGCGTCATTTACTTCTTCGCCATTGCAAAGATACATTCGACGGAAATCATCACGTTGAAACCAAAATGTTCCTCTTATGGCTGCTTTTGCTAAAGTGTTCCAAGCTTCAACGTATTTACTATTTCCTTTGAGCAGTTCAATTTCTATTTTTGTCTGTGGTACATTGGGGTTTGTCACTGTAGCTAGTGCGGAATTAGTCGAGGTGTTCGTGGGGTTGTTTGATGCTAAATACAATACATCACGTCCCGGTCGCCGCTCTGCAATCATTCGTTTGGTTCGTTCATCCTGGGACTCTTCATGGTCAAGTATGTTTGGTACTAATTTAATTATGTCGCGTTTAACTCTGGGAGTATGAATGTTTTGTTTCAAAATATTGAGGGGTGTTGTCCCAAGGGCTAGATGTGGGCATGTGTCACATTGTGTTGCCCCTGCCGATTTGACTGTTATGCATTTGGGCGGGCCTAGATTGTGGTTGTTTTTCCGATCCAATTGAGCTTGTTTGAGTTTTATGGTTGTGTCTTCGGCTCCGTATGCGCCATGCCCATTTGATAATCGATGTGCAGTTTGCTCGGGATCAATGCAGTGACAAGCTAGGGCAATTGTTTTGTGCCACAGTGGTTCGTCGTTTCCCTTGCCACCTGTATTGAGTGTTTCTTTGATAAACGGGCATTCCACCTGATTGATATCTGTGGGGGGCCATTGCCGAGTGAGATTGTCGTTTTCATCAAATGTATTGTCAAACACTTTGGAAGTGGGTTGGAAGTTAGAGGGTTTTATGTTTAAAGAAAGTTTACTCCTGTAGTTAAACATGAACGGTGCTAACGCTTTTCGCATATCCTCGATGTTAATGTCTGTTCTAAGATCGCTTACAGTTGTAACTGGTGACGCAGGGTCTGTTTTAAAATTCCATGTGGCACTTATGCGCAATAAACGCGCGATATCTACGGTGCATTCACTGTCACATTTTAATCCTTGTGAGAGAGTCGCGTTAATAAGTGCTTCTGAAAGAAATTGAAATTTCATTGGGTCAATGTATTCTGATAACGGCCAGTAAATATGTCGTCCCCCCGTGCCGCTACTAACAATAAACGTAGGCACTGGTATTCCTGTGTTACTGAGAAAATTATTAAAGGCCTGTTCGAGTTCTTCTGTTGAGGTGTACGCTTTGTCTGGTTTATCCGGCTTAACGTCTATGTCCATATGGAGCCCCCGAGAGAATGCAACATTTTTGCGTGTGCGGTCAGCTGTTAAATACGTGGTACCTTTTTTATTTTTCTTTGTTTTCGTTTTGATATAAGCCCCCATAGCCATGTAGGTATCATGCCCCCGCTCCGCCCAATATATGGCGTCTTTGGCGGCAGAGAGAGGGTGTTGATGCACCGTGCCAGGAAAGGAGATTTCTCCTTCAGCATTTACAAACTTATGATGGATGTTGACAAAGTGATTTGGTAAGAACAGACCTATTCGTTGAATGTATTGTAGAGCATTGTTTAGTGCTGTTGAGTTTGGGGAGATTGTGTTGCCAGCCATTGTTGGAGCTTCCTCTTGTGCTCATTGTGTTTCATGGCTTTGCTCTCCACTCTTATTTTTAGAGTTAGATACTGGATAGGGGCTACGCCCTATCTAGTCAGGGGTAGGAGTTATTTTTTGTTACTCTGGGGGTAACTCTTGATGTTGGTAGTCATGCATAAGCGTATTTAAATCTATTGGTCCAAGGTCGAGATATTGGGTTCGACGGCTTTCGGGGTTGTTAGTATCTGGAGATGTGTTTGCCGTACCTATGAATGTGACTAGGGCGTTTTTAGGGTTATCTAATAGTGCTCCAATCCGTTCAATATTTTCAGGTTTTAGGTTGGAGAAGTCTGTGATTTCTACGAATTTATAGTCACTCAAGTCTTCGTCGCCACGTATCATTGTTGCTATTAGATCTGTTGATCCTTCGGTACCAGCTAGTATTTTTATGGATTGTGATTTACCAATTCCTTGTGGCCCGCAAAGTATCAGCATTCTGTTTACCCCTTCGCGGTTGCCTATATGTTTCCTGCCTATGTCAAGCCAAAATTGACGTGATATGGCACGAGTTTCCGGTGTGTCAGGGAGGCCATAAGTTTTACTTAAAAACATCTCTACGTTTGCCATTAGTGTTCTCCTCATTTTGAAGTGCATACTTTACCCTTGGAGTAACATGTGCTCTTATGTCGTACCGCCTCTTTTTCTTGTTAGTTTAGGATTAGCACCGGGGCGCAGTAAAACAGGAACCCAGTGTGGGGTTTTGTATTGATAATTGCCCTGTGCTAGTGGCAAGTTTAAGGTGCGGCCATCAGTGAGATAAGTAATAAACCCGGCTGCTGTAATATGAATTTGATTTTCACGTATTAGTTCGTTTATTGCGTCCGCTGCGTCTTTTGTCATATCGACCCACACAACAAAATTATCATTTTGGTTCATACAGATAGAGATTCCCCCGCCGCTAAAATTATTGATCCGATTGCTTAATTCGGCAAAGGTTACGTGATCGTTTTTGTAAACATAAGTTTTGATATCTTCTTTTATCGTGATCATGGTTGTTTCTCCTTTTACTCCCCGAGTAATCTTCAGTCGATATCAGCCCCATGTAAATGACTGAATTTGTGCTTGCTGTCCCATTTGCAGTCGGTTGGGTATTTTTTACAATACGCTAAATAATCAGAGACAAGCTGATGACCTTTAAGTGTTTCAGCGCTTGTTGGTTTTGGTTTTGGTTGTGGCTGTGGTTCCGATTTGGGTTCTGGTGAAGGTTGCGGCAGTAGGAAAGACTCAGTAGCCTCTATTGATGATAATGAAGTCGGAAAACAAGCATTGGTGTATGGGATTGTTGCGTTCCAAGCTTTTAAATCGTCGCATGTTAACAAATAAAGAGATGCAGGGGGAGTAACTTTCGCAGCGTAGATAACATTAGGCGGGGCATTGTATGTAGCCAATATATTGGCTAGCATATTGGATACTGAGTCGTTATTTTCATTGGTGTTATTAACGACTTCTCCACTAATGAGCGAGGCACGATGAACACCAATTACCCAGGGTTCAGCGAGTTTATTATTACCAGCGGCCCATACTATGGTGCAAGCACTAGCGCAGGTGCCTTCGATTGCAACGGTGCTAAAGTTGTGTTGGTGAATGTATTTTGCTAAATCGACTGCGCCATTAACATTTCCACCATTCGAATTGAGTGCTAAAACGCTTAGATGTCTATCGTTCTTGAGAGCAAGAAAATTCTGAAGTTCATTCACTTCAATGTCGCCCTCAGCCGTTATTATGGGGTGGTTATAGGCGTCCATCGTATATCTGTAGGTCATGGCGTGGGCTTGGGTTACTCCCAGAGTGATCGCGGCAAGAGTGAGTGTTAGGGTTTTCATGGCGTTGCTCTCCTTTTATTGGGGTTTCCATTCTCTCATTGTTTCTTGGGCTTCGTCACAGGTCAGCACGCCTCGTTGGACAAGTTCACACAATGCGATCTCGTCATCGTCTTTGCGCTTGGCGTCGGGCCACGTTTGAAGTTGAAGGTTGCTACGGTCGTTGGAGCCGCCCATGCATAAAGGCACCCGGTGGTCCAACTCGTACTCTGAGAGTAAGTGACCGGGTGGGACCATCGATTGTTTAATGGCATGCGACTGTTCGTACGGCATGCGTGGAGTGGGCGAACAATCTGCTGCTTGTGCAAATGCACCATGTAAAATACTGACGAAGGTAAACAATAGGGGTTTCATGAACGTAGCTCTTGTTTTTTCCTTTCGAGGTAATCTTGGTACGCTTGCTGTGCTTGCTTTTTAGTTATTACTCCTGTCTCAACACAGGCGCTCAACTGTTGCAATTCTACGTTTTGATCCATTTTAGCAGCAACAGCTTTAGCTTTGATAATAGTACCTTGCTCACGATGTTGTGTAGTTATAGCATCAATTTCTTTACTCCAATACCCATAGACACAGCGACGACTACCATACTGTGATGGATCGTGGGTATCGTGAACCACACCATTGATTACGGCAATTAAACGTTGGCTAATTCTCACTATAAGTTGTCCAGGTGGTAGTTCGTTTGCATCCAAGTGCACGGTGCACCCTGAACCGATTTGCATTGTTGATGTCCAATGCCAATTGAGTGACTTGATATATTTTTCACCCGCTTCTTTTTGATCATTGTAGTGATTTGACACTTTTACAATATTGTAGATATCTCGGTATGGTTTGCCGGTTGCGATAGCTATTGGTCGAACTACCCGGTCTGCATCGGTATTGCGCTTAAGACCCGCCGCTGCTTTACCCCCATCATTATAAATGAACTTCATGTGGTTTGTGGGCGTGGGTGGTATTCGTTGGCGTGTATGTGGGTTTAGCATTTGTTTGCTCTCCTGTTACTCTGGTAGTTATTTCGAACACATTTCATACACCCTTTGTTCACCTACACGTTTTGTGACGGTTTATGTGTGAGAAGGGGATTGGGTGGTCGAGCTTCCTGAATTTCTTCTTTCTCTACCGGGGTTTTTTCTGGTTCTGGGGGCGTCCATACTATTTTGTTTTGCGTTAATAGGGCTTGTGTCTCTCGGTCTCGTTCTGAGATTCGTTCCCATAGCCAAGCGTCAATATCGCTATCAAGCCAAGCGATTGCGCCTGGACCGGTTCGAATAGGTCTTGGAAAGGTGCCATCTGCTACCTTTCGATAAATGGAAGAAATTGAAAACCCTACTCTAATACTTACTTTCGCTATTCTGGACACGCTGAGTCTTGGTTTACGTCCAGTAACCCCCGGTTCAGTCATTGTATATTCTCCTTCGCTTAGAGTAATGACTCGGCATAGTAATGCCTGATAATAACAGTATAGCACGGTTGTATGGTATTGTCAATACACTTTTTAGTTGTAATTGCAGTAAAATGAGCGTATTCGTCACGCACTTACTCTCAGATTAACAACATTGTCCCTCCCTGCCGCTAGATTATCGAGTAGATCAGCGACCATCTGTAGCGCGTTACCCATCTCTTTCGTGTAGCGACTTTGATTATAGCCAGCGTGAAGTGATCCACCAATCGACCTATGGCCCAGAAGTGAACTTATAACATGCGGTGCCACCCCTAAGTCACCCGCTAGAGTCGAGCATGTGCGACGCAGCGAGTGGGGCGTAACGTCAAACCTTACTCGTTTTCTAACCCAATTCGTCCATCGCGGCCAATTGTCTAAACGCCCATCACGTTGACCTGTGAACACCAAACTGTTGGGTTCGCCACGCCCAATTTGCTCTAATAGCTCCAACGCTTGTCTCGGTAGAGGGACAGTGTGGTCTTCTTGTACACGATGCAATGCGCGTGGGTTTTTCCTCCTCCTGCCGGGTAAGACCCACACTCCCGTAGTAAAGTTGATTTCACCCCACGTCGCGCCACAAACTTCCTCTCGTCGTGCACCACTCAAAAGCATAAAGCGAGCGGCAGCATCGTGTTGCCACCATCCCAATTTACCCCAGAGCAATCCCACTTCTGCGTGTGTTAATACACGTTGCTCAACGGGTGGCTGTCGCGGTGCTTCTAATGGATCACCCTTTGTCATTAGGTTTCGCTTTGCAGCCCATCGGGCCAAGGGACGAAAATAAATGACGCAATGTCGTGCTGATGACTTAGAGCGATAAGCGTCGATAGTGAGTTGGAGTTGTGCCGAGGAAACGTCTAACGCTGGACGTTCCAGGTGCTCTCTAAGGACACGCTCAACCATCTCGCGTGCTTCTAACCCTCTGAGTAAATCTTTTCCCGGACCATTCTCGTAATAACTTTTAATTACAGTCCCAAGTGTGCCAAACCCTTTGGCCGCGTTGAGATGTCGTGCATCAAGCGCTTTGCGTTCGGCAGTGGGGTCGCTTCCCTCTGCTATCTGCTGTCGCATTTGCTCCGCTTTGCGTCGTGCCTCCGCTAGTTTTAAGTTTTTGCCGATAGCGATCCGCCTTCGCACGCTATGCACCCGCACGCTCAATGACCAAGTTATCTCGCCATAAGGTGAAAGCGTTACACGCAGCCCCGGTACCGCACCGTCTACGAGTTCAAGAGTTTTGGTGGGATCAGGACGCCACGCTTCAAGCTGTTTGGCGCTGATGGGCTTCACACGTTTTGGCATGGCTAGCGGGTCTCCTGCACCACTTACGTTCCAACCAAGACCCAACGACGGTGATCTGCTGCGAAACTCGGCGGGAACGTCTGAGAGCCCATTCTAGCATGAAACTGGCAGAAACGAAGGGAAAACCGGGGAATGCCAAGAGCGTTTGGAACCGGATGAAATCTCTTGAAAATAATTGAAGCGATGTCTGCCGAACAGGGTATCACTCTCACGCTAACACGTTGATATTATTATGAACAACAACGACAACGGCAGGGACACGGGTGGAGCTAAGTCCCATGGCGGTTCCACCGTTGGACCGTGTGAGGGTGAAAAGCGCTAGGGCTAACCCTCCGGCAGTGGGGGAGGGTTTAAGTCTTAACTGAGTCGGTGCCCAACTAACCTTTTTATTGCGTGGAGGGTCTGACTGTGACTCTCAGAGTAAGCCCACTTGGCTTTCATAAATTTATTGGGACGGTCACAGGGTAGGGGGGTGGACACCGGTGCCCCATGATGACCAAGGCCGGGGGTCGCCGTGGCGCGCTTTAGGTACCGCTCACATATTTCTAAGGGAAAAAATAACTTGGGTTCACCCTTTCACCCCCCCACCCCTTCATCCCAAAATCCCCCTATCCCCCAAACCAATTCCAAAAAAATCCCAAAAACCAAAAAATACATTCCGAAAATCACAACTAACCCCACCCTCCCTTGCCGCCAACCCACCTCTTTACTCCCGTAGTAAACCCCCAAACCCAGTCACGCTATCAGCCAACCACGCCCTAAGCGGGTAAGGGTGTAAACCACGTACAAGTGTTAGATCGTTGTCATGTGATGGACGCAGCCAAGCTCACCACAACCCCTCCTCTGCCGCTCTAAGCGTGTCACGGTGATAGCCC
>Ga0210393_10000901_pt1 | contig 25510 bp, 19 predicted proteins | sample IncBWC27OmetaG_FD_160068 | JGI IMG/M metagenome (GOLD analysis project Ga0210393, IMG submission 160068) | Forest soil microbial communities from Barre Woods Harvard Forest LTER site, Petersham, Massachusetts, United States - Inc-BW-C-27-O ...
GATATTGGTGAGCGTAAGAATCAGAAAGAGAGCGCCGGAAAGAAAAACTACGCCGAGAGCCGTCTGCCAAGGCACACCGCGCCCCAGCACGATCGAATATGTAAAGTACGCATTCAGCGACATGCCCGGCGCGAGCGCGATGGGATAGTTGGCCCACAAACCCATGATCAGTGTGGCGATCGCCGCGGAAATGCAAGTGGCGAAGAGCACGCCTTCGACGGGCATGCCCGCTTCCGCGAGAATCCGCGGATTCACGACCACCACGTATGCCATGGTCATGAACGTCGTCAGGCCCGCCAGCAACTCGCGGCGAATGGTGGTTTGATTTTCTTGTAAATGAAAAATGCGCTCGAGCAAGCAGGCTCCCCGAAAATGAGCGCCACTATAGGCCGAGCCAGCGGTGACGTCAACGAAGAAGCGCGGCGTCTCGCACAACAATGCAGCGATTTGAATTTCGCATGCATCGCATCGCGGAATAAGTTTCGGCGTGAGCGGGTATTTCTTGCGCGCCGCGCCATGCCCCAGTATTGTTGGCTACCTCAAACAATCGTCTTTTCGCGTGGGCGGCACGAGAACTACCGGGGAGCGATGTCGGATGGAGCAAGCGGCGCAGCAACAAACTGCGGCAGCGGGATACGGACTGCGGAGCGGCGCGCTATCGCCGATGGAGACGCTCGCGCAGTCCGTCTCGACCATCGCGCCCACAACCACGCCAGTTGCGACTATCCCTCTGGTTTGCGCGCTGGCCGGCAACGGCACATGGCTTGCTTACGTGCTCGCGACGGCCGCTATTCTTCTCGTCGCGCTGTGCGTAAGCCGCTTCGCGCGCTATTCCGCTTCGCCGGGGTCGCTGTACTCTTACGCGCAAATGATTTTGCCGCCTTCGTTGGGCGCGACAGCCGCATGGAGTCTGCTCCTCGCGTATATTGCGACAGGTTCGAGCGTCATCGGCGGGTTCTATCACTACGCCAATCTCTTGTTACGCGACGCGACGGGCCACGGCGCGTCAGCCGTTTTTTTCGCGCTGCTGGTCACTGCCGTCTCCATTTGGATCGCGTGGCGGGATGTGAAGATTTCCGCGCGCATCATGCTGTGGATCGAAGCGGTCTCCGTTTCTTTCATTCTCATCGTCGTCGTTTTGGTGCTCGCGCGCCACGGCGGACATCTCGATTGGCAGCAACTTCAACTTCGCGGCATGACCGGGAGCGGCTTGCGCCTCGGGCTGGTGCTGGCGCTCTTCAGCTTTGTGGGATTTGAAAGCGCCACAACGCTCGGCTCCGAAGCGCGCAACCCGCTGAAAACCATTCCCCGCGCCGTAATTCAAAGCGCGATTCTCGCGGGAGTGATTTTCATCGTTTGTGCGTACACCGAAGTGCTGGGCATGCGCGTGGCCGGTGAAGATCTGGGCACGAGCCAGGCGCCGATGCGCGTGATCGCGAGAGTCGGAGGCGTTTCTATTTTCGGTTTGCTGATCGATATCGGCGCACTCGTCAGCCTGTTTGCGGGAACGCTGGCGTGCATCACCGCCGCAGCGCGCGTTCTGCTCCTTATGGCGCACAACGGACTCGCACACGATTCCATGCGCAAAACGCACCTGCGCAACGAAACGCCGGGACGCGCTATTCTCGTTACGGGGATCGCCTCCGTCCTTCCCGTTGCGATTCTCGCCGCCCGCGGCGCCAGCGGTTTGGACGTTTATGGCTGGATGGGTTCGCTCGCGACCTATGGCTTCATCGTCGCGTATGCGCTCGTGTGCGTCGCACTTCCGCGGTACCTACGCGACCACGACGCCTTCCGCCCCGGGGCGCAAATCATTCCGTGGCTCGCCTGCGCCGCCATGCTTCTTGCGCTGGCGGGAAATCTCTATCCGGTTCCGGAAGGTCCGTACGGCAAACTTCCATACATCTATCTCGCCTATTTGGCCGCAGGACTTCTGTGGTACGCGCTGCAACGCCGCAACAGATCAGCCGTCACAGCCGAAAGCTGAGGCGAATTTTCCAGCGAATTGGGGTCGAGGTCAGCGAATTCGTTGAAGGCGAAAATTTGCAGTTAAAGACTGCGTGCGAGTGCGGTGAATTTTTGCCCTCAGGGCTGCCCCGGCTCGTTGAAACCGCGGAAGTATTCGGCGAGCGCGGAAATCGTGACGTCGTCGAAATCGGGATTGCCGGGCATTTGCGCCAGGGGATTTTTTGATTTGGGATTGCGGACGTAGGCAGCGAAATTCGAGGGCGAGGACGAAGCCCAAGCGGAAAGAACCTCCCAGGGGCGTCCCGATTTCATCGCGGTTTTATCGCCGGTGTCATGACAACGAAAGCAATTCTGGCGGGCGATGCGGTAACCGGCTTGCACGGTGGATGCGGCAGCGTAGCGGCCGCGCGGAGCGATGGCGTCTAATACGGTTTTTTCGTTGCGAAATTCCAGCAGGACCACGCCCCAAGGAATTTGCGGTTCGTCCGCGGAGGCGGGAACCTGAGGATCGGGAACGAATTTAGGATGCGAAATCAGGTACGGCCCCATTGCGGAGCCGGAGCGATCGGAACTCTTGGGCCAGGCAGCGGGCGGTTGACCGTTGACTTGCAAAACGAGCAGCGGATGGTGCGAGGCGAGGTACATACGGGGATAGTGGGCTTTGTAAAGATCGTCGCAAACGGCCGTCACCATAGCTTCGGCAGGAGCTTGCGCGAGACGTTGCACGAGTTCGCGGAGCTCCACGCCGGTAATCTTCGCCGGTTCCTTAAAGTTGGCGTCGTCCGCGACGGTGTAGGTGACCTGGGGCAGCACGGAGAGATCTTCGCGAGTTAGGTAACGCGTTGTTCCGGCGGGCAGACCCGCGAGTTCGCCGGCGAGTTCCAGGTCGGAAGCGGAAGCGCGGGTGGTGCGCAACTTCGTGGTGAAACGGGCGGGCCGAGGCCACGAGAGAGCGACTTTTTTGAAGCCGAAAAAAACGGCAGCAAAAAGAAGGAGTGCGCCGAGGACGAGCAGAAACAGACGCGAACGAAACATGGGACATGCTAGCGCAAGTTGCGGCGCGCGGAAGAAATAAGTCACTGCGCCACAGATTCGGGTGCGACGCACCGGTCGCCGCGATTCCTTTTCCTCCACGCTTCGGTCAGAAATAGAAAAACGAATCCGTAAAAATCAAAGAATTCATTTCGATTCGACGGCAATTAGGAATACCTTCCTCGAAACGTTTTCCGGGGTGTTAGCCAAGGGGTTCGGCGGTCCCACGAACAGCGCATTTCACAACCGGCAGTTCCGCGAGGCCCTTGGATAAAGACTCAGGCCAAGAGTTGCCAGATATTTTCAGGAGGCGGTTGCGAAATGACCAGCAAGAGCGTTACTTCTTCCGTTCTTATTTCGATTGCGTCTCTTTGTTGCTGCCTCGGCGCAGGTTTTCTGTTCTCCGCGCCCGCAAACGCCCAGCAAACTCTCGGCGGCATTACCGGCACAGTCACCGACGCTTCCGGCGGGGTGTTGCCCGAGACTTCCATTACGCTCGTGAACGAGCAAACCAAGCTCACGCGTTCGCAAAAGACCAACGACAGCGGCTCGTACAGTTTCGTGAACCTCGCAATCGGCACCTATACGCTCACCTTTACACACGACGGTTTCCAGTCAGAAAAATTCCCTGCCATCCTCGTCCAGGCGGACCGCACCGCCAGCGTTAACGTCTCTCTGAAAATCGGGCAAGTGGGAACCACCGTCACCGTCGAGGCGAATCCGCTGCTCAATGCCGTGGACACGACCAACGGCTACATCTTGGACAGCGAACAGATTCAGTCTATCCCGCTGCCCACGGGCAGCTTCACGGGTCTCGCCATACTTTCGCCTGGAGTGAGCGCCGAACTGTCGAACGGCACGGGGGCCAACGCCGGCCTGGGGAATCAGCCCATCTGGGCCAACGGCCAGCGCGACACCAGCAACACTTTCCTGTTGAATGGCGTGGATGCGAGCAATCTTTTCAATGGTAAGAGCACGAGCAGCGTGAGTTCCGCGCGCATTGTCAACAACACCGGGATCGGCGGCGCGGCCAGCCTCTCGAGCACCACCGCGGAACCGCTGCAAAGCACGGCGTCTCCGTACCTGGCGATCGGGCAGGCGCTACCGACGCCCGCGCCGGAAACGATTCAGGAATTTCGGGTGAATACGTCGATGTACGACGCGCAGCAAGGCTCGACCAGCGGCGCGCACATCGACATGAGCACTGTTTCCGGCACCAACGATTTCCACGGCAACGGGTACGTGCACCGGGGGACGGACGCGCTGAACGCCGCGCCTTATTTCTACAATGCGGACCCGAACATTCCCGCCAGCGAGAAGGTTCCGGAACTGCATCGTTACACCGCCGGGGGGACGCTCGGCGGGCCAATCATCAAGAACAAGCTTTTCGGATTCGTGAGCTATCAGCATATCCACGATTCGGACCAGGAAATTGGCAGCTCGCGCGTTTCCGTGCCGCCAGGGCTCACGAACGACCGCAGCGCCGCGGCACTGGCCGCCGTCGTAAACAACAATCTAGACGGATCGACTTGCACCAACACCTCGGCGCAGCAGATACCGTGCAACTTTCCGTCCGCGTTAGTAACCAATCCCGTTGTTGGGACGGCGCCCGGTGACATCAACCCCATCGCTTTTGGTCTGCTTAACTACAAACTGCCGAACGGGCAGTTCCTGTTCCCCTCGGCGAGCACGAACCCGGCGGTCAATCCGACGATTTCGACGAATTTTCCGGAAAACACGTTCACGCCAGGAACGGCTTACTTCATCGCCGATCAAGTTAACGGAAACATAGACTGGATCGTCAATTCCAAAGACACGCTGGCGCTGAAATATTATTACCAGCACGACCCCAGCCTCGCTCCTTACGCTTTCTCCGGCTCGCCAGGATTCGGGCAACAGCTGGACGCTGGAAGCCAAGTGGCTTCCATCAACAACACGCAATCCATTTCGCCGACTCTGAGCGTGACGGAGACACTAGGGTTCATTCGTGAAAAGATTTACAGCACCATTGGGCAGCCATTTTCGCTCTCGGCGTTCGGTTCGTACGTGCAGAATCTGACGGGGGCTTCGGCCGCGGACTCGACCATTAACACGTTTGGCTCGCCGTACTTCCCGGGGATTTCAATCGCCGACGATTACGGGAACACGGCGCCTTACAACACGAATTTCGTCTTCAACGCAGCGACCAACATCGGCTCTGGAGCTAACTCTCAAGGAGCTTTCACGGGAGTTTTCCAGAACCGGCTCATGCCTTCGGCCAACGCGATCTGGAGTCATGGGAAACACTTCGTGACCTTTGGCGGGAGCTTCTCGTATACGCAGCTGAATACGCGGGATCGCCGGACCAATAACGGCACGATCGCCTTCGCTGACTTCTCGCAATTCCTGCAGGGGCTGGATACTTCTTATACGTCGAACGGATTTATTACCTCGGCGTATTTGCAGGGGGACGCCAATCGTTATTATCGCTCGAAGGAAAACGGGGCGTACGTGCAGGACAAATACCAATTGCGCTCGAATCTGAGCGTGACATTGGGATTGCGCTTCGACGACCATGGGGGGTTGACGGAGAAAAATGGGCGGCTCTTCAACTTCGACCCCGCGGCCTACAATTACGACTCCGCTACCGACACCATCGTCTCGAACGGGTTCATCATCGCGGGGAACAATAAACAATTCCCGACAAAGGGAGTGAGCGACTCGACGCTGACGGGACGGCAGTGGGGATTGGGGCCGCGCATCGGGATGGCCTGGAGCCCAAAGCGGTTCAACAATAAAGTGGTCGTGCGCGCCGGGTGGGGGATGTACTACGACCGAGGGGAACTTTTCACGTATTTGTCACCGGGGTTCGCGGCGGGCGTGGTGACAGGAGGACCGTTCGGCGTGAACCAGACGCCGCCGTTTGTAAATTCCCAGGTCTGCCAGGACATCGGCACGTTTTATGAAGGCTTCATTCCCACGTGCAATCCAGCCACCGCCAACACCCCGAACGGCCAGGGTGGATCTTTTTCAAATCCTTGGGGTCCGTCGCTCCATGCCGCTCCGTCAGGCAATCCCAAAGACCTCTTCCTTCCCAACGCCGCGGAAATCACGGCAGGGTCGCCACTTTTCCCTTTGGCTGACTACAATCGCGCGAACAAGCTGCCGTATACGCTGAATCAGACACTGGGGATTCAGTGGCAACCGCGAAACGATCTGGCCATCGAAATTGCCTACGTTGGAAACTTGGGCCGGCATGAAGTGATTCCGGTGCCCTTCAATCAAGCTGGAATCGCTACACCGAGTCATCCCATTCACGGGCAGAATTACACGTACGGGTACAATATTCTGGCTCCGCCAGGCTGCAACCCAACGCTAAATCCCGCCGCGTGCGCGTACACGCCCGGGTGCACTCCGGCCATCAGCAATACTCCTGCAAACACCTTGGGCTGCAACTTCATGGGACTTCCCGATGGCACTTCGATGCTCGCGACGTATGAAGGAGGCAACGTCGATTTGCGCGTGCCGTATCTGGGATACTCATCGGAGTCCGAGTCGTACACGGCCGCGGGAATCTCCGCTTATAACGCACTGCAAACGCATATAGAAAAACGCTTGAGCCACGGATTTCAGGTGGGATTCTCCTATACGTATTCCCACGCCACTGACGAGCAGAGCGGTCTCGGACTTTTCTACAACGGCAACAATGCGCTTAACCTGCGCAGCGGCTACGGGCTCTCGGATTTCGACCGCACGCATGTGATCAACTTCACTTATCTATATCAGTTCCCGAAATTCTTTGAGCCTGCCTCAGTCGCGGGGAAATTTGCGGACGGATGGGCGATCGAAGGACTGACGATTATTCAGAGCGGGCAGCCCTACAGCGTGGTCGACTACTCCGGGGCGGTCGGCAGCATCTTCTACGGCACTTCCGACGGCATCACGAATCCGGTTGTACCGCTCGGGAGTTGCACCGCCAAGACGGCGTTAACGGGCGCGAGCGGGGCTACTCCCGGACTGCCGGCGCTCACTGCCGCGTGCTTTACTCTGCCGTTGCTAAGCCCCGGCGCTCTTGGCGGGGCCATCGCTCCCGGCGATACGTACGAAACCAATTTCACGACGGGCCAACGCAACATTTTCCGACAGTCGTGGCAGAAGCGCGGCGATGTTTCCGTCGTGAAGCAAACGCGGATCACCGAGCGTGTGAATTCGAAATTCACGTTTGACATATTTAATGTCACCAATACACCGAGTTTCGACATTCCGATCAACAACGTGTCGCAGAACCTGGCGTTTAACGACTTCCCGCTCTATGGGCAGGGACTGTACTCCTCACCAACGATCAGCGGCCTGGGAATCGTCAACAAGACGATCGGGAGCGCCCGGCAAATCCAGATGTCGCTAAGCATTACATTCTAGCTAATTCGCCTCTCCTCCTGAGAGACAGGGCCCCCTGCGGTTTTGGGGGCCCTGTTCCTTTTGCGGTCCTCCCAATTCGGCTAAAGCAAACACATCCAACGAGATAGGGCTGGTTGTTGGAGGGAAAGCGCTGCATATATCCCCCAGCAAGAATATTCCTTGACATGCATATTCCTGTTGGGGCATATTGGCTCTGGCCATGATGGAAACCTTTAAAGCCCTAGCCGAACCGAACCGCTTTCAAATCGTTGAACTGTTGCTCGAGGGGCCGCAGCCCGTCGGGGAGATGGCGGAGCGGTTGGGTCTAAGGCAGCCGCAAGTTTCCAAGCATCTGCGGGTCCTTAGCGATGCCGGACTCGTGGACGTTCGGGTGGACGCGCAGCGCCGGATTTACGCGCTGCGGCCCGCGCCGCTCAAGGAGTTGGAAGTCTGGATTGAGAAATACCGCCGAATCTGGGAGGCGAATTTCCAGCGCCTGGACACGCTGCTCGACGAATTGAAAGCCGACGAAAAGAAATCTGGCCGCACGAAGGAATAGGAGAGAGAACCGATGAAGAACACCGGAACCCTGCAAGTGACTACTCCCACAGACCGGGAGATCGCCATGACCCGCGTTTTCAACGCGCCGCGGCATCTGGTCTTTGACGCATTGACCAAACCCGCGTTGGTCAGTCAATGGTTGGTCGGGCCGCCTGGGTGGACGATGCCCGTTTGCGAGATCGATCCGCGAGTAGGAGGAGCGTATCGATTTCAATGGCGCGGACCAAACGGCGAGGAAATGGGGACGCGGGGAGTGTGCCGGGAGATTCGGCCGCCGGAGCGGTTTGTGGCCACGGAGAGATTCGACGATCCGTGGTACCCGGGCGAGTCGCTGGTCACGTACGTCCTTGCCGAGCAGGACGGAGTGACCACGCTAACGCTCACGGTGCAGTACGAATCGCGCGAGGCACGCGATGGCGTGCTGAAGACGCCGATGGAAAAGGGCGTGGCGATGAGCTACGACCGGCTGGCAGAGCTGCTGGAGAAATCATGAAAAATAAAACATTAAGGAGTATCGGCGCTGTGCTCGCAGGATTCGTTGTCGTAGTCATTCTCTCGCTGGGCACCGACCTTGTACTGCATGGGGCGCGCGTCTTTCCACCGTGGGGCGAGTCGATGGTTGGATACGACGGGGCCCTCATACTGGCGACGATTTACCGGACGATTTACGGCGTAGTGGGCAGCTACATTACGGCGGGGCTAGCGCCGAATCGGCCGATGGGGCACGCTTTGGCGGGCGGGCTTGTGGGATTGGTTATATGCATCGCCGGAGCGGTGGCGACGTGGAACAAAGGACCAGCTTTCGGGTCGCACTGGTATCCGGTTGCGCTTATCGTGCTGGCGATGCCGGACGCTTGGGTTGGGGGAGTGCTTCGCGTAAGACAATTGTCTGCGCGCGCGCAGGCCCAGGGCCCAAACCTGCGGGAGACACAGCTATGAAGAAAAAGAGCGTGGCGAGGCGCGCGCCGACTTCTGGCCTCATCACCGGAGCAAGAACCGTGGAAGAGTATCTGGCAGCCGTTCCCGAGCCCGCGCGAAGCACCTTGAAAAAAGTTCGTTCGGTGATTCGCGCGGTGGTGCCGAAGGAGGCTACCGAGAGCATCGGCTACCAGATTCCGGTGTTCAAATACAAAGGGATGCTGTTCGGGTTCGCCGCGTTTAAGAACCATTGCAGCTTGTTCCCGATGAATGCTTCCCTGATAGTGAAATACAAAAGCGAACTCAAGAAGTTCCCAACAGCCAAGGGCACGATCCGCTTCCCTGTCGACAAACCGTTCCCAGCCACATTGCTCAGGAAACTAGTGAAAGCCCGCGTCGCCGAAAACGAGCTCAAGAAAAAAAGCTAACCTGGCTGCCCCGAGGTCCACGCAGTTTGAAGAGGAGTATCTCGCGGCAGGGAGTGAATCTCGAAGCGGGGACTAAACGGCGACTTCGGAGGCGCCGACGGCTTCGAGGACGGAGGGCATTTCGGATTCGGCGATGCTGACGAAGCTTTTTACAACGGCGGGATCGAACTGGGTGCCGCTGGATTCGTGGAGGCGGCGGATGGCTTCGGCGAGCGGCAAGCCGGCGCGATAGGGACGCGAAGAGACCATGGCGTCGAAGGCGTCGATGACGGAGACGATCCGCGCGCCGATGGGGATTTCGGAACCTTTTAGTTTTGCGGGATAACCGGTGCCGTCGAAATTCTCGTGGTGGTGGAGGACGTAGAGGCTGGTCTGTTCCAGGCCGGGCAGATTGCGAATCACGGTCCAACCGAACTCGGGGTGACGTTTTACGATTTCAAATTCCTCGGGGGTGAGGCGTCCCGGTTTGTTGAGAATGCCGTCCGGGACGCCAATTTTCCCGATGTCATGGAGTAGCGCGCCCATCTCCATGTCGGGCATGAAGTTTTCGGGAACGCCGAGATCGCGCGCGACGCGCAAACCCCACTCCGCGAGGCGCGTGCTGTGCACGCCGGTATTGAGATCGCGCAAATCCAGGAGTTGGTTGAAGGAACAGACCAGCGCGCTGCGAAGGTCCCGCACTTGTCCTTCGAGTTCCTTGATACGTAATTCGTATCGCAGGCTCTCGGGAGTGGAGACCAAATGCGCGCGCTGGCTGCTGGATGAATTTTCGCTCATGCGAAATTGCCCTAGTGAGCGGCGCTGGCGCCCACGGCGCGGGAAAGATCGATGCGACCGTTGCCCATGCCGAAGGCCAGCAAGAACTGCGCCTGGGCCATGTTGAGCTGGGCTTGCGTTTGGGTGAGGTTTGGTTGCGTGCTCTCCATGAGCGCCACACCGCCGGAAACCATCGGCGCGCTGAAGGAGGTGCCCCAGACCGCGGCATACGTGCCGAAGGGATAGGTGGTGACGATCGCTTCGCCAGGAGCGGCAACCCACACGATTTGGTTGCCGTAGTTGGAGAAGGACGAACGTTGATCCTGGAAGTTAGTGGAAGCAACGCCCATCACGTTGGTGAGGCCGGCGGGATAAACCATTTCCATCTTGCCGTCGTTACCGGCGGAGGCAACGAAAATGATGCCCTGCTTTTCCGCGGAATTGACCGCAGTGGCCAGTTCTTGGGAAGCCGTCGTCAGGTCAAAGCTCATGTTGACGACGTTCACCTTCTGCTGCTGGGCGTAATAAATCGCGCGGATGATATCGGAGAGATTCCCCGTGCCGTTGGAGCCAAAGGCTTTGAGAGGCAGAAGCTGCGCAGTGGGCGCAACAAGATGCAGGACACCGGCGACCATGGTGCCGTGGCCGAAGTCGGCGAACTGCGGGCCGTCGACCATGGCGATGCTGTGCTGGTCCACCATGGCGATGGAATGCTGATTGACCTGGCCGGGCGTGCAATTCTGGCAGGGGGTCTCCGTGGTGGGAGTGCCACTGGGCAGGTCGTTCATTTCGGAGCCGCCGGGTTGGTTGCGCGTGAAGTCGTAGCCCGGGAGCAGAACCGGTTTCAGGACCGGGTGATTCGGGTCGACGCCCGTATCGATGTCGGCGATGACGCCGGTTCCGGTTACGCCAAAATTCTGCTGCGCCTGCGCGAGATGAATGATCTGAGTGGCCGGCTGGTCGACGTAACCTTCCCAAACCGTGGAGCCGTAATATGGCACCGGGGTGGAATTCACCAGCGAGGGAGGGGGCGTGGTGGCGGTTGCGCCGCCCGTGGTGACGGTGACGAGCTGATCCAGCTCGGCATTGAGAACTCCTGGAATGATGCGGAGAAGCGCCAAGAGCAGGTTAGGATCTTGATTGCTGGGCCCGCCAATGAGAAACACCTGATTCAAGCCCCCGTCAAGCGGCCCAAGGATCTGGCACAGATTGAGGAGGCAGAGCGACTGGAGATTGAGCAGACCGCCCGTGGTATGAACGATGTAGCGGTTGCCCAGAGGATTCTGCCCGCCGCTGAGGATCGTGACTTTGAGGATCCCAGGAATGTCTTCGAGGACATCCACAAGGAAGTTGGCATTCCACGAACTCGAGGTGCTGATGACGAAGAAATTGCTCGGGGAGCCGTTAATCGACTGCGTTACCTGGCAGCCGCGCAGCAGGCACAGAAGATTCATGACTGGCGTGCTGAGATTCGACTGCACCAGCATCTGCGTGTTGGCCGCCGAAGCGGGTTTTGCGGCAAAGAATGCCAGCAGCAGAGTGATTGAGAGAATTGCGCGTTTCATGTTTGGGGGCCTCATCCTTAAAATTCGTTCAAAGTCTGTCGTTGTTCCCAAACGGAGGCCCTGGCAGCCACCCGTGAGTTGCCTTGCGTAGTTTCGGGTTTTACCCCAAAAGCGGCAATGGTACCCAGGTCATGCCCGACCAGAACTTCCGTTTATCCCCCAGACTGCCTTTCTCCTCCTGAACTACTTTTCCCCTCGCCCGTTGGCGGACTGCCGATGCACTTGGCCAGTCCGCCCTGTTGCCCGAAAAACCCCGGAAAAACTCGGCTACTCGCCCGGTAAAGAGAATAGTGATTACCGGTAGAAAACCCGCACTCCCGCTCCATCCAGCGGGATGGAGATATCCTTGCCCTTGGCAATCACAAACGAAATTTGCAGGCCATCTTCGGGCAGGAAACTTAGCTGGAACTCGCCGAAACTGTTGGTGGAGGTTTCGGCAATTTTCTCCAGGACACTGGAAATCACAACCGCGGCTCCTTCAACGCCATCGCCACTAGCCACCGACTTGGTAACCTGTCCCGCGATATTGACGCGCTCGGAATTGGGCTCCGGCTCCAGGCGCATTTCGATGGAGATCTCGCCGGCGCGATACATTACTTGCCGGGGCGCGCCGGCGGCAGAGCGCACGCCCGCGAGGGCCGGCTGCCACAGGCTGTCAAAAACAAGGCGCGGAATCTCGAAGGTGCGCTTGGCGCGCTTTGGCGCGGACGCGACAGCGAAGGAATTGCGAATATGGCGGAGCGCGGAAGCGGGCGGTTCGAATTGCGCCTCGCGGCGGGCGGACTGGCTGACACAGCGCCAGAGGGCGACACTTTGCGAACATTTGGCGCAGCCGGTGTCCAGGTGGCGCTGCATCGATTGCGTTTTTTCCTGCGACAGTTGGCCGTTCACAAAATCCGTCCAGTCTTCCGAAGCAAAATGCTTGCTAGTTTTTGCCGCCATCGTTCTTCCCCGTCATCCCGCCAAATACCTTGGACTTTCCGCAATGCTAAAAGGAGTGCCCGGAGCGGAAAAAAATTGTGTGGCCCGAAAAATATTATCGCGCATAGCCGCTTTTGCCGCTAAGTGCTTTGCCTACAAGGACAAACGGCGCCCAATAGTAGGGGTGGGGGTGGCGCTCGCGGATCTCTTTTGCGGCTGCGGCAAGCGCTTCCGGCATGCTTGCCGATTGCTGGATACGGCGATAGAAAGAGGTCATGAATTGGGCGGTGGTGCGATCGTTGACGTCCCACAGACTCAAAAGCAAGGAGCGGGCACCGGCGTAGAGCAGGCCGCGGATCAAACCGAGAAGCTCATCACCCGCGGCAATGACGTTGAGTCCGGTGGCGCAGCCGCTGAGCGTGAGGAGTTCGGCAGAGAGTTGCATATGATAGAGCTCGTAGAGGTGGAGGTAGCCGTCACCCAAACGGATACCGGAAAACATGGGATTGTCCGGGCGGAAGCTGCCGTGAGTGGCGATGTGAATTAATTTGCTCGAAGGGGCTTTGCGTAAGAGCAATTCGTGGGTGGCGGCTTCTCCGAGAAACAGCTCGGAGCCTGGAAGGATTTGGTGGACGGATTCAACTTCAGTTCGAATGAGCGGAGCGCGTTCGTCGGGAACACCCAAAATTAGAGTGTCTTTGCCATGTAGGGCGGGCTGAAGGTGGCACAGAGCAAAGACGGTGGCGCTGGGTGCATAAGATACGGTGAATGAATCTAGAAGATAACCGTCGCCGTCGTGGAGAGCGTGAAACGGGAGATAGTGCAGGAGGCCGTGCGGGACAATCACGAGCTGCGGCGTTTGCAATTGCCGCCGCAGAGGGGCGATGAGTTCGCCGTATAGATCGCTCAAATGGGCGACCGTGGCGCGAAAGGCGCCTTCCGTTGAAACCACAGCGATGGCGGGGTTTACTTGAAATTTGCCAAGCTGGAAGCGCAGGAGGCGGAGAGTCTGTGAAACTCGCGAAACGGTGCTGACCGGGAGAATCTCCAACGAGTTTTTGGTAGCGACGGCTGCCATGATTTTATCGCCAGTGAAGAAGTATTCGAGCAAGGTTGTATCGTCACCGAGAAGTTGCTGTATTTTTGACAGCGGAATTTGCGGCTGTGAAGAGAACGCCGCGGATTTGGCGTCGGTATCCGGGAGTTCGCCCAAGACTTTCAGGAGAGACTTCTCGCGCTGCTGCGCTTCGACGTTCAACTTCTCGATGCGGTCGGCGGAGTTCTTCTCCGGGCGAAGTTGTTCCTGTTCGATGCGGTGCTGATACCAGTTCAATTCTTCGCGTAGATCTCGGATTCGGTGAACCAAGTCGCTCTGGCCGGGTTTCACTTCCGGAAGCGCGTGGGGTCTCTGAAAAATGAGTTCGGTGAGGCTGCGCGATTTGGCGAGCTCGATGTACTGAAATGCTTCTTCACGCGAGGCGCCTTCGAATGAGTCGTCGAGACAAAGCTCGACGAGGCGTTCGTAGATCTCCGTCTTATTCTTCATGAAGGAGATTTTCAGTTCATCGCGTCCGAGATTGCTGCGGAGACTTTCGAGTTCGGCACGCGCAAGCTGGTATTCGGCGTAGGCCGCGGGAAAAGCGGCGCGCGAGTGCTCAATCTGGCCGAGCAGGAAGTGGCCCTGGTAATGGAGGATCGGCGCGTCCACGGACTGGAGCACGGCGAGAGCTTGCGAGCACTCAGAATGGGCGTCTGCGAGGCCGCCCGTTCGAATGGAAATTTGCGCGAGGAGGAAGTGGCAGAGCGCGGCTTTGCTTTTGAGGAAGGAGGAGTCAAAAAACGCGGCGGCGCCGACGGCGAGACGGCGAGCTTCGTAGTGGCGGCCCTCCTGAAACAACATGATGGCTTGATAGAGATCGATGAGCCAGGGCCAAACTTCATTGTCTTCCTTGACGAAGAGAGGCTTGGCTTCGGCAAAGAGTTCGAGAGCGCGGCGCATTTTGCCGTCCTGCCCAAGAGCGATGGCGCGATTCGCAAGAGTTTTGGCGGCTTCATAGCCGATCTGGAGTTTTTGGAAGAGCAGATAGCCTTGCTCGGCAACTTCCTGAGCCTCGGCGCTGAGATTGAGTTCGACGTAGATATCGGAAAGGTCGAGATAGCAGAGGGCGACGAGATAGGCGTAATCGATTTTTTCGCCCTCGATGCGGGCGGTCTTGAGCATTTCGATGGCGCGGCGATAATCACCGCGCAGGTAATACAGGTAGGCGATGTTGTAGTCGGTGATCAAGCGAATAAGGGGCAGATCTTTTTCACGGAGGAGATCTTTTGCGCGCTTGTAAGTAGAGAGAGCCTGGGCAAAATTATTCATGCTGATCAGGCACATGGACATGTTGTTGAGCGAGATGGTCAGTTCTTCGGAATCGGCATAGGGCAATAGATCGTGATAGGCGCGCTCGTAGTGCGCCAGAGCTTCTGCGAAGCGGTCCTGGCGATGGTAAATATTGCCAATGTTGTTTTCGAGGCGGGCGCGGCGGCGGTCGTCGCCTAGTTTGAGGAAGAGTTTTTGAGCGCGGGCCGCCACTTTGAAGGCTGCCTCGTAGGAACCCAGTATGATGTGGGGCTGAATGACGGCCGTCAGGGTCCGCGCAATGCCCTCGTCATCGTTTTCTTTTTCAAAGAGCGCCAACGCTTTTTCATAGAGATCGATGGCGGGCAGATAGTCAACGCCTGCAGCCAGAACATTGGCCATTACGCGATACGATTGAGCGAGAAGGAGGCTATCGCGGATGGTCCTGGCGACGAGAACGGCGGCCTCGGCCAAAAAGAGGGCGTTTTTTGTGTTGGCGCGGAATTCCTTTTGCGTTGCGGCATTTAGTTCAAGAACAACAGCAGCGCGCAGCAGTTTGTGGCGACGCAAAAATGCGATTCGCTCTTTGTCGCCGGTCATCCCCATCAATTCGGAGAGAAGCGCGGGAGACAGTTGAGATTTTTCGCGACTGTCACTCACGTGAAGCCCAGCGCTTCCAAACGGCCTTTGAGCCGATCCAGACACTTTTGGCGGAGAAGCCCGATGGAGCCGGTGGCCAGTCCGAGGGTTTCGGCTACTTGTTGATACGGACGGCGAGGCTCTTCATAAAAAAGCATGCGAATAAGTTCGCGGCACCGTGGCTGAAGCTCGGCCATGGCATTGCGCAGAATCTGTTCTTCTTCGACTTCGCGGAAATCGATTTCCGCCTGAGCGGGAACGCTGGATTCCGGAATTTGGGTTTCTTCGTCGTCCTGGGAAACGAGGCGACTGCGCTGGCGCCTGGAATGAAAACATTTGTGCGCGGTGACTTGCATGAGCCATTTCGGGAGGGCTTTGGGCTCGCGCACTTTTGGCAATTCGTGAAGCAGTTCGAGACAAACGGACTGAAAAATGTCCGCGGATTCCTCTCTGGAGAAGCCGTAGCGGATGGGAATGGAAAAAATCAGATTCTTGTACTTGTCGATCAGAAGATTCCAATCTTCTTCGCGGCCTTTCAGACAACCGCGGACGATTTCACGATCGGATTTTCCGTTCGCTGCTTTCGCACTCTTTTCCTGGGGGAGCGATTTCACCGACATTTTGCGGCTCCCGGCGGCTGGAAAAACAATTGGTCCGCGTTCCAAAGCGCGTAGGGCTCGAGGATGGCGGGATGAAAATTGCCGACAGTGGATTGCGCGCCGACCAAAATGTTCGGGCTCAGGAGGAAAATAAAGGGAAGATTCTGCGAGGTTATCTCCTGGACGCGATCGTAGAGTTTTTTGCGTGTGGGGTAATCGGGAGTAGTCAGTTGGGTTTGCATGAGGCGGTCGAGTTCCGCTTCCCAAAGAGTGGCGGGTTTCGCTTCACCAAGATCCCATAGATGAGTTTCCCCGTTGGAAAGCCAAAGGTTCATTTCGGGCGTGGGGTCGACGTCACCATTAACGAGATTCATCAGAACGGCTTCATATTCCTTGGTGTTGAGAATGCGGTCGACGAGAGCGCGAAACTCCATGGGGACAACTTGCACGTCCATTCCCAGTTGTTTGAGATCATCCTGGGCGATGGTGGCGATTTTTGTACGCTGGGAATTGGAGGAGCTGACCAAAATCGTGAAGGTCACAGGATGTTTTTGGGGATCGAGAAGCGCGCCGCCGGCGTTCCAGGAGAAGCCTGCGGATTGCAAAATATGTTTGGCTTCGTCGACGGAGCGATCCGGGTGCGGAAGATTAGCGTTGAGCCACAATTTATTTCCGGGAGTGACATTTCCCCAGACGGGAGTAGCGCGGCCATTGTAAACGAGACGGGCCATTCCTTTGCGGTCCATGGCGAGCGAGACGGCTTGGCGAAAATGCAAATCGCGGAACCAGGCTTGCTTAGCGGCGATGTCCGGAGATTTCGCGGGGTCGAGCTGGTTCATGTTGAAGAGTAAGGACAAAAATTCCAGACCGGGGCCGAGATCGGAGAGGCATTGACCATTGGCCTTGGCATCGCGCTGGAGGACGGCAAAATTGTCCGCGCCGGCACGCTCGAGAATGTGGGTTTCCGCGGATTGAAATTTGATGACCTGCGCGTCTTCGGTGGGGACGAACAAGAAAGTGAGATTGGAAAGATAGGGAAGGCGATTTCCTTTGGCGTCGGATTTCCAGTAGTTGGGATTGCGCTCCAAAGTCATGCGCTGACCGGGGAGATAGTCTTTGAGGCGAAAAGGGCCTAATCCGGCGATTTCGGATGCGCCCGCGGAGGATCCCCAGGTTTGCGCAAGCTTTCCGTCGCGGTAGGGTTTTGCCAGGAGGTGGCTGGGCATAATGGCCAGACCATCAAACACACGTTCGCCCGGACCGTACGGCTTTGCAAATTCAAATTCCACGGTGGCGGCGTCAATTTTTTTTACGATGAGCGGTTTGTCATCGAGTACCAGGAGATCGCGCTGCGGGGAGTGCAAATTTTCGTCGAGATAGAGTTGGAAGGAAAAAAGGACGTCGTCGGCGGTGAAAGGTGCGCCGTCGGAGAATTTTATTCCGCGACGCAAGTGGAGTGTGTACTTTCGGCCGTCGGGGGAGACGCTCCAGGATTTGGCGAGGGCGGGTTCGGTGCGTTGGGTTTCGCGATTGATATGGACGAGGTCAGCGGTCATAACGCCGATGACTTCCCGGGAAGTGGCGTCGACGGAGAGAACGGGGTTGAGCGTTTTTGGTTCGGAGCGCAGGGCGACGATGAGGTTGCCGCCAGCTGCGCCTGATTCACCGTGGACGACGGCGTAGTCTTGTGGCGCCGCTGCGATGCGCGCGGCTGGGACCGAGATTAAAAATGTGGCGGCCAGCAAAAGTTTTGCGGGTGTTCCGAAGGCAAGATTCTTCATGCGCTTACCTGAGCGAGCATGTCTCGCAAGATTTCGGAGGCCCAGTGGTAGGCGAGAAACAAAGCTACCAGTGCGCCGGCGGGCAAGTACATCCACCAATAGGAGGTGAGCACGTTGTATTTTTGCAGCTCCGCAAGGAGATTGCCCCAACTGGGGATGGGCTCTCCGACACCGAGGCCGAGGAAAGAGAGTGTAACCTCGGCAAGAATAAATTGCGGAACGAGAAGAGCGGCCATGGTGATCATGGTGCGATAGGTTTGTGGAAGGACGTGCCAGCGGAGAATGTGCCAGTTGGATGCGCCCATGGCGCGCGAGGCGAGAACGAAATTTCGTTCTTTGGCGCTAAGAACGATGCCTCGCACGAGACGCGCGGGGCGAGCCCAGCCAGCGAGGCCAACGACGGCGACGAGCAGGAGAAAAGCGTCGGTGGTTTTAATACTTAGCGGGAGGACGGCGCGGACGGCGAACAAGAGGTAGAGCCACGGCAAAGCGAGAAAGAGTTCGACCAGGCGCATGATGAGGGAGTCGAGCCGCTTTCCGTAATATCCGGAGACGACGCCCAGAGTTCCGCCAGCGAATAGGGCGATGGCGGCGGCCATCCAGCCGGCGAGGAGAGAGATTCTGCCGCCGTAGAGCATGCGAGAGAACTGGTCTCTGCCGAAATCATCGGTGCCGAATAAGAAAATTTGGGATGGAGGGTCGACGCCGAAGAAATGCAGGCGGCTGGTCCAGCCGCCGATGATGGAACGCGGCGAGTCCATGATGAAAAGGCGAAGGCGATGGATTTGCGCGCGGTCCTCTTCGTATTGGGAAGAGTCGTCCAGGCGGTCTTTCCAAGAATAGACGAAGGGAATGAGGTGGAAGGCTCCGGTCGCATCGAGAAAATGGATGCGGGTTGGAGGGGCGAAGGGGAGATCGCGATTCTGAGCAGCGGCATCATAGGGGGCGAAGAATCCGGGAAAAATGACGAGCAGATGCAGAAAAGCAAGGAGGATGACAAGGAGTGCGGTGCGGTGGGGCTTGTTCATGGCGACACCGTGCGGATGCGGGGATCGGTGTAATAGAGGAGCAGATCGGCGAGCAGATTCCCGACCACGAGGAAGACGGAAGAGAGCGTGACGACGGCCATGACAACGTAGACGTCGCGAGAGAGCATGGCTTCGAGAACGAGCGGGCCGAGGCCTGGCCAGCTCAAGACAACTTCGATGAGGAGCGACATGCTCAGGAGAGCGCCAATGGAAAAACCGAGGAGCGAGATGAGAGAATTGGCGGCCGCGGGGAGAACGTGGCGATAAATCAGGCGCCACGGCGGAATGCCAAGACCGCGGGAAGCTTCGACGAAGGGCGAATCGAGAACGGCGGCGACGGCGGCGCGGACATGCCGGACTAAAACCGGGAGTGCGCCCAAGGCCAGCGCGATTACGGGAAGGACGAGATGAAGCGCAAGATCGCGAACGCTTTGCAGGAAACTTGGCGGCGCGGCGCTGGCGCTGGCGTTGATTGTGGACATGCCGCCGGTAGGAAACCAGCCGGTGCGGGCAGCGAAAAGCAAAAGCAACAGGCCGAGAAGCAGATCGGGAATCGCCAGTAATAGCGCTGTAAAAACGCCGCCGGCGCGATCAATCCAACTGCCGCGGCGCAAGGCTTCAACAATTCCCCATGGAATGGCGATGCTCCAGGCTAGAAGCGTGGCGAGAGCGGCGAGGAGAAGTGTGTTCCCAGCGCGCAGCCAGAGGAGAGAACCGACCGGGCAGCTATAGGACATGGAATAGCCGAAATCGCCGCGAGCGGCGGAGTTCAGCCACTTCAGATATCGAATGGGGAAGCGATCGTTCATTCCGTATCGCGCTTTGAGGGCCAAGATGGTTTGGGGGGAGATTTGCGGATTCAACTGCAGTTCATCGAAGAAATTGCCGGGGGCAGCGGAAAGGAGAGCGAACGTGAAAACGGACACTCCCACTAAAAGGAGCAAGCCGTGAAGGGTCCGCCGTGCGACTCTGGCCATCTCTTGTTTGTCCGCGGAGATTTATGCTGCAGGTATAGTCTCTCGTGAAGGAGAAGCAGGCCGCAATGATGCGGGTGAGGCGTGTAGATTGGCAGTAAACAGGATGGAGGGAGGGCCGCGGTGGATTATGCGGCCAGCGGCAAGGATGGCGGCTTCGTGGGAGATAGAGGCGGCGAGGGGGAGATCGTGGGTGATGAAGAGATAGGCGAGCGAGTGCTGCTCCTGCAATTGCAAGAGGAGATTGGCGATCTGGCCTTGGGTGGAAAGATCCAGGGCGGAGAGCGCTTCGTCGAGGATTAGGAGTTTGGGTTTGAGGATTAAGGACCTGGCGATGGCGATGCGCTGTCTTTGGCCGCCACTTAGGTCGAGAGGTTTTCGAGGGAGCCATTTTTCGGGGAGTTCCGCGCTTTGCATTACTTGACGGATGCGGGTTTGTTTTTCGCTGGAGGAAGTGCTGGGCTCATGGATGACGAGCGGTTCCCGGAGGATTTGCTCGATGGTTAGGTTGGGATTTAGAGCCGAGGCTGAATCCTGGAAGATGAGCTGGATTTCGCGGCGGGCGCGTTTCAGGGCGGGCATGGCGAGCCGCAGAAGGTCATTGCCTTCATAGAGAATTTGGCCGGAGCTTGGTTTTTCGAGGAGGACGAGACATCGCGCCAAGGTGGACTTTCCGGAACCGGAAACGCCGGCGAGTGCGAGTGTTTTTCCGGCGGTGAGATCTAACGAAACATCCTGGAGAGCTGCGACAGCGTTGTGCTGCTCTTTGAAGAAATGACGCCGCTCGTATTTCAGCGTTAGGTCGTGGACGGCGAGGAGTGGCGGCGCCGGTGCGACGCCATGGGGATCAATTGCCATAGAGGAAGCACTCCACGTGGCGGGTGGGGTCTATTTTTGCCAGAGCGGGGTGCTGTGTGTCGCATCGTGCCATTCGTTGCGAACAGCGTGGCGCGAAAGCGCAGCCAGCGGGAAGGGACTCTGGATCTGGTGCGGAGCCGGAGATTGTGGGCAGGCGGTCGCTGGGCTGGGTCTGCCGGGCTTCAGGGAGTGAAGGGAGGCAATCGAGGAGAGCTTTGGAATAGGGATGGAGGGGAGAATGGAGAATTTCCTGGAGCGAACCTTCCTCGATCACCCTGCCACCGTACATGATGGCCACGCGGTCGGCGAGGCCGAGCAGGAGACGGGGATCGTGGGTGATGAAGAGAAGAGATAACTTTTTCACCGTTCTTAGATTGACGAGGAGCGTCAGAATTTCTTGCGCTGTTTCTGGGTCGAGAGAGGCAGTCGGCTCGTCCGCAATCACAAGTGCAGGATCGCATGCGAGCGCTTGCGCAATGGCGACGCGTTGCTGCTGACCCCCGCTAAGTTGATGGGGATAGGCGTTGTAAATGTGCCGATCGGTCCGCTCAAGCTGCACCAGTTGAAGTAATGTCTGCGTTTCGTTGCGGCGGCGGTCCGAAGGCCAGTCGCGATGGGCGCGAAACACTTCGGCGATTTGATCACCGACGTTCATCACGGGATTCAAACTTTGCGCCGCGTCCTGCGGGATCAAGGCGATGCGGGCGCCACGGATTTTTTGCATTTTCCTTTCCGGGAGCAACACGAGATCCAAACCATCCAGCTCAATGCGGCCACGGAGTAACTGAGCAGTCTTGGGCAACAAGCGCAAGGATGCTTTGGCGATCGTGGATTTTCCGCTGGCGGATTCGCCGAGGACGCCGAGCACTTCACCTTGGCGCACTTCAAGAGACGCTCCGTTGACGGCGTGAATCGTCCGTCCGTAAGGGCCGGAATATTGAACGTGGAGGCCGAAGACTTTAAACAAATCGCGCAACTCCTGAGAAGAAACTGGGTCAGTTCAAGGCTAGTCTTGGTTCCAGCGCGTGTCCACGGGTTGGGAGTAGTATTTTAAGCACGCGATTGCTTGCGCGCAGCGAGGCTGGCGTCTGATGGTCCAGCGCTGTTCGACCGTCACGACCACGTCACACGACGCGGCCAGCGAAGCAGGGTGGACTTCGCTTTCTGCTAGAATTTTCTTCAGAAGTTGCCGCTCGAAGGTCACAGCTAGATGACACCTGCCGTCGCCGCGTGGATGCCGAAGTCGGTGCTGCTTCTGCGCGACTACGACCGCCATAGATTCCTTTCCGATCTTATCGCCGGGATTACGGTTGGCCTCGTGGCGTTGCCGCTGGCGATGGCGTTTGCTATCGCTTCAGGGGTCACCCCGCAGGCCGGATTGTATTGCGCGATCATCACCGGCTTCCTGATTTCTGCGCTGGGGGGCTCGAAGACACAGATTGGCGGACCGACAGGTGCATTCGTGGTGGTGATTTCGGGAATTGTTGCGAAGTATGGGATCGAAGGCTTGTTTGTATGCACGATGATGGCGGGCGTACTGCTCGTGTTGCTCGGCGTGACGGGCTTGGGCTCGGCGGTGAAATATTTTCCGCGGCCAGTGATTATCGGGTTCACGAATGGTATCGCCATTTTGATCGCGAGCACGCAGATTCGAGACTTCTTTGGATTGAAAATGGAGCAGGTGCCGGGAGATTTTTTTCACCGGATGGAAGCATTTGCCTCGGCCTGGCACACGATTTCCATTCCCGCAACCGCGCTTTCCTTGCTTTCAGTTCTGGTGATGGTGCTTTGCTTGAAATATGCAAAGCGAGTGCCAGGAGCGATTCTCGTAACGATTGGCGCAACAGCTGTGGTGACGCTTTTTCATCTGCCATTGGAGACAATCGGAACGCGATTTCACGGGATCCCGAGCGGATTGCCGACGATCGCGGTGCCGAAGCTGCACTACGACATGCTGCGTCAATTGCTCTCGCCAGCATTTACCGTGGCGATGCTGGGAGCGATCGAATCGCTGATGTCCGCGGTCGTCTCCGACCGCATGAGCAATGACAAGCACAATCCGAACGTCGAGCTCGTAGCGCAAGGCGTGGCAAACATGATTTCACCGCTGTTTGGCGGGCTGCCGGCTACGGGAGCGATTGCCCGTACGGCGACAAACGTGCGTGCCGGGGCAAAAACTCCCATGGCGGGGATCATACACTCGCTGACGCTGCTGGCCATTGTGGTTTTCGGCGCGTCGCTGGTGAAAAACTTGCCCCTGGCAGCGCTGGCGGCCATCCTCATGATTGTCGCTTACAACATGGGCGAGTGGCGCGAGATTCCGGAGATTCTAAAGCTTTCGAAGGCGGATATTTCCGTGTGGCTACTGACCGTGACGCTGACCGTCGTCACGGATCTGACGTTCGCAGTGGAAGTGGGCATGGTGCTGGCGGCGTTGATGTTTATACGAAAGGTGTCGCGGACGACGACGGTCACGGAAGTGACGCGAGATTACGTGGCGGGCGGCGTCGTACATGTGCTGCAAGGCAAAGACATTCCAGAATACGCCACGGTCTTCCGTGTGCATGGCCCATTTCTCTTTGGTGCGACCGATAAATTCGCCGACATACTTGACCGCGTAGAGAGCTTACCTCCGGTGGTGATCTTGCGGCTTCGCAACATGACGGCCATCGACGCTACGGGTCTCGGCGCAATCCGGGATCTTGCGGATACTTTGCATACTTCGGGCAGGGCGCTTTTGCTTTGCGGGGCTCGGCAACAACCTGCGGAACTCATGAAACAGGCGGAATTCGAACGCCATGTGGGGGCAGAAAATATCTGCGCCAGCATCACGGATGCGCTACAACGCGCGGATGAGATTTATCGGGAGAAATATGCGAGGCTCGAAGCGCAAGTTGCAGGGCTTCAGACTCGCTCGTGATTATTCTGAAGCTTCGATCCAGCCGCGAATCAGGAATTTGGCAATCTTGGGTTGTGCCCGCTAAAAATTAAAGCGGTAGCCGATGATCATTTTTGCGATGAGATGATCGGTGGATCGGGTAACGCCGACCCCAAGACCAAAATTAATTTCCCACTGCGGCGCGAGATTCAGATCAACTGCCGGGAGAATTTGCTGTTGCTGCTGAGCGACGGGATCAAAACCGGTGACCGGACCTACCGAGCCGTAATATTCCAGGCCTCCAGAAATTTTGGGCGTGAAATCGTAGCTTAATTTGAAATTCGGAGAGAATACGACGCCCTGCGGGACGCTTGTCCCGTGAAAGGAACGGTCGAGCGTCGGGTTAATCGACCAGTACCATTTTCCAACCTTTTGGTCGACGATCGGACGAATCTCCCAGGTCCACGTGTCGGTGGAGAACTGCCGCCTTTGGTACCCGATTTCGTTGGAAAGGCTGACCCCAACGGGCCAGTGCCACTTTTTCGGAACAGCGAATCGAGGGCGAATATGGTCGCCGACCCACTGGATTCCTTGGCCAGAATGTTCGGAAGTGAAAATATAAAAGCCACACTCGAACCAGTCGGTGAAGCCGTGAGTGATTTCGATGGTTTCGTGTTCGGCGTGATTGGTCGGATAAAGCCCATTGACGATTTGTTTAGAGCCATCGATCGTAAAGTTGCTATGCAACTCAACCATGGTGTGGCCGGGGTCGACCAACTCGTACCCGTAGACTTGAATTTCGTAATTATCCTGGGCGTGTGCGGGGACGAAGAAAAGAAAGAGACCCAAGAGGGCGAAGGCGAGGAAGCGCGACATGAAAGTAAATCATCTCATAAAGCCGCCGTTTGCAAAAATTTGGGTGCAGCGAGGGAACGGCGTCGTGGAATTCCGATTGGAGAGGTCAAGGACTCGTTGAACTCGAGCGGTGCGCAATAGCACAAGGACCATGGAAATCCGACGGCGACGAGCAAAAAGTCAAGCGTTGAAAGGGGGTAGAGGAGAGAATCAAAGAAGGCATTTGGATCGAAACGCTCGCGGTCGGAGGCTTATTATTGCGGTTCAGGGCTCACGAGCGCGAGCGTCTCGATGGTTCTGGGACTACAGGCTAAGTTTTTTAGTCCAAGCCCTCCAATCAGTGAGCTGGTAGGGTCCGGAACTGCCAGAGGGAATTGACCTGACTGTCGCCGGTGAATTCATCACAAGAGATATAGGAAGGTGTGGAATGGGTCAAACGACCTAGGAGTGAAAATACGATGAACCGTTAAGCTAATTATATTCAATAGTATGCGAGGTCATATGAACCGCATCTTGGCAAGAAATGCAGGCCGTGCTAGAGTCTATCGCACTTTGTTAGGGGGCAAGATTTGCCTGCACCCGAAATCTATCCGGCACGAACAGTTCGCTTTGGACTGTATGAAGTAAACCTCGGACGCGGCACGGTTACCCGGCAGGGGACGCGAATCAAGCTTCAAGAGCAACCGTTCCATATCCTTATATTGCTACTGGACCGGCATGGCGAGATTGTTACGCGGGAGCAATGCAGACAGGCGCTGTGGCCCAAAGGAACGCATGTAAACTTTGATGGCAGCCTAAACGCCGCGCTCAAGAAATTGCGGGCCGCATTGCAAGACGATGCGGAGAATCCACGATTTATCGAGACTATCCCGCGCCAAGGTTACCGATTTCTTGCGCCGGTGCACATTATTAATGATGCGACCGCATCAGTGCAGGGCGGCCAGCTATCGCGGCTGGAGAACGGGGAAAAATCGATCGAAGTGCGGCTGCACCTGCGCCCCGAAGTCACGCAAGGATTCGTGGCT
>Ga0210393_10000902_pt1 | contig 25503 bp, 24 predicted proteins | sample IncBWC27OmetaG_FD_160068 | JGI IMG/M metagenome (GOLD analysis project Ga0210393, IMG submission 160068) | Forest soil microbial communities from Barre Woods Harvard Forest LTER site, Petersham, Massachusetts, United States - Inc-BW-C-27-O ...
CGGCGCGCCGACGTTTCGCTCTACCAGGCCGTCAAGCAACTGCTGCTGATGCATGGCGCGCAACTCGAACATCTGACGGTCAGCTTTCGCGCGACGCCCGCGATCCAGACGATGGTCAATGCCGCGTTCGCGCCGCTGATGAGCGCGGAATCGGGCACGCAGCCGCGGTATGCGCCGTTGACGCCGTATCGCGCGGAGCCCACGTCGCAGCCGTCGATCGTCGTGCTGCCGGTGCCGGAGCCGTACGGCGATTTTGGCCGGGTCGTGAATTGGAAAATCGACGATTCGCTTCCCGAGGCGATTGCAGCTTACGCGCGCTGGCTGGTGCATGAGAGCGGGTGGACGGTGACCGAGCGCGAGGCGCCCGATGTGCGCGTGCCGATTCGCCCGCGCCATATCTGCATCCTGTTTCGCCGCATGAATTCGTTCGGGCGCGACGTGACGCGCCCGTACCTGCGGGCGCTCGAGGCGCGGCACCTGCCGCACGTGCTGGTCAAGGGCGGGTCGTTCAACGAGCGCGAAGAAGTGATGGCGATGCGGAATCTGCTCGGAGCAATCGAGCGGCCCGACGATGAGCTGACGGTGTTCGCCGCGCTGCACGGTCCCGTGTTCGCGCTGTCGGACGCGGCGCTGCTCGAATTTCGCATGACGCTCGGTAGCCTGCATCCGTTTCGCCGATTGGCCGACGACTTGCCCGAGAGTCTGCAGGAAGTGAAGGGCGCGCTCGAAGTGATCAAGGGATTGCATCGTGGGCGAAATCGAAGGCCGATCGCGGAGACGATCGCGACGCTGCTGGCGACTACGCGCGCGCATGCGGGATTCGCAATCTGGCCGACGGGCGAGCAGGCGCTCGCGAACGTCATGCGAATCATGGACCAGGCGCGGCGCTACGAAGCGCGCGGCGGGACGACGTCGTTTCGCGCGTTCGTCGATGAGCTGGAAGCGCGGGCCGAGCGCGACGAGGCGAGCGAGACGCCGATTGTGGAGGAAGGGACCGAGGGCGTGCGCATAATGACGGTACATCGCGCGAAGGGCCTCGAGTTCCCGGTCGTCATTCTCGCCGATATCACCTGCAACGAGACTCGCGAGCGCGCGTCGCGATATATCGAGCCCGCGTCGAAGCTCGCCGCGATGGAACTTGCGGGATGCGCGCCGCGCGAGCTGCAGGTGAACCAGGTGCGCGAGCACGAGCGCGACCAGGAGGAAGCAATCCGGTTGCTGTACGTTGCGACGACGCGCGCGCGCGATCTGATCGTCGTGCCTGCGGTTGGCGACGACCCGCAGGAGAGCGACGGCTGGCTCGCGCGGCTGAACCCCGTGATCTATCCGGCGAATGCAGAGCGGCGCGCGCCCGCGTCGTCGCATCCGGCGGGCTGCCCCGAATTCGGCGACGACAGCGTGCTGACGCGGCCGCCGAAAGCGCCGGGCAAAATGAAATCGGTGTCGCCAGGATTACATCGCGCGCAAACGGGTGAGCATCAAATCGTCTGGTGGGATCCGCGGCTGCTGATCCTGAACGTCGAAGAGAAGATGGGACTGCGGCAGGACAAGCTGCTGCAGGCTGACGAGAGTCGGCAAATTTCCGATCGCGGAATCAAGCTGCACGAAGATTGGAGCGCGAAGAGAGCCGCGATGCTCGCGGCAGGAACGACGCCGCGGTTAAACGTCGCGTCGGCGACCGAGCTCGCGCTGGCGGTGCCGGCGGGCGGACCGGCGTCGGCGGAGACGATCGCAATCGAAGAGACGAGCCGCCAAAGCGGCCGGCCTCATGGCAAACGATTCGGCACACTCGTGCATCTGACGATGCTGCGCGCGCCGATCGACGCGGCCGCTCTACAGATTGGCAAGATCGCGGAGAGCGCGGCCAAGATGATTGGCGCGACGGAGGATGAGATCGCGGCGGCTACGTCTGCGGTGGGATCGGCGCTCAAGTCTCCGCTGATGCTGCGCGCCAAGGCTGCGCAGACGGTGATGCGCGAATGTCCGCTGATGATCAAGCTCGAAGACGGCACCGCGGTTGAGGGAATCGCGGATTTGGTGTTAGCGGAGAATGCCGGCGATGGCGCGGTCTGGACGGTGGTCGATTTCAAGACCGACGTTGAGGTCGCGCCGCGGCTCGACGAGTATCGCACGCAGATCAGGTTCTATGTGCGCGCGGTTCGGGAGAGCACGGGACGGCCCGCGAGCGGCGCCATACTGTGGGTGTGAGGGACAAGAAATTTGCGCGGTTGGAGCATGTCGACGGTTTGTGCTGAAATCTCGGCGCGAGGCTAGAGGAATATGGCGATGGATATTATCTACGGCGAACGAGCGAATCCCGGCGTCGAGGCGGACGCTGCCGGCGGCGGCTTGTGGCTGAATCGCGCTGACCTCAAGCGCGTCGCGGGATGGGAGTACAAGCCGCAGGGATTCTGCAAGGGCGAGGTCTGCGTGCCGGTGCCCGACGCGCGCAAGGGCGAGTTCGTCGACGCTGGTGCTCGGTACAATCTGGCGGCGCTCGCGACTCTGATCGGACAGCCGGTCGTGACCGACGCGGAGTTCAACGTAGCGTGCGTCGGCGAGGCTGCGTCGGAACGAAAGCGGATGCTGACGTCGCTCGAGGCGCCGGATTTCGCGCTGCCGGATCTGGACGGCAAGATGCACTCGCTCTCCGACTATCGCGGCAAGAAAGTTTTCGTCGTTTCATGGGCGTCATGGTGAGGATGCCGCTTTGACCTGCCAGTCTGGCAGGCCCTTTACGAAGAACTCGGGCCGCGCGGATTCGTGCCGATAGCGATCGCATTCGACAGCGGCGGCAACGCGGCGACCGAGCCGTGGATCAAAGCGGCCAAGCCCACCTACCCGTGTCTGATCGATCGGCGGCATATCGTTGCCGAGCTCTACGACATGGTCAATGTGCCGACTGCGGTGTGGATCGACGAGCGCGGGAAAATAGTGCGGCCCAGTGAGCCAGCCGGCGTGACCGACGCGTTCAGAAAAATGAACCGGACGAATTTTTCGATTCCCACCGAGGCGATGAACGAGCTGCAGGCCAAGCGCAAGGCCTACCAGGACGCGATTCGCGATTGGGTGGCGAATGGATCGAACAGCCGCTTTGCGCTCGGCGAGACTGAACTGCTCAAGCGGATGCATACGCCGGACGACGGCCAGGTTCGCGCTGCGGCGAATTTCCGCTTGGGCGAATACCTGTTCGAGAATGGACACGCAGAGGCGGCGAAGAAATATTTCGAGGAAGCCAAGCGGCTGCGGCCGGAGAGCTGGAACTACAAGCGGCAGGCATGGGCGCTCGAGGATCCGATGAAGCCAGGCGGCCCGGAGTTCTGGGCGGCGGTCGACTCGCTGGGTGATGGCAAGTATTACCCCGGACCGGAGGACATCTAAGCGACCCCTGCACCGAATGATTAATCGCGAGATATTAGCTGTCGGCTACGGGTCGTTGCTTAGCGGGTATGGGTTGCTCGCTGAGCGTCGCGGCGGCGCGAGCCGGTTAGTCGCCCGCGATGTGCATCCGGTCGTGATTCATAATGCGCGGCGCGGACTCGCGAAGCCTTCCAGTCATGGCAAGTATCTCGCGATGGATATCGAGCCGATCGAGCGCAGTGCTCCGATCACAGCGTCGATTGCCGCCGATGATCGACTCGGTGGGATTGGCGGGCTGCTGCTGACGTTCGCGCGTGATTGTGCACCGCTGATCGCGCGGCGCGAGGAATACGATCCTGATGCGTTCGAGCGGTTGATCGGTATTGCCGAGCGCGCGGGCAAGCCGCTGGGCGAGTACCTGATTGAGATCGCGCGCGCGACGAATTTCGATTTGCTCGATTATCGGATCAAGCTGCGCGCGATGCTCGACTACACGTCGCCGGGATATATTTTCCATCCGATCGAAATCGACGACGGTCGAATCGCCATCATTGCGATCGGTTCGGGCTTCGACGGCAGCGGCGATCCGGAGATCGTTTCGCGACGGCGGGAATTCGGAATGGACCGGCTCCTGTCGCTCGATGAGTCGTTGCGAGTTGAACTTCGCCAATTCGATCGCGCGGGACAGATCGGATACTACGCCGAGTGTATTCTCGGCGGGCTGCATGGGTTGGACGTTGGCGACCTGGCGGCGGGATTCGACGCGGATGCGGGATGCGCACGCGAGCTCGCCGATCATCTCGGGCCGATAGCGCGGGGCGAGCGCGAGCGCTTTTTCGAGGCCACCTCGCTCGACGCGGTCCGCTACGGTGAGAGGTTTTCGAATCGACGACCGCCGAGCATGGCGACATTTCTGAAGCTGGCGGGGGTAGTATAGTTACCAGTCGATGGCTGCAAAATTTTCAATCCATGTCGCTAAAGAAAATCTGAAATTTTCGGCGGCACATTTTATTGCGTATCCGGGTTTTCGCGAGCCGCTCCATGGCCACAACTACCAGGTCGGCGTGTACGTCGAAGGGCGGCTGGCGCAGACCGGCTACGTGATCGATTTCGGGCTGATCAAGAAGCTGACCAAGGAGATTGTCGACCGGCTCGACGAGCGCACGATCATCCCCGGCAACAGCGACTGCCTTGCGCTCGACGGACCTACAAACGGCGTCGTGCGAATCCGCTACGAGAAGGACGAGTTCGTGCTGCCGGCCGCCGACGTGTGTGTCGTACCTATAGTGCACAGCTCGGCCGAAGAACTCGCGCGCTATATCTGGGACGAGTTGGCGGCGGCGTTGCGCACGCGCGGCGCGCTGTCGGAAGTGACGACGATGGAAATCTCGGTGGCCGAGGGGCCGGGACAATCGGCGCACTACCGCAACTCGACTGAAGACACCTGATCGTATGTTCTGCTGATAACCATAACGCGACTTAGCTTTGTCTAAGTTGCTCACTGGTAGTCATCGACCTGTCAACTACGCGGGCGGCATGAGACGATTCAGCACGTGACCGGGCGGGCAAAGATTTTACCGCCAGTTACGAAGCGGGATGGCATTGCAACCGAAATTCGCAGAGGTCGAGACGCCGTTTGCGGTCGAGCGCGCGCTGGTCGGAGAGCATCCGGCGATCGTAAAGCTGCGCGCGTTGATCGAGCGCGTCGCGCCGACCGAAGTGACGGTGCTTATAACCGGCGAGAGCGGCACCGGCAAGGAAGTTGTCGCCCAGGCGATCCATACGCTGTCGCCGCGCAGCGCGCAGCCGTTCGTGCCGGTGAACTGTGCGGCGATTCCGCATGACCTGCTCGAGTCCGAGATGTTCGGGCATGAGCGCGGTGCGTTCACGGGCGCGGCGGGATCGCGTCACGGGCTGCTGACGACTGCCGATCGCGGCACCATCTTTCTTGACGAAATCGGCGAGATGCCGGGCGCGCTGCAGGCCAAGTTGCTGCGCGTGCTGGAGGACGGCGTGGTACGTCCGGTCGGCGCGGACCGGGGCACGCGCGTCAATGTGCGTGTGATCGCGGCGAGCAACGTCGATCTCGGCGCGGCGGTGGCGAAGGGCACGTTTCGCGAGGACCTCTTCTATCGATTACAGGTGGTGCCAATAGTGATCGCGCCGGTGCGCGAGCGGCGCTCGGATATACCGCTGCTGACCGAGCACTTCCTCGAGCGCGTACGCGATCGCACGCCGGCGCGCGCACTGGCGATCAGCCAGGAAGCGATGGTGGCGTTGTGGTCGTACGATTGGCCGGGCAATGTGCGCGAGCTCGAGAATATGATCGAGCGGCTCGCGATCATGTGCGAGGACTCCATCATCGACACGTCGATTCTGCCGGAGAACCTGGTTGCGAGCGCGCGTCCCGCGACGGCTCCAATCAAGGTCAAGATGAATAACGGCGGAGTGAACCTCAACAACTTGGTACGGGAATTGGAAGGAAGGTTGATCAACGACGCGCTGAAGCAAACCGGAGGGAACAAGCAGGCTGCGGCGCGGCTGCTTGGACTCAAGCGGACGACATTTTCCGCCAAGCTGAGGCGCTGCGGTGTGATAGCCCCGGCGTCTCTGGACGAAAGCCGGGAAGGCTAGGCGAGCAGGGAATCCTATGGACGAACCAAGCAGGCCGCCACAGATATTGGTGGTCGATGACGATCAGGACACCGTCGCAATCCTCGCCCGCCATTTGGAGCGCGAAGGCTTTGTCCCAATAGAGGCCAACTCGGGCGCCCAGTGTCTCAAAATGGTGCATGAGAACGAAGTCGATGTGATTCTGCTCGACCTGATGATGCCCGAGATGGACGGCTTCCAGGTCGTGAAGGCGCTCCGGGACGATCCGGTGACGGCGGAAATCCCGATCATCATGATTACCGCGCGCGACGATCTGGATGCGCGCGCCGAGGGGATGCGGCTGGGAGTCAGCGACTTTCTCGCAAAGCCGGTATTTCGGCGGCAGCTCGCGAGCCGCGTCCGCGCCCAGCTCGAAGTGGTCGCGACGGCGCGCAATGCGACCGACACGATGGATCGCCTCGAAGCGGCGCGCAAGAATCACTCGCCGTAAGCCGCTCACCGCAGTGCGCGCGCTGCATCGGAGCGCATTGCGATCATCTCACGCATTCGACTACAAATTAGTGCCTGACGATCGCTCCCACGATCATCGTTTCCGCCTGGCAAGGAGAAATTCGCGATGGACGGTGAGACCCGAAAACCGCAAGCCAACGTGATTGCGGCACTGGCATACCTGGCGTTCTTCGTCAGCGGGGTGATTTTTCTTTATCTCGAGCCGTACAACCAGGACGAGTTCATCCGGTTTCACGCGCGTCAATCGATCGGCTTCTCGCTTGCGTGGATCGCGATCAGTATCGTGTTCGCAGTTTTTATCGCCGTGATGCCGCATGGCATCGGCGCGCTGCTCGGTTTCTTTCAGACCTTAATCGACATCGCGCTGGCGGTTTACTGGGTCTTCCTGATGTACGAAGCCTACAACGGCGAGCGCTACCGGATTCCTGAGCTGGCTGACATCGTCGACAGCATCGCCGGCACTCCGGCCGCGTAGTCAATCGCGTTCGCGACGCGGCGATTTCGAAATCTACTTTTGCGCCGGCGTGGTACCGACGGCGGGGATCGTCGTTACTTCGATCGCCGCCGCCCCGGCCGCTTGTCCGTCGGCGGCTTGTCCATCCGCGGCGGCGACCGCCGCCTCTTCAGCGTTGGCAGGCGGCGGAACTTGCGACTGGATGTTCGCGGTCGCTTGCGGCGACAGGCACAGACGGGGCTCTTTGTTGATCGCGTCGAGCACGCGGCGCGAGATTTCGTCGGTGATTTGTGGCGCCGTGTAAGTCTCGGCCGGATAGCGAATGATTATTTCCAGGCCGGACTGGCTCAGATGCAGCCGGCTCTGCGGCTTGGGCGTCTCGAGCATGACGTTGAGATCGCGCTCGAGATGCCGGTAGTCGCGCATCACGCGATCGCGGTAGCGCGCGAACACTTCGTCGACCGCGTCGAGGATGCGCTTCTCGGCAAGGCGGTAGTCGACGTCGGGAGCGAGTGTCAGCCGCACCTCATTCCACACAAAGCTGGTGCCCGGCGCCTGCTTGAAGAAGTTGCCCGACGGCTGAAACACGATCGCGTTGGAGAACACTGCCACGCGGCCGGTGGGCTCGCGATGCGTCCCGGTGCCGCCGAGTTCCATCAACGAGAGTTTCACCAGCCCGATGTCGATCACGTCGCCGGTGACGCCGCCGATTTGGACGCGGTCGCCGGCTTTGATCCCGAATCGGCCGATTAAGAAAAAGTAGCCTGCGACCGACAGGATCACATTCTGCAACGCCAGCGCGATACCGGCGGCGGCGAACCCCACCACGGTCGCGGCCGATCCGATCTCGTCGGAGAAATTCAGCAGCAGAACGATCAGGATCATCAGGCCGATCGCGAGGCGGCGCGCCGCCATCACCTGCCCGCGGCGGCGAATGTCGGTCACGTAGCGATTGGTGAGCCATCGCCAGACCAGCCCGCCGGCGAAAATCAGCAACAAGGAAGCGGCGAGCACAATCAGGCGGATTAAGAGCCTGCGGAGTTCTCTATTCCGGCGCTGTGAGATCGCGTCGTGCCATCTGCCGACGTTGTCGGTGTAAATCCCCAGCAGCACGATCTGCTTGCTGAGCGGGATGGCGGCGGCGCTCAGGAGTTTGTGCTCCGCGAGCAAGTTGTCGAATGATTGCTTGCGGTCCTTGAGTGTCGCCACGTCGGCGCCGACGGCGCCCTGCGCCAGCGCATTGCCGCGCGCGTCGAGACTACTGATCAACTTGAGGATCGATTTGCGCACGGCGGCGGCGCGGTCGGACAGCGCTTGCGCGAGCGCCTGGTTCTGGTCGAGGGAGTCGAGCTTGGTGCCCATCGCGATTAATTCGCTGGCGAGGCTGATAATCCCGGTAGGTTCCTTGCTCGCCGCCAGCGTGTCGGCGGGCGTGGCCAGCGTCTTCTTGCTGCTGGCGGAAATCGAATGCTCGAGCTCGTCGATTTGACTGTCCAACGAACCGCTCTGATCCTGCGCCGCGCTGCCACTCTCATACTGCTGGAGCGCGTTGAACGCATTGAGGCGCGCCTGGTTGAGGTCGAGCTGACTCTGCACACCGTCGATTTGGGCCGTGATAGACGCGCGCTTGGCGGCCGGCGCTTTCGCAAGTTGCGCCTGCAAAGCCTTGCCGCGAGCGTTGAGAGTGCTGGCGCTGCCCTCGAGCTTCTTCAAAGTATTCGTGACATTGGCGAGGTTTTCGGCGACGGTGCCGGTAGCCTCGGCGGCCGGCGAACTCGTCGCCCCGGCGGCCCCGGTATTCTGGCTGGTCCTGGCGATGAACGCTGCCTGCGCGCGCGCGTACTCGAATGCCAGCCGCACAACTTCGGCGGCTGTCTGACGGTCATCGGCGAAAAAAAGCGTCTCGTCGGGATCGCTCACGAGCTGCGCTTCGACGCCGAGATGCCCGTACCAGTTGATCACGTCGCTCAGATACGAGATGACGGCGCGCGCATCGGGGGTATGCGCCCCAGTCGATGCTTTAGCCGCCACGGGAATGGACGCCGCCGCGGGAATGGACGCCGCCGCGGGCTGCGATGCCGTGTTGCTGGTCGCGACTGCGGAGGGCGCCGCCGATGCGGCTTGCGAGCTGGCCCCAGGACTCTGCGCGAACGCCGGCGCGTTAACGATCGACAGCGCAATCGCAAACACGGCCGCGAAGTAGGTTAGTGGAATCGAAATCTTGCAGCGGGGACGCATCGCGAGTTAGGCCGGAACCCGGAATGCACCGGGCCAAGGACAAAACCTTACCATCGCCCCAATTATAGTACGATTTGACGGAAACTCCGCCCCAAAACTAGGGCAAAGCCCCCAAATCCGGTGTTAACATTGGGTGCAGGGGTCACCCCTGCCCAAGGAAGCGTGAAACCCACGGCGGGTTTCACATGAGGTAAAGTTCCCGGTCCCGATTTTTCTGCGATCAGTAGCCGACCTGGGCGCTGGCTGCCGCCTCGGGCGCGAGGTCCGCATAGCGCGCGGGCGGCGTCCACGGTGTGCCGAGCGCGTCGAACTCGCGCAGCAACGCGTCGACATCCTTGACGTTGGCGGTCTTGCGAATCAAATCGCGGACCATCACGGGGCGCTCGTTAAGCCGCTGTCGCAGCATCGTGCGAATCCCCCGCTCGGCCAGATCGTTCACGACCTTGCGCCCGGAAATGGGCTTGCCGTCGATTGTGAGCAGCGTGCGCGCCTGAATTTCAGAGAGCGCCGTGCGCAGGTACTGGACGTGCGGTGCTTCGTCGGCGCGGATGAAGCGCACCAGGTTGGCGGCGTCGTCGGGCGCGTCGGAGACTTCGGGATCGGACAGGATTTCCTCGGCCCACGCGAACGTCGATGCGGCAAAGACCTCGATCGCGAGCACATTGGCCATGAAGCGAATCAACCGCTCGACCGGCTCGCCCAGCTCAGGGAACATCGCGGCCGGCTGGCCGGCGCCGCGCCGCGCGATGATCGCGGTGTAAATTTCGGGTGAGATAGCAGGATTCGACAGCGCCGCGTCGCGGGCCGCGTCCCACATCTGGCGATGGCCCCCCTCCTCGGTCCATCCCGCCTCGTCGCGCGCATGCGCCTCGAACAGGCCGCTCGTCAGATGAGCGAGCGCGGTGCCGGCGGTATCCTCGCGGATGAAAGATGAAAGGGGCGGCACCGGCAGCTCGCGAATCATCGCGCCGAAGCCCTCGACGATTGCGATTTCCGACAGCCATCGCACCATCGGCTCGCGCACGCCCGACTTGAGCAGGAACTTCACCTGCGCAACGTTAGGCACCTGCGGCGAGACGGTGTCAGCAGGAATCTCGAACAGCGCAGTCCCCGAAGTAGCAACATGCTGCTCCTGCCACGCCTTGATCGCCGGCACGCGAAACGCAGTCCGCGGCGAGCGATAATTGCCGTCGGCATCAAACCCGCCATGACACTTGACGCCCTTGACGATCAGCGCCTCGCGCGTCGGAACATTGGCCAGAATTTCGTCGGTAGAAAAGTTCAATCGAGATTCATGAGGCATGGAAAAATCACCCAGTTTTCGTGCGTTGATGCTTGCCTAACATACGTTAGGTTCAAGAAATGAGTCAACGGTGTAGAGGGTTAGGAGAGAGACCGTAGCGGGAGGTCACCCCCTCGCGCGCGACTTGGTCCACAAATTCCCGCAATCTCCTAGTCACTCCTGATTAAACCGGTCACACCTGCAACGAAGATCGCGCTCAGCAGCCATCCGGCGACGATCTGAAGCCATAGGTAGCGCCGCAGCACTTGTCCTCTGATGCGAATCTTCCGACCCAGTATCGCGTATTGTCCTTCAGCCTCGGCGTCGGGCCACCAGTAGTGCTCTTGATGGAGATTAACGAAGGGAACAAAAACATCCAGCGAGTAGAGCAGAGGACTTAGCCTCTCGTAAGGTTTCCGCGCTTCTGCCGGCCTGTTCTCGGGCCATGTCGGAGCCATCACACCGGCACGCGCTCCAATCGACACCATCTGCCAACCGAGTAGCACGACCAGCGCGGACCAAAAAATCGCGAGCAAGGGCTGATGGCCGTAACCGATGGTGGTTTTCAGGAAACCCGCCAGCAATCGGCGCGGGAGAGAAGACTTCTGGTATCTCGCATCCTGCTCAGCGATCAAGACTCTGATCGCGCCCGAGTCGTCGCCGCTTTCGCGCAGCACCTTGGCGAGCTGTCGATACGGCTGCGGATGAAAGCCGGATTGAAGACCTATCCATTGCAGTCTGGTGCCGGGGTCGCCGGGGGCATCGCCCGGAAAGAACGTTTGTATGAAACCAGAATAGGTCAGGCCGTCGATAAGAAGGTTTCCCGAGGTGGGCCAACTGCGCGACTGGTCTTCGATGTATGCAAGTGAAGCCCCGCTCAGATCGAGTTGGGCACCATTTTCCAGTGTTACATCGCGCCACAGGAAGACTCCGCGAACGCTCATCCCTGGTGCGGACAATCCGTGTGGCTGGCCAGCGGAGCCTGAGAAGATCGCCTGGTCAACGAGAAAGGCGGAGCCCACATGGGCACCGTCGAAGTGCATCAAACCGTTCACTTTGACCGGACCCCCATGTGCGACTGCGTTCTGCGAAACCTGCGCAGTGGTCAGGAACACATTGCCCGCTATTTCCGCGCTCCTAGCATCAAACGCAACATTCCCTGGGTTGAAAAAATGACCCGAATCGCAAGCGAGATCGCCGCCAATCTTGGCCTGGAATAACGACACTCCGCCGTCCGCTTCAAAACCGTACAGCAGATATGCGGTGCCTTTGATGTTTGCGTATAGCAGATTGAGCACCATGCGGTAGGGAGCGAGGTAGTATCCCGGCTCCGCCGCGTATTTGAAGTGACCATCGACCGCGCCGAATCCGCCGAGTGTGGAATCCTCAAGATACACAATGCCCGTCATGTGAAACCCATACGCAAGGCTCAGCTGATGCGTCACGTTTATGCCTTCTGCATGGATCGAGCCTGTATAGCTGCCACTCAAATCGAGCGAGGAGATCTCAGCCGAAGACAGTTCCATCGCCTCGGGTATCGCGCAGTTGCGCAATGTGATCCCGAACGGCACGTGCACTTGTGACAGGTCCAACGTTCCGGCGATGCGCGCGCCCAGAACGCGGATACCCTGCGGATCGATTAGCCGGATCGTGTCGGGATCGACGCTCATCCATCGAATCAAGCCCGCACGAATATTTCGCTGCACGTCCCACTTCTCGGCATGCGCTGGATCGTTCGACGGATCAGCCGGATTCGCACTGATGCCCGCGACCGCGAACTCGCCACGTTCGACATTCCCGACGTCCGCAAATTCGAGCAGCGCACGCTCGGCGCGGGTGAGAGCGCGAAACTTCGCCAGTGCGAGCTTGACGAGTGGAGGCTCGGGCGCGAGCGTCGCTTCATCGGCGCTGTACGCGACCGAGGCAACGCACAGAAGGAACGCCCATGCGATGGCGAGCGTTAGCCAGCGCTGCTGTGGGGTCTTGCAGATCTGAGTGAACCCCCTTGCGCTCGGAATCCTAGGAAGTGGTCGCGCTTAGCACAACCTTCTGATTTCGGATCGCCATTGATTGCAGTGAAACCCGCCGTGGGTTTCACGCTTCCTTGGGCAGGGGTGACCTCTGCACCCAGGGTTAAGAGTGATTCGTCCGATAACCGGGAGGCCGTCGCTCGGGCGAACGCTATGCCGCGGCGGGTGGCTTTTGCGGTGTAGCCTTCTGCCGGGGCTGTTGAGGCGCCGCCGGAAACACCGTGGACCAACGCCGGCTGAACCTCTTGCAGCGGGGAATCGTCCGGGCCTATACGGGGGTGGGAATCGGAGAGTCAAAACGGAAATTCCAGCTATCACCAATGTGGGGCTCAGTTCCAAGCTTTGGGGCAGGACAATCCGTCCTACGTCGAGCGATCAATCGCTCGCGATACACTGGAGGATCTCATGATCACCGAAGACTACGTCAGAAAGATTTTCAAGGAGCTTGAGCAGGGCGATGGCGCGGGTTTCTTCGAGCATGTCGACGACAAGGTCGACTGGATCGTCGAAGGCACGCATCCGCTGGCCGGTCACTACAAGTCGAAATCTGATTTCCTGGCCGGGACCTTCGCGAAGCTCGGCAAGGTTCTGCCCAACGGGGCTCAACTCGTCGTCGAGCATCTGCTCGTGAAGGATGACCAGGCTGTCGTGGAGCTGCACTCCTTGGCCACGGCGAAGAACGGATTCAGGTTCGACAACAGGTACTGCTGGGTCCTCCACTTCGATGGAGACACCATCGACCGGGTGAGGGCCTATCTCGATTCGACGATGGTCGCGCGTCTGTTCGAAGAAAACCCGATCTAGGCATCGGTCGTCGGCGTCTCATGCGACCCGACCTGATGGGCTTGTCGCCATGATCAAGACCGGTTCCTGAGAGACGACTACTCGCTCAAGGAGGTAGCCAATGTCCAACAGTATTCCGATCTTACTGAGACGCAATCTTCTCGACGTCTTCGGTGAGAACGATCCCGCGCGCCGGCGCGCGGTCATCGACGAAATATTCATCGAGGATTGCGTTTTCTATGACCCCAACAAGGGGATCTACCGCGGCCGTGACGAGATCGATCGGATCGCGGGCGCGATAAGGGCAACTCATCCTGACTTCCAGTACCAGCCAATCGCCGAGCCCGATGTGTCGGGCGATGGCGGGCGGATCAAATGGGTATCGGGCCGTCCAGGTGAGGCTCCAGCTTACGCTGGAGCGGACTTCATCGTTACCCGGGAAGGCCGCATAGCCGCCCTTTATCTCTTCTTCGACAAGCTGGCCTAAACGTGGTCAAAATTCGGGTTCCGTCAGATTCTCGCGCAGAGCCGTAATAATTCTAAAACGCAGGAGCGAAATGATGACGACATCTCATATCCAGACGCTGCGCATAATGCTTCGCGATGAGAAGGGAATTATTTTGCCCGGCGCGCCGAACGCGCTCGCCGCTCGGATCATTGCCGATCTCGGCTTCAGGGCAGTGTATCTGACTGGTGCTGGGCTCACTAATATGCATCTCGGCTTGCCGGACCTCGGGTTCATGGATCTGAGCCAGGTGGCCGATCATGTGATGGCGATCCGGTGTGTGATCGATCTGCCGCTGATCGTCGACATCGACACCGGCTTCGGCAACGCCATCAACGTCACTCATACGGTTCGAATCCTGGAGCAAGCCGGTGCTAGCGCCATTCAAATCGAGGACCAGCATGCGCCAAAACGGTGCGGTCATTTCGACGGGAAGGAGTTAATCTCCCTGGAGGAGATGGTGGGCAAGGTGCGGGCAGCGGTCGACACGCGACGGCAGGATCTGGTTGTCATCGCACGTACCGATGCATGTGCCGTCGAAGGCTTTGAGGCGGCCATTGAGAGGGCCGGACGCTACATCGAAGCGGGCGCAGACGTCACATTCGTCGAGGCTCCAGAAAGCGTTGAAGACCTCAAGGCGGTCCCCCGCCGCCTGAAGGCGCCTCAGCTGGTCAACATGGTGCTCGGAGGCAAGACACCCATCGTCGATGAAAAAGCGGCGGCCGAAATGGGGTTCAGCCTGGTGCTTTACGCCAACGCCGCCCTTCAGGGAGCCGTGCATGGCATGCAGTCGACGCTATCGGCGCTAAAGGAAAAGGGCGTCCTCGATGAGCACGCCGTCACGTCATTCGCGGAGCGCCAAAGGCTGGTGGACAAGCCGGCCTTCGACCTTATGGAGGCCCGCTATACCGCCCGTGCTGCGAGCGAGAATGGATAACGGTGGTGTAATCCGTCGTTCGTACTCGCTTCACGATTTTTCGCTACGACAGATCGTCGAGTTCCTTGAGGATATCGTCCAGCACACCATTCAGATCGACCGCGTGGCGGCGGGCGCGATAAAAGAGGTCCGACATGTCGGCGAAGCCGTTGTCTCTGGCGGTTGAACTGTCCATCTCCTGAATCACCGCGCCGTCACCGTTCGCGAGGGTGAGATTGAACCATTCCGCGTGATCCTTCGTTGCCAGCATGCGCTGGATCGAGATCGTGTAGTCCGAAAACTTCACCGCAAAGTAGCTCGCGTCCTCGCTCGGCTCCCAATCCACCAGATCGGCCTTGGTCTTCGCGTACAGCCGCGTCATCATCGTGATCAACTTTTTGTCTTCGGGTGTCATCGGGATGATTGTAGTGAAACCCGCCGTGGGTTTCACTCTTCCTTGGGCAGGGAGACCTCTGCACCCAGGGTTAAGAATGATTCGTCGCGATCACCGGCAGGCCGGCGCTCGGTGCGAAGGCTATGCCCCGGCGGGTGGCTTTGGCCGTGTAGCCTTCCACCTTCTTCAACTCCACGCGCGACAGGATTTGCGCGATTACTATTTTCATCTGATAGGTCGCGAAGGCTGCGCCCAGGCATCGGCGGGAGCCGCCGCCGAAGGGGAAGAAGGTGTACGGGCTTTGGCGGGATTCCAGGAATCTTTCCGGCTTGAATTGTTCGGGGTCGGGCCATAGCTCCGGACGACGATGCACCAGGTAGATGCATGGCGCGATCGATACTCCCGCGGGTAGTTCGTGGCCGGCGATTGTCAGCGGCCTGGTCAGGATGCGGGCGAAGTTCGGGATGACAGGGTCCAGGCGCATCGTCTCGTTGATTACCGCCTCGATGTATTTCAATTTGCCGACGTGCGACGCGTCGAGCGGCGCGCCGTTCAACACCGAAGCGACTTCGGCGCGCGCGCGTTCCATGACCTCCGGCCGCGTGACCAACCGGTTGATCACCCATGCCATCGTGGCGGCCGTCGTTTCGTGACCCGCCAGCATCAGCGTGTACATCTCGTCGCGGATAACCTGGTCGGTTAACGGTTGGTCGTCTTCGTAGCGCGCCGCCAGCAGCATCGAGAGGACGTCCGCACGGCCCTCGACGCCGTCGCTTCTGCGCCGCGCGAATTCCGCGAACAGGATCGAATCTATCTGTCGCGACAGCCTGACCGCCCGCCCCCACGGACTGAATCGGCCCGCGTCGATACGCATCGCGGGCAGAGAGAACAGCGTACCTAGGCTGCTCGAGTAGAGTGCGAACAATTGGCGCATCAGGGTGCGCAACTCGGAGCCCGAGGCGTCGTCCTGAAATCCAAAAACCGTGCGGATGATAGTTTCGAAAGTGATCGCGCGCATCTGCGGGTGAATCGGGAATTGATTCCCGGTCGGCCACGACGCGATCGCAGTGTCGGCCGCCGTGCGCATTGCCACCGCGTGCGACGCCATCTGCTCGCCATGAAATGCCGGCAGCAGCAGCCGGCGCTGGCGCAGATGCTCGGCGCCGTCCAGGAACAGCGACGACCGCTCGCCCATGAACGCACCGAGCGGACGATTCGCCTCGCCGGCATGCAGCGCGTCGGGGTCGCCGAGAAAAACCTCGCGCACGGCGCCCGGGTCGCTGGTAAAGACGAACGGCGATACTCCCGGCACGCGCACCGTGAACCAATCGCCGTAGCGGCGCGCACATCCGTCGAGGAAGCGAAACGGATTGCGCACGAAATCGAAAGTCGTGAAGAGTCCAGGACCTGGCGGCAGAGGCATGGCGCTAGAGTTACTACGTGCCGGGCGATTTGGGGAAGTCGGGTGAACCGGTGACCATATTGCGGGATCGAGTCTTTTGCATCTGTGCCCTGCCCTTTATACCGTAGGCGAGGATTCCCTCGATGGCTGTCGCACCCAAATCGCTCCCCCAAACTACGCACGAGGTCCATGAGTTTTCCTCGACGCGCAAGTGGGTGATCGCGTTCTCGGTAATGCTCGGCACCGTGCTCGAGGTGCTCGACAGCTCGATCGTCAACGTTTCTCTGCCGCACATGCAGGGCAGCTTCTCCGCGAGCGTCGACGAAATCGCGTGGGTGGTGACGTCGTACCTGGTCGCGGCCGGAATCATGATCCCGATGACCGGGTGGATCGCCGAGCGCTTCGGCCGCAAGCGCTACTTCGTCGCGGCAATCGCAATGTTCGTCGTGTCGTCCGCCCTGTGCGGCGTGGCGCAGACACTCAACCAGATCGTGCTATTCCGCCTGATGCAGGGCGCGGCCGGCGCCGCGATGATGCCGCTGTCGCAGGCGATTCTTATGGAGACGTTCCCGCCGCGCGAGCAGGCGATGGCGATGGCGGTGTGGGGAATCGGCATGATGGTCGCGCCGATCATGGGTCCGACGATCGGCGGCTATATCACCGACGCGTGGAGCTGGCGCTGGAATTTTTACATCAACGTGCCGATTGGCGCGCTGGCGGCGTTCATGGTGTATCGATTCGTCGACGACCCGTCGTATATGCGCAACCTGCGCCGCGGCCGCATCGACCTGCTCGGCATCGCGTGCCTCTTCGTCACGCTCGGCCTGGGCGAAATCGTGCTCGATCGCGGCGAGCGCGCAGACTGGTTCCACAGCACTTGGGTCGTTTACTGCACGGCCGCCGCGCTTATCTCGCTCGTGGTGCTGGTCTATCACGAGCTCCACACCGAGGACCCGGTGGTCGATCTCTCGATCCTCGAGAACATGAACTTTACGCTGCCGGTCGTGCTGATAATTTTCCTGACCTTCACGCTCTACGGCACCGCTATCCTGAATCCCATATTCCTGCAGGAGACCCTCGGCTACACGGCGTCAAAGGCGGGACTGGTGATGGCGCCGCGCGGTTTCGGCACGATGTTCTCGATGATCGTGCTCGGCACGATTGCGCGCCGCGGCGGCGACATCCGGCCGCTGGTTGGCATAGGCTTTATCCTGGTCGCGCTCGCGATGTGGGAGATGTCAGGCCTGAATCTCGACTCGGACGTACGCCGAATCGTGTGGCCCACGGTGATGCAGGGAGTTGGGACCGGCTTGATATTCCCGGGCTTGTCGGCGGCCGCACTGAGCTCGATGGAAAAATTCAAGATGGGGCGCGCGGCGAGTCTCTATTCGGTCACGCGCAACCTTGGCGCCGCGATCGGCACGTCGTACCTGACGACCCTGCTGATACATCGCCAGCAGATCAACCAGAGCTACCTGGTCGAGCACGTCACGGTCTTCACGCTGCAGAATATGCGCATGCCTGGCGGCATCAACATGGGCAATGAATTCGCCATGGGCCACAAGCACGGCATGATGATGCTTTACGGGATGATCCAGCGGCAGGCGATGATGCTGTCGTTCAACGACATCTACCGAATGCTGATGGTGCTGATGCTGGTACTGGTGCCGACGTTCTTGTTCCTCAAGCGCGACACGCGCAACCTGCCGGCCGAGGCAGCACACTAAAAAAAGGGCGGAATAACTGAGCCGGATATGCTCGTGGTTTTGATATTTTGGACCACTCGGAAAAGATGCGTTGCGGCGTTGGATTTGTGTTTTTAATTCTTGCGCGATCAAGGATCGCGATGCGGCCTGCCCGGGTCCACTTGTTGTCAGGGTTGCAATTGCGAATGTCGCGTGTGCGACAAACCCCATGGGAGAGTGCAGAAGCGATAGAGATCACGTTGCCGGAGAAGGTGTCCGTCGGCGAATAGGGGCTCATTAGCGCATCTCATTTTGCATGGTTTACCGCTGCGAAAGTGCGCGATGAAAAATACATGGAGGCATCCGGTTGTCAAGTTTCAGTTCAAATCTTAATCGCGCGCACGATGTTGCCCGACCACTGCCAGAGCGCTAATTAAGATGCCGTCCTTACTGATCGTTACTGATGGTCTGAAAACGTCGCGCGGATCGCAACGGCCAAATCGGGGGATTTGACAGCCCGAGACGCGCGCAATAATCCATCGAGCCGCTGCTTGGATTGAGTTGTGTGGGGCAAGCGGGCGGGGCATCGCGAGATGCTGAGCGGGCTGATGGTCCGATGAAAAGAGCCGGTGCGCATGGCGCAAATTTGTTTTGGCGCTTTTCGATCTCGCAGCCCTCAAGTCGGCGTCCCCGGGCGCCGCGGCTGGCGTTGTTGGCGCGGCATGACGGCAATCTCACGCAGCTATTCCGTTTCCCGAATCGACTTCCACCCCATCAATCGCAGCTACAATTCGAAATCTGAAATATCGAAAACAGTCATCCGACGGCCCCTGATGGTGTCCGGCGGTAAGCCCGCCCGCGCGGCACGCCGACCGGAACTCGAAGCCCTGGGAGGTTGAGATTTTGAGAAACGGACCCTTGGTTCATCGACGCGCCCACGCATCGCGATTTGCTTACGGCGCGCCATCGCCGTTGGAACGTCTGCAATCATTGTCGATATTCGGCCCGCCGCGAACGTTCTCGCGTTCGACGCGCACGGTGCAAATGGAGTCGCAGCCGGCGCCGTTCGAGTCGCAGCGTTTGCAGCTCGGCAGCCGCCTGCCGATAAACCTGCGGCACTTCCTGGCCGAGCAGCTTGGCGCCTCGATGCGTATCGAGGACGACTCGATTGTCGCGCTCGAGCCGCGCTCGAATGAAACGTTGATGCGCGAGTTGGCGCGTGCCATTCGCCGCTTTTCCGCCGAGCGCGCGCGCGAAGCGTGGTGCGAATGCGCGATGGGCCTCGATCGCCTCGAGCGCGAGTTCTTTGCCACGCCGAGCGACGATCGCGGGCCGGTGGTGCTGTGCCTGCGATGCTCGTGCGTGGGCGCGGGTCCCCTCGATCAGCATTGCGGAAGTCGATGCCTGCCGGTTCACCTGGGCGCCGAAGTGCGCGCGCAGCAGCTCGAAGGCAAGTGTGTCGACGGGGCGTTGACGCCGGACGCGCTGCATCGAGCCGTCGAGAATTTTCGGCTGCGCCGGAGCGAAGTCGGCGAGCCTCACTATGATTTGGACTGCTACGTCGCCGGCGGCCAGGTAGTCTTCACCTGGCGCCCGCTACCGGCCTGACTGCCAGGGCGTGGGCATCGAAGGAAATTTTCGCTGACTATCGGCAAGCAGCCAATTCTCTGAAAAAAGAAAAAAAGAGGTGCTGGATTTCTCCAGCACCTGATGCAGAACAAATTTTGAGATGACTACATCGCGGAGGCGCGACGGCGGCGCTGTTCCTTGCGGCGGCGGCGCTGGGCCTCGGAACGTTTGCGCTTGCGACGGACACTGGGCTTCTCATAGAAAGCCCGCTTCTTCATTTCTTTGAAGACGCCCTCCTTGGCCAGCTTGCGTTTCAGAACTCGCATCGCCTGATCAAGAGAGCCTTCGACCCGAATTTCCATAGTCCTCCGTCCGTCCGGTGTTTAGCCTATCGAGAATAGGTCCGACCCTTGGCAGAGTCAACCGGCGGAATCGCGACGCCGGGGTCTCCGCGGATCTCGCAATTCCGCTTCATGCGCATAAGCAGCGTCTGGTAAAGGATTAGGATTCGTGGACGCGCAACAAGGAGCTTCGAGATGGATTTGGGTTTGACCGGGAAAGTCGCGATGGTGTCGGGCGCCAGCCGCGGGCTTGGCCGCGCGATGGCTCATGCGCTCGCGGACGAGGGGATGCATCTCAGCGTATGCGCGCGAACGCGAGATGCGCTGAACGAAGCCGTCGTCGAACTATCGCGGGCTGGATCGGCGGCAGGATTCGTCGGCGACCTCACCAGGCTGGAAGACGCTCAGACGTGGGTGGATGAAACCGTCGCGCGATTTGGCGGCGTCGACGTGCTGGTAAACAATGCGGGAGCCGCGCGGCCGGGGACGCTGGCCGAGTTGCCCGAATCGGCGTGGCAGGCGGAATTTGATCTCAACCTGTTCGCGCCGGTCCGGCTTGCGCGCCTGTGCGCCGCGCATATGGAACGGCGCGGCGGCGGATCGATCATCAACATTGGATCCATCTATGGGCGCGAGTCGGGCGGGCCGCTGACCTACAACGCGTCGAAGGCGGCGCTGCATTCGTTCACCAAGATGCTCGCGCGCGAGTTCGCGCCGAAGAATATTCGCGTCAACACGATCGCACCCGGATCGATTCTCGCGCCGGGCGGAATCTGGGAGCAGAGCTTTCGCGCGAATCCCGTCTTCGAGAAAGATTTCATCAGTCACGAAATGCCGGCCGGGCGCCTGGGCCGTCCCGACGAAGTCGCTTACGCCGTCGTGATGCTCGCGTCGCCGCGCGCGAGCTGGATCACGGGCGCGAACATCCCGGTCGACGGCGCGCAGGGACGCTCGATCCTCTGATGCTGCGACCGCGGTTCCGTTTTCAACATTTGGCGATCCTGGCCGCGCTCATGTTTGCGGCATGCAGTGCGCCGCTGCCGAGTACTGAACTTCCGCCGGCGCGGTACATCGAAGCGGCGCCGGAGTTTCCCGAGTTTCACGACTATCGCGGAATCGTCGACCTGCCGATCAAAGCGTCGGGGCTCGATCAATCGGGAATCGCGGACCTGGCCAAGACCGCGCAGATCGATTTCATTTTCCTTGCCGATCCAGTCCAACCGGGCGACAGCGACTTCGGCATCGCGGGATTCACCGACGACATTCTTTTCATCTCGGGCGGCGTGTTCGACGTTGGCGGCAGCGAGATAATCGGCGCGAACCTGCACGAGCCGATCAAGCCCAACCTCACGCCCAACGATTTGATTGCGGCGATTCACGATCAGGGCGGACTTGCGATTGCGGCCAACCCGGCCAAGTTCGCGTCGTCGGCAGACTACGCATTGGCCGACGCGATCGAAGTTTACAACCAGCACTCGGCGTGGCTCGCGCAAAGTCCGTCGGCGCTTTACCTCCGCGCGATTTTTTTCGGCACCGATCATTTTCTGACCGGTCTCGACGTGCGACCGGATGCGAACCTCGCGCTCTACGACCAGATGACGGCCGGCGCGCGAGTCGCACTGCTGGCGGGGATGGGCGCGCCCGACAATCTGAACGTGTTGGGCGCGAAAGTCGGGACCATTCCCCAACTCTTTCTTTTCTGCACGACGCATCTGCTCGCGCGCGAGCGCGACCAGGCGCCGATGCTGGAGGCGCTTCGGCTCGCGCATTCGTATGCGAGCTTCGACTACCTCGGCTACGTCGGCGCGTTTATGTTTTTCGCAAGCGTCGGGGACGCGAAGACGATGATGGGTGATGAAGTGCATCTCGCGCCAGGGCTGACGCTGAAGACCGAACTGCCGGCGGCGGCCGATCGAATCGCGATGTACCAGGACGGCGCCGAAGTGGCGTCAGCGGACAACGCGTCGACGCTGGAGTTCGCGCCGAAGTCGCCGGGCGCGTACCGGATCGAAGCCTATCGCAGCGGCAAGCTGTGGATCTTGTCGAATCCGGTGTACGTGCGCTGAAACCGTCACCGGTCAGACAAAGGGCACCAACATCGGGACGCGGCGTTGATAGGCCGCGTAAGCCTCGGGGCCGAGTTCCTCGGTCAGAAAGCGTTCCTCAGTGCGCGCCTTGAGCCACATGCCGAACACTATCAGCATGGCTCCGACGACGGCGGTGGCAGTCGCTGATGCAGTCGCGGTCGCGATGGTCGCACCGATGAGGCCGGTATAAATCGGATGGCGCACGAGACCGTACGGCCCGGTGTCGACGACGTGATGTCCTTCCTTGCGCGTGATCGATCCCGACCAGAGGCGTCCGAGATGGATTCGAGCCCACCACGCAAAGAAGATGCCGCCGAAAGTCAGCAGCGCCAAAAGATACGCGCCGTGGTATCCGACGTGCCACATTCGTCGGAGGCCGAGCGCCCTCGCCGTAAAGTGTGAGAGGAGAATGAGGCCGACGAGAGAGCTGAGGCGGTAAGCCCATACCTCCCCGGTAGCGAGGCGTTTCTCGGTGCGGCCAGACCAGAATGAGGCCGCGGCCCAAGTGAAGATCCAACCAATCCAGGCGATGGCGAACAACTGACTCGGGGACATGACCAGACAGAGGTCAGCGCGCGACCTTTAACGAGGCGGCTTCGACGCGGGCTTGCGCTAGCTTAAGGGCGTCTCGGGCTGCGGCATAAGACGGATCGTAGAAACTTGTATTTGAGAATACTTCGTCGGCTTGCTGGACTTCGGCGGCCGCTGCCGCGCTGTCGATGCGCTCGGGGGATTCGGCGCTGCTGGCCAGCACCGTCAGCACGCTGTCTTTCACTTCGGCCAGGCCGCCTGAGACTACCCAGTGCATCGCGGTGCCGTCGGGAAGGCGCGCTTCGAGGACTCCGGGCACGAGCGACGTGATGAAGTTGATGTGCTCGGGCAGGATGCCGAATTCGCCCAGCGGGCCTATCGCGGAGACTTCCGCGGCGTCGCCTTCGAAGACGATGCCGGTGGGAGTGACGAGTCTGAATGGAAACGTTGCTGCCATCTTTCAGATTCCGGAGCTACTCGCCGCGAGCCAGGCGTTCGGCCTTTTCGCGCGCGTCTTCAATGGTGCCGACGAGGTAGAAGGCCTGTTCGGGCAGGTCGTCGCATTTGCCGTCGAGGATTTCGGCGAAGCCGCGCACGGTGTCCTGGCGCTTGACGTACTTGCCGGGTTGATTGGTGAACGGCTCCGCGACGAACATCGCCTGCGACAGGAAGCGCTCGACGCGGCGCGCGCGCGCGACGACGGTTTTGTCCTCGGCCGACAGTTCTTCCATCCCGAGAATAGCGATGATGTCCTGTAGGTCCTTGTAGCGCTGGAGAATTGCCTGCACGCGGCGCGCGACGCTGTAGTGCTCCTCGCCGACGACTTGCGGATCGAGAATTCGCGAAGTCGAGCCGAGCGGATCGACGGCGGGGAAAATGGCCTTCTCGAATACCTTGCGATCGAGCGTCGTGATGGCGTCGAGGTGGGTGAAGGTGGTCGCGGGCGCGGGGTCGGTCAGGTCGTCGGCCGGCACGTAGATGGCCTGCACCGAGGTGATCGCGCCCTTCTTGGTGGTCGTGATGCGCTCTTCGAGCTCGCCCATGTCGGTGCCGAGAGTCGGCTGATAACCGACGGCGCTGGGCATGCGGCCGAGCAATGCGGAAACTTCGGAGTTGGCCTGCACGAAGCGGAAAATGTTGTCGATGAAGAAGATGACGTCCTTGCCTTCGACGTCGCGAAAATATTCGGCGACTGTGACTCCCGTCAGCGCCACGCGGGCGCGCGCGCCGGGCGACTCGTTCATCTGGCCGTAGACCAGCGCGGTTTTCGAGATGACGCCCGACTCTGTCAGCTCGCGATAGAGGTCGTTGCCCTCGCGCGATCGCTCGCCGACGCCGGCGAACACCGACACGCCGCCGTGCTGCTTGGCGACATTGTTGATCAGCTCGAGAATGGTCACGGTCTTGCCGACGCCGGCGCCGCCGAACAGGCCAATTTTGCCGCCGCGTGCGTACGGGCAAATCAGATCGAGGACCTTGATGCCGGTCTCGAGAATCTCGGCCTCGGGCGCCTGGTCGGCGAAGGGCGGAGCGTCGCGATGTATCGGCATCATCGAGCTGCCGGTGATTGGCCCGCGCTCATCGATCGCACTGCCGGTCACGTTCATGATGCGGCCGAGCGTGCCTGGCCCCACAGGTACCGAGATGGGGGCGCCGGTGTTGGCGGCTTCCATCCCGCGCACGAGGCCGTCGGTCGAGTCCATCGCGATGCATCGCACGGTGTTTTCGCCGAGATGCTGCTGCACTTCGAGCACGAGGTTGCCGGCTTCGTCGCTGATGGACGGGTTGCTAACGCGCAGCGCCGAGAAGATCGGCGGGAGCGTGCCGGCGCCGAACTCGACGTCGACGACGTTGCCGAGCACCTGGTTGATTTTTCCTGGGACGGTCTGACTCATAAGCGGTGACTATTCCTGTGTGGTTTCTGTAGAAGTGTTCCCGCACGCATTACCGTAATGCCTCGGCGCCGCCGACTATGTCCATCAGCTCGCGGGTGATTTGGGCTTGGCGGGCGCGGTTCATGTCGAGCGTGAGATTGGAGATCATCTCGTTGGCATTGTTGGTCGCGGCGTCCATCGCGGCCATGCGGGCGCCCTGCTCGCTCGCCTCGGACTCGAGCAGCGCGTGATAGACGCTCGCTTCGAGATAACCACGCAGCACGACCGGCACGAGTTCCTCGCGCGACGGCTCAACTAGGTAATCGATCTTGGGTTTGTCGGCCGCCGATACCGCCGCCTCGACCTCTGCGCCCTGCTTGATGCCCGCATCGCCCGGAGGCTTGATCGGCAGCAGGCGCTCGTACACCGGCTTCTGCACGACAGCGGACTGGAAATGCGTGTAGACGATGCCGGCCTCGTCGATGGCGCCGGAACTGTAATCGGCGAGCATCTTGGCGGCGATATCGCGCGCGAGGGCGATGGTCGCGAGGCGCGGAAAATTATCGACTCGCGAGAGCGCAACCGGAACGTTGGTGCGACGGTACTGATCGACGGCTTTTTTGCCGACGGCGAATAATTCGATGTCGAGTCCGGATCCGCGGATGTCGCGCATCGTCGCTTCGGCCGCGCGAAACAGGTACGAGTTGTAGCCGCCCGCCAGACCGCGATCGGACGCGACCACCACCACCAGCGATCGCTTTTGTGCACCCTCGACCGGATCGACGGAAATTCCTTCCGAGGTGAGAAGGGAGTCTGCCACTCGCGCGAGCGCTTCGCTGTAGGGCAGTGCGTTGAGGAGCGCTTCCTGCGCGCGGCGGAGTCGCGCGGCTGAAACGAGCTTGAGCGCGCGTGTGATCTGCTGGGTCGAT
>Ga0210393_10000903_pt1 | contig 25503 bp, 20 predicted proteins | sample IncBWC27OmetaG_FD_160068 | JGI IMG/M metagenome (GOLD analysis project Ga0210393, IMG submission 160068) | Forest soil microbial communities from Barre Woods Harvard Forest LTER site, Petersham, Massachusetts, United States - Inc-BW-C-27-O ...
CGACCTCGCGCCGGCGCTCTCGAATGCCCTCGACAGGCTCCAGGAGCCATTCCGGTCGGCCGTGATGCTCGTCGACGTCGAAGACCAATCCTACGAAGCCGCATCGGCAATTCTCGGTGTGCCCATTGGCACGGTCCGATCCCGCCTGTTTCGTGGCCGTCGACTCTTGCAATCGATGCTCGCGAATTACGCGCGCGATGCCGGGTTCGCGACCGCGAAAACGCGTCCGGAGGACGCCAGTCCCGCCACTCATGAGTGAGCAGAATCCTTCCACCCACAACCACGACTGCGGCCCGCTTGATTGCCGGGTCGTCCTCGAGCAACTCTGGGAATACCTCGACGGTGAGCTCAGCGAGGAAACCACGGTGCTGATCCGCCAGCATCTCGCGCTGTGTTCGTCCTGCTACCCGCAATACGATTTCGAGAAAGCATTTCTCGATGCCCTGTCGGATTGCCGGTGCACGCGATGCGCGCCCCATGAGCTCCGCGGCCGCGTGCTCGACGCCCTCCGGTCCGCGGGTTTTTCGGCAACGGCCTAGGCCGCCTTTCGTACCGACCCGGCCTCGCCGTTCAGAGTCAGTGAGAACTCGACGGGGATCGCCGGATCGAGCGAGTTGCGCACCGAGCAATACTTGACGATCGCGAGCTCGATCGCCCGTTCCGCGTTCTCCCGATCGATTCCCGCTCCGGTGATGTGAAAGTCCAGTCGCGCGCTCGTCATCCGTGCCGGGATCGCATCTGCCCGCTCGGCATGCGCGTCGATATAGAGCGCTTCCGGCGGCGTCCGGCGCTTCGTCAGAATCTCGACGACATCGACCGCCGAACACCCGGCCAGGGCGTTCACCAGCGTATCAACGGGACTGGGCCCCGTCTCGCCCTTGCCGTCCATGCGCGCGGTCGGCCGTCCAGGCCGCCCGCCGTCGAATCTCTCTCCGCCGGCCCAAGTGATGCGGAGGTTTACGGGAGGTTTCATATATTCGAAACGTAAAGGGGAGAACAATGCCCAATCAGTTAGTCCCGGGGAGTGATAGACCTCCCATTCCGGGTGCCCAGAACCCACGCCCGCTGGCGCCCAACGAGACGATCACGGTCACCGTCCGCCTCCGCCCGGCCTCGCCCGACAAGGCCGACCGAATCTACAAGCGCGGCCCCCGCCGCCGCGGCGCCAAGCCGCTGTCCCGCGCCGCCCTCGCCGCGATCGTCAGCGCGAGCCCCAACGATGCCCGCGCCGTCGAGGCATTTGCCCACGCGTCGGGCCTCACGGTCGTCCAAGTCGATCTGGCACGTCGCACGATCGTTCTGAGCGGCCCGGCGCCCGCCGTGCAAAAGGCATTCGGCGTCACGTTGCACTGCGTGACGACGCCACAAGGCGACTTCCGTCAACGCACGGGAAGCGTGGTTGTCCCTTCGACTCTGGCCGATGTCATCACGGGCGTCTTCGGGCTGGACAATCGCCCGCAAGCCCGCACGCATTTTCGCGTCCGCCGCCAACCGGCCGCGACGCCGGCCGTGAGCTACTCGGTGCCCAGCTTAAGCGGAGTCTACCAGTTTCCGAGCGGAGCCACCGGCACCGGCCAATGTATTGGCCTGATCGAGCTCGGTGGAGGCTACCAAGCGTCGGATCTCAAGAAATACTTCAACGGCCTGTCGATCGCCGAGCCAACCGTCGTCGCGGTCGGCGTCGACGGCGGAGCGAACTCGCCGACCGGCGACGCCAACGGTCCGGATGGCGAGGTGATGCTCGACATCGAAGTCTCCGGCGCGCTCGCTCCGGCCGCGACGATCGCCGTGTACTTCGCGCCGAACACCGACCAGGGATTTCTCGACGCGGTGACGACCGCCGTGCACGACACGACGCACACGCCAACCGTGATCTCGATCAGCTGGGGCGGCCCGGAGTCCACCTGGACCGCGCAAGCGCAGCAGGCAATGGACGAAGCCTTCGCCGAAGCCGTCGCCATCGGCGTCGCGGTCTGCGTTGCCGCCGGCGACAGCGGCGCAACTGACGGCGTGACCGACGGCGCGCTGCACGTCGACTTCCCCGCGTCGAGTCCCAACGCGATCGGGTGTGGTGGCACAAGTCTCGTCGTGACCAACGGCTCACCGGCCGAGACGGTTTGGAACGATCTGGCGAGCAACGAGGGCGCGACGGGTGGAGGCTTTTCAACAACATTTCCGACGCCATCGTGGCAATCAAAGGCCACCGCGTCATTCAAGCAGACTGGCCGCGGCGTTCCCGATGTCAGTGCCGACGCAGACCCTGAGACAGGTTACAACGTCGTCGTCGACGGCTCGTCATTCGTGCTCGGCGGCACCAGCGCCGTCGCGCCGCTCTGGGCGGCGTTGATCGCGTGCTGTCAGCAAGCGAGCGGCCAACACCTGACGGATCTCGTGTCGCGGCTGTACTCGGCGAACGGTGGGTTCCGCGACGTCACCCAAGGTGGCAACGGTGGCTACAACGCCGGCGCGGGCTGGGACCCGTGCACTGGGCTCGGGGTCCCCGTTGGCTCGACGCTCCTCACCGCCGTGTGGGGGACCTCGGCTGCCGGTTAGGTTTCATTCGTGCCCGCGCCAATTCTGTATCCCTACACCCGCCACGTGCTCGTGTGCACGGGCGGGTTTTGTTCGCCGGACCGAAAAGGCCGCGCGATCTACGCGGAATTGGCGAAGCTGCTGGAGCGAGAGGGTCTCTTGTTCGGGCCCACGCGGGTCAAGCGTGGCGAGACCCCGTGCCTCGGCGTCTGCGCGGGTGGTCCGATCGTCGTGGTGTACCCCGAAGGCATCTGGTACGCGCACGTGACCCCCGCGCTCCTCGAGCGCATCGTCGTCGAGCACCTGAAGCACGGGCGCATCGTCGAGGATGCCGTGTTTCACCGCATGGAAACGCCTACCGACGCTCCATTGCATCCCTGATGTCGAGCAAAATCTCGAAGTAGAGCTGCTCTCTCCGATACGCGAAGTCCAAGGTCGTCATCTGGTTCTGATCACCACTGATCTTCGCGCGGTCGAAGGCCTCGCGGTACATCTCGTCGAGATTGTTGAGTACGCGGTCGCGTGGACGGGACATGATGGGTTGAGGAAAGGTGAGACGCGGTGGAACGAACGGAAGGTCTTCCGGCGGAGGTGTGACGCGCTCGGCGACATCCAGCAGTCGCCGGGCCGCCTCGCGCAGAAATCCCCGCGGAGTGAGTGGATCAGACATCGGGGCGCCGCAACTTAAGCGCCGAGATCGCGATGGTCAGGCCGAGGAGACCTAAGACCACGGCGAGGGTCACGGCGGGTGGCACGGGCACCACGAGGCCGACGGCGATAAAGATGAGGATGGCCGCGAGGCCACGGTCGAGATACGTGATCCGGCTGATCGACGACGCCACGAGCGCATACAGTGATCGGAGTCCGATCACCGCCAAAATATTCGCGGTATAAATAAGAAACGGGTCCCGCGTGACTGCGAAGGCCGCCGGCACGGAATCGATGGCGAATACCACGTCGGCCGCCTCGACCATGAGCAGCGTCGCCAAGAATGCCGACACCCCAGTCATCGTTTTCGCGGGCGGGCGGTGCGGCTTGCCGATCGCCAATCGCACGCCAGCCCACACGAGGAGCGCGGCGAACACGTAGGAGACCCACTCGAGGCGCGCGAGCAGCGTCGTCCCGGCCAGAATGAACGCGGCGCGCATGACGACCGCACCGAGCACGCCCCAGAGTAACATCCGATGCTGATCGGGCTCGGACACGTGCCGCGACGTGAAGATGTACAGCATGACCACGATGTTATCCGCCGAGAGCGAGAACTCGATCAGATAGCACGTGATGAACGCTACGGCAGCGGCGTTGCCCATGGTCTGCCGGACCCACACGGCGAACGCCAGGGCAAGCGCGACCCAGACGGCCGTCCATATTGCCGCCCCTCGGCGTCCGCCCTTGCCGCCGAAGATCAGGTCCAGGCCGAGGGCGGCTAATACGACGACATGGAACCCGACCCAGGTCGTTAGAACGCCGCCAGCTCCTCGTATGCGCGAACGAAGTCAGATACTTGCGGAAGCGTCGCATCCTCGAGGCGCGGTGCATACCCGACAAACGCATCGAGTGACGCCACCCGCTTGACGGGCGCGTCGAGCCATGCAAAGCACTCATCGGCGATCGCCGCCGAGATCTCGGCGCCATATCCCCAGGAGATCGAGTCTTCGTATGCGACGATGACACGCGAGGTCTTCTTCACCGATGCGAACACCGCCTCGCGATCCCAGGGCGACAGCGTGCGCAGGTCGATAATCTCGACGTCGATGGACTTGTCGCCCCTATCCGCAACATCATTCGCCGCGACGATGGCGCGTTGCACGGTGGCCCCATATGTCACCACCGTGATATCGGCTCCGGGTCGTACGACACGCGCTTTGCCGAACGGAATCATGAAGTTGGAGCCGGGCGAGCGCCCTTTATTGTACGTCTGCCGATACAGATGCTTGTGCTCGAGGAAAATCACGGGGTCGTCGCACCGGATGGCCGTGCGCAGCAACCCGTTCGCGTCGAGTGCGGTCGACGGGCACACGACCCGCAGGCCGGGGCAGTGCGTAAAGAGCGAGGCGCCAGTCTGGGAGTGGTAGATGGCCCCGCGGATGTAGCCGCCGTACGTCACGCGCACGACCACGGGCGCGCTGAACGCGTTATTCGACCGCCACCGCATCGTCGCCAACTCGTCGCGGAGCTGCATGTACGCGGTCCAGATGTAATCGAAGAACTGAATCTCGACGACCGGCTTGAACCCGCGCGTCGCCAACCCGATGGCCCGCCCGATAATGTTCGCCTCGGCCAGCGGCGAGTTGTACACGCGGTTCGCGCCGAACTCGCGCTGCAACCCCCAGGTGACCTTGAAGACGCCACCCTTGCCCTTCACCTGATCCAACACCTCTTCGCGCGAGGCATCGGCCACGTCCTCACCGAAGACCAAAATCTTCGGGTCGCGCCGCATCTCGTCCCGCATGCAGACATTGAGCAGATCGACCATCGTCGTCGGCTCACCGCTCAGCTGCGGATCATCCTCGGTGTCGAACTGTTCACCGGTCGGATCGACATCCGGCGAGTACACCGCGTACAAGGCGGTCGAGCCCTCGGGCTGCGGCTGCGCGAGCGCATCGTCGGTCGCCGCTTGAATCTCGGCGTCCGCGGCCTCGCGGATCGCGGTCAATTCGTCCTCGGTGGCCAACCCTTCGGCAACGAGCCACGCCGGGAACGTGCGCAGCGGGTCGCGTTGCGCATCGGCGTCACGCTCGGCCGGCGGCCGATACAACTTCTCGTCGTCGGAGAGCGAGTGCGAATACGGCCGGATGACGGTGGCCCGCACGAGCGCCGGACCCTTGCGCTCTCTCGCGTACTGCACGGCCCGGCTCATCGCGCCATAGCTCGCGATCACGTCGCACCCGTCGACGTCCTCGACATATAAACCCGGAAACGACCGTACCAGCTTCGAGATCGAGCCGCCAGGTGTATTGACCTCGACGGGCACGGAGATCGCGTACCCGTTGTCTTCGACGAGGTACACGACCGGCAACTTCAGATTGGTCGCCGTACTTAACGATTCCCAGAATTCCCCTTCGCTCGTCGCCCCGTCGCCGGTCGAGACGTAGCAAACTTCGTCTGTAGTCGCGAGATCGTTGCCCCGGAGCCACGCTTCGGCGCACCCAACGGCCTGTAAGAATTGCGTCCCGGTGGGCGACGAGGACGATGTGATGTTATACGCCTTCGCGCCCCAGTGGCTCGGCATTTGACGCCCGCCCGAGGCCGGGTCGATCGCCGCGCCAACGGCCTCGTAGAGCATGTCGGCCGGCGTCACGCCGAGCATCAGGCACAGTGCGCGGTCGCGATAGTACGTATAGAACCAATCGGCACCCGAGCGCAGGGCCAGCCCTGCGGCGACCAATATCGCTTCGTGGCCAGCTCCGGAGATCTGAAAGAAGATCTTGTTCTGACCCTTGAGCTGGATCTCTTTATCATCAATGCGCCGCGCCAGATACATGGTGCGATACGCGGCAATCAGTTGGTCGCGGCGGAGACCACCGGCCACCGCGCCTTCAAGGTCGGTATGTGCAGCCATCGCGATAAAATAGCCGACGCCGGGATTTCTTGACAGCGCTCCTTACATGAGGAACATTGGTGAGGGATTCCAATGACCAAGCCAAGTCCGCACTGCATCTTCTGCGACCTCATCCGGGGTGCTGCGGAAGTGTCCATATGTTACGAGGACGCGACGGCCCTCGCGTTCATGGACATTCAGCCGGTCAATCCCGGCCACGTATTGGTCGTCCCTAAGGCCCATTACGAAACCTTGGTCGACGTTCCCCATGACGTGGCGATGCATCTGTTCGATGTCTCGATGCGCCTCGCGCCGGTCATTCGGCGCATGGCGGGTGCGCGCGACATGAACATCGTGGTGAATAGCGGCCCGAACGCGGGGCAGAACGTCTTCCACTACCACGTGCATCTCATCCCGCGGACGAACACCGACGGGTTCGACATCCCGCTCCCGTTCGACCGCTCGCTCATGCCCGACCGCACGTTGCTCGATGCGATGGCCGCCCGCATCACGACGGCGCTCCGCGATCCCGTGCGGGTCGCGTGACGACCAAAGCGGCGAACGACATCGCGAGCACGTTGTGGGCGGCGCTCGGCGACGCCTACGCGGCGATGGCTGCGCACGCGACAGCCGACGCCGCGCGTCACGGCTTCAGCTTGGCCGAGCTGGCGGTACTCGATGTCCTCCACGAGCGCGGTCCCATGCTCCTGGGCGAGCTCCAGCGCCACGTGTCGGTCTCGAGCGGCGGCGCGACCTTCCTGGTCGATCGCCTGGAGGGCAAGGGGCTCGTGCGCCGGAAGAGTTGCGCCGACGACCGGCGGGCGACGTTCGCGGAGCTCACGGGAAAAGGCGTGCGCGTCCTGACGCGCATTCGGCCGAAGCACGTGCGCGCCATCCGGAAGGCGGCCTCGGGACTGAGCGGCCGCCGACAGCGCGCCGTGACGAAATTACTCCGCGAGCTCGCCGAAGCGGCTACCGCTAATAGTCGACCGGACGCAAATAACTCTCGCCGATCCCGGACTGACTGAGCAGCGCCACAGTCGGGAGCCGGCGCTTCCAATGCGTGCCGGAGAGTCGTTTGTACACGAGGTCGACTTCCTCAGGGACAAACCCCCGCGTCGTGAGCTCGGCCGGCGAGTAGCCGGCCAGCAGCCAATTCAAGATCGCGTCGGCCTTGCCATAGCTGATCCCGAAATCCGCTTCGTCCGTCTGCCCGCGAATAAGATCGGCCGACGCGGGCTTATGCACGATCACATCCGGCACCCCCAAGTGTCGGGCCAGCGCCCACACCTGGGTCTTGAACAAATCTCCGAGCGGATTGATCGGCGGGGAGTCGTCGGCGTGCCAGGTGAAGTAGCCGAATAATCGCTCGGTCTTGTTGCCGGTCCCCAGCGGCAACGCATCGTATCGCGCCGAGAGATCGAACAGCACGATCATGCGCTGGCGCGCCATGACGTTTCCCCGTCGCGCGGGATCGGCATCGGGCTCGGACTGCAGGTACCCGTCCACGGCCGGCGAGATGTCGACCGTTCGCGACTCGATCCCGAGTGCGTCGATCACCAGCTCGGCGTGTGCCAGGCTCTCGGGGTTCGACGTGCGATACGGCATGCGGACGGCGATGACGTTCTCGGGGCCCAATGCTTTCGCCGCCAGGAACGCGGTGACCGCCGAGTCGACGCCACCCGACAACCCAATAACCGCTTTCTCGAATCCCCTTCGCGCCAGCTCGTCACGGATAAACGTCGTGAGCCACCGCTCGACGAGCGGCGCATCGATGGCCAGCGGCGGCGGCCCGCCACTGGGTCGACACGCGTCCCCCTGCGATTCTGTCGCCGCTGGATCATACGATACGACGGTCCGTGGCCCGCCCACGCGCGCTAACGCATCGCTGAGATAGGGAAGGGCGGTGCGCAGATCCGCGAGCAGTGGCGTATCGGCTCGCGCGCGGCCGATGTCCGCCAGGTCGATCGTCTGCGTGATCAGCGCCGGCTGAAACAATGGCGCCCGCGCGCGGACATCGCCGGCCGGGCCAACGATGAGCGAGTCCCCGATGAACGCCTTCCCGCCTTCCATGCCGACGAGGTTCGTATAGAGGACGTAAATGCCATGCTCCTCGGCCGTCCCCCGCACCAGCCGCTCCCATCTGGACACCGTAGCTGGTCCCGGGACTCCATCGTCCCGCGGCCATATTCCCCGCGCGGGTGCAGCCGAGGGCACAAATAAGACCTGGGCGCCATCCAGCGCCTCGATGGTCGCCGGAAGGCCGTGCCACAGGTCCTCGCAGACCAAGATCCCGGCGCGCCCCCACGGCGTATCGAACGCGCGAATATCGTGACCGCGCTCGACAAACCGCTCCTCGTCAAATAGCCCGTACGTGGGCAAAAACGTTTTGCGATGCACGTGGCGGATGACGGGTTCGCTGCCGCCGAGCGTGACATACATCGCGCTGTTGTAGAGAATGCCCTGCCACCGCTCGTAAAATCCGAGTACGACGTCCAACGGCTGCTTCGAGGGGTAGACACGCTGTAAGTCGGCCGCCAGCGTGCCGGCCGTGAGCGCGACCTCTTCGGTGCCGCCTTCGAGGAAGTACCCGGTGAGTGCCGTCTCCGGCAGATGCAAGACCTGCGGGCGCGGCGTCATCCGGTCGACGCGCTCGAACAGCGCCCCAAGTTGCTGGAGATTGAGCGCGTAGTCAGCTTTGCGGGGCGAGATCTGTCCGATGGCGACGTTGAGATACGGCGGCATACTCTAAATATGCACTTGATCGGCGCACTCTGGCTCCTAGCACAACCCCCGTCGCAGCCCTGGCAGATCATCGACGCACCGCAATCGTCGGTGGTCTACGCCAAGGACGGGACGGTGATTGGCGAGCTGGGGCGCCAAATCCGTACGAGCGTACCACTGGGTTCGCTCCCGGCGTATGTGCCCGAGGCATTCATCGCCGTCGAGGATCGCCGATTCTATCACCACGACGGCGTGGATGTCGCCGGGATTTTCGGCGTCCTGAAAGACGCGCTCAAGGGCCACGCCCGCGGCGGCAGCACGATTACCATGCAGCTCGTCGGGAACATGCACCCCGACGTCGTCAGCCGGCGCGACAAGAGCATCGACCGCAAGCTCCGCGAGCAGGACGCGGCCCGCGAAATGGAGCGCCACTACTCGAAAAAACAGATCTTGGAAGCGTACCTGAACCAGATCGAGCTCGGGCACGGCTGGTACGGGATCGACGCGGCGGCTCGCCACTACTTCGGTACGGACGCCGCGCATCTGACGCTCCCCCAGGCTGCCACGCTCGCCGCTCTCCCGCGCAGCCCGCCGTACTACGACCCCATCCGGCACCCGGACCGTGCAACGGCCCGCCGTGATCTCGTGCTCCGACTCATGGCCGACCAGGACATGATCTCGCGCGCGGTGGCGGATCGAGCGAAGCGAGATCCGCTCGTCGTCAGTCCAGAGGTCCACGGGTTGGCTCCGTACTTCGTCGATGCCGTCCGCGCGGACGCCCAGCACGCGGGAATTCCAGTCGACAGCGGCGGTTACCGCCTCTACACGACTCTCGACGCGACCCTCCAGCGGGCCGCCATCACCGCGGTCCGCGAGGGCGCAAAGGCAGTCGAAGGTCGGCCCGGCTATACGAATCCGACATACGGCGGCGCATCGAAAGACTATTTGCAGGGACTCCTGATCTCGCTCGACCCCGCCACTGGCGAGGTGCGTGCCCTGGTCGGTGGCCGCGATTATCAAGATTCTCCGTACGACCGCGCGCTCTCGGCCCTGCGCCAACCCGGATCGGCGTTCAAGCCCATTGTCTACGCCGCCGCCATTGCCGACAGCATCGCGGCGAACACGATCGTGTATGACACGGCGATAGCGATCCCGCTCGATGATGGAACCACGTATAAGCCCGAAGACTCGGATCACCAGTTTCTCGGCCCTTTGACCCTGAGAGAGGCGCTCGCCCGCTCGCGCAACACGGTAGCCGTACAGTTGGGACTCGCCGTGGGCATCGACACGGTCATCGCGATCGCGCAGCGCTTAGGAATCACGACGCCGATCGCCCCATTCCCCGCCTCGGCGATCGGCGCGTCAGAGGTCCGTCCGATCGAGCTCGTCACGGCCTATGCGCCGTTCGCGAACGGCGGCACGGCGATTCAGCCGCGTACGATCCTGCACGTCGACGACCGCTCCGGTCACCTCGTGTGGGCTGGCCAGGGCGGCCCCACGGTGCCCGCGCTCGACTCGAACGTCGCCTACATCGTGCGGGACATGATGCGGGATGTCATCGATCGCGGCACGGCGATGGGCGTCCGCAAGTTGATCGGCGCCGCGCTGCCGGCCGCTGGCAAAACTGGCACGACGAATGATGACACCGACGTCTGGTTCGTAGGCATGACGCCGGATCTCGTCACCGGCGTCTGGCTCGGGTTCGACCATCCGCGCCCAATCGCCGCCGGCGCCGCGGGCGGCTCACTCGCCGCGCCGATTTGGGCGCACCTCATGGCTCAGTACTATGCCGCCGGGGCCGGGCATCAGCCGGGCACGTGGACGCCGCCAGCGACGTTGATCACGGCCGAGTTGGACCGTCGCACCGGCACGCTCGCCGATTCGACCACGCCATCCGATCAACGGTACACCGAGTACTTCCTGCCCGGGACGGAGCCGCAGGCGCTGCGATTCGATGTGACCAGCATCTTCAGCGGCGGGCCGATCCAATAAAAACGAGAAGCGCCCCGCGATCACGCGATCGCGAGGCGCCTCTCAGAACCTTGATGCCGGAGCCGCTCAGCCGGCGATAGCGGCTTCCTCTTCGGCTTCTTCCATCTCGGTCTTCCGCGTGCTGACCGGCTTGGTCGCCGGCAGCAACGCCACCGCGAAGACCTCGTCGAGCGTCTCGACCGGATAGAACGTGAGCACATTCCGGACTTCCTCCGGGATGTCCTCCATATCCGCCTCGTTCGCCTTCGGCAGCACTATCACTCCAATGCCGGCCCGGTGGGCGCCGAGCACTTTCTCCTTCAGCCCGCCGATCGGCAGCACGCGCCCACGCAGCGTGATCTCACCTGTCATCGCGACATCCCTTCTTACCGGTCTTCCAGACATCGCGCTGACCAGTGCCGTCGCCATGGTGACGCCGGCCGACGGTCCGTCCTTCGGAATCGCACCCGCGGGCACGTGGACGTGGACTTCCATGGAGCCAAGCCGCTCCTCGGGAATCTGAAGTCTCGAAGCATGAGTCGCGGCGTAGGTCAGTGCGGCTCTGGCAGATTCTTTCATCACGTCGCCGAGCTGCCCCGTCAGAATCAACGAGACATTCCCGCCGCCGCTCACCTGGACCTTCTCATCGTCGGTCCGTGGCGCCGCGCCCAACCGACGGATCGCGGCTTCGACGAACATGATGTCGCCACCCATCGGGGTATAGAACATCCCCGTGGCCACGCCCACTTCGTTCTGCTCGTTCGCCCGCTCGGGGTGAACGCGTGGACGGCCGAGGAGCTCGCGCACGTCATCCGCGGTGATCTGCAGATCATCCGTGCCTCCACTCGCCAGCCGTCGCGCGATCTTGCGTGCCACCGCGCCGATCTGCCGCTCGAGTTGCCGGACACCGGCTTCCCGAGTGTACTCGGAGACGATGCGCATCACGGCCTCGTCATCGAACTTGACCGTCCGCCCACCGGCGTTGAGCCCCGATTCCTCGAGCTGTCTCGGAATCAAGTACTTCTTGGCGATCTCGGCTTTCTCTCTCTCGGTATAGCCCGCGAAGTCGACGACTTCCATACGGTCGAGCAGCGGACCGGGGATGTTCTGGATGAAGTTCGCCGTCGCGATGAACAACACCTCGCTCAGGTCGAACGGGATGCCGAGATAGTGATCCGTGAACGTGTCGTTCTGCGCCGGATCGAGCACCTCGAGCAACGCCGACGCCGGGTCGCCCTGATAGGACGTTCCCAGCTTGTCGACCTCATCGAGCAAGAACACGGGGTTCTTCGTGCCGGCCTGCTTCATCCCCTGGATGATCCGGCCGGGCATGGCGCCAACGTACGTGCGACGGTGGCCACGAATGTCAGCCTCGTCACGCGTGCCGCCGAGCGAGACGCGAACGTATTCGCGCCCGAGCGACCGGGCGATCGATTTTGCGATCGAGGTCTTGCCGACGCCTGGCGGACCGACGAATAGAAGGATTGGGCCTTTGGCCATCGCCCGCGCCTTCGCCTCTTTCGAGTCGGAGATGCGCCGATCGTCGTCGTCCGTCGTCTTGAGCGCCGGTGTCGCGTCCTCTTTCCGCGCCTTGAGCTTGGCCGCGGGGACTTCGCCCGTCGTCTCGACTTCGTCCGCCAGTTGCTGCGCACGCAGCTGTCTGACCGCAAGGAACTCGAGCACCCGGTCTTTGACGTCCTTCAACCCGTAGTGGTCTTCGTCGAGTACGGACTCTGCTCGGCCGAGCTCCAACTTGTCGTCAGACCGCGCATTCCACGGCAGCTCCGCGATCCATTCCAGATAGGTCCGGATCACCTGCGCTTCCATGGACTCGCGTCCCGCGCGCTCCAGGCGACCGAGCTCGCGCTCGACCTCGGCCCGCGCCTCTTTCGGCAGCTCCAGCTTGTTCAGCTTATCACGGAGGTCATTGATCTCGCGTGCGGAGTCGTCATCGCCGAGCTCCTTTTGGATCGCTTTCATCTGCTCGCGCAGATACATCTCGCGCTGGCGCTCGCCCAACTCCTCCTGGACTTGCGACTTGATCTCCTCCTGCGCCTCGAGGAGCCCGATTTGCCGCTGCACGGCCACGAGCACGCGGCGGAGCCGCTCCTCGACGCTCAGCGTTTCGAGCAAACCCTGTTTCTCGGCGACACTGAGCTCGATATAGCCCGCGACCAAGTCGGCGAACTTGCCCGGCTCGGTGACTGAATCCAGGACTTGATGGACAACCTCTTCGGGCAGTCCCCGACGCTCGCCGAGCTCGGCGGCCCGCTCCCGTATTTCCTTATGCAGGGCCTCGAACGCCGCGTCGTGCTCATTGATCGGCGTCATTTCCTCGACCGGGATCACGACCGCGGCGAGATAATTGTCGATGGTTTGGTATTGGAGGGCGGTCGCTCGCTGCTCTCCCTGCAGGAGCAATTGCACGCCCCCGAGCCCGCGCTGAATCTGTCCGATGCGGGCGATGACGCCCATCGTATACAGAATCTCTGGTGCCGGCTCGTCGGTGTTATCGCGCTGCGCGACCGCGAATACGAGCCGGTCGCCCTTGAGCGCCGCCTCGATCGCGCGCAGCGTGCCCGGTCGTCCCGCCGCGATGGGCTGGGTCAGGCCGGGAAAAATCACCGTTCCGCGAAGAGGCAGAACGGGGAGTGTCTGACGTTGTGCCATTGAAGTACCCCTACTCTAAAAGCCTGCTCGGCGGAGCCGAGCTTCTTAACCGACCAGTCGAGCGGCGTCGTTTGCCGCATCGACGCGCCGCGGAGCGGCGATCGGCTACCTATCCGCACAATCGGTGCTATCCGAGTTACGCCAAGCCGGCGGAATCCGCAACACGGCCCCGCCTTCGTGACACTTTCCCCCACTTACCCCCTGCCGCAGTGACTGGTTCGCGCTCCTTACCTTGACACGGCTGAGCGCGTCTCCTTTCGGGCAGTACGCATTGGTGCTACACTAGGAAGGCTGTGCCACCAAACACTTCAGAATCCGCCGACCAGGAACTGCAAGCCCGTGTCGCCAATGTCCTTGCCCCGGCGTACGTCGTCGAGCGCGAGGTCGGGCGCGGTGGCATGGGTATCGTCTACCGCGCGAAAGATGTGCGTCTCAAACGCGTGGTGGCGGTAAAGCTGCTCCCGCCAGAGCTGGCATACCGGACCGAGATCCGGACGCGGTTCCTCCAGGAAGCGGAAACAGCTGCCCAGCTGTCGCACCCGAACATCGTCCCCATCTATACGGTCGACGAGCGCGACGGCCTCGTGTACTTCGTCATGGCGTTCGTGGACGGCGACAACCTCGGCGCCAAGCTCCGCGCAACGGGGCCCATGGCGGCCGAGCCCACCAAGCGCGTCCTCAAGGAAGTCGCCCAGGCGCTCGCCTTCGCCCACGCCCGCGGCGTCATCCACCGCGATATCAAGCCCGACAACATTCTGCTGGATGCCGGCGACGGGCGGGCGCTCGTCACCGACTTCGGTATCGCGCGGGCCGTCGACGAAACGACTGGCACCCGTCTCACGGCGACCGGCGTCGCGATCGGCACCCCGGCGTACATGTCGCCCGAGCAGTGCGCTGGCGATCGCGCCATCGACGGCCGCAGCGATCTCTACGCGCTCGGCGTCGTCGGTTATCAAATGCTGTCCGGCGCGCCGCCGTTTACCGGATCCAGTACCCCGGCACTTCTCGTCAAACAGATCTCGGAAGCGCCAGTCCCGCTCCGCGATCGTCGCGCCGATGTGCCCGAGCAGCTCGCTCGGGTCATCATGAAGCTCTTGGCGAAGGCGCCGCAGGACCGCTTCGCCGATGCCACGGCGTTGGTTGCCGCTCTCGATGGCGCGCCGGTCGCCGACCCAACGCCTTCGCGGGCCAGCGCGCCAAGCGCCGCCCAACCGTCGTTCCCCGCGCCACCGACGCCGCCGCCACTCCAGGCGCCTGTCGCTATGCCGGCTCCATCGCCGGCCTACGTCAGTGCGTTCACGCAGGAGGAGCTGGCGCGCTGGAGTGCAACCCCGGTCAAGAAATTCCGTCGGCGGCTCAAGATCTACTCGATTGTCAACGCCGTGATCATCGTGCTGTCGATCTCGGGCGCCTCCGACTTGTTCGGGGTCACGGCGATATGGTCAGTGCTCATGGCCTACTGGTACGCGAAGCTGTGGGCCGACGGGTTCGACTGGCACGATGTGCTCAAGCAGCCGCGCGACCGGCTCTTCTTCGACGTGGCGGCTGAGGCCATCGACGACACCAAAGCGATGTTCAACAAGAACAAGCGGGCCGAGCTCCGGGAGAGAGCGCGGCAGGCGCGACTCTCGACGCCGGACGCTGTACCATACGCGCTCGTCCCGCCCGCGCCACGATCGGGACGAGTGCCGATGCCGCGACCGGCGCCTGAGCCGGTCGATCCCGAGCTCGAGTCCTCGCGCCGGGCTGCGCGCGAGGAGCGGCGGTCCGAGCGCCGCGATCAGCGCTCCGGCCGCTCGCGGCCAGTCATGACAGCGCCTCCCTCGCCGCTGCCGGGGCAGACTGGGGCTGTCCCTGTCGACGTCGTCTCGAAGGAGGCGGCGGCACTGGTCCCGCATGACGTGCTCTTCGGTGCGCACGGTCAGATGGTGTTGCGTGCGGTCAAAGACCGGATCGCCGTCAAAGAGATCGTCGATAAACTCGGCCCTGCCGATCGCGCGCTCTTGCCCGACGTCGTCCAGACGGTCGCCCATCTCGTCGAGCGCATCGCGTCGCTGGCCAGCGCGCTCCAACGGTTGGACGGCGACGTCCAACCGGATGCACTGCCGGCGCTCGACAAGCGCATCGCCGACTGCGAGGCCGAGCCCGAGTCGCCTGAGCGCGAACGCAAGCTGGCGCTGCTCAAGCGGCAGCGCGCGACACTCGGTGATCTCGCCGACCGCCGCGCCGCGCTCTACGCGCAGTTCGAGAACGCGGGGCTCGTCCTGCAGAACATTCGCTTCGACCTCCTCAAGCTCCGCTCGGCCGGCGTGCAGTCGGCGATCGACGACGTCACCAGCGCGACCCAGGAGGCTCGGGCGCTCTCCCGCGAAATCGGCAACGTCCTCAACGTTGCGCAGGAGCTGAAGGCGATATAGCGGTGCGCTGGCTCGCGGTTCTCCTGTGCGCAGCGCCTTCGGCGACCGCGCAAACGTCCAGTGCGCCGACGATGCCACGGAGTCGCGACACGGGCATCAGCGGCCGGGTCGTCGACAGTACGCGGTCGCCGAAGGCGCTGCGTGATTCTCTCCTCACCCCAAAAGCCCCGTTGGTCGCAACCCCGCCGATCGTGCGAGGCCTGTACGTGAACCGCTGGGCAGCGCTCGGCAAGAAGATGTGGGAGCTGATCGGCGTCGCCGAGCACACCGAAATCAACGCCCTCGTCATCGACGTGAAGGATGATCGCGGATTCGTGCTCTACCGGAGCCGCGTCGCGCTCGCCCACGCGATCGGGGCGGACACGATGCGTCCCATGACCGCGGCCCACCTCCGCGCCGTGCTCGACACGATGCGCACGCACGGCATCTACCCGATCGCGCGGATCGTGGTCGCGAAAGATCCGCTGTTAGCCGAGGCGCACCCGGAGTGGGCGATCCGCTCTCGGGCCGACACGAGCCGGGCGTGGCGGGACAAGCAGGGCCGCGCGTGGCTCGACGCCCACCAATGGCCGATCTGGCAATACGCGGCCGATCTCGCCCGCGAAGCCGTCGATCTCGGGTTCAGCGAGATCCAATTTGATTACGTCCGCTTCCCCGACGACAAGCACCTGATGCGCGAGGCCGCGTTCCCCCTCGCCAACGGCCGTCTTCGGGCCCAAGTCATTCGCGAACAACTCGGCCGTGTGCACGCGTTGCTCTCACCGCTCGGTGTTCCCGTCACGGCCGATGTCTTCGGCCTGACGGCCACGGACACGACGGACATGGGCATCGGCCAGCGCTGGGAGATGTTCGCCGACCAGGTCGACGTCGTCCTGCCGATGAGCTATCCATCGCACTACGCGCCGGGCACCTACGGCTTCTCGGCGCCCAACGCGCATCCCTACGCCGTCATCGACCATACACTCAAAGACGCGAAGCGTCGCTCGGCGGCATTCGCACACCCCGTGGTCGTGCGGCCGTGGTATCAGGACTTCACGCTGGGTCCGCCGCATTACGGAGCGGCTCAGGTCCGCGACCAGATCAAGGCCGGCTACGACAACGGCATCGAGTCCTGGATTCTGTGGAACCCGGGCAGCCGATACTCGACCGACGCCCTCGGCGATTACAACGCGTCGAGGCGTTCCTCGAGCTCGGCGGCCATCCCGGCATGCCCAAACCGCTGCGCGGACTCGATGCCTTTGCGCAACGCCACGCGCGCCTCATCGGTGCGCCCGAGCGATTCGAGTGCCGCCGCCAGCCGGCCGTAGCCATTGCCCTCGTCGTCGTACGCCGCGAGGTACGTCTCGAGGTGCGCCCGGGCCTCGTCCCACAGGCCTTCTTTGAGCGCCTCATTCGCGAGACCATAGTGCGCGAGAAGATTCGCGGGATCTTTCGCGATCATCTTTCGAAAGACGTCGATACGAGCGCTCATCGCTCCAGGAGCTGAGTGATAACCTGCGCCACGCGCTCGGGCGATTCCTCGGGCGCGTAATGCGCGTCGGACAGCACGTCCAATGTGGCGCTGGGATTGATCGCCTGCACCCCCCGCGCCGCCGCGACTGACTCGAACGGATCATTCGCGCCAGCGACCAGTGCCGTCGGCTGCGTCAGACGAGCCGCGAGGTGTTCGTTGGTAGGCAGCGCCGCCAACTGCGCACCGAGGATCGCATGTCCTTCGGGTGTGGCGAACGGTCGCAGGTAATGCTCGAGCGAGCGATTCGCGCGCCCGCTGTCGACGTACCCGCGACGCATGCGCGACCGTACGGCGCTCAGGAGCAGCGGTGTCGGAACGTATCGGGCTCCCCTGAGCAACGACCATGATCGGCCCGCTCGGAGCGTGGCATTCACGAAGCACACGCGCGATGCACGCGCGGAATCCTCAGTGGCGACCAGATTGGCGATGGCGGCGCCGAACCCGTGCCCCACGAGGCACGCGCGGTCGATGCACAAGGCATCGAGCAGCCGCACGAGCCGTTTGGCGTGCGCCCGAGCCGTGAGCGGCTGCCCGGACGGCGGATCGCTGCGCCCGTGTCCAAGCAGGTCGACGACGACCGTGCGGTGCCCCTCCGGCAAGCATGGTACCACGCACGACCACAGGTGCGAGGACGTGAGACACCCGTGGATGAGCACCACGGGCTCGCCCGCGCCTCGCGTCCCAGCGGCGTAGTAGTAGAGCCGCGCGCCGCCCACGTCGACAAACTCGCCCCTCATGTGATCTCGGCGGCCACAATGCGGCCGGCGATCGCCGAGGCGGCGACGGTATACGGTGACGCCAAATAGAGTTGGCCGGGTCCCGAGCGCCCCGGGAAGTTGCGGTTGATGGCCGAGATGGTGACCTCGTCGGCGCGGCGTGACACACCCGGGCCGGCATTGATGCACGCGCCACACGAGGGCGTGATCAGCGTCGCGCCCGCGTCTGCGAACACGCGATCATAGCCCCGCTCGACACAGTACGCGTACACGCTCTGCGACCCACATTGGATATAACATCGCACACCGGGCGCCACGCTGCGGCCGGCAAGAACGCGCGCGTACATGTCCATGTCGTCGCGCTTGCCCGCGGTGCACGAGCCGGCGTACGCGATATCGATCGCCACGTCGCCGAGCTCGTCGACGCGACGGCCATTTCCCGGATCGCCCGGTAGCGCGACCATCGGCCTCAACGCACTGGCATCGATCTCGATAGTCGTCGCGTACGTCGCACCCGGGTCCGAGGCGAGATCATCGAACGCCGGAATGACCGCTGCGCGCCGGGTGACGAGAAAGTCGCGCGCAACTTCGTCCGGGGCGACGATGCCTGAGAACGCGCCCACCTCGGCCGCCATGTTGGTGAGCGTCGCGCGTTCATCGATGGACCATGAGGCGACGGCGTCGCCAGCGTACTCGATGATGGCTCCGATCGCGCCGCCGGATCGCACGAACGGATGCCGCAGCAACTCCAGCATGGCGTCCTTCGCCGTGACGTTAGCCGGTGGACGCCCCGAGATCAGCACGCGGACGATTGGAGGCACGATGATGCGGACATCGCCGGTGTACCACGCGTTCGCAACGGCGGTGGTCCCGATGCCGAATGCCAGGCAGCCGAGTGCGCCAGCATGCGGTGTATGGGAATCGGAGCCCACAATGATCTGGCCGGGCAGGGCATAGTCTTCGAGAATCTTGCTGTGGCAGATGGCCTCAGATCCGCCGCGCGGAACCTCGCCATGGAGGCGGATGCCCTGCTCGGCGGCGAACTCTCGCTGCGTCTTTTCCAACGACATCGCCACGTCGAGCAGATCCGGCGCGATGTTCGTTTCGGCGAGAAAGGTCAGGTGATCGCGGAAACACAGAACGCTCTGGGGGTCTTTTACTCTCGCATGTCTTCCGAAGTGCTCATAGAAGATGGTCGCCGCCATCGGCGTGACGTACTCGTGGCTGAACCGGAGATCCGCGCGAACGAATCCCTCACGCACCCAATGCCGATCGATGATCTTCTCGGCCAGAGTCTTGGGCTTCAGATTGAAGTAGCCAAGCCCGCCGTGCTCGATGACGTCGCGGCTGATCGCATCGACGTGCCGCGTGAACTCGGCGATGGGCACGGTCTCACCCCGGCGCAGCCGGGCGAGCAGCTCGAAATCAGTCGAGGTTAAGAGCCCGAGATTCTCGCAATTCTCGCGATAGATGCGCTCAAAGCTCTCGGCGAAGACGACACGAATGCCGGCCGCGAGCTCGGCGTACGGCGAGGCCTCGCGGGATGAGCCCTTCCCGCGCCGCCGCCCAGCGACTGACGCCGCAAATCCGCCTCGGGCGACCGCGCCACGAGTCACGGGGAACTGTCCGCCCGCCCTGAGCCCGAGGTAGGCGAACTCCCCGAGGGTCTTATCGTGGTAATAGCAGATGGACGCGGGCGTAATCTCATCGGTCGAGATGTCGTCCCGGAGCGGACCGGCCGCCTCGAGCTCCTCTCCGGCCAACTGCCGCGCCATAAGCGCTGCATCATCGACCAGAAACAGAACTTTGCCTTCGAGCCGGAATTGCTCGCGGCGTCTAGCGATTTGCCTCAAAGGTGCCTAACGTTACGCGTGACCGTGCCGCTCCAGCCCGCTCCGACGCCGCCTAGCGCAGCGGGGGCCCCGGCCCCACCCGTCAAATTCCCGCTCAGCTGGCTGCTCGACCATGCCGCACCACCCATTCAGTATCGCGCCATAGCAGAAGTTGCGCGACTCCCCTGGGCGGCAAGCGATCCATTCTCCGCGCTCCCGTACGCCCATCTCCCGGCGGTGCGGCTCGCGTTGAGCCAGCGCGCCGACGGCGAATGGGGCCCGACAATGCTGGGGTTGCCTCGTAACGTTGCATTTGACGGCATCGGTACGATCAACGCGGTGCGTCGACTCGTGGAGTACGGTTGGGATCGCGAATCTCCACCCCTGGCCAAGGTTCGACGCTTATTGTTCAGGCTGCTAGCCGAGGACGAGGATCCGGCGTTTCTGTTCGAGTTCGCCGGCGATTCTGAGGACGAGGACATGGCGCGCAGGGGGAGAGCGATCCTGCGCGAGGCGGCGGCGGCGGCATTGGCGCAGGCGGGATATGAGGGCGACCCGAGGCTCCGTGGTGCCGCGCGCCGAATCATCGAGCGGATCAATGCGTATTTGAAGTCGCTCCCCGTGAACGGCATGCGGCCCGTATGGGTGCGCGTCGGCAATCGCCAAGTGCTCCCGCCTGAGGCGGCGCCGCCCTCGGTGCACGCAATGATGATGCTCGCGTTCATGCCGCAATTTCGGAGCGAGTATCACGAGCACGTGGAGCGTCTCTACCAATTCTTGACGCAGCCACTGCCACGACAGGAATCCGCGCAACTCGTCGGCACGACGCCGGTGATGCAGCCGCACTTCGTCCTGGGCGACCTGCTCCCCCATCGCAATGCCGTCGACGCGGACGTCCCATTCGCGCTGATGTGGATGGAGTTGCTCGCGCGCCTGGGATTCTTGCGGCGCAATGACAACTGGTCGCGCTTGTTCGAGCGCTTCCTCGACGACCGCGATCGCAACGGCGTCTGGCATCCGCACAAGGGTCTCGCGAGTCCAAAGACCGAACACCCCGTCGCGTGGGCGAGCTACCCGCTCGTCGAGGAGACCGCCGAGGGTGAGGACCGATGGGCCGACGTCACGTTCCGCCTGGGCCTCATCGCTCGGCTGACCGGCCGCCCGATTGAGCTAATCTGACAGCGCGGCTGCACGGCCGGCTCGATCCGGCCGAGATGTTCCCGGCGGGGCTGCCGGGTTACTCGATCCGGTCTATACGCGTCTCGGCCCATCTCGATATTCGGGTCATAGAAGCGCTCGGCCCCGGCACGGTCCCAGCTCTCTTTATTCACGGCTGGGGATGCTCATGCTTCGTCTGGCGCCGCAACCTGCCAATGCTCGCGGCCAGCGGCATTCGCCCGTTCGCCATGGATCTCCCCGGTCATGGCCTCTCCGACAAGCCATTGGGCAGCGAGTACTACACGCCGGACGCCATGGCCGATGTCGTACTCGCGACACTCGATGCACTCGGTCTCGAACGCGCGGCGATCGTCGCGCATTCGCTCGGCTCCGTCGTCGCGCGCCGGGTGGCGGTGCGCGCGCCTGATCGCGTCGCTGCGCTCGTGCTATTGGCGCCGGTGAGTATTGGACGGGTCCCCATTGTGCCGCTGGCGAGGGCGATCTCGCCGCGATGGCTCGAGTCCCTGGTGCCGCACCTCACGTTCCGATGGACCATCGCCACGGGCCTGTGGCTCTCGCGAGCGGGGAAAACGGCCCTCAGTGCGCGAGAAGTGGATGAGTATTGGGCGCCGACGCAGTTCCCCGAGATGACGATGGCGGCCGTCCGAATGCTCCACGCATTCGACTGGGAGCCCGACACCAGTGCCATAACGACGCGAACGCTCGTCATACTCGCGGGCGGGGACCGTCTGGTCCATGCCGAGCCCAAACCGACGTACCACGTTGTGCGTGGCGCTGGGCATAATGTGCAGGAACAGGCCCCAGATGAGGTAAACAGCCTGGTGCTATCGTTCCTCACCGCTTAAACTTAAGTAACTCATAGCAATCGAAGATTTTGACGAAAACTGAAGTAACGTTTGATGAACTCGGGCTCAAGCCCGAAGTGCTAGTCGCGGTGCGCGAAGCTGGGTATACGCACCCAACCCCGATTCAACAGGAAGCCATACCGCTCGCACTCCGCGGGCGCGACTTGATTGGCCTAGCCCAGACCGGCACTGGCAAGACCGCCGCGTTCACGCTCCCCATTATCGACCGCCTTCTCGACGGCCCGCGCCGCACGCGCGTGCTGATCCTGACGCCGACGCGCGAGCTTGCCGCGCAGGTCGATGAGAGCTTCAGCAAGTACAGCAAGGGTAGCGGGCTCTCGGTCGTCGCCGTCTACGGCGGCGTCGGGCTCGACCCGCAAGAGAAGGCCCTGCGTCGCGGCGTCGACGTGGTCGTGGCGACTCCGGGCCGCCTGCTCGACCACCTCGAGCGCCAGAACGTATCGTTCGACCAGCTCGAAGTGCTGGTGCTCGACGAGGCCGACCGCATGCTCGATATGGGATTCGCGCCGCAGATCAATCGGATCGTCGCGCAGATCCCGCCCTACCGGCAGACGCTGCTGTTCAGCGCGACCATGCCGCCGGAGGTCGAGGCGCTCGCGCGGAAATATCTGCGCAAGCCGTTGGTCGTTCAGGTTGGCCGGCGTTCGGAAGCGGCCAACACCGTTACCCACGCGGTCTATCCCGTGCCGAAGGACAAGAAGTCGGCCCTGCTCATCGAGCTGTTGAACAAGCCCGAGATGGACTCGGTGCTCGTGTTCACCCGCACGAAGCACGGTGCGGACCGTGTGGTCCGACACCTCGAGCGCGCAAACGTCAACGCGGTGGCCATGCACGCGGACAAGACGCAGGGGCAGCGCACCAAGGCGCTCGAGGACTTCAAGAGCGGTCGTGTTCGGGTGCTCGTCGCGACCGACATTGCCCAACGCGGACTCGACATCTCCGGTATCTCGCACGTCATCAACTATGACGTGCCGCAGCAGCCGGAAGACTATGTGCACCGCATTGGCCGCACCGGCCGCGCCGCTGCCACCGGCGACGCCTACACGTTCATGTCGGCGGACGAGATCGCGATGGTCCGCACGATCGAGCGCATTATCGCGCAGCAGATCCCGCGGATCTCGGTCCCCGGGTACGATTTCGGGACCGTCGCGGCGGACTAACCCGCGCGTGCGCCTCGCTTCGCTCGTCGCAACGCGCACTGTGCGCGCGGCTCGCCGTGTCGTCCTGATATCGTTCGGCTCTCGCGCTCTGGTGTCTACCGGGATGCGAATCGGGTTCGTGGCGTGCCTCACTTTTCAGCCGGCAGGCGCGCAAGCGCCGCCGCCGAGCGATACGCTGATCACGTGGGGCGCACTGCCGCCAGGGACGCCGCATGCCGAACGGCTCCGAACGTATGATCTCAAGCACCAGATCGTGCACGTCCGATTCGACTGGCCCCGCCACGCGGTCGTCGGCTCGACGACGCTGACCATAGGCACGCTCGCGGGCCACCCGAACGTGCGCGAAGTACCACTCGATGCCGTCGACATGAAGATCGTGAGCGTCACGTCGCCCGCCGGCGCCGCGCTCCAGCACACGTACGATGGCCGCACGCTGACGGTCCACGTGCGCGTACCGGCAACGTTCACGGTCGTCTACGAATCCGTGCACCCAAAAAAGGGCGCGTACTTCATCGACCGCCGCCACGTCGTGTGGACGCAAGGCGACATGGAGGACACGCGCTACTGGATCCCGACGTACGACGAGCTGAACGACAAGACCACGTGGGAATTTTTTATTCGGACCCCGCATGGAGAGAAGGCGCTGTCCAACGGTCGGCTGGTGGGGTCTCGCGACGTCGACGGCGAGACAGAGTGGCATTGGTCGCTCGACCGCCCCGCGTCAACGTACCTCATGACGGTCGTCACCGGCGACTACGTCGTCGTCCAGGACAAGTGGCGCATGGTGCCACTCGGTTACTGGACGTACCCCGACTCCGTGCAAGCCGCCTGGCGCGGATTCGGGGAGACGCCCCGGGCGGTCGAGCTCTTCTCAACGAAGACGGGCGTCGACTTCCCCTGGGCGAAATACGACCAGATCGTCGCCCCCGATTTCATCTTCGGCGGCATGGAAAACGTCACGGCCACGACGCAGAGCGATGATGGCATCCTCCATCCTGCCTGGGCCGAGCCGGAGGCAAACGCCGCGGGCCTGATGGCCCACGAGCTCGGCCACGAATGGTTCGGCGACTACCTCACCATGGAGTGGTGGACGGACGCGTGGCTCTCCGAAGGGTTCGCCACGTTCTTAGAGCAGTACTACACCGAGACAGCGCACGGCGTCGACGAAGGCACACGCGATCGCCTCGGCGGCAACCGGCAGGTCGTCCAGTTCGACCGCGAGGCGCGGCGGCCGCTCGTGTATGACCGTTGGGTCAACGACCCGCTCGAGCTGTTCACGGTCATCTACCCCAAGGGCGCCGCGGTGCTGCAGATGCTGCGGCATCAGCTCGGCGACTCCGTGTTTTGGGCCGCGATGCACAAGTACACGGTCGATCACGCATACGGCGAGGTGACGACCGCTGACCTCGAGCACGCCTTCGAGCAAACCACCGGCCGCGACTTCTCTCTCTTTTTCAAGCAGTGGGTCTACAACGCCGGCATGCCCGCATTCCGCGTCTCGGCCACGTACGACTCCGTCGCCAAGCAGGTGACGTTCACCGCGCGCCAAGTGCAGCCACGCGACAGCCTCACGGATTTCTTCGACGCACCCGTTGATGTCGCCGTCTTCACGGACCACGGCGTAACACACGGCATCGTGAACGTGCACGGAGAGGAATCCACCGGGATCTTCGCAGTCGATGGGCCGCCGAAGGCCTATCGCTGGGACGTCGGCCACTGGGTGCTCGAGGTCTACGACTTTCCGCGCTCGACGTCGATGCTGACCTATCAGGTACAGCACGACACCGATGTCGCCGGACGGTTGGAGGCAGTGAAGCTCCTGCACGCCGATCCAGCCGTCGCCAATGCCGCCCGGAACGATCTCGATTGGGGCGTGCGCGCGGCGGCCGCGGCCGAGCTGACCGATGCCAAGGGTCTCGTTGCCGTGCTTCATGACCGCGACTCGCGCGTGCGCTCCGCGGCGGCAAAGGCACTGGCAGTGGCCGGATTGTCGGGGCAAGATGTGGTCGTCAGTCTCAAAGAAGTGGTGAGCGGCGACTCGTCTCTGTTCGTCCGCGGGACCGCGCTCGTGGCGCTGGCCCGACTCGACACCGCGGCCGCGCTGCCGATGATCCGTTCGATGCTGACCATGGATTCCTGGACAGACGTCGAGCGGTCGGCCGCGCTAGAAGCGCTGGCACTCACCCATTCACCCGACGCGTTCACGTTGGCTTCACATTTCGTCGCGCCGGGCGCGTCGCGATTCACCCGGCTGGCGGCGATCGAGACGCTCGTGGCGTCCGGTCGCGAGACGAGTCTCAAGGACAGCGCCGCGAAGGAGCTGTCGCCGGACCTCGACGACCCGGATCTCTTTGTCCGGGAAGCTGTTGCCCGTTCGCTGGG
>Ga0210393_10000904_pt1 | contig 25496 bp, 21 predicted proteins | sample IncBWC27OmetaG_FD_160068 | JGI IMG/M metagenome (GOLD analysis project Ga0210393, IMG submission 160068) | Forest soil microbial communities from Barre Woods Harvard Forest LTER site, Petersham, Massachusetts, United States - Inc-BW-C-27-O ...
TCTCGACGAGGACGCCAATCATTATCGCCGGCCCATCGTCTGCAACCGCTATCGCACGCCGATCGAACTGTTCGACCGCCATCTCTACGAGAAAGGCAGCCTCGTGCTGCACATGCTGCGCCGCGTCACCGGCGACGCGCTGTTCTTCAAATCGCTCAACCTCTACTGCACGCGGCATCGCGGCGCCAACGTCATCACGCAGGACCTGCAGCGCGCGTTCGAGGACACGACAGGCCGCAACCTCGATTTTTTCTTCGACCAGTGGGTCTACAAGGAAGGACATCCCGAAATCGAAGTCTCGAGTTCTTTCGACGATAAGAAAAAACTGCTCAGCGTCACCGCCAAGCAGACGCACAAGACCGGCGACACGATCGCGTCGGCGTTCAGTTTTCCCGTGACGATTGCGCTGATGGATGCCGACGGCCATGAAGTCCGGCATCGCGTCGAAATCAACGCGCGCGAGCAGGGTTTCACTTTCGCGATGGACAAGGCGCCGAAGGCGGTGCGGTTCGATCCCGAACACGACATTCTGAAAACGATTAAGCACAAGCGCGGACGCGAGGCGCTCGAAGTGGTGCTACGGCACGCGCCCGAAGCGATCGGCCGCGCGGCCGCAGCGCGCGAGCTCGGCAGCGAAGGCAGCCCGCAAGCGACGGCGGCGTTGTGCGACGCGATGCTCACCGACAAGTTCTGGGGAGTGCAGGGCGACGCAGCGACGGCGCTCGGGACGATTCGCACGACCGCCGCGCTCGACGCGCTGCTCGAAGGACTCAAGCTGCCGCATCCGAAGGTGCGGCGCGCCGTCGCACGCGCGCTCGGTAATTTCCGCGGCGACCAGCGCGCGGCGTCGGCGCTGGCCGAGGTCGTCGCGAAAGGCGACGAAAGCTATTTCGTCGAGGCAGAAGCAGTTCTGTCGCTGGGCAAGACGCGCGACGAGCGCGCGTTCGCGCATCTGACGGAAGCGCTCAAACGCGACTCGTACCTCGAAGTGATACGAACTCACGCGATGGCCGGGATGGCCGAGCTGCGCGACGAGCGCGCAATTGACATCGCGCGCGACTATTCGGCGTACGGCCGGCCCGCGCGCGCTCGCGTGGCCGCGGTCGGCACGTTGGCGCGGTTTGCGGCGCTCAAGGAGAACCGGCGCATCGAGATTCTCGATTTGATGACGCCGCTGGTCGACGATCGCGAGTTCATGGTGCGGATGCGTATTCCGTCGGCTTTTTCGGAGGTCGGCGACTCGCGCGCGCTGCCGGCTCTGCGGCGTCTGGCAGATCGCGACCTCGACGGCCGCATCCAGCGCCACGCCAACGACGCCATCACGGCGATTAGCGAAGGCCGCAGCCGCATCGAAGAGGGCCAGCGCCTGCGCGAAGACATCGACAAGCTGCGCGACGACAACAAGAAGCTGCAGGAGCGCCTCGAAAAGATCGAAGCCGTGGCGCGCGACAAGCCAGCCTGAACGGTCGCGCTCCGTTCCCGCCCTTCATCCCTTCTGCGCGAAGTCAGCAATCTTGCTCCGCCTGGTTGCGGAAGCAAGCCTACCTGCTTCATGGGACGAGAAAACATTCCATGTTTTCTCCTGCGTGATCAAAGCATAATATCTGCGGCGTAACATCAAGGATAAGCCGTAGAGGGACCGAGATGTCGAATGTAGGTCTTCGCGGGCGCGGAGGGGATTGAATGAAATCATCAAAAGGCCGCTCAACTAGTCGGATTCGACTACCGCTGAGCTGCGCCATTCTAATTGTGGCTATAGCCAGCTATTGGCAGGTGGCAGGAGCACAATCAGCACCTGCCCCTTTGATTACCGAGACGGTAAGCGACACCAAGCTGGTCACGCTCGCTGGCAATACGCGTCCCGAGGCGAATGCCGCCAATGATCGCGGCGCAGTTGCCGCAGACTTCCCGCTCGAGCACCTGCTGCTCCAATTGCGGCGCTCTCCCGCACAGGAACAGGCGCTCGACAATTACATCGACGAAATGCAGGACCCGAAGTCGCCGAATTACCATCACGCGCTGACGATTAAGGAACTGCGACAGCGGTACGGATTGGCGGAGCAAGACCTGGACAAAATCGAGGATTGGCTCAAGTCGCACGGCTTCACGATCAACCGAGTCTATCCCAACGGAATGGTGATCGATTTCTCCGGCACCGCGGGCCAGGTGAGCGAAGCATTCCATACCGAAATTCATCAGCTCGACGTGAACGGCAAGATGCACATCGCCAACATGAGCAATCCGCAGATACCGGCCGCGCTGGCGCCTGCGGTCGTGGGAGTGGTGTCGCTGAACGACTTCAGGCCGCAGCCGCAGAGTCGCGTGAACCCGAACTACACCTACAGCTGCAGCAACTCTCCATTTTCGAGCACCTGCTTCGCGCTGGCTCCGGCGGATTTGGCGACCATCTACAATCTGAGTCCGCTGTTCTCGGCCGGCATCTCGGGCCAGGGTCAGACCGTCGTGGTGATCGAGGATACCGACGTCTATGCGCTGAGCGATTGGAGCACCTTTCGTTCGACGCTCGGCCTTTCCTCGTTCACTGGCGGATCCGTTTCGCAAGTACATCCGGCGAGCTGCACCGACCCAGGCGTCCAAAGTGGCGCCGAATTCGAAGCGATCCTGGATGCCGAGTGGGCCAGCGCGGCGGCGCCCAGTGCGGCCATCGAGATAGCCACCTGCGCCGACAGTCAAACTACTCCCGGACAAATTCTTGCCTTGGAGAATCTGGTCAACTCCAAGACCACGCCGCCCGCCATCGTGAGCAACAGCTACGGCACCGCAGAGGCCTTGCAGGGACCGACCTTCAACGCCGCGATCAATTCCATTTATCAAACCGCGGTAGTGACGGACCTCGTGTCGATCTTCGTTGCGTCGGGAGACTCGGCGGCGGCATACGCCGACCAGGGCTTTGTTAGAGAGAACGATGAAGAGGCAGCGAGCAGGGGAATTTCCGTCAACGGAGCGGCGTCCACTCCCTACAACGTGGCGGTTGGCGGGACCGATTTCAGCGACACGTTCGCCGGCACGAACAGCACCTACTGGAGTTCGTCGAATACGGCCGCCTTTGGCTCCGCGCTTTCCTACGTTCCGGAAATACCGTGGAATGACTCGTGCGGGAGCGCCCTGATCGTCAGCTTCCTTGAATTTCCCTCAACCTTCGGCGCGGGCAGTCTTTGCAACGCCGGCGAAGGTTTGGACATCTCGGGCGGCAGCGGCGGACCTAGCGGCTGCGCAACCGGAACGCCGTCCACATCGGGAGTGGTAAGCGGAACCTGCAAGGGGTACGCGAAACCAAGCTGGCAATCGGTCAAGGGCAATCCAGCCGACAGCGTGCGCGACCTTCCCGACGTGGCACTGTTCGCGTCCAACGGGCCTTGGGGACATTCGTTCGTGACGTGCGATTCCGATCCCGCTGACGATACCGGCGGCTGCGCCCCCGGCGGCGGAGGAACCTCGTTTGCCGCTCCGATAATGGCGGGGATACAGGCACTGGTGAATCAGCATACTGGAAGCCGTCAGGGGAATCCGAATCCCACGTACTACTCGCTGGCGAACGCAGAATACGGCGCGAGCGGATCGTCGTCGTGTAACTCTTCTAACGGCAACGCCGTCGGCAGCACGTGCATCTTCTACGACATAACCGAGGGCGACAACGACGTACCCTGCACCGGCACTCACAACTGTTACGACCCGTCAGGCACATATGGCGTGCTGTCCACCTCGAATACGGCGTTTCAACCGGCGTATCAGGCGACAACTGGATGGGATTTTGCGACCGGCATTGGGAGCGTCAATGCGTACAACCTGGTGATGGCATTCGGAGCGAGCCCGTCGCCCACCGCCACGGCCACCGCTACCGCAACAGCGACTCGCACCGCAACTTCGACCCCGACCGGAACCGCCGGCACGCCGACTCGAACCGCGACTGCTACTGCGACTCGTACCGCAACTCCGACAGCGACCGGGACCGGCGGCACGCCGACCGCTACCGCAACGGCAACCGCCACTCGCACGGCAACGGCCACTGCGACCGGAACACTCACTCCCACCGCCACGCCGACGCCCGGCGGCGGACGGATAACAGTAAGCTCCAAGTCCTTGAACCTGGCCGCGCTGCCCGGCGCCACCGCGAGCGCCAGCATAATTGTCGGCAATGTTGGTACAGGACCGCTGCAGGTTCAGGTGGGCTCGCCTGGCCACAATCCTCCCCTGTCTGAGACCGGAGGAGGCTCCTTCACCCTGCAGGCGAACGCCCATAGCACGGTGACGTTCACTTACGCGCCCACGAAGAAGGGTTCGGTCAAGGGTCAGTTCAAGATAACGAGCGACGATCCCACGCATAAAAAGGGATTCAAGGTGAAGATCAAGGCCAAGGCGAAATAGCGCAAAAAAAGCGGCGGGCCAATGGCCCGCCGCCTAGTCGGCGCGAAGTGGCGTGCTTACGCGTCGTAGTAGAGCGCGAATTCGTACGGATGGGGCCGCAACCGAATCGCGCTAACTTCATTAGCCATTTTGTATTCGATCCAGGTTTCGATCAAATCTTCGGTGAAGACGTCGCCCTTCAGCAGGAACTCGTGATCCTTCTTCAGGTTGCCCAGCGACTCCTCGAGCGACGCGGGCATGCTCGGCACCTCGGCCAGCTCGGCCGGCGTCAGTGCATAGATGTCCTTGTCGAGCGGCTGGCCCGGATCGAGCCGGCGCTGAATCCCGTCGATACCCGCCATGAGCATCGCAGAGAACGCGAGATACGGATTGCAGGTCGGGTCCGGGAAACGCACTTCGATTCGCTTCGCCTTCGGCGACGGCGAATACATCGGGATTCGCACCGAGGCCGAGCGGTTTCGCGAAGAGTACGCCAGGTTGATCGGCGCCTCGAAGCCCGGCACCAGCCGGCGATACGAGTTCGTGCCCGGATTGGTGAAGGCCGCGATAGTCGGCGCGTGATGCAGGATGCCCGCGATGTAGTGCATCGCAGTCTCCGACATTCCCGCGTAGCCGTTGCCCGCGAATAGCGGCGTCTCGCCCTTCCAGATGCTCTGGTGCGTATGCATCCCGGTGCCGTTGTCGCCGAAAATCGGCTTGGGCATGAAGGTCGCCGTCATGCCGTGGCGCACCGCCACGTTCTTGACGATGTATTTGTACCAGGTCAGCCAGTCGGCCATCTTGGTCAGCGTCTGGAAGCGCATGTCGATTTCAGCCTGACCTGCCGTCGCGACTTCGTGATGCTGTTTCTCGACGCGGATGCCCACGCGCTCCATCTCGAGCACCATCTCGGTGCGGATGTCCTGCAGGGTGTCCACCGGCGGCACCGGGAAATAGCCGGCCTTGTTCTTGACCTTGAAACCGAGATTCGCGCCTTCCTTGACGGCGCCGTCTTTGCCGCTGTTCCAGTTACCTTCGTTCGAATCGATGTAGTAGTAGCTCGAATTCTGCGTGGTGTCGTAGCGCAGCGAGTCGAAGATGAAGAACTCCGGCTCGGGTCCAAAGAACGCCGCGTCGCCGATGCCGGTGGTCTTGAGATAGGCCTCGGCCTTGCGCGAGATGTTGCGCGGGTCGCGCGTGTAGTCGGCGCGGGTAATCGGATCGGAGATGTTGGCGATGATGCTCAGCGTCGGATCCTTGGTGAAAGGATCCATCACCGCAGTATCCGGGTCTGGAATCACCAGCATGTCGCTGTTGTCGATCGCCTGCCATCCGCGAATCGACGAACCGTCGAAGCCCAAGCCTTCGTCGAAGGGAGCTTCATCCTTGAACTCCGAGATCGGGGCAGTGAAATGCTGCCACGTGCCAAGCAGGTCGATGAATTTCACATCGACCATCACCACGCCCTTTTCCTTGATCATTGCCAATACTTGTTTTGGCGTCATCTAAACCGTAACCCTCCTGGCCGCTTTACGGGGCGGCATATTTGTAGTTATCGATCGATCGGTCCTTGAGATTCGTTTCTTGTCACGAACGCTTTCCGAACGCAAATGCGCCGCCCATTAAACGGGCAGTTGACGGGTACTCAAGCAGCGCGACAGGTCGGACTACCCATGCTTCTGCCAAGGAATCCGTGCATTCTGCAACTATTTCTCCCCAATCTTCAGCCCACTAGCTTGATTACAGCAAAATAAATGCCCAGCATGATCAGCCCCATCGGCACGCCGATTTTCGCCCACGAGGCGCTTCCGATTCTCAAGGCGCCCGCGCTCACGATGTTCGGAATGTTGCCGGGGATGAGCATCCCGCCCGAAACCAGCAGCGACAGAATCGCCTCGCGCGCGCGCGGCAGCGTCATGCTATGGACCTCGAGCGCGACCAGCGTCGCATTGTCGAGCGCAGCGGACACGGTGTTCGCCCAGAACAGGAGGTCGTTGCTCATCTTGCTGACGTACTCGTTGGCGATTGGGCCGTACGAATGGCTGATCAGCACCAGACCCGCGATAAACGCGAAGACCTTGCCGGCTTGGACGAAGATCGTGCCGTACGCTTGACGCACATGCGCCCCGGCCGGCGCCTCGGAGTATTCGCCACGTCCGAATGCGCCCGCGACAATAGAACTCGCCAGCACGCCCGGAAAGACCCACGGCGCCAGCAACTGGAACAGTCCAAAGAAGTGCAAGTCGAGCGCTCGCGCGGCCAGGGTCGAAAGCGGTTCGCCCAACGGCGTCAACGACGCGCCCATTCCGATCGCGAAGCATCCCGCCACCGTCACGCGCACCCGCTTGTCGCCCGTGAAATGCAGCAGCCCGGTCACCTCGACCAGCACCAGCGCACCGACGATCGCCGTGATAACGCTCGATATAGACGCGATGACGAAGACCGATGCGGCGGTCAGCACCGGGCGCGAGACGCGACGCCGCAGACGGCGGAATGCGAGGTCGAGCCAGGGCCGCGTCCATCCGAACACCAACGCCGCAACTATCACGGCAATGCTGATGGCGATGGGTTCGTGCAACGCCTCGAGCACCAGTTCGAGCGTAAAGCCGGTACCCAGCAGGGTCGCCAGCACGCCGAGCGTGAGGCAGTACAGCTCGATGTTGTGTTCGATCCTGGTGACGGCCAGCGGTCCGAACAGCAGCAGAGCGAGGATGACGATCGCGGATGCGTGATTCATGGGTGGGCGCGCGAACAACTATCACGCATCGCGCGCGCGTTTCCATCGTCCTGGAAAGCAAAGCGGCGGGTCCGATTGTTCGGACCCGCCGCTGGTGCGCATCGCTGCGCGACTGTCTTTTATATCTCCGCGAAGATTAGAAGGCGTAGATAATGTTGGCGGCCAGGGTGTCGTCGCCACGCCACAGATGCTGCCCGTCGTATGCAGGCGGGATCGCGCCGGTGGTCACGAAATTGTTGTTCGCGAACGAATTCTCGCTCGAATTGTCGTGCCGGTATTCCAGCCGTGCGATCAGGCCCGTAACCTCGGGGATCTTGTAGCTGATGGTCTGCGTGATCTCCCACAAGGTCTGCGCGTCGCCGTTCGTGCGCGCGCCGTCCATATCGTCGAAGAATTCGGCACGTGTCGCCGTCTCAATCGACGGAGTCCAATCGTACACTATGTATTGCGCCACTCCCTGCCAGGTCGCGCTATGACCATTGATCACCGGACCTGACTGCGATGCGTACAGATATTCGGTCTGCAGCGTCAGGTTGGGTATGAACGACGGCTTCCAGGTGGCGATCGGGTCGATCGCGCCCAGATTCATATTGGATTTGCTCGTAGTGACAGTGGTGCCGGAGCTGGACGCCAGGTTGGCCGGCTGAACGTTCGGTCCCCAGATGCCGTTGACGACCAGGCTGAGGGACTTGTCCTTGGTGTTGACCGTCAGCTCGCCCTCGTAGTTCGGGCCACCGTTGGTGTTCGACATCGGATCATCCCAGCCGTTGTTCAGGCCGGCGGTCAGCGCTACGTAGTCGTTGAACGTATAGCTGGCGCGGATACCGGTGTGGGTCAGCGGCTCGCCCAGGGTGAACAGCAGGCCGCGGCTCTCGTTGTAGTTCTGGTTGTTGTAAACGGGGATAATCTCGGCGCCCAGCAGCGTCACGAAACGTCCGGCTTCGAAGCTCACACCCGACCCGATCGGCGCAGTATAGGTCAGGTAGTACTGGGTCGGATCGATCCACTGACCACCGACGCGTGCCACTTCCGAATAGTTCGTGGCGCCGGAAATCGAATTCGCGACCTGACCTACGTTGATGTCGGTCACGAATCCAACGGTGCCATCGCGCTCGATATGCAGGTTGCCCTGGGTGAGCGTGAATCCGTCCTCATCCCATGCGCGGAAAGTGTTGACGTTGTTGTTAGGCTGATTGAAGCTGTGCTCGTAGCCCGCATCAACCATCGCGTGAACCGCGATGCCGAGGTTATCCGACAGATTCTTCTGAATAGCCGCGATGTTGGATTCGGCAACGCCCACATGCTCGCCGATTGTCGCCGGCGCCGTACCCGCTGGCGCAGGCACCGCGACCACGATTTGCTTCTCTATCTGCTTGATATCGCTCGAATTGTCGTACGTCTGCTTCTGCAGATTGCCGACCTGACCCGACAAAGCGTTGAGCCTCTGCTCTTCGCTGGAACTCGAGACGGTCGTGGTGGTGGTCTCTGCGACTACATGATGGTGGTGACGTCGATGCGTCGTAGTGGTGGTTGTGGTCGTTTGAGCCCAGGCGCTCGCGTTGCACAGCAGTCCAATGAATGCGACCCCGACAACCAAGCGTAACCAAGCAAACCCCCGTATCGTTTTCCTTTTGTTCACTATCTCCTCTCCTCCCGAGTGCGCGGCTCTTAGCCGCGGCTTCCTGCGCCCACACGTAGCGGGCTACGGTGATGAACCGGCTGCATGGTTACAAGATTCATACCGGTGTAATAATGTTGCCGGGGCGAAAATCCTTTGAATAAATAAGGAATTTCGTTCCTCCGGTGACATTAGTGATGCCCGTATGAGATCCAATTGCCGCGCAGTTAATCAGATAAACCCCTCGATCCGAATGTCGATGTCGATTAATCATCCACATCTCGCGACGCGCAAAATTAACTATTTGAATTCCGCACAGGTTTCAAGATGATGAACTTTGAATTAACTGAGGCTCAGGAAGAGATCGTCAGGCAGGTTCGAACCCTATGCGGCGGCTTTCCGGACGAATATTGGCGCGATCACGATCGCCGCGCCGAATTTCCCCATGACTTTTTTGCCGCGGTTGCCGCTGCCGGGTACCTCGGCGTCGCGATTCCCGAGCGCTACGGTGGCAGCGGACTGGGAATCACCGAGGCCGCCCTCGTAATGCGCGAGGTGGCGGCGTCGGGCGGTGCGATGGCGGCAGCCAGCGCGGTCCACCTCTCCATTTTCGGCGTGAGCCCGCTCGTCTTCCACGGCAGCGAGGAGCAGAAGCTGCGTTATTTGCCCAAGGTGGTCAGTGGCGAGCTGCACGTCGCGTTCGCCGTTACCGAACCCGACGCCGGCAACGACATTACCCACATCAAGACCGCGGCCCGCCGCGACGGCGACAACTACATCATCAACGGCCGCAAAGTGTTCACCACCAAGGCGCGCGAGGCCAAACGGATGCTCCTGCTGACGCGCACCACGCCCTTCGAGCAGGTCAGCAAGAAGACCGACGGCATGAGCCTGTTCTTCGCCGAGCTCGATCCTGGGTCGGTCGAGATTCGCGAGCTCGAGAAACTCGGCCGCGCCGCCGTCGACACCAACCTGTTGTTCATCGACGGCTTGAAAGTCTCGGCGTCGGATTTGATCGGTGGCGAAGGCCGCGGCTTTCATTGCCTGCTCGACGGATTGAATCCGGAGCGCATCCTGGTGGCCGCCGAAGCGATCGGAATCGGCCGCGCCGCGATTGCCAAAGCGGTCCGCTATGCGAAAGAACGCGTCGTGTTCGGTCGCCCGATTGGACAGAACCAGGCTATCGCCCATCCGCTCGCCGATTCGTACTCCAAGCTCGAAACGGCCGAACTCATGATGCTGAAGGCGGCCTGGCTATTCGACAATCGCAAGCCGTGCGGGCCAGAGGCCAACACCGCCAAGCTGCGCGCGGCCGACGCCGCGTTCGAGGCCTGCGATCGGGCGGTGCAGACGCTGGGCGGCTACGGCTACGTTCGCGAATACGACGTCGAGAGGTATTTTCGCGAATGCCGCCTGCTGAAAATCGCGCCGGTGTCGCAGGAGATGGTCCTGAACTCGATAGCCGAGCATGTGCTGGGCCTCCCGCGTTCGTATTAGGGCCCCCGATGCGTAGGAACGCGATAATCGTTCTGCTGGGCGCGCTGTGCTTCGCCGGCTACGTGTTTTACGCACTGGTCGGCGTGGAGCCGGTTAAGGTGGGCGACACTCGCCTGGTGCGCACCGGCGGCCAAGTACTGGTGGAAGGCGAAGTTCGCAACACCGGCGACGATACCGGCCCGCTCCAGGTCGAAGTCCACTATTTTGACCGCGACGGCCATTCGATCGGCAAGGATGTCGTTTCGGTTGACGGCCTCCGTCATGGCGCGGCCGCGCACTTCAAAAGTCCGCCGCGGCCTGACGACGGCGTCGCCGATTTCTCGATTTATCTCAATCATGGCCGAAACCCCTATGGAAATTAACGAAGAACCGGCCGTCGCGACATGAATATGACTAATTCAAGAAATAAGTCAGCGATATCGTGAATATTTGACAAGTCATTAAGTCTAAACAGTTTGTAGGGCGATGAAGGCTCTGGAAGCGGATGCTCGGTCGACTGCATCGACAAGGTCATCGACCGTACGTTTGCCTTTAAGTCGTTTTGATGGTACTAACTGTAAGTGTCGAATACCACCTATTGGTGGAGGTGGAGATCTAATTGTGGATCGCGCCTGGCAAAAACAAAGGGGAAGAGGAAACATGGCACGGATCAAGGAACGCAACTTCGGGCAAGTAATTCGTGAGCGCCGAAGGCAACTAGACCTGACGCAAGAGGAAGTGGCCCGGCGCATCAAAACCTCCACGCCGTATGTTGGACATCTGGAGTCCAGCAAACGCCATCCGTCCGACAAGATCGTGACGCGCCTCGCTGAAGTGTTGGGGCTCGACCGCCGCGAGCTGTTCTTTCTCGCGAATCCTCGCGCGCAGGCCTTGCTGACGCCGCAGGTTGAGCCCACCGCCGATTCGGCGTGGGAAGACTTCAAGCGGAACGATCAACTTCGCCGCGTTCACAACATCACCAGCGGCGAGATGGAGATGCTTTCGCGAGTGGCGTTGCTCGGCGACGTCCGTTCCACGCGCGATTTCATCTACATCCTGAATACCGTTCGTCACGCTGTCGGCAGATAGCGGCGGCGTCCGCAACTGAAGCAAGCGGGACGCGGGAGCATTGCCTCCCGCGTCCCGCTTTATTTCTTCGCGCGTCGAAATCCACGGTCTGGTCAAGCTCGCACCGCGCAGCCTAAGCTCGACAGCATCATGGGCGAGCCCGCACGATCGCACGATACTGCCGTTGGCATCGCGCGATGGCCGCAGCGCTATACGGTCGTCGCGCTGTTCTTTCTCGGCACCGCGCTTTGCTACATCGATCGCATCAGCATCTCTGTCGCGATAATCCCGCTCGCGCGTCAATTCGGTTACGACTCCGCCGCGCAAGGACTCGTACTGTCCGCGGTGTTCTGGGGCTACCTGTGGACGCAGCTCATCGGCGGATGGATGGCCGATCGATTCGGCGGCCATCGCGTGCTGGCGGCCGGCGTCGCCATCTGGTCGATTGCGACTTTCGTCACGCCGATCGCAGCCGCCACCTCATTTTCCGCACTGCTCGCCGCTCGCGTGCTGCTCGGTCTTGGCGAGGGCGTCAACTTTCCGTCGATTCACAGCCTCACCTCGCGCTGGACGCTCCCGTCCGAGCGCGCGCGCGTGTTATCGGTGAACTACAGCGGCATGTACGTCGGCACAGTCGCAGCGCTGAGCGCGAGTCCGCTGATCATCAAGGCGTTCGGATGGCCCGCGCTGTTCTACATTTCAGGCGCGCTCGGCCTGGTGTGGGTCGCGGTGTGGCTGTACGTTGCCGCCGACCGGCCTGAAACCTCGTCGCGCATAACTGATGCGGAGCTGACGTTGATCACCTCGATGCGCTCGGCCGAGCCGCGCGCCGTTCGAGTACCGTGGGCGGCAATCGCGCGCGAGAAAGCGGTGTGGGCGATCGTCGTCGCGCATTTTTGCAGCAACTTCGGCTTCAACATCCTGCTGCTCTGGATGCCGACCTATCTGCATCACACCTTCAGCGTGCCGCTCGCGCGAGTCGGCGTCTATTCGATCATTCCGTGGATTGCGACGTTCTTCGCCATCACGTTTTCGGGCTGGCTGGCTGACACTCTCATCGCGCGCGGCCTCGCTGTCGGCACCGTGCGCAAGTCGATGCAGGGCGCGGCCTTCACGCTCGGTGCGGTATCGCTGCTGGCCGTGCCCGCCGCGCATTCACCGGCTATGGCGGTCGTGCTGCTCACGCTCGCAGCCACTTCGAACGGCATCGGCTCGGCGGCCTTCGGCGTCAATCACCTTGACGTCGCGCCGACCTACGCCGGAATCCTGATGGGCATCTCGAACACCTTCGCGACCATCCCGGGCATCATCGGCGTCGCGGCGACGGGGCTGATCGTGCAGGAGACGAAGTCGTTCAGCGCCGTTTTCTATCTGATCGCGGCGGTCTACGGATTCGGAATGTTTTTCTACCTGCGATGGGCCAGCGGCGATCAAAAGCTCTGAAGTTTTCGGGTAGCGCATAGCTTGAGAGTCGCGATATACCCGTAAGGCAAAGGGAGCGCGATCAGCCCGCGATCATCCAATGACCAAGCCGAGCACACTGTCGCCGTACCGATGGATCATCGAAGTCCTGTTGCTGCTGTTGCTGATCGCGCAGTCGCTCGCATGGCTGGCACCGGCTCCGATACTCCAGGAAATCAGGAGCGGGCTCGGAATCTCACTCAGTAGCGCCGGTCTGATCATCTCGATCATCGCGCTATGCATCGGCATCTTCTCGCTGCTCGGCGCCGTCGTCGCCGAACGAATCGGCGCACTGCGCGCATTGCTGATCGGAATCTGGCTGATGGCGATCGGACAGGTCGCCAGCGGCTACGTACCGAATTTCGCCGCGCTGCTCGCTTGCCGCGTGCTCGAAGGCGTCGGCTACGGGCTGGTTATCGCGCCGCCCGGCACGCTGACGATGCAATGGTTCGGCGAAGGCGAATGGCCGTACATCAACATGATCAACTTCGCCTTCGGCTACGTCGGCCTCACTGCCGTGTTCCGCGTGACGCCGGCACTGTTCGTCGCGGTCGGCTCGTGGCGGATGACCTTGATGTGGTACGGCGTCGGCTCGGCGGGCGTTGCGCTGTTGTGGACTATCCTCGGCCGCGAGCATCGCGGCGCGGCCGTCGCACCCGCGCCGGTCGCAGTCGAAGCGCCCGCGGAACGCAGCTCGGCGCTCAGAGAAGTCGCGAAGATGCGTGACGTGCTCCTGATCGCAGGGGGACTCTTCGGCGGGATGTGGGTCTTCCAGCTCTACACGGCGTTCCTGCCTGAGTTTTTCCGCACATACCGAAGCATGTCGATGGCGGAAGCGTCGCTGATGACGCAGGTGCTGCCGCTCACCGGTCTGTTTGCCGCGCTCGGCGGCGGAATCGGCACGGGAATGTCGGGACTGCGCAAACCGTTCACCTGGCCGATCGCGTGTTGCACTCTTCTCGGATGCGCCGGCGCGATCACGTTCGCCGATCCGATGTGGATCAGATTGTCGCTCGTCCTGGTTGGAATCGGCGCCTCCGCTTCCCTCGCAGCGATCACCACGCTGCTGATGGAGCTGCCCAACATGAATCCGACGCGCCTGGGCGCGGCTATCGGATTCGTCTGGGCGATCGGCTACTTCGGCGCGTTCATCTCGCCGTTTCTGGGCGGCGCGCTCGCAGCACACATCGGACTGCGCACCGTGATGCTCACGTTCCTCGTCTTCCAATTTCTGCCGATCGTGACGATGTACTTCCTGCCCGAAACGGGACCCGGCCGCACTCGCTACCAGATCGAGACCGCTGCCGCATCGTAAGGCTCGTTGGTCATTCGGCGCCGCCGCGACTCCGCCGATGATCGCCCAGCGGCTGCATCGGCACGACCTTCATCAACTCCTCATGCAGGATCGTGTTGTCAGCGACCAAGCCCTCGAGCTTCACGTTGGGTCGATTGAAGCGCAGCGCGTGGCCCGCAGCGTCGGTGATCGTGCCGCCCGCCTCGGCGACGAGCGCCGCCCCCGACGCGATGTCCCACTCACTCTTCGGCGAGCGTGTAAACGACGCATCGCCCTTCCCCGCCGCAACCATCGCGAGCTTGTACGCGACGCTGCCGGTCGGGCTCACTTTCAGCAATTTGTCGAACACCTGCCATTCACCCCGCGCCGTTTCGCTGCGGCTGGCGAGCACGGTCGCGCGCTTGAGCACTCGCGTCCGCGTGACGCGCACGCGCTGCGAATTCAGAAAACATCCGGCGCCGCGCGCCGACGAATACAGCTCGCGCTTGATGGGATTGTAAGTGACGCCGAGGACAGGCACTCCGTCTTCGATTAGCGCGATCGCAACCGCGAACTCGGGAATGCCGTTGATGAACTCCCTCGTACCGTCGAGCGGATCGACGATCCAGACTCGCCGGCATTTCAGGCGGTCGTCGTTATCCGCCGTCTCTTCGGACAACCAGCCATATGCGGGAAACGGATCGCGCAGCAAATTCTTGATTGCCTGATCGGCTTCGAGGTCGGCTGCCGTGACCGGGTTGTCCTTTCCCTTCGATCCAATCTTGAGTCCCTCGCGCTTCCAATAGCTGCGAAGTATCTCACCGGCAACCCGCGCCGCCTTCTTTGCGAGCGCCAGCTCCCGCGTCAAATCACTCTCTTCCATAGTTCCTTCCAGCGCGGAAATCCTAGCTGCACCTCGCCGCAGATTCCATCGCGACTGGTTTGCCCTTTTCGCGACCATGCACCTAAGATGGCTGCGGGGACGAAAGCCGATGGCGGTTATCGCGATCAGTCAACAGATTGGCAGCAGGGGAATCGAACTTGGCGAACTCGCGGCGCGGGAACTTGGTTATCGTTTCCAGACCGGCGAGCAGCTGATCGCCGAAACTGCGAAGCGCTTCAACGTGAGCGCCGAGCAGATGAAATGGTTCGACGTGCACGCTCCGCATTTCTGGGAGCGCAAGACCGAGAGCACGCGCTTCGCCGCGTACTATCGCGCCGTCTTCCTGCAAGAGGCCGCGCAGGATCGCATCGTCGTGGCGGGGCGCGGCTCGTCGCATTTTCTGCCCGAGGGCGGATGCGGCATCAGGGTGCGCACGATGGCTCCCCTGGCCAATCGCATTAACCAGGTGGCGCAGGACGAAAAGCTCGCCGCGGGCGCCGCGGAGAAGCGAGTGCGCGATTTCGACGCGGAAGTGAAGGCGCGCATCCACAGCCTGTTCGGCCAGGATATCGAAGACCCCGCGAGTTACGACCTGACCATCAACACGGCGCGCCTGCCGCTTGCGTCGCATGCCAACACGCTGGCGACGCTCGCGACTCATATCGACAGCGACGGCAACCCTGAGCGCATGAAGTGCATGCGCGACGCCGCAATCGCCGCGCAGGTGCATGCGGCGTTGGTGGCGCATCCGAAGATCCAGGACGCGCAGATGTCGGTGAATTGCTCGGCCGGACGCGTGCGCGTCAGCGGTGTCGGCCTCGTACCGCCGTGGGACGAGCTTGTCATCGGTGTCGCGCAGACGATCGAAGGCGTCGCGTCGGTCGAAGTCGGCGCCGAAGAAGATCCCATAACCTTGACTACCAGCTGACGCCTGCCGGATGCGCGCGCTTATCATCTTTTTCGCCACTGGAATTTATTCCGGTTACTCTCCGATCGCGCCGGGCACCGCAGGCTCCGTGGTCGGGATGGCCGTCGTGTGGCTGGTGTTCGGCCCGCTGTGGGCGCATTCGCCCGCGCTATGCTTGATCGTCTTCGCGATCGCGTTTGCGATCGCGTGCTGGATTTCCGATCGCGCCGAGAAAATCTTCGACACTCATGACGACTCGCGCATCGTTCTCGATGAAGTCCTCGGCATGGCCGCGACGATGTTCGGCAATCCGATCTCGTTCGGCTGGCTGATGCTCGGGTTCCTGCTGTTTCGAATCGCCGACGTGATCAAACCGTGGCCGGCCAACGTGATTGATCGCCGCATGCGCAACGGCGCCGGCGTGCTGCTCGACGATTTGGCTGCGGCGATCTACGCGAATATTGTATTGCAGGTAATTTGGCGCTTGCTCTGAACCTGCACGCCCGCAAGGAGTTTCCGATGATTCAGAACGCTGTGATTCTCTCGACCGGCGACGAAATCACCACCGGCAAGGTCGTCGACACCAACGCCAACTATCTTTCCGACAAGCTCGCGGAAATTGGAATCGATCTGGTTGCGGTGCTCACGGTCGGCGACGTTCGCGAGCGCCTCGAATGGGCGTGGCGCACGGCGATCGAGAAAGGCGACGTCGTGATTTCGACCGGCGGCATCGGTCCGACCGCCGACGACCTGACCACCGAGACGATTGCGCGCGTCGCGGGCGTGAAGCTGTGGCGCGACGAGGCGACCGTCGAGCACATGAAAAGATTGTTCTCGTCGATGAATCGCCCGATGCCCGAGAACAATCTCAGGCAGGCGCTCTTTCCCGAGGGCGCGACCGTCATCCAGAATCCTCTCGGCACCGCGCCTGGTTTCAGGATGCCGGTGACGCGCGACGGCCACACCGCTCATCTGATCGTGCTGCCGGGCGTGCCGCGCGAGATGAAACCCATGATGGAAAACACGGTGATACCGTGGATCGCGGCAAATCGCGGCACCAACCAGGTTTACGCGGTGCGCGTCTTCCAGACTTTCGGGATGAGCGAGTCGGCGCTCGACGAAGCGGTCGCGGGATTGATCAAACCCGATGAGGCCAAGGTCTCGTTCCGCGCGAGCTTCCCGCAAATCTCGCTGAAGATTCGAGTCGAAGGACAACCCGGCGAAGTCGAGCGCAAAGTCGAAGAGTTGGCGCGTCGAGTGCGCGAGAAAATCTCGCAATTCATTTACGGCGAAGGCGACACCTCGATGGAAGAAGTCGTCGGCCGCCTCCTCATCGAAAAGAAGCTCAAGCTGGCCGTCGCCGAATCATGCACCGGCGGCCTGATTGGACATCGAATCACCAACATCCCCGGCTGCTCGGAATATTTCGTCGGCGACCTCGTCACCTACTCCAACGACGTGAAGTCGGGCGTGCTCGGCGTTTCGGAGGAGACGCTGAAAGCGCATGGCGCCGTGAGCGAAGAATGTGTGCGAGAGATGGCCGCTGGCGCTCGCAAGCGCACGGGCGCGGACGTCTCGGTCGCGACCTCTGGCATCGCGGGTCCCGACGGTGGCACGCCGGACAAGCCGGTCGGGACAGTATGCATCGCGCTGTCGGCCGACGATCAGAGCTTCACGCGGCGCTACCAGTTCCGCGGCACTCGCGACTGGATAAAGCTGATCACGTCGCAAGTCGCGCTGGACTGGTTGCGGCGCTACGCGCTCGGTCTGCCGATCGCGGACTCGACGCTGTTCCGCCGCTGACAACTACCTTACGCGCGCGTAGTTAATGAAATCACCGGCGGTGCCGGCCAGCGTAAGTTTTCCGTTCGACGCGGTACATTGAACGGCGCTCGCTGACGACGCGTCGGTGCAAAGCACGACGTTGGTGTCGCCGGTGAAGCAGGCATCGTTGACGGTCGCGGTGCCTTGCGCGAGTTGCACGCGTCCGGCGCACTCCTCGTCGATCGAGGTCACGCTGACGCCGCCAAAGAAGCTGTTGGCAATGATGTCGCGAGAGCCCCGCGCTCCGGGTCCGTGGGGTGGCGGCCCGGGATGCGGCCCGCGACCGCATCCAGAGCCAAAGATCACCGCGGTCACCGCGAACGCCACGATTGCCGGCCGCATTGCTCGCGTCTCCATTTCAGTTCGCGTGCTTGATGTCGCCGTTGGCTGCCGCGTTCGCCGCCGCCGTGAAAATGTCCATCGGCGCCAGCGGCGGGCGGCGTTTGCGCTTGAGGTCCGCCAACTCGGCCTGAGCCTTGGCTTCGGCGTTGCGCTGACGAATCGCTTCGAGCTTGTCGCCGAGCTCCGAGCCCGCGATTTCGTGATTGACGCCCGCCTGCGCGAGCATCCGCTGAATCGACTCGCGCACTTCTTCGAGCGCGCGCACGTCCTCGTCGTACGAAATCTCCTCGAGCGCGTGCTGGATTCGCACCCGCGCCTGCGCATTGCGCATCCGCGCCATCATGCGCACCTTTTCGACCTTGAGCTTCTCGATTTCGCCCTTGAACGAGATCAGGTTCTTCTTGGCGTCCTCGGCTTCCGTCGTCAGCTCGCCCAGCTCTTCGCGCAGCCGCGTGCAATCGCCTTCGAGGATGTGTTTGCGCTGAATCAGGATGAGCGCGCACTGATCCTCGTTCATGTCGGCGGCCTGCCCCGCTTCCTCATCGACTTCCTTCATCTCGGCGAGTTTTTCGCGCAGCTCGCGCTCGAGCTTGTTGCGCATATAGATGACGCCGGCCGCCGCGGTCTTGAGCTGGTGATAGCGGCGCACGCGATCCGAGATGGCGGACTCGTACACCGCCTCGGGGTCGCGCGCCTCGCGCGCTTTGATCCAGCGGCTGAACTTGCCTCCGAGCAATTTGAAAAATCTTGATAACACTTTCGTTCTCCTTTTGGCCCGAGCGCGTTCAACGCGCCCGTGGCCGCATGCTGCTAAAAGATTTAGAGCCAACGTCTCACGCGATTCGTGTAGTCGAGGTAATCCTTGCCAAAGAGCCGCTCCATCGTTTCCTCTTCGCGCGGAATCACGATCCGATCGATCACAGCGAAGAACACGGCCGGCCCGAGTAACATCACGATTGAACTGAAGAAAAGCGCCAGCCCGAACAGCGCAGTCGTGAGCCCGAGATACATCGGATTTCGCGTCCACGTGTACGGCGACTGCACGACGAACGCGGCCGGCTCGCCGTACGGATTCCTGGTCGTCTCGCGCGCCTGAAAAATCGCGGCGGCGAAGGAGGACATTCCTGCGCCGAACACCACGAAGAGCAGACCGATCACCTGCTCCAATCCCACCACGCGCTGCTCGGGCAGCATGAAGTGCAGCGCCAGCGTGACCAAGAGCAGCGCGCCCGCCAGTATTGGCGGATGAATTTTGGTGGTCGAGAGCACCGTGCTCGGTGCTTGGGGTTCGGTGGAGTTCATTGCCTATCGTCTCCGCATCTCGGGAAATTCAATTCGCATCGCTCTTCGGCGCGAGCCCGATGTCGGCGAGCGTGATCCCGAGTTCGCGCATTTTTTGCTGGAAGCTTTGCCGATACATCCCGGTTCGTTCCGCCGCGCGCGAGATATTGCCGCCCGTCGCCCGCAGCGCGCGGACGAAAAAGTCTCGTTCCCAATCGCCGACGAATTTTTCCTTCGCCTCGCGAAACGTCAGCTCCGATTCACCGTTGTCATTCGCAGACGCCGTATGATTCGACCCGCCGGCCGTCGGCGAACTCGCGTGATCGCTATCCGGTTCAGAGCCGGCGAAAAGATCTTCTGGAGTAATCTCGGTCCCCGGCGACAGAATCACTGCCTGCTCGATTGCCGCCTTGAGCGAACGCGCGTTGCCCTTCCACGGCGCCTCGACGCACGCGCGCATCGCCGCGGGCGTGAGCTGCTTCTCGGGCGCGGAGAAACGCTGGCATGCCTCCGCGATAAAATGTTGGACCATCAGCGGCACGTCTTCGCGCCGCTCGCGCACGGGCGGCACGCGAACCTCGACCACCTTCAAGCGGTAGTAGAGATCCTCGCGAAACTTTCCTTGCGCGATCATCGCCTCAAGATCCTGGTTGGTCGCCGCGATTATCCGCACGTCGACGCTCAGCGGCTGATTGCCGCCGATACGCTCGAACACCTGCTCCTGCAGCACGCGCAGCAGTTTGGCCTGGGTCTCAAGCGCCATGTCGCCGATCTCGTCGAGGAACAAGGTGCCGCCGTTGGCCGCTTCGAATTTGCCCTCGCGGCGCGCGACGGCGCCGGTGAACGCGCCTTTCTCATGGCCGAACAATTCGCTCTCGACCAGCTCGCGCGAGAACGCCGCGCAATTCACCGCGATAAACGGTTTGCGAGCGCGCGGACTTCTGAAATGAATCGCGCGCGCCACCAGCTCCTTGCCGGTGCCCGACTCGCCGCGAATCAGAACGGTGACGTCGGTCGGCGCGACCTTGTCGATCGTCTCGAACACTCGCATCATCGTGCGCGATCGCCCGACCATGTTCTCGAAAACCCCGGTCTCCAGCCGCACCTGTTCGAGCAACTGGTTGTGCTCGCGCTTGAGCAGTTGCGTCTCCATCACCTTGCGCACTTTCAGGCGCAGCTCGTCGTTGTCGAAAGGCTTGGGCAGGTAATCCTCGGCGCCGGCCTTCATCGCTTCGACCGCGATCCGCTGCGTGCCGAAGGCGGTGATCATCAACACGGCACACGCAGGATCGAGCTCGCGCACATGCTTGAGCAGTTCGAGCCCGCTCATTCCCTTCATGCTGAGGTCGGTGATGATGACGTGGAACAGGCCCGCCTTGACCTTCTCGAGCGCTTCTTCGCCGGACTCTGCCGTCTCGACTTCGTAGCCCTCTTTGGTGAAGAGCCCTTTGAGCGCGATGACGATGCCGCGCTCGTCGTCAACTACCAGCAATCGGCCTTTCAATTTCGTAGCCTCGTGGTCGTGGCGGATGGCGCGCCCGCTGCGAGCGGGACAATCGGCGTCGTGTTCGCGCCACCACCGTTGTTTTGCGGCGACAGTTCTGTCGTCGCTTCTGCGCCCGTGTCGACGGGCGATTCGTCGGTCGACGACTGCACGACGTCGTCGTTGTCGCGGACCGCGTCGCTCAGCGGAACTGCCAGCACGAACTCGGTGCCCTGCCCGACTTTGCTGTGCACTTCGATCGTCCCGCGATGCGAGTCGATCACTTTCTTCGCGACGCCAAGGCCGAGGCCGGTGCCGTTGGTCTTCGACGTGTAGAACGGATTGAAAATCTTCGCGATCTTGTCGTCAGCGATTCCGCAGCCGTTGTCGCGAATCCTCACCGCCGCCATGCCGGCGCCGTTGTTGGTTATCGCGAACTCGAGCCGCCGCTCGCCGGTGGTCGATTCCATCGCGTCGATCGCGTTGTCAATGATGTTGGAAAAAACCTGCCGCAGCTTGTCGGCGTCGGCGCGCACCGTCGGACCGCTCAGGTATGCGCGCGACACCATCACCGAGTTCGCCTCGAGCTTGCTGCGCATCTGCGTCAGCGCGCCGTCGAGCACCCACGCCAGGTTCACGTTCTCGAACTTGTAGTCTTCTTCCTTGGCGTATTTGAGCAGATGCGACACGCTGCGCTCGACCCGGGCCAGCTCGTCGAGCGCGACCTTCGCGTATTCGACGTTCTCGTGCGAAGTGGGATCCTCGCCCATCTGCTGCACGAGGCTCTTCGCCGCCGCGATCGGATTTCGGATTTCGTGCGCGAAGGTTGCGGTGAGCTCGTCCAGCGACGCCTGCTTCTCGGTCCGCAGCTGCTCCTTCTCCTGCAGAACTTCGCGCTGAACTTCGCGCGCGATGCTCGGCTCGAAAACCCGCTGATGGACCCATCGCCAGCCGTACACGGCCGCAAAGTGGCTCGCGATTCCAAAGCCCCAGCCCATCGCCGGCCACATCCACCACTGATACCCAAACGGGGAGGTCACAAAATTGATCAGGAACAGGAAGCCGATGATGATGCCGTACCACATCAGGTGTAGGAAGAATCCGGTTTCAGCCGCGGCGCGTTTGCGCGCACGCTCATAGATCTTGCGGTCGGCGTCGTTCTTGAACTGTGGTGGTGGCGGCAAATCAGCCGCGGGATCCGCGCTGACGCCGCTGTATTTCTGCGTCTGCTTGTCGAAGCGCTGCTTCAGCTTGCGCTCGAAGCGCTCGGCCTTGGCCTCGAACTTGCGCGCCATCTTGCTGTCGAACTCGTTCTTGATCTTGGCGTGAAGATCGTTGGCGAACCGCTCTGCCGACGCTGTCGCGGTCGCCTTCGCGTCCGCCTTCCACTTCGGCCAGTCGCGCGACCACTTCGAGGGATCGCCGTACTTCGACCAGTCATGCTTCGACCAATCGTACTTCGACCAATCGCCGCCGCCGTATTTCAGCCAGCGCATGCGTTTGCGTTTACGATGTTGCACGACCGCGTAAATGATTAGTGCTGCTAAAAAAATGCCGAACATCCTGCCTCACCTGGGGCCGGAAATGCCGGTCCGTCTAATTGCCCTATCGAGACGCGAGAACTAAGACAATCGCCGCCCATTTCGCGTCCTGACCTGTAATTGCAAGGCCGATGCCGTCATGCGACACCGCGAAAAAGCGAGCATTCCCGCGAATTCCGACCGCATCAGTCGCCTCTGCCCAGGCTCAGTGCAGTCGCGCCAATGCAGCCCACACACTGCACGGATCTTTGTTCCTTGACTTAGACGGCAATCGGCATATTTTCATGAATCAGGCCGGCCGGAACGTCCGCGACCAAGGAATTTCGATGACCCAGTACTGGCCATTTTCGGGTCTGATGCGGCAGAACGCGCTGCGCGAGCGGCTGATCGTGTCGCTCGACCTGCGCGATCGCGACGACGCGCTGCGGCTGGTGGACCGCCTCGCGCGAGTGGTCGGGATGTTCAGAGTCGGGCGCGCGCTGTTCGTCGGCGGCGGCCCCGATTTCATCCGCGAGATTCGGCGGCGCGGCGCCGAAGTTTTCCTCGATCTAAAGTTCCACGATAGCCCCCAAAAGGTGCTGCGCGCTGCCGTCGAGGCGACGCGGCTCGGCGTCAAAATGTTCGATCTTCATCCCCACGGATTGGGCTGCGGCTCGAGCGAGATGATGTCGCGCACGCGCGCCGAGGTCGCGCGCATATGCAGGACGGAAGGCCTGCGCCGCCCGAGCATCCTGGCGATCGCGACACTCGCCGAGATGAAGCCCGCGAGTTCGAGTGTGCGCGCGCCCGGCTCGCCCGACCGCGTCGCCGAGATCGCGCGCTTCGCGGCAGACGCCTCGCTCGACGGCGTCGTCACCTGGCCGCATGAAGTTCCATGCGTGCGCAACTCATGCGGACGCCGCTTCATCATCGTGACCTCGGGCCTGCGGCTGCGCGAACTCGCGAGCCCGGCAGCGGACGCCATCACCGCCGCCGACGCGATCCGCGCAGGCGCCGACTATGTCGTCGTCGGCAGTCCCATCTGGCGCGCGGCCGAGCCAATCCGCGCCGTGCGCGAGATCACCGACGACATTGAGCGCGGTCTGCGCAACAGTCCCCGCCGCACGTTTGAAATCCTCAACCCCCGTCCCGTATAGTCTCCGCTTGCCTTTCCGCGTTTGTCTGTCTGTTTCCGAAGCAAACTACGATCGCGCGCAATGCCCGCAGCCGGAGCCTGTGATTGCTTGAAATCCTGATCAATCTGTTCGCGCTATCGATCAGCGCCGGATTCATCGGTGCGATTTCGGGCCTCGGCGGCGGCGTCTTCATCGTGCCCGCGCTGGTGATCGCCGCGCACATGCCGATGAAGGTCGCCGTCGGCGCGAGCCTGATCTCCGTCGTCGCGACCAGCGCCGGCGCCAGCGTCGCCTTCGTGCGCGACGGATGGACCAACCTGAAAGTCGCGATGGTGCTCGAATGCGCGACGGTCACCGGCGCCGTCATCGGCGCCTATCTCGCCGGCGTCGTGCCGACCGTCGTGCTCGAATTGCTGTTCGCCGCGATGATGCTCCAGTCCGCGTATTTCACGATTACCAAGCATGGCGACGACATCCTCACCAAGGGCGACGCGCTCGCTGATCGCCTCGAACTTGGCGGCGAAGTGCCCGACCAAAGCGGCACTCCAATCCGTTATGAAGTTGTCAAAGTTCCGCAAGGGGCAGCGCTAATGGTGGTCGCGGGCCTGATGTCGGGTCTGCTCGGAATCGGATCGGGCGCGCTCAAGGTGATGGCGATGGACTACATCATGCACCTGCCGCTCAAGATTTCGAGCGCGACCAGCAACTTCATGATCGGCGTCACCGCCGGCGCCGGCGCTCTCGTATTCCTTGCGCGCGGCGATGTCGCTACCACCATCGCGGCACCAGTGGCGATTGGAGTAACAGCCGGCGCGCTGACCGGCAGCCGCGTCCTGCCGCATCTCAAGGTGGAATCGCTGCGTATCGTTTTCGTGATAATTCTCGTGCTGATCGCCGCCGAGATGGGATGGCGCGCCTTATCGGGAATCTGAACGATGCCGAAGCAGGAAGAAGACCGCATACTGCGCGAGTGGACGCCGATTCTGCTGCGCTCGATTCTGATCGCTGCGATGATCCTGCTCGTGGCCGGCCTCGTCCTGGACTACACCTTCGCGCCCGACTACTACGTCCACCGCTACCACGAAGTGCAGCTGGGCCACGTGATGGGCAGGGAAAAGTTTGCGCTATTGTATGGTCGGATTCGTGCCGGCAATCCGCACGCGGTTCTGACGCTCGGGCTGTTCGTGCTGACTTTGGTGCCGCTCGCGCGCGTCGCTTTCTGTTTCATCCTCTTTATCCGCGAACGCGACTACACTTATGTTGCGCTGACGGCCTATGTGCTCGCAGGCTTGATCGTCGGCGTACTGGTTGGGAGCGTCGGCTAAGCGATCGATTAGTAAATTCGGACGGAGGTTCGCGCAATGGACATTAAAGGAAAGGTCGGCGTCATCACCGGCGGCTCATCGGGCATCGGGCGCGCAACGTCGGAACGGCTCGCGAAAGAAGGCGCCGCGATTGTGGTCGCCGATCTCGACGAAACCGGCGGCGCTGAAACCGTCAAGCGCATCGAGAGCGCCGGCGGTCGCGCCGTCTTCGTCAAAACCGACGTCACCAAGCTCGAGGACGCGCGCCGAATGCTGGAGACGGCCGTCTCGAAGTTCGGACGCCTCGACATCCTGCACAACAACGCCGGCATCGGCGTCGGCGCGCCTGGCTACCCCGACGCACCACCCGAGCGATGGCACCTGGTGATTGAGATCGATCTGCAGGCCGTCATTCTCGGCACCGGCCTCGCGGCACCACTGATGCAGAAAAACGGCGGCGGCGTCATCATCAACACGGCCTCGATGGCCGGGCTGTATCCGCACCGCCAGGACGCCGTTTACGGCGCAGCGAAAGGCGGAGTCGTTAATTTCACCCATTCACTGGCATCCTGGGAATCAGAGCGAAAGATTCGCGTCAACTGCATCTGCCCCGGCATCGTCGACACTCCGATGGTGCGCAGAGGCCTCGAGTTGGCAGCGCAGCACGGCGTCAAAAGCTGGATGCCGTCGAAGATAATTCAGCCCGAAGAAATCGCCGACGCCGTAGTAAGCCTCGTGCGCGACGACTCGCTATTCGGCTGCTCGCTGGAAATCCGCCCAACCGGCCGCCAGATAGTGGATCCCCGCCCGGCGCCCGG
>Ga0210393_10000905_pt1 | contig 25479 bp, 32 predicted proteins | sample IncBWC27OmetaG_FD_160068 | JGI IMG/M metagenome (GOLD analysis project Ga0210393, IMG submission 160068) | Forest soil microbial communities from Barre Woods Harvard Forest LTER site, Petersham, Massachusetts, United States - Inc-BW-C-27-O ...
AAAAGCGCAGTCGCAAAAAACATCGCCAAAACCGCCGTGCCAAATACCTTTCGCGTGCGCAAGGACATGGCTTTCGCCTCCCTAGATTGATTCTTCCCTCTTTGAACGTTGGTGCAGGATTTTCTTGCAGAGTAAAACTCGATAAAACCGCTCGCGTAGCCGCCGTCTATTTCGCGATGCTCCAGCGCTTCCCGCCGTCGGACGTTGAAAACCTTCGCCCGTCCGTCGCCGTAACTGTCGCTGTCAACGCACCCGCCGCTTCCACGCGCACAAAATCCATTTCCGCCGGCGGACTGATCGTCTTCCAATGCGACCCATTCGTCGTGCGCAGAATCGTCCCGTTCACTCCAACCACCCAACAAATCTTCGGCGTCGGCGCGGCGCCGGCGAGAATCAGCGCGCGGGTCTCCACATACTCCGGCTTCCAGGTCTTTCCGCCATCGTCGGATTTTTCGATCGAGCCCGGGCTCGCGACCATCCACAGAATCTTTGGATCCGGCGTTTGAATCTGCAGGTTCATCAAGCTCGACGAAATTTGCGCCTGTTGCAAGTTCGCATACGCGGTGGATTCCTTCGCTCTGCTCGCGGTCAGATTCGCAGCACTCACAGACTGCGCAGGCACCACCGTCACAGGCAATTTCGTTTTTAGCGCGTTCGCTTCCTTGGCTTCATCCGCCTGCACCGCCGCGCTGGTATCGCTCTCCATGGAATCCGCTTCCGACTTCTTCGCCGGCGGCGCTGCCGGAGCCACCGTCGTGTCCAGCGCCGACGCAGCCGAAGATACACTTGCGGTCTCATCGACTGTAGTCACAGGTGCAGCGGCCGCCGCGCTCGCGCTTCCGGCACGCATCGAGCCCCTGACCATTTCCGAATTCTTCTGCCGCGCCATCGTCTGCGGTTGCGATGGCGCAGCCTGTGCGATCGGAGGTTGCGCGCTCGCCGCGCCGCTGGACAACAATTCGTCAGGTCGCGACGCGGTGTTGGAGTGAGACACGCGAGACATCGCCCGGGAAGCCGAAGCCGCAGCGGGTGGCGCAACTTCCAGCGCCGGCGCATTTTCAGGACGCCGCACAACGTCCGGTGATGGCGCGGAGCTCTCGCGCGACACAGGATCGGCCGGCGGCACAGAGTTCGGCGGTGGCACCGCATCAGGCCGCGACATCGCGATCTGATTCCCAGGCGCCACAGGCTTCTTCATGCGCCAAGCAATCCCGGCAAACACCAGCAGCGCCACCAGCATCGCAGCCGCGGGCATCAACCATCGCGGCCCCGCCAGCCAATCCCACGCACCTGCAGTTTTTTTCTCCGCGACATCCACACCGGCCGCGCGCGGCATTGCCGCCAGTTGTTCGCGGCAAACCGAGCAGCGCGAAAAATGCCAATCGTAGCGTGCGGTTTCCTGCGCATCCAGCGCGCGATCGAAATAAGCCGCGAGAATCTCCGGCCCCGGGCAATCCTCACCCGAGCCCGAGCGCCCGCCCGCGTCCTGCGCCAGGCTTCGCCGCAGCAACCCCGCCATCGCCTTGTCTTCTTCCCGCGCTGCCATTCCTTCTCCTGATCCCCTCTGTCAAACTTAGAACGCGCGAAACGCCGATTCTTGCGCCACTGTTCCGCCGTTCACTCCTCTTGCGAAAGCGCCCGCGTCAAGTCGAACGGCCATTCTTCGCGCGCATACTCATAACAGAGCTGCAACTGCGCGGCGCTCAACTTCTTCTCCTGCCGCAGCGCCCCCTCCACATGTTTGCGAATCTTCCGCCGCGTGCGCTCCAGCTTCCGCGAAACGGTCGCCTCGTGCTCGCCCACCAGCCGGCCAATCTCGGCAAGCGTCAGCCCCTCGACATAATAATAAGCCAGCCGCAAACGATCCCGCGGCTCAAGCGCGTCCAGCGCCGCCGTCAGCACCGTCTGCAATATCGCGAGAAACCGATTGCGCTCCAGGTCCGGCGAACTCGCCGCCGAATTCGCCAACGACGATTGTTGCGCGGCATAAGCGTGTTCCCCCGCCTCGCCCTCCTCCAGCGGCTCCGTCCTACGCGCGCGGCGGATTCCGTCCACATGATGCTGCGCCAAAATCGCGTGGAGCCACGTCGTCAGCTTGCTGCGTCCCAGAAAATAATCGAACAGCGATTTGCGCTGCCCCGCCACTTCCCGCAGCCCATAAAGTTCTGCGTACAAAGAATCCGCCAGCTCGCGCCCCGCTGATTCTCCCGCGATCGCCCGTCCCGCGCGATACAGCTCGGGTCGGAATCGCGTCATGAAAAAATCCCACGCCGCCGCATTCCCGTCGCTGCACGCACAAGCCAGCGCCAAATCCGCGGCATGCAGCGAATCCAGATACGCGCGGATCGCGCGCGCATCGGGCGATGCGTGGGAGGGTGTATTGGAAAGCGTGTTGGAGGACGCGCCACCAGACAGGTGAGAAGTCGCGCTGGTAAAACGATGCGCCACGCTGCGTTCCAGCGCCAGCTGAAAACGCTCCACCGTCAGATTCCATTCCGCGGGCGCGGCCCCCTTTTGCAGAAGGCCCCGCGCCAACTCAATCGAAACGAATTGTCCTGCCGGGCTGGACGGCATATGCGCCTGCGCAACCGCAACTTGGCCGAACCGCTGCAAGAGATGATACTCGAATTGCCCAGCGAGTTGCCCGGCCCATTCGCGCTCCGTGCTTCCCTGACGATGCGACGAGCATCGTCATCCTGCCTGCCCGGAGTGATTTTGCGAAGGGAGGCCGGCGCCTTCGTTTCAAGCCGGCCGAAGCCTGCCGGCCGCAGGTAGGGAACTCTCCCGCCTTCTCCGTGCTCTGCGGCTTTTCTCGGTGCAATCTGTGCTAGATCATTTGATCGTCCGCAGCAGACAGCCTGGACCGATCCCATGCCCCAAACCGAAAACTGTTAAACTGTCCCGCCCATGTACTCTTGCCCCGAGTGCGAAGAACTCATCAACCAAGCCAGCGAAGTCTGCCCCTACTGCGGCGCCGACCAAAAAGCGCTGGCCGACACCGAATTGTTGCTAGCCGGCAGATCCCCCAAGCCCACAAAGACCAACTACAAACGCGTCGCCGCAGTCTGCGGCATCCTTCTCGCGACCCTCTGGGCCATCGCCTGGTTCGCCGTTCCCTGGAAATTATCCGGCTCGAAAACCGAAGCCGAAGGCCGCGCCCGCGAATCCCTGGCCGCCATCCGGCAAGCGATCAACACCTACCAACAAAGCGAAGGCAGCGTACCGCCCTCGCTCGAAACTCTGGGCGACACCGTCCGCAAAGCCGCCCAATCCGCGCAGCTAGTCCACTACACCCTGCAATACTCGCCAGGAAAACCAGACCCGAGCGGCCGCATCGCCGCCTACACCCTCACCGCTCGCGCCGGAAATTTCGGCTACCGCAGCTTTTATACCGACGAATCCGCCATCGTGCGCGCCACCACCGAAGACCGCCCCGCGACAGTCCAAGACCCTCCGCTGAATCCACAGCCCTGAAGTGTGCGTGATGCAAACCGACAAATTTTCGGCCGCAGCCGTTGCAGCGAATTCGCGCGTTGTGGTTCGCCGCTCAAACGTTGATGCTATACTAACCGGCGCAGGCCGCCGCACGCCGAGCCATTCGTAATTCCCGCGGAGAGGTGCTGGAGTGGCCGAACAGGGCTGCCTGCTAATCAGTAATTAGCGGAAACAAAGGGACTTACAGGTCTTCACCGATTTTGCTATTTGTTGATTGAAGTTGTCACGAATCAAGGTCTTAGACTCAGAATCGTGGCAACATCTGTGAACAACGGAACAGATGTGGTAGTGACAAAATTAGGGACATTGAATTAAGCGCGGTTGCGTTACTTGGCTCCTCAATCCAGACCCGCATTTGAAGTGGCTACGGCGTCTTTGGTAACTTTGCAATTTCCCTTTCCTGTTGCGCCCGAATTTCCGGTGATTCGAGGAGTTTCTTAAGTTCTTCGGCAGGAACGATGGACGCGATGCCGCTGTTATCGTGTACTTCTCCTGTCAGCACAGACGCTGCCGGTACGCTGTATCCAACGGATTCCGGGAAATATCCGCTGATTATGCCTAGCAGAAGGAACTTGTCACCCATCGTAAACGTTCCGTGATGAGTACCTGCTGTGTTGACGAAGACGGGTGACCCGCTGTTGCCATGAAATGCGTGAAGGTCTGCGAGGTAGACTCGCCCCGGTTTGTGAAGGGTCGTGTCCAAATCCTCGTCCGGTAGCATTGCGATAACACCTTCTCGGATAATCGGCTCGATACGTATCTGCCCCGGAAAATTAGTAAAGTACCCCGCGAAAACTACTCGGTCTCCAACAACGACATCGCCTCCCTTGACCTGTTCGGACGTTGCTATCATTGTCGAAGGGATATTCTTGTAGGCATAGGTCTTCTGGTCAGGGGCAAAAGGCAGAATTGCTAGGTCAACTGCATCATCTTTCGGAAGGTACCAGTGAAGCTCGTCGCTCAGGGGAATGCGCCCCGTGAATGAGCCGCTTGCACCTTGTGTAGCGACCAAGTTTATCCTGATTAGCGCGTCCGATACACGATACGGAGTGCCGATGTCGATTCCGGGTTGAGCGACATGACGATTCGTGACGAGGTAGGTAAACGAACGACCCTCGCCCAGCCTCTTGTCCGGGATGGAAATGAAGAAGCAAGTTCCGACCACCCCCTTAACGTCAGCACCATCCTTATAATCGACCTGAATAAACGCGACGGTGCTTCGGATTTGTTCGGCGGGTGTTTCTAGCGATGCAGTAGCGGCCACAGGAGGCTGGCTTCCTATAGGCTGCTGCGCTGCGCACGTGAGCAATGCTAGATGAAGGCACAGCGCGAGAGCGGATGTTCGGGGACCTATCATATTGGAGTCCTCCTCGATATTAGAACGGGCCCACCGAAGTTTCTTGCAGGTTGAAAGAGCCGATTTCTAGCCTATCGGTCGCGATGCCGGAACAGTCATTTGGTTTATGCTCGCGGTTGGCACACCGCTGAAAATGGCATTCCACATTTCGGGTCAAGCAGCACGCTTTTTGTGTTTCGTCATTTCGGCGTGAGCCTAGCGCGAGCCGGTCGGGCGCACTACAACCGCAGGAGAGAACTCGTCGCAGATGCTATTTCGTCGTGACGTTTGCAAATTGGGCAGACCTTTCCCCATTTTACCTTTGCGGCCTTCTTTTGTTTGTTGTCCCTCGGTTTGAATAGATGTATTGCCAAGCACTCTGCACGCGGTAGCTGAGATTTGCTCTTTATTTGCCAGACTTCTAAGGCGCTTGCATGCCAAAGGTAAACCGATTTGTCGTAGTGTTTTAGGCGGCGATAGCTCTTGCCCTTGCCCACGTACAAACATTTCTTGCCGCGCCAAAACGCGTAAACAATTGGGCCTTGAAGTTTCCGCTCTGCCCACCCATAAAGCCTATCGAACCTGTTCGTCAAGCCGAAACCTTTGATAAATCTGAGCCGTCTACGCAGGACTGTTTTTGCAATCTCATGTTCAGCGTGTTCGTTGACCAAGACCGCGCTCGCCGCAAGTAGTATTCTCTTTTTGAGCCGGTCGCGAATCGTCCGTGTATATTTCTTCGGAGCACCCTGATTTGGCGAAACAACTAATCTTCGGAGTTGTTCAGTCCGACGCTCTACGGCGTCGTTGAGAACTCGAACGAATTTGGTTTTCAAGGCCAAAAGGTCACTCCCCCTTCACGAACAGACAGCAGGGCAGAAGAAGATGGCAACTTGTGCAACGCGAAGATAACTGGCGAGTACCGTGAGCGCAAGCAAATATTCTTGCGGTTAACGCGAGTCAGGCGGTGCGGTCAAACGGTTGATGAGGTCGCCCTTAATTGACATGGTAGTTCTCTGTGCAACAATAAACGCATGAGTGACGAGAAACATTCAGATGAGAACCGCTCAAAGCAGACCAGCGAAGGCTCTCCTCGGCTTAGTTTGGCTGAGCGCGCTCTTGAATATCGGAAAGAAATCGAGCGGATAGTGCGGGAAGTGGGCGAACACGCGCTGTGCGAAATGAAGCGGTCCTGTTCGCTCACAAATCTCGCGGAGAAAATCGAGTTTGTAAAGGACATACAGTCGATAGCCACTTCGAGAATTGAAACCGAGAAATTCCTAGTAATCGGAGCTGATGCCGCGAACAAGAAGTTTCAGGCGGTCCACAATGTAAGCGAGTTCGACGAAGCGGTTGTTCGGCAGATTCTAGACAAGTACCTGAACCCGGTGCCAGAATTTGAACAGTTCCAATTGCAGTCATCAGACGCGGTTCCGTTTATCCTGTTCGTTATTCCGAAGCAAAGGACGCGAAGGATTCTTGCAAGGTCTACCGTTGAGTCCACGACGGATGCAAAACCGAAACTGTTGCTGAGAGAGGGTGACCTTTGGACGAAGGGTGGCTCCACGGGAAAAAGACTCGCCAAACCTGAAGACTGGGATGAAATCTATGAGGATGTAGTCGAGGTCGAAACGGAACGCCGAACGAGGCAGAGAACGGCTCATAATCTCGAAATAGCAACTGCCCGAGAAAAGGTGCGTCCGAGCCACGGCCCGTCATCCCTTCCTAGTTTCTTCACTGACGAAGAGTTTCTGGCGTTGATGGAGGATTTATGCAGCGGACAAGACAAGGCACGCTTCGGTCTGCTCTTAGAGCGGTTGCGCGATGATTTGGTTGAAGGATGGCAAGAAACTCTAGGTTACGAAGATAAAGAAGACTTGCTCGACAATCCGATGGCGACCTTAACCGCTGGCGTCGAGAAGGTGCGCGAACACATTAAAAACGTATTCCGTCCCGCGATGCACTGGCTGACACTTGCGGGAATCTGTGTTGTAAAAAACAACGGGCCAATTTCGTTCTTGGACGCTGTCGGTGACCTTCTGAAGGAAGTATTCGATGTCTCCCGCCAGTTGGAGGGTAGTCGCTTCATGGCGCGGGACGGGCGCATTTCGGCTACACGCGAAGAACATGACAGCCATACCGTCCCCGCCCTTGAAAGTCTGTGCAGTCTGCACCTAATCGGCGCGTACCTCACCAAGCGAGGCCGCTTTCAATACTTGCGAAGCCTGTTTCGCATTGACGTATTCAAGTCCTCACGCGGAGCGTTTAACCAGTCCGAAAGAACTTTGCTTGTGTTCTGGCCGTTGCGGCGTAATCAGGGGGAACCGAAAGAACTCGCTATTCGTGGCGGAAACATAAGTTACAGCGCAAAACAAATCGAGACGGATTCCACTTACCGCAGATTATTCGGCTCCACGAGCGCGGCAATCGTGGCCTTGTGTCAGTACGAATTCTGTCTTGAGTTGAACTCCTTCGTCGCTTCAGCGAATCCCGATACTCAAGATTCACACGCTTACGTTTCCAAGATGTATCCCGAAATATCGTTTGAGTTCTATCCGGGCTTGATTGCCTTTCGGCTCGACTATGTCACTGATTTGGCTTTGACATTGTTGAAAGAGATTAGAACGGGCAAAACTCGCTTGCTCGACCTCATTCTGTTCGACCCCGCGCTGGTCGGATTCTTAAAGAAGCCGGAGTCAGACATGGTGTTTGCCAGATTCGTAAGTGGTCTTGCGGGAGACGCGGCAGACTTTTTTATGCGGCTACAACGCTTCCCGCTAATGGTTAATTGGCCGAAAGAACTAAATGAAGCGATGAAGTTGGCGCGCCAGAAGTAGCTACCGGTCGAGCGGCTCACGGTACCTCAGCGGGCTGGACCAAGATTTTTCCAGAATCACTTCGTCCCCAAAACTGGCACAGGCTTCGCTCCGACCATGACGGTGACGTAGACTGTCCCAGCGGGAAAGCCCTCGCCATGAATAGCAATAGACGTGATAAATTGTCGAACATGCACGCTTCCACGCCGAACGTTGGTTCCGATACCACCGGGATTCGGGAAATCGACGTAAATACTTGGGAAGAATTCGAGCACCAACTCAGGGAATTGCGCAAATGCCCAGAAGGTTGGGCTGAATCGCCATTACTATATCGTGGACAGAGAGACTCTGATTGGGAACTCGAAACGACGCTTGAACGAAACGAACAACCACGGATGCTTTTGCATGAGTACTATCGGTTAATCTTGAAGGTCCGGCCCCAGATTGAGGCTTTTACGGGTAAGCGATGGGTAATCCCGACGTACCTTTCGGTGATGGAATGGACGAAAGAATATTACAAGTTCAGCCTTCGTTTGACTCGTGGCGCATTACCCGGATACGAGTACATGGCATATCTGCGCCATCATGGGTTTCCGTCGCCGCTATTAGACTGGAGCCGTTCGCTGCATGTTGCGGCATTCTTTGCCTTCCGAAGAGCGGCACACAATAAACCGAACAAGCGCGTATCAATCTACGTTTTTGCTGAAGCGCGGTTCACGACAGGGTCGAATTCCTCACCTTCAATTGTTCGACTCGGTCCCTACGTCAGAACGCATCAACGGCATTTCTTGCAGCAAAGCGAATACACGCTCTGCGTCCAGTTTGATGAGGAGTGGCGTTTCGAGTCGTATAAGAACGTGTTCGCGTATCGCGGTCGAGGCTATTGCTGGAAGTTCAATCTTCCAGCGACAGAGCGGCTCAGAGTCCTGAAAGTTCTAGATGAATATAACTTGAATGCGTTCTCACTTTTGAATTCCGAAGAGAGCCTGAGCGAGACGATGGCACTCAGAGAGTTTCATTTTAACGGCAAAGGTTAGCGAGGAACTGACAATGAACCAAAAAACGCCTAGTGGGGTCGCTTTGTTTCTGCCCTTCATTATTATCTCGCTGCTCTTTCTGCCGCCGGTCGCAAGGATACTGCGACGAACCGGACACAGTCCGTGGTGGTGTTTGATTGCGTGGTTTCCTTTGGTGACTTTCATTGGGGTTTGGATACTCGCCTACGTTCCGTGGCCTGCTGTGGACAAGAAGTAAGACAGCGCGATGCGCGCGCCTACGTTTCACGTCACTATTTTGGGGAGTCTGATAGCTGTTTACGCAGCCAAATCGTTCTGCGGCGAAGGATGGACTCTTTGAGGCGCGCACAATGAACGCTCGACTTCATTTGAAAATCGTGCTTTCCATATTTGTTATTTGCCCTTCTATCTTTGCACAATCAAATCCGCAAACTAACCCAGCCACGCAACAGTCAGCGGATAGTTGGCTGCACCCTACCGAGGCTGCGTATCGTACTGCCATACAAGAAGGCTTTAGCGGAAAAGCCACGGTTGGGAACTACAACGAATCGAAAGAAGGAATTCATCAAGTCTGGTTGAATTTTCAGACTTCCCGACCCGGACGCAATGTCATCATGTTTTTCTCACCGCTTCGGTGCGCCCAATTACTGGGACTCAATGCACAGCAAAAACTCTCGGCTATTCCTACAGTGAGTTTTGCTCGCAACGTTTGCGACGGCAACCTGTACGTCTCGATAACCTACTCATCCGGTTTCAAAGCGGAGTCGTTTCCACTGCTGCTTGAGCATGAAGGCGTTGAAGCCCGTCCTGCAAGCGTGGATTTCACCGAAAGCCCTGACATCAGCGTCTACCGAAGCGGCGCGAGCTACACCGAATATACGTACACGCACTACGGAGAATTCTTCGTGAAGCTGTCTAGCGCGTGGACCGACAATGTGAACCTAGCCTATGTCGTACCAGAGAAAGGCGTGACCGCGAATTTGAAGATTGATTTATCACCATTCGCGAAGGATGAAGCGGCGTACCGATGACTCCTTGCAGCGTTAAAGCAGTGGTAGAATCCCCGCGTGAATTGGTTTGCCAATCACTACGAGTGGGCTATCGCTGCGGTGCTAGTTCCCGTCGTGCCTGATGCAGAACCGATGACGGCAACTCAAAAGCGATAACGCCAACCGCTCATCATCTCTCATGCGTCACGCCTATTAGGCAAGATTAGGCTGCCATGACAGGGTTGATTTACTGTGCTTTTTTCGAGAATCTCTTGACGTACTTTAGAGGATAGAGCCTGCCGGGACCGTTCTCCCAACGTGGATTGCGAAACGGTTCGCCGTGTCTTCGGGCTGTATCAATAGCAAGGTGTGTCATCTCTTCAATCCGCTTGTCTACAATCGTTCGCTGTCCTTTACGTCCAGCGTTCACTTTACTTACTTTCTTCCTCATGGCTTCGGCTCCTTTATAGATTCCTTCAACTGGCGTGAAACTTCGGCAGCTAGAATCAGATTTTCTCTCATCATCGTCTTGTCGAAGAATCCAAAATCCTCGTTGGCCCGTCGGTTCCGAATACAGGTAGCCAATAAAGGAAATGGTTGAATTTGGCCGATGACATTTTGACGATGAGTGTCTAACATGTAATGGTATGTGAGATGTGTTAACAGGTCGGCAGCTTGTAGCTGCGGTGTTTCTTTAGCGAGTGGGAACGATGGGTCTCCGAGTCTTCGTTTTATCTCTGGCTGCACTGTGGTTGATTTTATCTGTGCGAATAATTCGTTGGCATATCCCGCGAAAGGTCGGTCAAGTCCAAAAAAGAAATGCGCTTTACCGCCTATCGGAGCGTATTCGCAAACTCGAACGAGACAACGCTGAAACGGAAGAAAGTATGGTTTGTTCGGGCAACCCAATGTCGTTGGCTGCCCGTCTTTCATATTTGCCCCTGTAAAAAACTTGCGTACATTCTCTGAGTAGGAAAAAAAATCTTCAACAATAACTCCAAATCCGACCGGATTTATTTTCCCACAATCAGCTACAGCTGCTGCGAGTCTTTGCAAAAACGGTTCATGGCGCGAAGTATCCCAATGATGACGAAAGAATCCGGTAGGTTTTGGATATAACTCCTTAGCGTGGAATTTTTCCATCGGAACGTCAAATTCATTAAGTGCTTGCTTCCAAGCCTGCTCCAATTTTCTCCATTGCCCTCGACCACCGAAGTAACCAGCTATGACGCAGACTGCTGCGCCATCGTGTATCCCGCTTTCATCGAGATATGCGTCAATCATTGCAAACACCTTCGGATGTCAATCTCGCGGATGAACCATCGCGGCAAATTCATCTATTCGATAAGGTATGCCGCTGACGAGTGAACGCGAGGAAGGGTGCCCACTTCTTTGTGCCAACGGCAGTTTCTCTTGAAGTCGCCCATTGTCACGCTCCCCCATGGCGCGTACTCAGGCTGGTACGCGGACGCTGGCAAGAAACTGCTTCAAATCTGCACGGAAGGCGGTATTATCGCATTCAAATTCCACTGGGTCGCTCTCATTGCCATCCCAGACCAAAGCGTCATCGGGCCTAAATAGTCTCTTACCCTGCGACTCGACCATCCAAGCAGTGAAGGGTTTTTCAACCTTGCAGATTCGACGGCTCATGTCGGCCATCACTCCCCGTTTACCTGAATCGAAAACTTCGGCATCCCTTCAATCCGAATTTCCAGCCAGACATCACCGTTGTCTTTCGGTTTTACGAAGTAAACTACAGTGCCGCCAACCTGATTGCCCGGAAGCAGCGTGGTTCTTCGTAGCGAATAATCAGACAGAGTGCCTGCGAGTTTCATTCCCGGTTCCTCCACACGGGCAACGGCTTCCGACACAGCAGCGGATGTCTGAGCAGGAGACGGATAGACGGTCAAGGTGCTAGTTCCTTCTGGTCCCGATATGACAGCGGCAGTGCGCGGTGCGCTGGCCGACATGGTTGCTCCGAACGCTGCGAGCGAACCAGCAACCAGCGAACGCTTTTCAAGTGAGCGGACAATTGTGTCGGGGTTGAGAGCAGGGTTGCTATTTTTTTCCTTGCTGTCTCCCCAAGACAGTGACCACTGCGTCCAATCCACGTCTATCTGTGTTCCGGAATGATTCGTGACGCCTACCATGTAGCTCAAGGGCTTCTCCAGAACAGGTTTCGGGTTTACGAAAACTGTCACGCCCAAGCACGATTTTCCTTTCAGTTGTTGGCCGTTGGCCCAGACGGGTTGAAGGTCTGCGCAATAGTATGGTTCGAGCAGCGTGTCGGCGAATTCATTTTCGCCCCGCGCTTGCAGTGCCGCAATTTTTGCGGCGAAATCGAAGGGTATAGTTTTGTTCTTTGAATCTGAACAGAAATCGCTGATTACTTGGTCCAATCCTCGACCCGTTGGAATCTCAAACTGATGGGTATCTTGCGCGGCCAAAATGTCCTTCCATTGCGGGATTTTCGTAAGTCCTATTTGGTCTAGCAGGGACCAGTAATAACGCTGGCCGTCCCTGTAGCCAGCCACGAAGGACGCTCGTGGATGCGCGTTATATTGGGAGCAGCCAAAGCCCTCCAAATATGCGTTCCTTTCCTGCGACTCAAATTTCGCTGGCCGTTCATCAATCATATTGAGCGCGGCGACTGCTTCGTCCGCCACACGAGCCCCCGCATTGGCGTCGTCGCTACAGTTTTGACCGACGGGGTACAGGAAAATATCCCAAGTGACGCCGGTTCGCGGAGAAAGATACATACCCCATTTGCTATCGAATTGTTTGTCGGGGTTCTCTCCCGTGTCCCTTTGTAGCTTTCGGTAGACAAACTCAAGTGCAGACACATAGCCGTATTGCAAACCTTCTAAATACGATGTTTGAAATCTTTCGTTGACCGTAAGCGTGCTGAAACTTTCCGACGCTGATGGGTGATGTTTTGCGAGCCAATCCTCAAAGTCTCGGTCTGGCATTTCCGTGGATAAGTGTGACCAGTCTTGACAGCGGAGCAACGTTGCCGAGGTTGTTTCTTGTGTCGATGGTGGCGTCTGCGCCAGAGCGGGCCGCGCAATGCACAGGAGACTTAGCAACACTAAGCGTTGAAACGGTGTGAATTTCATGTAGTGACCTACGGACGCTCGCCGCAATCGTGCAGACTGTAACAGAGTCGTCGGTTTGGATTCAAGAATGACAAAATCTAAGGGAGCGAGCCGAAAGCCGCTCACCGAGATTTCACTGAGTACGTTGCCGCTCTCGCAAGCGCGGCGTATCATTCCCGCTGGAGAAATTACGAATGGTCATCGGCGAGCGACTGAAGGCATTGCGCGAATACAAAAACCTGTCCCAAGGTGACATTGAGAAGCGCACGGGATTATTGCGCGTTTATATTTCCCGCGTCGAAAACGGCCACACAGTTCCAGCCATCGAGACGTTGGAAAAGTTGGCGCAGGCAATGGGCGTGCCTCTGTATCAAATCTTCTACGATGGAGAAAAACCTCCCGCTCCGAATCTTCCTAGAATTGACGACAGCGGTTGGGGCAGTTCTGGCCGCGACGCCCGGACGCTAGGTAGGTTTCGCAGCCTGCTTCGGCGAACAAGTAAGGCCGACCAGAAGCTGCTCTTATTCATGGCGCAGAAAATGTCGCAGAAGAAACACCCTCATGGCAAGGCGCGGGCATAAATGATTGCGGAAACCAAATTCACGGTGGAAGATTTCAGAAAGCGCATTCAAGCAACGTCCGATGAAAAGTTGATTCGCTTCGGCAAAGCTGCCCGATACATGGCAGACCCGAAAAATTCTGCTAATCGCCGCTCAGTCGAACCAGTCTTCATTGTTCAGTTACAGGAATGTCGGGAAGAGTGGAAGCGTCGGCATCCGAAGACCGCATGAAAAATCTGGAGCATTGTCATTTCTGCAACCCAGTGTTATAGAGGATTAACTACGGAGGGAGGGCGCGAAGGAGACTGCCGTGGCTCGGATACAAATTACAGTTCTCTTTGTATTGAGCATGTTTCTGTTCGTTGGGACGGGTTCTCAAGCCTCTGCACAATCCTTCGCTTGTCCTGTGACGAAACCTAACGGGAAGATGGCACCGGGACAAACGCAGGACACAATGGGCGGCCAGTGGTACGGAAATGGCGATATGTGGACCTTACTCTGGCCGGATGGCACCGTGAAGGTGGTTTCTCCGGGAGGACCGGGTGAAGTGCTTGAAGACGGGTCGCTGAGTATGAAATTCCCGTGGTGGCTAGGACCCAGAGCAGAGGGCAAATTGACCATAACAGGAAAAAGGCTCGATGCGTGGGCACCGCCATTGCGAGCGAGGATTCCTGATGGATACGGTCCGCACTTTCAAGCCACAGGGCTCGTTTTCCCGATGGAAGGATGTTGGGAGATAACAGGGAGAGCGGGTCACGCCAGTCTGACCTTCGTGACTCGGGTCGTTAAGATTCAGGCTACTCAACAGCGGTAACATGCACTTAAAAATAACGGCTCGCGTTCACTAGAGGCCCATGTCTGGCGCTGCTTTCAGTATTACTTAGTCTTGACCTTCCGCTTGTCCGTCCAATACTTCTTCATGCGTGCCGCAATCTTGGCCTTCGCCGCTGCGCTCATCTTGCGGCCATGCGGCTTCGGCTGGCCGTTCTTGCTTGCTGGAGCAATTGCCGTCAAGGCTCGAATCGCAGCATCTGTTTTGTGGATTTCCTTCTGTAGCGTGTCACGATGTGACTTCAGTTCTGAAACAATGCCAGCTAGGTTTGTCATGCCAGAATTTTATGGTGAGCGTCAGGCAGGCGTTAAGGGCGGAGCATCCGGATTGCCGAGACTTCGTGCGCGGCCCTATTCCTTCGCCAGCTTTCGGATTCTGCTTCCCACCACGAAGGCAGCAGCCTTGCAATCGTCCCACGTCACCAAGTATCCCTGTGTCATTTGGCCGTGCCACATTTCTGGGCCAAGCGACGACGTGACAATGCCGTGCGCGCCGTTTGGGTGGGAATCGCCGTGCGTGGAATTGATCTTCTCAACCCGCGTGCCAGTCCGCAACGCGGCGGAAGATTGCAGCACGCGGGAATGCATAGCGGGCGTCATTAAATCCCCCCAGGGCGTTCACTTGGGCTGTGTAGGAGGCTGTGCCAGCCGTCACTTTTCTTCCGAGCCTTGGTCGTTAGAGCTACCAAGTCTACTCGGGAGAAGGAACCGACAACGTCATCTGATCAGCTCGGGAGTCTCAAATCAGAGCGAGCGCGCTATTTAGATAAACTAGAGATAAAGATGCGATCTGGCTTCTGAAATCGACATGCTCGGTCCGGGCGCGGCAGCTCTCTTTATATGAGAAACTAAACATTGTCCCCCATAAAAATCGGAGTCAAATAGTTCAATGCCCAAGGCGGCGCAATATGATTCAAGCATTTCGACGTTAAAACGATCGACTACGTTCCGCTTTTGATAGTTTTCTGTCTGCTCATACGGCTGCACCTCACCGTCCGCCGCAAATTCCCAGCCGCCGACATCGTTTGTCACCGCAACATGGCGAATCCTGTTGAGCCGATCAGTTTTCTCGAAGCCGTACAAAGTGAATGCAATGGCTCCGTAGATACGGAGTCCGTCCTTGGCATTCCGGTCACTTCGGTCTGGAACACACGCGACTTCCAGACCCTGAGAATTCAGAACCGTCGACAGGTAGCTTACAGGGCTATGTACATCGTTCGCACGCAGTCCGTTGCTGAAAACCGCGGTCCAAGCGGATCGAGTCTCAATGAGGAGATACCGGTCGAGTGGAGTCGTGAGCGGCTCTAAGCTCAAAAGGGCTTTGGGCAACGGTGCACCGAAGCGGCATACTTCGGTTTGCGTTCCAAACTTTGCGTCGATCTCCTTCCGCCAGGCAATAAATGCGTCAGAGATCTGCGCAAAAGGGCTCTGTACGAAACCGTACGAGAACGTAATCGGCGCATAGGCGTTATCGAGTACCGCATTGGTCATAAGAAACTCTACTTTATGTTCTTTGTCGTGACAACTCCTGCCGGATCGTTTGCCAAAATTCGCTGTTTGTGAGCCGCTCCACTGGCGGGATCTTGGTCGTACTCAAAATAGTGCCGTATGCCCTGTGGGTCCGTCCCCTGCAGGTCGGGGCGTCCCTGGCCAACTCTGACACCCTGAGCGTTGACCTGTTCCTGGTTCGTGCGAATATCCGTGTACCCCTCTCGCTGCATCTCTTCAAGGTCGCGTTGTAGTTCTGCTGCTTGATTGGGATTAGTACCGATGGTTCCGTTTCCATTATTTGGTTCCGGAGGGTTCGGATACTCCCTTTGTCTCTTTTGGTCTTGGGGCAAACGGGGTTCGTCCGTAGCGGGTCCGACTCCTCGCACTAGCCCGAGGGCCGCGGCGAAAACTAATACATCGCCTACATAGTCATTCGAGGCATTTCCCTGGGGATGCTGAAATGCGTCTCGGTCGGCTCCGGTATCGCAGCTGCAATCGTAGTGCGTGTACCCTGCTTGGTCATATGCTTTTTGCTGATCTTCGCTGGAATTCACATAGTCTGAGTCGGAGACGTCGCAAATCAGACTTACTCCAGCATATATGTCCGACTCCGGCCCCGGTCTACAGAACACCCTGCCACTGGAATCGGTGAGATTGATCGGGTTATTGCGAACATAAGCATACCCATTCCAGCTTTGTGGGTCACTGTTCAACGCCCCCGCGTTGCCGGGATCGGGGGACATGAAGCGACCGAGCCTGCTGGTCATGTATCGGGCTTCGAAGTTATCGAGGCCATTGAGGCCGCCCGGTGTAGAGGCGGTTTCGGGGTCGCGTTCTTTGCCGGCGAACTTATGGGTGATGCTAGTGTCTCCGGTGGTTTGCTCGCCGAAGGGGAGGTAGTCCATGTTGTCGATGATGGATTTAGTTACACCGGTAATCAAACGCGTCGAGCCCAGATGGTCTTTGTGGATAAAATAGGTCGTATTCGCGATGTATTCGGCGATGAGCTGGCCGTTCAGATAAACATACTCAGCTTCCGGTCCCGTAACGGCAGAGGTGGCTATCCATTCTCCCTCCACGTTTCCCGCAAGGTCGTAAAGATAGTCCACATAACCGCCGCCGGGGTAGGGCTTCTCCACACGATGACCGGTGGCGTCGTAGGTGTAGGTGGCCGTCGAGCCGCCGTCCACCTTCGTGAGGCGGTTTTCAGCGTCATACGTATAGCTGTGACTAGCATCGTGTGTCAGATTGCCCGCCGCGTCGTAGGTGTAGCCGGACACTATGAGCTGATTATTGGCGTTCACAGGTGTTTGCGGAGAAAGACACGAGCCGCTGGTCACGTTTTGCGCAGTGCGATTGCCCCAGGCATCGTAAACCCACGACAATCCCTTGCACGTTTGATTTGAGGCACTATCGCCCATCGTCGAGAGGCGGTTGAGTTGATCATACGTGTACGTGCGGTTGAAGGATTGCTGACCAGTTGCCGTCCACCCCATTACGCTGCCATTATTGGTTGTGCCGGAGTTAAATCCGTAGTTGAAGTCCTGGACGTTGCCCGAGGGAATAGCACCCGTGCACGTTCCGAGTGCAGTGCTTGAGGAGTTCACGTTCAACCGGCAAGGTTGCAGGCGGTTATTCAGGACCGAGGTTTGCGTTAGCCCGTTGCCGAGCGTAATGTCGCGTATCATCCCAGTCGGCCAAAAACCCACACTGGAGTTCACTGTCGCCAGCATTGCTGGATGGTTTGAGTCGCTCCAATTACTGCTCACTTGTGTAGTTCGCCCCGCGCCATCGATGGTATAGGAAAATGTTGGGCCCAGGCCGTTAGTGAAAGAAGTGACATCTCCCGCGAGGTCATAAACATATGACGTGGAAAACGCGATGGAGTTATGCTGCGGCGTCGTTTGCATGTACGTGACAACGCGGCCGAGGGGATCGTAGCTAAAAAGAGACTCGACGACGTTGGTGTTAGACAGCGATAGACGGCCTATGGGATTGGCCAGAACGACGCCGTGCGTTGACGCAGTATCGAACAGGAATTGGGCGGTAGGTGTCACGCCGTCGGAATAGGCCTCCTGCGTTACGCGATTCAGCGCGTCAACGGTGTAGGTGGTGACAATGCTCCGCGCGTCGGTTCTCGTTTGAAGGTTTCCGTCGCTATCGTAGGTGTACTTAATTTGGCCATTTTCGGGATTGGTCGAGCTGGTCAGGCGTGCCTGCGAATCGTAAACGAAGGCGCGATTGTGCGAGCCATCTTCCACTACTCCCAGAAGATCGTCCAGCGCATCGTAGCTGTAATTCGTCACGTAACCCAGCCCGGCGGGATTCTCGATTACCTCTGTCATTCTGCCGAGGCCGTCATTGCAGCTTTCACGAGTTTTCCCTGCCTCGTCGGTGACGGTTGTGCAGTTTCCGGCGTAGGACATAGTGACGGGCGACCCATCTGGTTCGGTCACTGCTGTGGTTCGACCCAAAGAATCGTACGTATATGAGGCATAGCCCCATGTTGATTCGCCACAATTCGTTGTTGGTGGATTGCACTGCGTCGGATTGTAGACGTGGTAGGGCCGAGCGAGGCCGTCGTATACGGTGTCATTGTCCGTGATGGATGGTGAAACCGACGTGATTTGATGTTGTATGGTGTGGCCCATTCCGTCCGTAGTGCTGACATTCGTGATGGTCGGGTCTGGAGTCGCCAGCGTAGTCGTGGTCACGCTCGGGGTGGGCGGAGCATCGTTGTAAGCGTAAGTCGTTTGACCCGTGTCGGGGTAGCTCACCGCCGTCGGCCTGCCTAGACTATCTGCGTAGGCATAGGTAGTTGACCGGCCATTCTCATCCTTGGCGACTGTCAGTTGACCGCCGAGATAAGCGTAGGAATAATTCGAGACGTGGTTGACTCCGTTCGTGACGGGCCGCGTGACTTGAGTCAGGTAGGCATTGGTGTTTCCGGGCGGAGTACCGCTCGTGTAGCTGTCCAGATATGAGTAGATGGTTGTGTTAACGTTTGGGTCTTTGAACGTAATCACGTGTCCGGTCTCATCATGCGTGTAGACCGAGACGGCATTTGCGCAGCTCGGAAAGCATTGTTTAGTCTCAGACGTGACATTCCCGCGGGGGGCCAGAAAGGTCGTGCCAAAGTTCGTTTCGTCATGGTTCGTGGCGGTCGCCGAGGATGTCGCCGTCTGGTCATAGGAATAGTCTGTTTCTGACATACGATTGCTGCTTCCGTCGTACACGACGACGCTCGACGGTCGATCCCATATCTTGGCTCCCAACGGATTAGCCACCGGAGCCGAGAAAGTAAACACGGTTTTTCGGAGGAGCGGACCGGGATTCCCGCCGGTTCCGAAATCGTACTCATCTTTCTCGCTCATGACCGAAAGGCCCTGATAACTGTACCCGACCTTATTGGTCTGCCCGCCCAAGGTCAACTGCTGACTCCCCAAAGTGTAGAGCGAGGACCAGCTTTTGCTCACCGTCTGCAAAGTGCTGCCGTTCCAGTCCTTGTAAACGATTGTCTGCTCTTGTGGAACCTGGGTGGCTGCATATGTGTTCAACGCGAGGGCGACGTCAGGCGGGGTGGGAATTTGAGTCGGGGAGTACGTATACGTGGTTTGAAAGCTGGGATTGCCCGGTTGCTTGAAGTCTGTGGTCGTGATGATCGTTTGCTTGGTCAGCCACAACGTAGGCTTCGAAGGATTCCAGTTGGTGGTGTATGCAAAGTCCTGTTGGAGTGCTGTCGTACTGCCGTCGAAGCTTACATACCTGTGGAGTATTGCTGGCGAGCTGTACTGCGCGGCGCAGGCTCCGGGATTTCCCTTAGAGTCCGCCCAGTACGTCGAATCCGCAAGATCGCTGATATTCCACGTGTATTTCACATACCCACCTGTGGGATAAACGATCTCGTTGAGCAATCCGTAAGTTGAGTCGTAATAGAACTTGTACTCCTCGTTGTTGGGCATCTTAATGCTAGTGACGGTTGTAAAACTCCCAGCGGGCTGGGCGAGCGTCAAGGTCCCGCAGTAACTGTCGTTGAAGAACTCAGGGTTTGCGGTGAATGTGAAATTGTAAGTCGCGTTGGTCCCCCAGTCCACGGTGTACGGATTCGCTAGCGCTGACGTAGCAATTAGATCCGCGGCCGATCCAAATGCCGAGATTGATAGCGCGCTTCTGCCAGCAGTATCGGTCTCTGTAAGCGGAATACCGTATATCCCAGCGGAGAAGGTGATTTTGTTCCCATTTCGGTCTTCGATAAAATCTGGAATCGAGCAGGCCTCCAAGCATGTCCAGGTAGTATTGCCCGTTCCGGTTGCGTTGCCGAGCTGAGAGAAATGGTAGACCGTTCCCGACTTGTCTTGAACGCTGAAGGGCACAAGATAGGCGTCTTGCGCTCCGTTCTGCGTCCAGGCGGCGTAGACGCCGTCATTCGCAGAGTAATAGACGGTAGGATAGACCTCCACCTGAGAACACTGCGACTGATTGGCGATGGCCAGGGGAAGGGCGTGCCGGGACCCGTCCTCATCCGTAAAAACGAATTCTGTGTTCACTGGACAACTTTCGTTAGGGTAGACCGGATTCTGGCTAGGAATCGAGGCGATGCCGGAATTAAAGGTGGGTACCGAGTAGCCCCAACCCGCATGCTCCATGAATCCCTGGTCCGCGCCTCCTTTTGCGGTGAGCTTGAAATTGATGGTTTGAAATTGAAACACTCCGCTAGAGTTGTATGAAAAGTGGAAAGGAAGTGCTATGCCCCTCCCCCCGGGCATTGGCACATCGAGCCGAATGCTCAAAGATCCGTTCGCAGGGTTTACAATTTCGCTGAGCGCCCCGATGTAGTTGTGCCCTGCGCCTGGCGTAGGACTCGCTTGATCATTCGTGACGTTGGTAATCTGCGCCCGGACTGTGGTGGCGAAAAAGGCAAGGAACGCGACGGCCAATAATTTGCGCATAGAGCCTCCGGATACGCAACTATCGATATTGCAAAAAACACACTTCCGTAACGACGTTGGCTGCGTGCTCAACGTCCCTGATTGCGCGATTCAATTGCCTTTGCGTGGACCTCTAAGGGACAAACTCGTACTTATCAACTGCGGGGCACCAGTGTGGATCGGAGGCGGCGACTATTACAAAACCCAGACAAATCTTTCGATCTATCAACTAATATCGCCTATGACGAACCGTGCAATAGTCGTTGAACTTGCGCGGACTATGTGCCGATTGCGGAAGGATGTCAAGGCCTAATTTTCAGTGGAACTATTAATGCGAGATCGCTCTGCCGCATGGGGAAGCCAGGAGCGGCACGACGTTTTTGTTTCGTTCGAGGACTTTACTACTTACAATCGGGCAGGAAAAGAATCTGAAGTCAATGGAGGGACTCGATATGAATATCATTTCAGCGTTCACACTGTTTGCCTTGCTGTCGGTTTCGCCGGTCGGCGCACAATAGAACAGTGGGAACGAAGGCATCCACGCCGCGTGCCCCATCATGCATCCGCCCGATTCCGACCTGAACCATCGCGGCGAACAAGGTATGGGCTTTTCACAAGCCGCGACAACGCATCATTTTCTCCTGAAGTCTGATGGCGGCGTTATCCAAGTGGAAGTAAACGACTCGTCTCCGGGCGGTACCTCTGGTACTTTCGTACTCTTGCTGAAATCGCAGCGTACATCGTAAACTGTGACGGTATCAAGAGTGGGCGTTCATTTCGCGCCCCGGCAACCGAGCCAGAGACAAGGCCACGGTGCCAGCCTCCAGATGCTGGAGGGATGCGGCCCGTAGGGGGCAAAAAACCCACCTAGCAGCCTTTCCCCAAGATGCAATTCATCTGGCGGCTTTCTCTGATACACGGAGAAAGCGAATGCCGAATCGCACCAGAATCCAAAAACCATCAAGAACTGAACTCGATTTCAAACTCGAAAATCACGGTTCGCTGTTCCTACTTCGCCCGCTAAGTTCAGTCGCGACAAATTGGATACGCGAACACTTGGCGATGGACAACCCCGAAACTCAATTCTGGGGTGACGCCATCGTCATTGAGCCTCGTTATGTCGCTCCGATAGTGGATGGAATTGTCGGGGATGGGTTGGTGCTCCGATGACTACCGAAACCAACAGCACCACCGAAATGCGAATGCGCGACAACAAGCACTTCGCTCGCATTCTGCGTCAGCGACTTGAAAGTCGCCACGGGGCTGGTGCATTGCGTGAAACGCTTTCTCAAATGAGCGACTCCGAGCTGATTGCGATGTATTTGAAAAACGAGCAGCAAGGGCGAGACCATCTCGCAAAAACTCAGACACAAAAACAAACGGACAAGATGAATCAGCTTTTGCGACGGGCAGAGAAGGAAGTGTCATGAAAATATTTCGCGCACTAGCACGGGAATTTGTAATCTTCGGCCTTGCGGCGGGAGTCATCGTAGCGGTTATCTGGTTTGTGGATTGCTTCAGCGGTCCCAGATTTCCAGACACAATCGCGAGTGCTTTGTTTGGGATTCCGGTGTTTTTTGGTATGGGCGCGCTCGCTGGTTTCATCCTGTGGGGTTTCTACCGTGCGGTGAGATTCGCAGTCCAAGGATAATTTGTAAACACAACGCTCCACGGGAGGCAGTAATGACAAAAAAGGAAATGATGAAACTCGCTCGACGAATTGCGCGCCATCCCGCTCCAGTACATTTGACGACAGAGCAACTCGGGGAGACTATGGCCCGAACCGTACGGGAGATGACCCCAGTCCAGAAAGCGCTCCTCCGACGCCGCCTGCGCGACGACAAACTTCTGGCGAAGACCGCAAAACGGCTAATGGGGCAAAAGAGCGTGCTACGGACTTTGCCCTGTAGCGATAAGGTACACTGACGACCAGAGGCTGCCATCCCTTGGGAAATCAAACACGCGGATGACATTGCGATGATGGCGCAGATGGGTGTGCGATGGACGCCGGAAGCTGACGATGACGACCGAGAAGATTGAGACGCCAACACCGGAGTCTAGCCACGTGCATCATGTGACGACTGCCGATAAACTTCCCATTATTAAAAAACACGGATTAGTGCCTGCTGAAAACGGATATTTGAACGGCCCGGCTACCTTTATGACTTCCCCGGAAGGAACAGATTTTTGGAAACAGGAAGTTACCGACTATTACGGAAAAAAGCCGGTGGTTTTGCGCACTGCGAAAAAGAACGTGGCTCTGTTTCCTGATGAAGCGGGAACTCGTGATGCAGGTGCGCCCGCGCATTACACTACATCCAACATTCCAGCGAACCAATTGGAGATTCAAACAGAAAATGGCTGGAAGCCACTGGTGGAAACGAGATGAAGATTGAAAATGCGGTGCCACTTTTGTATCAACGCATCATTGTGCCAGCAATGCGGCGCGTGCAAATCTATATCCGCCACAGCATGAACTATTGTCGCGCCTTACCGACCGCCGTAGATTGACGAATAATCAGGGCTCCGGCCCAAGGCGCGACGCATATCATCTACCGAATTTGCCGACGCGATTTTGGTTTCAGGGTTGTCCACCAAGAGTTTATGTTCCTGAGCGAAAGCATACGCCGCTGCCAACGCCTGAACTTTATCTTCAGCGTCAAACAACCCCTCTTGGACGATAATCCGACCGAGGGTATCGCGATTAGCATCACCACCGGGCCAGTCAGCCCCTTCAGGACCGTTTAGGAATGCAGACGTAGCATCCGCCCACGACCGTTCAAACCTCTCGCTGCCCCGCTGTTGCGTTACCTCCTGCAAATCCTCAACAGAGACGCCCCGTGACTGAAGGTAGGTATCCAGCACGCCCGATTTTTCGATGTATTCGGACGCAGAAATCGTACCGCGTTTAAATTGCAACTCCAACTCGACACGTTCAGCGACCTGTTCGGCTGATTCTGTTGCGACGGTCGTGGCCGCCTGTCGCGTGGTCGTAGTCGCTTCTTCGCGCGCGGCGACTTCTCCACGGAGGTAATCTCCGATGGCCTGCTCGACCGCAAGTTCAGAATCCCCCTCGAATTTCAGCGTGCGACCGTTGACGGTTATAGCTTTCGTGAACTGAGCCGCCCGTTCGGGAGGATTTAAGTTTTCAATCAAAATATTGGGGTCCAAATCTTCTGAAACGAGATGGTCACGCAACGCGATTTCCCTCATATACGATTTTATCTGCTCCGGCAAAAGCGTTTTTACGTGTTCCGTTTCCGATGGCGATAGGACGATGCGCGAATTTTCTGGACTATAGGACATGGTATTTTCTCCTCGTGCTGCTCATCTGGTGCCACTGCTACTGCAAAAATGTTTACGATGTTACCTGTCGCTCCAACGCTTCAAGGTCTTCGAGAGTGTTCGCCCTAATAACCAACGGTCTCTTGCCGGTGGACTCAGCCCATCGAATAAGTTTTTCGTACTTAAATCCTGACCCAGTAGCCGCCAATGGACTTTCAGGCGCGGGTGAAGGCGAGGCGGTTTCCGGTTCGTGGGTTATTTTTCCGCCCCACTCGTAGCCTCGGTCAATTTCAAGAACGTCTTGTGAAACGAGGAGTGCCTTATATTTTTGACGCATCTCTTCGACACTGTTGGATTCTGCCGCGATTTTGTCGTAAATTGCGGACGGTGGACGTACGAAATTCTCAGGCACTTTGGCTCTCCTGTGTTTCTGTTTCCTTCTCGACTGCTTTCATCAACGCTAACTCGCCCGCGTCATTCGTGTACTCCCACTTCGGACATTCGGGCACCTGAGATACTTTTTCAAATTCAACCTGTCTTTGCGCTCGGCTCATGTTCTTTAGAACCTTGAACAACTTCGGGTCAAGCGACCGAAAATGTGCGCTGCACCGGCCATAAATCCATCGCGGCTTCTGACAACCGTTTTCGCAGCACAGTCGAACTGCTCTGTTCTTTGGAGACACATTCGTACTCCCTTATGCTGCCAAGAATTCTTTCAGTTCCAACTCACGTACGGCAGTCTCTATAGTCGTTGCAGACCACCGTCTGCCATAAGCGATAGGCCACGTCCAAATAGATTTCAACGCCCGCTTCTGGCGCGCTTCAGAAAAATATTCGTTAGGAGTGAGGAAGGCGTGCCAAAATGTAATCTCTGCTTGTCGTCGCTCTTGATACCCGTGTTCTTTCGCTGCGTCCCAATGCGCGGTATGAGTCATCCGCCACTCCAACAGATTGCAAAATCCATCAATACCGTCACGGTGCCGCAGAGCGGTCTCCATGCTGTGCGCGTCATCTGCGGGAATAATAATGCCTGCGTATCCATAGCCTTCGGCTGAGACACTCGGAGCCTTCGGCGCAGTGGGCTGACTGATTGCTATCGAAGCCTTCGGTGCCGCCTCAACCAATTCTGCTTTCGCGCTGGGGTTGAAATCTTTCATAGTGTTGGCTCCGCAGTAAGGGCCGCCCCGTTCGAATCCACCGACGTGATTCTAAATCGCTGTCCATCCTGAACGCAGATATCGCCGACAGAAAATCGTTGCGCCGTTACCGTGGCGGTTTCGGGTTCCGCGACTTCAGACTTACCGTCTTCGAAATCGATATCAAACTTCATCTTCAGCCACTGCCCGTAGAATTTTGCATGCGCCGTGCTACCCGGTTTGCTCGCATCGATGTTCCGTCGCAGTTCGTCCAGCGCGATTTCACGTTCAGACTTCCCGTTCCACACATCTAAAGCGGCGACGATAGCTTTATGTTTTTGCATCTCGCGGGATAGACATTTGGCGTTCGTCTCGGTAGCGCAACTGAAGGCCGATTTGGTAGCAGCCAACGCATCGTTTGTGTACAAATACACGATGAGCCATTTCTGCTGCTTGACGGTCAGCGCGCGCCACTCTGTGGAGTGTTGGAACTGTTCCAACTTG
>Ga0210393_10000907_pt1 | contig 25452 bp, 16 predicted proteins | sample IncBWC27OmetaG_FD_160068 | JGI IMG/M metagenome (GOLD analysis project Ga0210393, IMG submission 160068) | Forest soil microbial communities from Barre Woods Harvard Forest LTER site, Petersham, Massachusetts, United States - Inc-BW-C-27-O ...
CGACCGAGAACGCCAACATCGTCGTGAAGACCGAGATCGTGGGCGCAATGACGAACAGCGCCTTGTCGGCAGTCGCGGGAATCACGTCTTCCTTGAGGACGAATTTCATCCCGTCGGCGACCGATTGGAGCAATCCGAACGGACCAACCCGATTGGGGCCGATTCGATCCTGGATGCGGGCCGACAGCTTGCGCTCGACCCAGATCAGGTACATGCACGTGGTGAGCACACCACCCAGCACGATCACGATCGCCGCGAGCGCGTGGATCCAATTCATGGGTTGGCTCCCGCGGGTTGCTTCGTAGCGGAGGGATGCGGTGGCGGCGGCGAGGGTGGGCCAGAGACGGGGGGAGCGGGAGGAAATGCCGCCGACGGTGCCCACGTTGGCAAAGGTCGACCACTGACTTCGGCGGGCTGATTTCCCGCGGAAAGCAGGGCTCCTAACGTGCCGAGGCGACCAGCGCGCAACGCCGCCAGTGCTTCAATTTCAGTTCCCATTTCCGTTCGCAAAGTCGCCGCGTGGAAGAGTCCTCGGCGACCGGCCAATTCCCAGAGGATGCGCCCATCGGGCCACGCGTCGCCCGGACCGCGAACGGAGCGATGAATTTCTTGGGCGAGCCCCGCGTGATTGACGTAGGTCCCGTCCTTCTCGGCAAACGAGCCGCCGGGCAACACGAAGTGCGCCAGTTCGCTGGCGGGCGACGGAAGAATGTCTTGCACGACCAGCAGTTTGAGCGCGGTCAACCAGGGACGATCGGCTTCTTTTAACCAAGGCAGCCGATCTCCACCGACGGCATAGAGCGCGTCAACGCGACCGGCGGTCAGCTCCGCTTTGATCTCGTCAAACGAGATGATCTTGCCCTCGAAGTGCTGCAGGATGGCGGCGACGCCGGCGCGGTTGGGGCATTTCTCGGCGCGGATCGTGAAGTGCGTCTTCTCCAACGGGCGACCGTCGAAGCCCTTGGGATAGCGATCGTCCTCACCGTCGATCGGAACGGGCCCCATCGCCAGTCGTACCTGCGGCGAGAGCGACTTCAAATACTTCGCCAACAAAAAGGCCTCTTCGCAGGTCATCCAAGGAGACAGTAACCCGACCACCCCGGCGGCATTTTTCTCTACCGCCTGTTGGAGCGCGGTTTGAACGGCACTCAGCACCGCGGGCCAGTCGTTGGCCTGTGCTCCTCCTGTCGGTCGGGCAATCGGAGCCGCGAGCCGATCGGGATGATGCACGTATTTGAAGCCGAAACGCCCGTCGTCGCACATGAAGTGACCCTGCGCCTGCGGGTTGTACCGCGGTCGCAGCCGGTAGATCTTTTCGTCGTTCTGGTCGATCGTGATGCTGCAACCTGTGCTGCAGTTGGGGCAGACGCTCTCCTTCATCTGCAGCCACCAGACGCGCTGCTTGTAAAGAAAATCCTTGCTGCACAGCGCGCCCACGGGGCAGATATCGACGACGTTCCCGGCCAGCTTGTTGTTGCAGGGGTCTCCCGGAAAGATGTCGATCTCGGCGTGGCTGCCCCGGTTGATGACTTGAAGCTCGGCCGTGCCGGCGATCTCGCGCGTGAAACGCACGCAACGAGAACACATCACGCAGCGATCGGTGAACAGCGTGATGTGTTCACCGATGTAGTCCTTATCCGGCCGGCGGATTTTCGGTTCGTGCAGTCGCGAGTGAGCGTGGCCGTAGCGGTAGCTGTAGTCCTGTAGCCAGCACTCGCCCGCCTGATCACACACGGGACAATCGAGCGGGTGGTTGAGGAGCAAGTATTCGAGCGTCTGGGCCTGCGCGGCTTTCACCTTATCACTGTTGGTGACGACAACGGTGCCGTCCTTGACGGGCGTCTGGCAACCGGGGACGAGCTTGGGCCCCATCGCAATGGTGCCATCGGCTTTTTTCTCGCCCGTTTCGACCAGGCACATGCGGCAACTGGCGACGACAGTGAGGGCCGGATGCCAGCAGTAGCGGGGCACTTCCACGCCGGCGCGGTCAGCCACCTGAATCACGTTCAAGCGCTCGTTCGCGTCAATCTCGACCGGCGTGCCGTTTACGAGGACGGTCCCCATCAGTTCCTCATGCGGTAACTGCGACTGCCGTTTTGCGGCCGCTTTGGATGTAGGCTTCGAAGTCGGGGCGGAATTTTGTGATCGCATTCTTGATCGGCCACGCCGCGCCGTCGGCCAGGCCGCAGATCGTCGTGCCGGGGATCGTCCCCATCGATTGGGCGATCTCGGCCAGCGTATCGAGATCCTTCATCGTCCCCTGCCCGGCTTGAATCCGTTGCAGGATTTTTCGAGACCAATCGGTCCCCTCACGGCAAGGTGTGCACTGCCCGCACGATTCGTGGGCCATAAACCGACAGCAGTTGAACAACACGTCGACCATGCTGGTGTGATCGTCCACCACGATGACGGCCGCCGTGCCCAAGCCGAGGCAGCCAACCTTGCCCGGACCGTTGAAATCGAGCGGCGTGTCCATTTCGGAGGCGCTCAAGAAGCCCATGCTGATGCCGCCGGGGACACAGGCTTTGACCTTGCGTCCTTTCCAGACGCCGCCGCCGTAGTCGTCGACCAATGCGCGGGCCGTGATACCCAGCGGCAGCTCGACGCACCCCGGCTGATTCACGTGGCCGCTGATGCAATAGAGCTTCGGCCCCAGGCTGCCGGCGTCGCGCGGATTGTTCGGATCAGGGGGGACACCGATCGAACGGAACCAATCAACGCCCCGCTCGATAATGTGCGGCACACAGGCCAGCGTTTCGATGTTGTTGACGATCGTCGGCTTGCGGAATAGTCCCTCGACTGCCGGAAACGGCGGCTTGATTCGCGGCCAGGCCCGTTTCCCCTCAAGGCTCTCCAAAAGACCCGTCTCTTCTCCGCAAATGTAAGCACCGGCTCCGCGGTGCAAATGCACGTCGAGCGAAAAGTCGGTCCCCAGAATTTTCTTGCCGAGCAGGTTGTTGTCGTAACACTCGCGAATCGCCCGATCGAGCGTGCGGTACGAGCGACCAAATTCGTATCGCAGGTAGATATAAGCGGTGTGACACCGAATCGCGTGGGCCGCGATCATGACCCCCTCGAGGATCTGATGCGGGTCGTTCTCCATCAAGATGCGGTTATTGAAAGTGCCCGGCTCGCTCTCGTCGGCGTTGACGCAAAGATAAATCGGCCCAGGATGGTCCTTCGGCAGAAAAGTCCATTTGACGCCGGCCGGAAAGCCCGCTCCTCCGCGTCCGCGCAGCCCAGAGTCTTTGACGATCTTCGTCACTTCGTCGGGGGGCAGGCCGAGCGCTTTCTTGGTCGCCTGATACCCGCCGTCGGCCCGATAACCAGCCAGAGATTGGCCGCTCTCCTTGCCGACTCGTCGCAGAAGGACTGGTTCAAACGTGGCCACAGGTGATTTGTCCGGGTGCCACGGCTGAACCGCTTCGGGTCAGCCGTGTGATTTTTCTAGAACGTTCCAGTGTCGTCGATTCGCTTAGTCTGAGGGCACGGCCCAGCGGCGCTCAGCCGTGGCACTCGATTTCGCTCCGTTATTGCAAGTTGTGAATCAAGTCGCCGGCCGAGGCCGCGGTCATATTCATATGACACTCGTCGTCGACAAGCAGACAGGGAGCCCCTTCGCAGGCTCCCAGGCATTCGGCGAATTCGAGCGTGATCTTCCCGTCAGTGGTCGTCTCACCCGGCTCGGCGCCGAGTTTCGAGCTGATTTCGGCCAGTAGTTCCTCACCACCGCGCAGGGCGCACGAGAGACTGCGGCAAACCCAAACGCGATGCTTGCCCAAGGGGGCCGACTCATCGCGGAAAAATCCGTAAAAGCTGAGGGTGTCGTAAACCTCGGCGGGAGGCAGTTCCAGCAACGCGGCGACTTCGCGCAGGGCCTGGGACGAAACACAGCGGTGCTCGTCCTGCACGATGTGCAAAGCCGGCAGCGTGACAGCGCGCTTGTCGGCGTACTTGGGAAACTGGTCCCGAATCCGCTGCTTGGTTTCTTCGGACAAAGCGCTCATCGATCCAACTCCGCCGCGATGATGTTCAAGCTGCCCAACACGGCCACCACGTCGCTCAGCGTGTGTCCCTTGATCAGGTGCGGAAACACCGCGAAATGGATGTACGACGGCGGCCGCGTGCGGGCCCGGTAAGCCTTGATCGTCCCGTGTCCGACGATGTAGTAGCCCAACTCGCCGTTGGCCGTCTCCTGCGCCGCGTAAATTTCTTCGACCGGCGCCAGAAAGCCGCGATTGGGGATGATGGTCTCGAAGTGCCGGATTAATCCCTCGATGCTCTGATAGACCTCTTGCTTGCCGGGCATGATGGCTCGGCCCTCGGCATCGACGTTGATCGGACCGCTCGGCAGGTTTTCGAGCGCCTGCTCGATGATCTTGTTGGACTCGAGCATCTCCTGCATCCGCATCATGTAGCGGGAGTAGCAGTCGCCGCCGTTGGAGCAGATCACCTTGAAGTCAAAGTCGGGATAAGCCAAATAGGGCTCATCCTTCCGCAGATCGCGAACTACGCCGCTGGCGCGGGCAATCGGTCCCGAGCAACTGTAGTTGATGGCGTCTTCGCGGCTCAGCACTCCAACTCCGCGCAGCCGCGACATGAAAATGCGGTTGCGGGTGAGCAGCCGCGTAATCTCCGCTTGGGCCGCCGGAAAGCCGGCTACAAACGCACGCACGCGGGCGATCCATTTGTCGTCGACGTCGTACATCACGCCGCCGACGCGCATGTAGCTCGAGTGGAACCGCTGCCCGGAAGCGAATTCGCAAATGTCGTAGATCTTTTCGCGCTGCTTGAAGGCGTACAAAAACGGCGTAAACGCACCCAGGTCGAGCGCGGCCGCTCCGACGCAAAGCAGATGGTCGTGGATCCGCATCAGCTCCGCGAAGATCGTGCGGACGTACTTGCAGCGGGGAGTAATTGTGACGCCGACCAGCTTTTCGACCGCGTGAATCCACGCGATTTCGTTGGCGACCGGCGAGATGTAGTTCATCCGATCGACGATCGTCACGTACTGGTTGAAGTCGAGGTCTTCGCCCAGCTTCTCGAAGCCGCTGTGCAAGTAGCCGATGTCGGGCACGGCCCCGACGATCGTTTCTCCGTCGAGCTTGAGCATGAGCCGTAGCGTCGTGTGCGTCGCCGGGTGCTGCGGACCGAAGTTCAGCGTCCACAGGTATTCCTGGTCCTGCGATTCGGCGTCGCTGAGCTCGGAAAGTTGCAGGGACATCGAGGTGCGTGACTCGTTTCTCGTCTTAGAGAACCGGCCGGCTGACACCGGCCGCTCGCCTAAACTTGCGAAACTCCAGGCTCGCTCGGGGCGAACTCAACTTTCTGCGCGGGTAATGACCGGAAAGTTATGGCGCTCACCGCGGCCACGCAAGGGATAGTCCTTACGAAGCGGAAAGGCCGTGAATTCCTCGGGCATCAGAATTCGTTTCAGGTTGGGATGACCGGCGAACCGAATGCCGAACATGTCGAAGACTTCGCGCTCCATCCAGTCGGCTCCCAGCCACATCGGCACAACCGACGCGAGCGTGAGTTCCGGTTCGTCGAGGTGGGTGCGGACGTAAATCCGTTCGGCCGTGACCGTGTTCGCCAGGGCGTACACTACGCGGAAACGATTCCGCGCGTCGGGATATTCGAGCAGGTCGACGGCCGTGATGTCGACCAGTAAGTCGAACCCGCAATCGCTCTTCAAGAACGTCAAGACGTCGACCAGCGACTGGGACGGAATGTCAAAGCGGGTGTTGTCGCGAAAGCGGCTCGACGAGTAACCCTCGCCGGCGAATCGCTGGGTCAGCCGCTCGATTGTGCTCATGGATGTTGCTTCGTGGGCGTGCGGGCCCGCTCTTCCTGGGCCGCATCGTCCTGCTCGGCTTTGTTCAGCAAATAATCGCGACTGCGGCGCAGCTCTTCGAGCGAAAAGGGGGCCGGACCGGTGGCCGTGCGACGCTCGGCGAATTCCTTGCCCGTCATTGTGCCGTGCTTCTTGATCGCATCTTGCAGTTCAATGAGCGAAGCCAACAACTGTTCCGGCCGCGGAGGGCAGCCAGGAACGTAGATATCGACGGGAATAAAGCGATCGACGCCGAGCACGACCGCGTAAGTGTCGAATACACCGCCCGTGCAGGCGCAGGCCCCCATCGAAACGCACCACTTCGGCTCGGGCATCTGCAGCCAGATGCGTTGCAGCACGGGAAGCATCTTCATGACCACGCGGCCAGCGACGATCAACAGGTCGCACTGTCGCGGGCTGAACCGCATGACCTCCGCCCCGAAGCGGGCGATGTCATACCGCGAAGAGGCTGTCGCCATCAGCTCAATGCCGCAGCAGGCGGTGGCAAAAGGCATAGGCCAAAGGCTATTGGAGCGGGCCCAGTTCGCGGCCGCATCGAGCCGCGTCATAAATACGTTGTCGGAGGCGGCTACCGCCATTGAAAGACCCCTTTCCGCCAGGCGTAGACGTAAGGAATCAGAAGCGTCAGCACGAACACGACCATCACCCAAAAGACGCTCGTGCGCATCTGCAGTGGAACGCCGTCTGTCGTCTCGTAAGCGCTGACAGCCCACGGAAACAGAAACAAGAGTTCGACGTCGAAGATCAAAAACAAGATTGCGATCAACGAAAACTTGACGTCGAACGGCTGGCGGGCATCTTCGATCGGGTCCATTCCCGATTCGTAGGGCATTTCCTTAACCGCAGTGCGACGCTTCGGGCCGATCGTATGGGCCAGGATCAGGTTGACGATGCAAAACCCGACCAGAACGGCCGCAAACAGCAGGATCGGCTCAAACGCGTGAAAGTTTTCGCCCACGAAGTTTCTTTTGCCCTCTAAGCCTCGCTGCCCGAGGCGCTCTTCTCCTGTGTCCGCGCGGCGAGTTGCCGGTGTATCGCGGCGCGCTGCGTAATGGCGCGGTCAAAACGACCCCGACCCGCGGCCGCCGTGACTTCTGCGCGTCGTCAACGCGAGCGACCAGATCATGAGTCAATCCCCAAAATTGTTGCGGGGACTGACCGTCGGAGCCGTCAGATGCCGCGATTCTAGCGGCCGATTTGGCGATCGACAAGCGCGCAACTCCAGCGAACGCGTCTGTCGATTGGAGGCACTGCGGCTAGGAGCGATCGGAGCGCCGACGGAAACGCAGCAGCAGCTTTTGGGCGTCTTCGACCGAAATGCTGTCCTTGCCACCGCTGATGCGATCGAATTGGTCTCGCAGCCGCGGGGGCAGCTCGTCACGCGTGATCTTGCCGTCCTTATTGGCGTCAAGATTCTTGATCATTTCTTTCAGCGCTTCTTCGTTCAGCCCGCCGAAAGGCCCCGCGCCGCCGGCCCCGCGCTGTGCGCGGAGGCCGCGACCACCCTCTACATGGGTGCCTTTCGGAACGGCCATGTCGAAGTAGCCGATCATCATTTCTTCGTAAGTTTGCTCGCCCCAGAAGACGGGCGTTTTGGGGTTCGGATTGTTGAGGTTCTCTTCCGAATTGTCGAAATGGGCGATGGCGTGAATCCGCGTCCCCGCGGGGAATTTCAGCGGCTGCTCTTCGCGATAGGAAGTCTGCCAATTGAAGTCGTACTTCGGCACATCAAGTAGCGTCTCGCGTTTGCCGTTCGGGAACACCGCCTCATAGAAGAACGCTTTACCCCGCAGATGCATGTGGGGCATGAGCGTCAGCATTTGGGCGCCTTGAGGCAGACGGTTGGAAGTCGCCTCGACCGGGAAATTGCCATCTCCAGCAGGGATAGCGAAGATCGGATTGACCGCCGCAATCGTCGTCACTTCGTGCGTCACGCTTTTGGGGTTGGCGAACCAAAGCCCGATCCGTGTCAGGTCGTCTTGCGCAGTGCCGTTCGGCGTGTAGTGAATCTGAAAAGCAAGCGACGAGCCGGCCGCAATCTTCTTGGCCATCCCTTTGGGATAGGGGATCGGTCTGAGGCCCGGGACGTAAGCCGCAAGAAATCCCTGCCCGGCCAAGCCATCTCCCCCGAAGCCGCGGCCGTGCGGCGAGCGGCAATGGACCAACACATGATGCACGACGGCCCGATTGCCCGGCATCACCTCCGCCATCTCGATCCACTTATCGTCGGCAAACTTCGTCTCCGCACGAAAGTGCTGGTAGTGCAGCACGCCTTCCGCTTTCACGCGGTACGGCGCGTCGCTCATCGCCAAGATCAGGTCCGGCGGCCGATTTCCATGCCAGCCCGTCGAGGGAAAAGTAGGCGCCGCCGGCAGTTCTTTTGTGTCGCCCTCTGGGGCACCTGCGGCGACCCATTCGTGGATCTGACGCTTCTCTTCCTCGCTCAAGCGGCGATCGTCCGAAAACTTGCCGAACTTGGGATCGGCGTGCCAAGGCGGCATGCGACCCTGGTCGACCACCTCGGCGATCATGTCGGCCCAGCCCGACGCGTCTTGATAGCTCGTGAGCGAGAACGGGGCGATATCACCCGCGTGGTGACACTCGACGCAGCGCTTATTGAACAGCCGAGCAATCTGCTTCGAATACGTGACCGACGCGTTTGCCTGCGGTTCACGGGCTCGGCCGATCAAGCAGCCGACGACCGGCGTCTCGGCTACCGTAACAGTCTTGCCTGCGAGCAGCTCGTCGATCGCCTGCTTCAGGTCACTGTGCAGGGGCACTTTGCGTGTAAAGCCGACGCCATACTGGTCATCAATTCGGCCGTGATAGCGCACAACGCGGGCCTGGTCGAGAACGAACACCTGCGGATTGCGAGTGGCACCGAACTGGGTCGCGACCTCATTCTTGTTGTCGCGCAGTACCGGAAACTCGATCTTGGCGTTCCGCGCGTAAGCCGACAATTCGGCCAGGGAATCCTGAACGTTGGAATCGATGGCGATGAAGGTCACGGGCTTGCCGGCGTACGACGTGGCCAGTTGGGCCAGGCGCGGACCGTAGAGCTTGGCAAGGGGGCACTCTGTGCCGACAAACGCGACCACGACGATCTGCTTGTCTTTCCCCCGGTCGAGCGACCATTTCTCGGAATGGATATCTGACAGAGCGAAACTGGCGATGGGCGAATGACTCTGAACGGACTCGGCCGCGAGCGTCGCCGACAGCGACCAGCTCGCCAGCACCGCCCCTACCGCGGCCGTCAGCGCGAGCCGCAGGCCCGAACCGCGTGCGCCACGCGAAGTTGAACTGCCCGGTGTCACGACGCTCATACGCATGTTTTGCATTCCAGTTCGCCTAAAGCCTCAGAGTCGGACGTTCCGTCAGCCCGATAGAAACGACAGATAGTTCGTCCGAAAACATACAGACGCGGAATCCTACAAACTCAGTCAAGCTACCCCAATATTAAGGCGATTTCACAGAAATGCCCACCATTCGTACTCGCCTTTGATCGGACAGGTTTCGGTCGTTGTTGAGAAACGGCCCGGCAGAAGACGCAGATTGGGTTTCCGATCCGCGATGCAATCGATCAGAGTGGGCGCGATCGAATCGTCCGAGTAATCTCGGGCAACCTTGGCGACGCAGTTTTCCCCACCACGCTCGGAGGTTATGGCTCGATGACCATGCGGGAACTCTATTTTGTACTGGCGGCCCTGCACATCGTGTCCATGGTTGCGACCGGCATTTTGTGGACCCTGCTCGACCTGAAGCTGGCCCCCTCTCTTAAACCCCACTTTCGTGACATCAGGGCCGTCCATTTTGGGTCGCTGTACTTGGTTCCATGGTTTCTCGGCCTGGCTTATGCCTTCGATCGGCTGAAGGTTCCAGAATGGCACCAGGCCTTCTTTCCCATCGGCCTGGGGGCGTTGGTGTTCTTCTCCGGTTTGGGTTACGTCTTCCCGCGACCGCCGGGCCTTGACCCGTTTTATTATTGGACCAAGGGCTGGGCGATGGTCGTGTCAATGATCGGCCTCGCGGCACTGGTCCTTGCCTTACTTTGGACCGCCGTGGTGCTGGTCATCTACGCGGTCGCAAGATAAAAAACGCGTTCGGCCCACAGCGTGCTGGAAGGGATGCCAGCATTGACCGCCAGTGTTATTCGGCGGACTGCAAAGACCTTCCGCTCCTTAGAGGCGAGGCACACGCTCAATGGATGGGCACGATTTGTCCGAAGGTCCCCCGACGGCAGCACACGCGCGTCACGCAAAGCTTCCAGTTCCTTCGCACCCACTGAGATGGCTCCCCGAGTTTTGGAGCTTGGCGCGCAAGCGATTCCGTCCCCAGGGACGCGTGATGCTGCTCTCTGTGCTGGTGGGCGTCATCGCCGGCCTGGGAGCGATCGTGTTTTACGTCGCCTGTCAGGTTGTGTTTCACTACGCGTTGGAAGACTGGGCGGGCTACCGTCCGCATCCGCCGGGGGGTGAAACCCCGCTCTTCGCGGAACCCACTTCGCCGTTTCGCCCTTGGATGTTGCTCGTCGTGCCGACAGTGGGCGGGCTGTTGAGCGGGCTGCTGGTCTTCACAATTGCGCCGGAAGCGGAAGGACACGGCACCGATGCGGCCATCGCCGCTTATCACTATCACCAGGGCTTGATCCGCCCACGCGTTCCGCTGGTGAAGATCGTCGCCAGTGCCCTGACCCTTGGCACGGGTGGCTCCGGGGGGCGAGAAGGCCCGATTGCGCAGATCGGGGCCGGATTCGGATCGTTCTTGGGAACCGTGCTGCGCCTTCGGCCGGTCGAACGGCGGACCCTGATGGCGGCGGGCATGGGCGCGGGAGTGGCCGCCATCTTTCGCGCGCCGTTGGCGGGCGCACTCTTCGCCGCGGAAGTGCTCTACCGTTCGCCCGACTTCGAATCTGAGGTGATTATCCCGGCCGGCTTGGCGAGCGTGGCCGCTTATTGCACGTTCGGTTTGAAATTCGGTTGGGCGCCCCTCTTTTCGATTCCCGAAGATTTCCGTCGCGTGCTGACGTTTACCGAACCGCTGCGGCTGTTTTCGTATTCGATTCTCGCGATCGTGGTCGTCGTCCTGGCGATGATTTACACGCGGACCTTCTACGGACTGACTCATGTCTTTCATAACGTGAAGTTGCCAAGGCACATCAAGCCGGCAATCGGCGCGTTCGCCAGCGGCCTGTTAGGACTCGCCCTGTATTACGGGTTGGGTCGAAATCAGGACGTGCTGGCTGTCTTGTCGTTCGGTTACGGCAGCCTGCAAGACGCGATGACACTGCCCGCCACGGAGCGAGCCAGCCTCTGGATGGCGCTCGTGCTGTTGGTCATCGCCCTCGGGAAAATCTTGACGACAGGGCTGACGATTGGCAGCGGCGGGTCAGGCGGCGTCTTCGGCCCGTCGATGGTGATCGGTGGCTGCGGTGGAGGAGCGCTCGGCATCTTGCTGCATTGGATTCGCCCCTGGCTGGCGCCCCAACCGGGATGTTTTGTGATCGTAGGCATGGCCGGCTTCTTTGCAGCAGCTGCCAAAACCCCGTTTTCCACGATGGTGATGGTCAGCGAAATGACCGGGAACTACGACTTGCTGTTGCCGACGCTGTGGGTTTGCGCCATCGCCTTTTTGCTATCCGACGAGCAATCCATCTACAGCTCGCAAGTTGAGAGCCGCTCCCGCTCGCCAGCTCATCAGGGGGATTACGTTCGCGAGGTGCTCACCGGTCTCGAAGTCCGGCAGTTCGTTTTTCCACAGCAAGTTCCAGTGTTGCATCCCGAGGATCGGCTGGAGCACGTGCTGGGAGTGATGACAAGCACGTCCTGCAACGCGCTGCCAGTCACCGACGCGGATGGCCGCCTGTTGGGAGTGCTGAGTTTGGAAGAGGCGCATATCGCCGCCCAATCGCCCCATTCGCGGTCGATGATCCTGGCGGCCGACCTGATGCGGTCCGACGTCGATGCCCTGCACCTCGAGGATCGGGTCGACCGGGCGCTCGAGCTGTTTGTTGAAAACGATCTCACGGCCCTGCCCGTGATCGACGGCTCGACCGATCGCAAGGTGTTGGGTCTCGTGCGGCGCTCGGATATTTCAAACGCGTATCTGCGGCATGTACACGGTTTGGTTGAGGACCAGCTTGCCACGGTCGCCCCTGTCAAAGGGCCTGCGAATTCCAAGACGGCAAATCGAATATGACGGATCACTTCGCGCTCAAAGCGGTTGCGTCTCTGTTCGTCCTCCTTTGCCTGTTGGAGTCGAACCGTGCTGCGGGCGGCGACGATCCAGCGAAGCCGCAGCTTGCGCCGCCCTCCGCGCGGGCAATCGCAGAGACGCCCAAAAACCGCTCGTACATCCGCACCCTGCTCGATCTCCCTTACAAGCCCGGCTGCAAGTCGTGTCGGTTGGATTTGGCCCTGCCGAACGAATCTCGCCCCGGTCCGTTTCCCGTGATCGTCGTGATTCACGGCGGCGGATGGATTGAAGGCGACAAATCGAGCTTTGCCTCGGATCGGTTCGGCGTGCCCGGCAATATTGTCGACTTTGCCCGGCTCGGGTTCGCGGCGGCGACAATTAATTACCGATTGGCGGGCGAAGCTCCGTACCCAGCAGCCCTCGACGACTGTCGGGCGGCCGTCCGTTGGCTGCGCGAGCATGCGATCGCCTATCAACTCGACGCGAAGCGGATCGGCGCGTACGGCAATTCGGCCGGCGGGCATCTTGCCCTGCTCTTGGCGCTAGTCGAGGATCCCGCCGATCGGGGCAAGCCGCTGGAACAATCGAGCCGCGTGCAAGCGGCTGCCAGCGATAGTGGTCCGCTCGATCTGATTGATCAGTATCGCCAGGGTGCTCTTCGAACCGTGGTCGGCCGCTTCATGGGCGGCACGCCCGAGGGCACGCGGCAGGCCACCTACCAGCAGGCCTCGCCCAGCCACTACATCGCTGCGAAGGGAGCGCCACTCCTCTTGATTTACGGCGAAGCCGATGGTCAGGTCGATGTGAAGACGGCCGATCGGTTCGTGGCCGCCCTCAGCGAAGCCGGACGGCAGGACGTGACCTACCTGCGGCTCGCGCACGTCGACCATTGCCCGCATTCGCTACAACGAATCCCGTACTTGACCGACGCGGTCGATCAGTTCTTTCTGCGAACGCTGCCGCCGCGCTGAGGAGTTGCCAGATCAGCTGGTCCGGCGCCGAGAGCGCGTTTGGCGGACCGGCTCCTCGTCGGCGTTGCGCTTCACACTGTATTTGGTGAAGAGACGCTCGGCCCAGTCGCTGAGCAACTTTTGCTCGGGCGGCGCATTCAGATATTCGTAGGTCGAGTGGCCGAAGAAGCTGCCAAAGAAGTTCTCTTTCATGAATCGCGCGCGGAAGGCCGCCAGCTCCTCGGCATTGTCCGGATGACGTGTCTTCACCCGCACAACGTAATAGACGGACGCTCCCAGGTTGGGAATGGCTTTGACGTCGCCAGCCTTCATCTCGTCAAAGATGGTCTTCATGAACGCCTCGTCGGGCGATTTCACACCGACGATATCCGACAACTTCGGCGTGGTTTGCTGCATCAGGCCCTCGGGGGCAGTCGAACTGACCGTGTACCACGAGAACGGCGGCGTGGGAACGACGACGACTGCCGGTCCTTTGGGCTGCTTCGTTACCGTCTGGCCGGCGAGAGCCTCGGCCATCGGCTTGTTCGACTTTCGCGCCAAATCCGCCAATTCCTTGGCGCGAGTGTCGGCGTGCTTCTGTGCAAAGGTCTCAATCTTCCAACCGCGAATGGCCGCTTCGCGCACTCCGGGCTCCTCGAGCGACGGAATGTGGGAGTCGACGTCTTCTACCTTCCAAAACGAAAATCGATGGGCATCGTGATCGTCGGCCTGGGCGGGCTGAAACAGTGCTTCCAACGGCGTGCCGAAGATCTCCTGCAAAACGCTGATCGGTTCCTTGTTTTGGAAGGGATTATCGAGCGGCTCGGACGCCAACGCGATCGGATACTGCTCCGCCGCGTCACGCAGATCCAGGTACGACATCGGTGGAGTGATTCCGTATTTGAGGCCGTGCTTGGCCGCATAGTCCTTCAGCGATTTGGTCCGCTGCTCGGCGTTCACCACTGGTTCGCTGCCGAGCTCCGCCGGCAGGACCTGCTCGCGCAGTTTACTCATATAGTCATACGCCGCCTGAATCCGCGTCTTCATGATTTCCAGCGTGCGACTACGCACGATCGTTTCACGAATCTCGCGCTGCATCAGATCGTCGAGCGGACGAAACTCGGGCTCCGTCTCCGACTTGCCAGCAACGCCCGTTCGCGGGAGCGCCGGTGCTTTCGGTTCGCGCGGATCTGAGGCAGCGCCCCCATGAGGCGCGACGGCCGGAGGTGCCGACTTCTTGTCTGCCGCGCTGCCGACGCTCGGCTCCTTTTTCGCCGCCGCCTTGCCATCAGAATTCGCGGGAGTCTTCGCCGCGGTTTTGTCAGCAGGCGTCGGCTGATAGGCGACTTGAAGCGTGCGACCCATCGGCTCGTCCGCGAGGGCTAACATTTCCCCATCCATTCCCAAACCGCGCGCGGGCCGATCGTTCGATGCGCCCGATTTCGGGGCAGCGTCGCCCTTCTTCGGAGCCGGCGTCGACTTTGATCCTCCGTTAGCGGGAGGTGCGGCCGGCTTCTTTGAATCAGAGGCCGGCGTGTCGGCGGGGAAGCTGGGAGCAGTGGGCTGCTTGGCGGCTGGCCCCGTGGGCGCCAGCGGCGCGGGCAGCATCGGTGCCTCGGGAACGGTCTGCGTCGGATTGGAAAGCAAGTTTGGATCGACGAGCGGATTCAGGGTCGACGAGCCCGCCCCCGGACGATTGCGATAATCCTGCCGATGATCTTCGTAGTACTTCTTGACCTCAGCGTCGGTGACCGGTTTGGCTTCGACTTGCTTTTCGATCTCGCCGAAGTCAGCGGCGAGGAATTCAATCCGGGCGCGCCGAGGTTGTAACAGACCGGGTGCGCCGGGCGCCACAGGCGGCACGTTCTTCCAAGTGCTGTAGTACTTGCGAATGTCTTCATCCGTCGGCTGCGGGGCTTCGGCCACAAAATCGCCGACGGGGACCGCCGCCAGCTCCAGCGACTCCGTCACCTGCAGCTTGCGATAGTCGTCCCAGTACTGCTCGGGAGTGGCAGCCGCCCGGGGCAACAGCATTTGCATCGCCAGACGAGCCCGCAGTTCGGCCCGCATCGCGTCGTAAAGTTGTCCGTCGGTCAGACGGAGCGTCTTCAGGATCTCGGTGTACTCCGACGGAGTCAGTTTTTTGTCGGTGACTTTGTTGATGTAGTCGGAAACTGCCTCGTCGGAAACCGACAAGCCCATGTCGTCGGCTTCCTTGTCGAGCAGATAACCCATGATGACGTCTTGAGAGACGTCGTCCCCCTGACCCAGTCCAAAATTGAACATGATGCCCTGCAACTGCTGCTCGTAGTAGTTGAGGAACATCGGGTTGTTGCTGCGCGGAGGCGAAGCCTTTTCGAATGCCAGTCGCAAAAAATTGTTCGCGCTGTTTCGACGCTCGACGAGTTTGTGCAGCTCTTCGTGCGAAATGTCTCCCATCGCAGTCTGGACGGGGGGCCTGGGACCGGAGGGCGCGAACCGCATGGCAACGACGGCGATCGCGATTCCCAGCGCCGTCCCGGCCACGCCCCAAGTGACGGGCTCGCCGCGCCGATAACCCAAGAAGCCGAACAACAGCATCCCGGCGGCCGCAGCCAGGATCGGGACCGTCATCGGACTTTCAGCACGCAGCTGGTCCATCACCACGAAGGCAAACATGGACAGTCCCGTGAGGATGACCATGGCCATTTTCTGGTGCTTGCGGAAGATCGCGAACGGGGATCTCATGCAACTTTCCTCGAGTCGCCACGGCATTTGCCGCCGCGATGAAATGCTCGACACCTGGAGCGGTTCAATGCCCGCAGAGTCGCGGTTCGTGAATTGACGTCAACGGGTAGACACTTGACAGACTCGACAGACTTAACTTATGCATTGCCCAGTCTCGGCTGCCCGACCAGCGGTGAGTCACAGCAAAGCGGTTGCGCCGAGCATCCGCGTCGTCAGCCCTCGGGGCATAGGAACCCGGCGTGTCCCGTGCAAGCCGGAACGCGATGTGCGAGCCGGGAGTGCCTCGATCGCCGCGCATTGTAGCTCTCGACTGGGTGCGTACAAGTCCAACAGACCCGTTGGCAGATTGCACTTAGAGCGGGTCGACGGAACGCCATAAGGATTGTTCGCGTGGTCAGCAAAAAGACCAAGGGGCTGGTCATCGTCGAGTCCCCGGCCAAGGCCCGCAAGATCGGCGGCTACCTCGGCAGCAGCTACACGGTCATGGCGAGCATGGGTCATGTTCGCGACCTGCCGGCCAACGCGTCCGAGGTCCCCGAAGAGATCAAACAACAGAAAAAACCGTGGGCCTCGCTGGGAGTCAATGTCGATCACAACTTCGAGCCCGTCTACGTCATACCCAAAGATAAACGTAAGACTGTCGCCCAACTTAAGGCGGCACTCAAAGACGCCTCAGAACTGATTCTGGCGACCGACGAAGACCGCGAGGGAGAAAGTATCGGTTGGCATTTGAGCCAACTGCTTAAACCCAAGGTCCCGGTCAAGCGGATGGTCTTTTCGGAAATCACGAAAGAGGCGATTCAACACGCCATCTCGCAGACGCGACAGCTCGATGAAAAGCTGGTCGAAGCCCAAGAAACGCGTCGCGTACTCGATCGGCTCTATGGCTACACGCTGAGTCCCCTGCTCTGGAAGAAGATCGCCCGCGGTCTTTCGGCGGGCCGGGTCCAATCGGTGGCCGTGCGGCTGCTGGTTCAACGCGAACTGGAGCGGATGGCCTTTCGTAGCGGCACGTATTGGGATCTCAAAGCCCGGTTGGCCGTCTCGCACTCAGAATCCTCAGAAGCCGACGCGGAAGAACGAGAGTTTGAGGCAACGCTCGCCGCAGTCGGCGGACGCCGCGTCGCTACCGGGAAGGACTTCGACGAATCGACGGGCAAGCTCAAGTCCGGTTCCGACGTGATCCTGCTGTCTGAAGCGGACGCGACCAGTCTGCGTGATCGCGCCACGGCGGGTCCTTGGAGCGTGACGGACGTCGAGCAGCGTCAGCAGGTCCGGCGTCCTTCGCCCCCCTTCACAACCAGTACTCTGCAACAAGAAGCCAACCGCAAGCTGGGCTACAGCGCTAAGGACACGATGCGTGTTGCGCAGCGGCTCTACGAAGACGGCTACATCACCTATATGCGAACCGACAGCGTGCAGCTTTCGCGCGAGGCCATCACCGCCGTGCGAAAATGCGTACGCGAGCGCTACGGGGATGCCTATCTCGAGGCGTCGGAGCGTTCCTATACGACGAAAAGCCGCAACGCACAGGAAGCCCACGAGGCCATTCGCCCCGCCGGTACCGAGATGCAAACGGCGGAAGAGTTGTCGCTCGCCGGTCGCGAGGCCGAACTTTACGCCATGATTTGGAAGCGGACTGTCGCGTCGCAGATGGTCGACGCGCAACTGCTGTTTCAAACGGTGACGATTACGTCCGGTGACGCGGAATTCCGCGCGACGGGGCGGCACATCGAGTTCCCCGGCTACTTTCGAGCCTATGTCGAAGGAGTCGACGATCCCGAAGCGGCCATGGACGATCAAGAGTCCGCACTTCCGCCCCTCTCGGCTGCATCCTCGCTTTCCTGCCGACAACTCGAAGCGCTTTCGCACGAAACCAAGCCTCCCGCCCGCTACACCGATGCCAGCCTGGTCCGCATGTTGGAAGCCGAGGGCATTGGTCGGCCGAGCACCTACGCCAGCATCATCAGCACGATTCAAGATCGAGGCTACGTCCGCAAAGCAGGTAACCAACTGGTGCCGACCTTCACGGCGCTGGCCGTCACCAAGCTCCTCGAAAAATATTTTCCGAAGCTCGTCGATCTAGGCTTCACCGCCAAGATGGAGCAGACGCTCGACGATATCTCCAACGGCGAAGCCGAGCGGCTCCCCTATCTCACTACGTTTTACGGGGGTTCTGATGGACTGGTGGAGCAAGTCAAGGCGAAGGAAGAGTCGATCGACCCGCGAGAGGCCTGCTCGTTGCGGATTAACGGACTGGAACCGGTAATTCGCGTCGGGAGATTCGGCCCTTTCTTCGAGCAAGAGATGGACGGGAAGAGACTCACGGTTTCGATTCCCAACGACGTGGCGCCGGCCGACATCTCAGCCGATGTCGCGACGAAGCTGATCGAGGAGAAGCAGCGCAGCTCTGAGCCGTTGGGCCTCGATCCCGAGACGAGCGAGCCGATCTACGTGATGGCCGGCCCCTACGGTCCCTATCTGCAATTGGGGGACGTCAAAGACGACGGACCGAAACCACGACGCACGAGCATTCCCAAGGGAACCGATCCGGCGACGATTTCGATGGAGACGGCAGTCAAGCTGCTCGCCCTCCCGCGGACGCTAGGCAATCATCCCGAGAGCAGCAAACCGGTGAAGGCGGGGATCGGTCGTTTCGGCCCGTACGTCGTTCACGACGGCGTCTTCAAGTCGTTTGGTAAGGACGGGTCGTTTGAACTCAACGGCCGGCGCTACGACGTCCTGGACGTTGACTTGGAGACGGCGGTCGAGATGTTGAAGCAGGCGCGGAAGCGTGCGAGCGCCACGCCCGTCCGCGAGTTGGGAACACATCCCGAGGATGGCAGCGCGGTCGCGATCTTCGAGGGAAAGTACGGGCCCTATGTCCGTTATGGCTCGGTGAATGTCACCATCCCCAAGGGCACAGGCATTGAAGAAGTGAAGCTCGAGGAAGTCGCCAAGTGGGCGGCGGACAAGGTCGCACGCGGCGGACCCGTCCGCGGGGGACGAGCCCGCAAGGCGAAAGCCGCGAGCAACGGCCAGAAAACGAAGCCGGTCGCCTCGGCAAACGGTGATGAGCCGGCGAAACGGGGATCGGCGAAGAAAAAATCGGCCACGGCCAAGTCGATCGCTCGCACGAAATCGCCGGCCGCGAAACCGAAGTCCGGTGGAGGCGCCGCCAAGGCGGATGAAGCAAAGCCCGCCGCCAAGCGAAAGGCGGCTCCCAAAAAGAAGCCCGGCCGGTCCGACGCGAAGCGCAAATGAGTCGGCCGCTGGTGTAAGCTGGGGCAGAGGTCTTCCTGCACGCTTCGACCGCCGCTGCGCGACATTCCTGGTTGCGCACGAGCATTCCCGGAGGAAGTCATGCCCGGACCGCCCGACTCCTTTGTCGGCTGGATCAAGCACAACGTCGTGTCCCTCGAGAAAGATTGCGCCGCCGGTCGGGTGGTCAACCTCTCAACGTCGGGCGTCCGTACCGCAGCGGTCGATACGTGGTTTCAGCGAACGTGCCAGGAGCGGTTGCCCGACCTCCTCGCGCGGATGCAGGCGACCAACGAGTACGGATTGCCCGCGCTCAAAGAGGCCATTCGGCACAGGTACCGCGTGCCCGCGGATCGCGAGATCTATTTGACTGCCGGGACCTCTGCCGGGTACCGCTTGCTTTGCGACTCGCTGTTGGCTGGCCGACCGGGACTCGAGGTGTTGGTCGAATCGCCGACCTACCAACCTTTGGCGATCCTGCCCGCGCGCTTCGGGGCAGCGATGACTGCCGTCCCGATTCCCCTCAAACGAACTGCCGGAGACGTCGCAGAAGCATTTGCGCGGGCCGTCCGACCCTCGACGGCCGTTTTAGTCGCGTCCAATCTCCACAACCCAACTGGCAGCTTTCTGACGCGAGACGAACTCAGCCAACTCGCCCGCGCGGCAACTGCCGTGGCTCCCAACATCACGATCGTCGTCGATGAAACATTTCTCGGGCTCGGCCCCGAACCGTTCCGCACGGCGGCCGATCTCGATCCGTGCATCGCGACCGTCAGCAGCTTGACCAAGACATTCGGTCTCGGCCAATTGCGCTGCGGGTGGGTGATCGCCGACAAAGGCCGCTACCCGCAACTGCTCAACGACTGGGTGCAGTTTGAGAGCATCGGCTCGAAGATACTGGAAGCCCTGTCGCTGCTGGCATTCGAACAGCTCGACACACTGTTGGCGGAAAGCCTGGAGCACCTGTCCGTGAACCGCACACTCGTGGTGGCCGGAACTGAAAAACTCAGGCAGGCCAATCTGCTTGAGGGCGACCTCGCACCGTTCGGCTGTCTCTTCTTTCCGCGCTGGAAAGGGCGGACCGATTGCGAGCTGGCCGCCAAGAGATTGCGCGAGGAGTTCGGCGTGCTCGTCTCGCCGGGAAGGTTCTTTAGCGACGAATGTGCGAACCATGTGCGCCTGGGATTGGGTGGCTCCGCCGAGGTCGTACGCGACGGGTTCGAGCGCCTCACTCAGGGACTGCAAGCCATCGCCTGAGCGTCGAGAGTATTCGTCAGTCGACAGCGATCCGAGCGGCGATTTGGCGCAAACGGCCGATGGCCTCCGGGATCGCCTCGATGCGGCCCTGGATCGCCCGCTCTTCCAATTCGGCAGAAGGCTCGGTGAAGTCAGGAAAGCCGACGCTGCCGCCGGTTCCCTTGAGCCAGTGCGCGAGCTTAGCGACTTCCGTCAGGTCGAGCGCCGCAAAGGCGTTTTCAATTGCATCGAGCCGTTCGCCGAGCCGCCCGACGAACTGTTCGACGATCTCTCGAAAATCGGGATCATCAACCGGCAGGCTGGAAACGAGCCGTTCGAGTCGAGGGGGCGTTGCCATTGCTACCGAGCGCGGCGCGGGTGGCTGCAACTTCGCAGGTGCGTGGGTTACCATCTCACCAGCGGCGGGAGGACTCGCTCCAGGCTCGCCGACGGCGAGAGACCTGGCGACTGTGGCTAGGAGCAAATCGGCATCGATCGGCTTGGATAAATAGCCGGAGCAACCTGCCTCGCGACAGCGGACCTCATCGCCCTTCATGGCGTTGGCGGTGAGCGCAATGATCGGCGCCGTTATTCCCCGCGCGCGGAGCTGGGTGGTCGCCTGGTAGCCGTCCATCACGGGCATTTGCATATCCATGAGGATCAAATCGAAAGGCTCGGCCAGGGCGCGCTCGACGGCTTGTTGTCCGTTTTCAGCTTGAAAGACTTTCGCGCCGGCACGGCCGAGCACGAATTGGATGAGCTTGCGGTTGGTCTCGCCATCATCGACGACCAACACTCGATGGTTGAGTGTGAGGAGCTGCGCCCGTGGTTGGGGCTGCTCGACTTTCGTCGGCGCCGCGCCCGCGATATCAGCCGCCACGAGTTCCGTCAGCGGACCGGTAGCAAATGAGCAAATAAACACGGTGCCGCGGCCCACTTCGCTCTCGACCGTGACCCCTCCCCCCAACTGTTCGGCCAGTCGTCGGCTAATGGCCAGCCCAAGGCCCGTTCCGCCGTATTGTCTGGTGATTGACGAATCAGCCTGGGTGAAGGGATTGAAGATCGAATCGAGCTTGTCGGCGGGAATCCCGATGCCCGTGTCCTGGATCTCAACGACGAATTTCGGATCATCGGCGATCGAGTCGTCCAAGCGGGCTTTGATGCGCACTTGTCCTTGGGGCGTGAATTTAATGGCGTTCCCTGCGACGTTCATCAATACCTGACGCAGCCGCGTCGGATCGGACTGAATCGTGCGCGGAAGAGGACCCTCGAACTCCGACTCGATCTTCAGTCCTTTCTCCTCGGCTCGCGAGCGAAGGATCGCACAAACCTCCATGACGATTTTGACGGGCGAGAACTCCAATCGCTCAATGCTCAGCTTGCCAGCGTCGACTTTCGAGAGGTCGAGAATATCGTTGATGAGCGCCAGCAAGTGCTTGCCGCCATCATGGATGATCTGCAGAAACTCCATGCGCTCGGTTTCGCTCGTGTCGGCCTTGCGACGCAAGAGATCGGCAAAGCCGATAATGCCGTTGAGAGGCGTGCGAATTTCGTGGCTCATATTGGCGAGGAAGGAAGCCCGAGCCTGGCTGGCGCCTTCGGCGCGGAGTGACGCCTCTTCGAGAGCCGCCGTCCGCTCGCGGACTTTCAGCTCAAGTTCCTCGGCAGAGCGGCGCAGGGCCTCCTCGGCCCGCTTGCTCTCGGTGATGTCGAAGGCAATTCCCTGTAGAAACAGCGGGCGGCCCTGCTCGTCACGAACCACGCGGGCCTCGCCGTGCACCCACACGACCTGGTTGTCTCGCGAGAGGAACCGATATTCCGATTTGAAGTGCACGCCGGCCGAGCAGGTGCGGGCGAACTCGGTTCCCCAGCGCTCGCGGTCTTCGGGGTGGAGTTGGCGGTGCCAGAGGAACGGGTCGCCCAACCATTCGGCCTGAGAGAAATGCAACATCTCTTCGATTTGCGGACTGACGTAGAACTCGCTGTTCTCTTCGTCGAGGGCCGCCATGAAGGTGACGGCCGGAATTCCCTCCACCAGCGTCCGATAGCGGGCTTCGAGCCGCTTGCGATCCGTGATGTCCCGGATCATTGCGGTAACAAGCGGCGTGCCTTCTGCGTTGATCGGCGCCAGGTTGATTTCAACGGGGAACTCGTGCCCGTCCTTGCGGCGGCCGAACAGCTCGAGGCCACTGCCCATGGGACGCGAGGCGCCTTGAGCAAAGAAACGCTTTCGATGGCTGGGATGCGCCTTGCGGAAGCGTTCCGGGACGAGCAACTCCACGCTGTGTCCCACCAGCTCATCGCGACGATAGCCAAAGAGTTTCTCGGTTTGTGAATTGACGAGCACGATCGCGCCGTCTTCTTCGATCATCAAAACGGCGTCGGGGGCGGCTTCTACAAGCGCGCGAAATGTCTGCTCGCCCCAGCGCTGTGCCACCTTCGGGCGTGGCGCAAGAGCGAATGCATCAGCGGGTTCCGCGACACCAGGCGTTGTCCGCGAGACAGCGTCGTCGGTTCCTAGGGTCAGCGCCCGAGCCATCTCTCGCAGAATGGCTTCGGCCTCCTCGAGCGATTGCGGCTCTGAGACCACATTGGTCACGTGTCGGGCCGATGCGCCCACTGTCCGCGAGGCTTGAGAGGCGGCGGCGAGACTTCCGGTAGGAGTCCGTTCCATCGAAAAGCGTCCTGCAGAACAATGATCCTATCCGCTGGCATCCCCCGGGCGGGATGCACCGAACATGGGAGTGTGCCGGACCTTGAGTTCACGTCCCGGCCCCAGGTACATATGGACGCCGCAAGGGAGGCACGGATCAAAACTGCGCACCGTCCGCAGAATATCGATTCCTTTGAAATGCTCCGCGTCATTCTCTTCGAACAGGGGCGTGTTCTGGACCGCGTCCTCGTACGGACCGGCGACGCCGTTGGAGTCTCGCGGACTCGCATTCCAGCATGTAGGCGGGTACGGGTGATAGTTCGCAATCTTGCCGTCGCGAATGACCACGTGATGCGAGAGCACACCCCGCACGGCCTCGTGGAATCCGCAGCCGATCGCATCCTTCGGCACGCTGTATTCGGTCGAGGTCTCGAGCCGTCCTGCGTGCATGCATTCCAGCGCCCGCTCGACAAAATAGAGCGCGGCGGCCGCCGCATACGCTTGGAAATACGTACGGGCACGGTCCCGTTCGAGCGTGTTACTCCAGCGGGGAATCTTCCACTCGAGCTCGACTTCGGGCAGCTTGACCGTTTTCGGCAAGAAAATTTTGACGCTCGTTCCGGTCGACTTCACGTAACCGATATCGACCTTTCTCGCGAGAGCCGTCGTCCACAACCTCGCCAGCGGTCCGCCGCCCGTATCGAGTGCCAACGTCTGATCCGTCTGTTTGTCGTACCAGCGGGGCGACATCACCCACGTATAGCGGTCGTTGAAATCTCGCTTCTGCGGCCGAGGCGTAGTCGTCTGGTTCCAAGGATGCCTCTGGTCAATGGGATTGCCGAGCGGGTCGTGCGTGACGAATGATTCCTGCCCCTGCCAATCATCATAGAACGAGCTGCCCAGTAGGATTCGCAGCCCGAGATTGATATCGATCAGACTGGTGGTGATCAGCTTGCCGTCGACGATGATGCCGGGCGTGACATACATCTTGCGGCCCCAGTCCGCCATCGTCTCGTATTTGTAGTCGCAGGCTTCCGGATCATTGAACGAGCCCCAGCACCCCAACAGCACGCGCCGCCGACCGACCTCCTCGTAACCGGGGAGCGCTTCGTAGAAGAAGTCGAACAGATCGTCGTGCAGGGGCACGACCCGTTTCATGAACTCGACATATTTCAGCAGCCGCACGAGATAGTCGTTGAACAGCTGCACGCTCGGGACGGTGCCGACGCCCCCCGGATACAAAGTCGACGGATGGACGTGGCGGCCCTCCATGAGGCAGAACATTTCTCGCGTGAGGCGGCTCATCTCCAGGGACTTCAAGTAGAAGCCCCCTTCAAACGGATTGAGCGACCGCATGATGTCGGCAATCGTGCGGTAGCCGTGCAGCCCCGCATGCGGCGCAGGTGTTCGCTCGGCCCGCGCGAGGACTGAAGGATTGGTGATGCGAACCATTTGTTCGCAGAAGTCGACGCCGACCAGGTTGTCCTGATACAGCGTGTGGTCGAACATATACTCGGCCGCCTCGCCGAGATTGATGATCCATTCGGCCAGCGGCGGCGGTTTTATCCCGAACGCCATGTTCTGGGCATAGCACGCGCAAGTGGCGTGATTGTCGCCACAGATTCCACAGATGCGACTGGTGATGAAGTGGGCATCCCGGGGATCTTTGCCCTTCATGAACATGCTGTAGCCGCGAAAGATCGAAGACGTGCTGTGGCACTCGGCCACGCGGCGGGCGGCGAAATCGATCTTCGTGTAGATCCCCAGGCTCCCGACAATGCGGGTAATGGGATCCCAAGACATTTCGACCAGCTTCGAGGTCGGCGGTGCTGAAAGCTTTGTGGCGATGTGTAGATCCCCCCCGGGAGAAACGCTGATCGGTCGGCCGAACTCAACTACTCGAAAGTTGGGACTGGGTGACGAGCTCCGGCGTTCCGTTCTTGGCCCCGTCTCCACTCGGGCTCTCGGTTCAACGAGGCACGCGTAAAGCTCCGCAAGGCACGGACCGTTTTTCCATACATGACGACGGCGGTTGTCGAGAGTTGGGCCCCCGGCGGCTCTTCCAGAAAGGGCATGAACTTGTCGGGGAATCCTGGCATCGTACAGCCAATGCAGACACCGCCGACGTTTGGACACCCGCCGATGCCGTTCATCCAGCCGCGCTTACCGACGTTGCATTGAACGACCGGCCCCCAACAACCCAGCTTGACGATGCACTTCGAGGATCCCGCTTCTTGTTTGCCGGCGAAGTCGGCTTGCTCGTAATACCCACCCCGATCACAGCCCTCGTGGACCGTATTACCGAACAACCAAGTCGGACGTAGTTGTTGGTCGAGCGGGATCATCGGGTATTTGCCGGCCGCCTGGTTCAGCAAATAGACAACAACTTCCATAAAGTTGTCGGGATGCACCGGACAGCCGGGCACGCACACGAGGGGAATATCTGCCGACGAGTGCCAATCCCAACCGAGATAGTCAGCCAAGCCCATGCAACCGGTCGGATTGCCCTGCATCGCGTGGATGCCGCCGTACGTCGCACAGGTTCCGCAGGCGATCACCGCCCAAGCGTGTGGCGCCAG